>Ga0081527_100351_pt1 | contig 27103 bp, 24 predicted proteins | sample HotLakmasection5_FD_70992 | JGI IMG/M metagenome (GOLD analysis project Ga0081527, IMG submission 70992) | Hypersaline microbial mat communities from Hot Lake, Washington, USA - Section #5 (SPADES assembly) (version 2) | ecosystem: Environmental > Aquatic > Non-marine Saline and Alkaline >... | reverse complement strand
CACCCCGAGGTCGCGGGGGGGGCGGGGGGCATCACCCCCCCCGCTTTGCTCCCAGTGACCAACGGCTGGGCCGGTCGGCGGGCCCCGCGCGGCCGAGGGGAGCCAGTGTCTTGGACGCTCCACTAGTCGAGCATCTCGACGTTGACGCCCACGGTGACCGCACCGATCACCTCGCCCGTGTCGGGGTCGGCGATCGCCGCGTTGACCTGGCTCAGGAACATGCCGCTCGAGTCGTCGAAGTCGATCTCGTCGACGAACACGGCATCGGGCCCGACGAGGAACGTCTTCTGCCATTTGGCCTCGTCGCCCTGCCAATAATCGGATGTCGGCTCGCTTTGCGCGACGTTGAGCCCTTTGTTGTCCATGACGAAGAGCTCGGCGATCATCCCATCGGCTTCGGTCTGGCGCTCGATCAGATATTGCGACAGCTCGCGCGCCATCCACTCGTCGATGAGCGGTCCGCCGCCGGCCTGTGCCTCGGCCCTCCATTGCTGGTCCAGATGGTCGATCTCGGCCTGACCGAGGCTCGCGTGCGCGGCGTTCTGCTCGCGAATGCTGTCGATCACCAGCGGATGCTGGAGAAACGGACGCACCCGCTCGTCGAGGAGCCGCTCGAGTTGCGGCGCGTACTCGTTGGCGGCGGCCTGGTTCGGGAGCCCGAGCGGTCCGCCGATGCCGCCGGCCAGCAGGCCGCTGGCCACCACCAGCACCGACGTCCCCGATTGTGCCAGCTTCATAACGGTATCTCCTAAAAGTTGATTTTATGAACTATTTATCAACCTATGCGCGCTTTGGCAAGCTTAAGTCTTTTTTAGGGATCGCCGACGATACTGCTGCGGAGTTCTCCTTCTCATGGGTACCGCGCGCATGCTGAACGCCTCCACGAGCGAGCTTTCCGTCCGCCAACGTCTCACCATCGGCTTCGCTGCCCTGCTCACGATCGCCGCTTGCGCAGGGGCTGCCGGTTGGATTGCGCTCGTGGTCTATGCCGGTGGGGTGCGGGCGGTGGAGGAGGCCAGGCAGATCGAAACGGCCGTCGACCGCGCCGGGGAGGCGCTGCGAACGGCCACCGCGCAGCCGTCACCGGCGAACGACGCGGCACTCGGCGAGGCCCGATCTGCCCTGTTGGCTGGGGTCGACACGCTAGAGCGCGCGCTGCCGGAAAGCGGTGCGGCACCCGTGCTCGCCTTCGATGCAGCACTCGGCGAATGGCTCGAGCGGGATGCCGAAAGGCGCGAAGCCGTCGCCGCCGCCGAGCAGGTCGGCGTACGATTGAGCGCCATCGTCGACGAGGTCAGGGCATCGGCAGCAGCCGAGCTGCGCGAGCAGACGGTCGCTGCCGAGACCGCCGATGCCGAAGCCGCACGACTGCGCGCGGTCGCCGAGGCGGCGAACGGACTGCCCGCAACGCTACGCGACATCGACGCGGCCCGCCGCGATTTCCTGGATACCGCAGCACCCGAGGCGATCGAGCGGATCGAAGCGGGCATCGATCGCCTGTTTCGGCAGACGATCGATCTCAAGCGGTCACTCGGGGAGCATCCGGCGGCGGCGATGCTCACCGATATCGGCACCGATCTCGTCGCTTTCCGTGCGAGCTTGCGCTCGCTGGTCGAGGCCGAGACGGCCTCGGCCGAGGCCGAACGCCGGCGCCGGGTGGTGCAGGCCGAGCTCGACACGGCAGCCGGCGGCTTCACCGCATCCGGCGCCGACCTCGGGGCCGCGGTGGAGCGTGATGCAGCCGCGACCCGGCAGCCGGTCGCCGCGGTTCTGGCGCAGCAGCGCGAGTTGCACGCGATGCAACTCGCCATGGCGCGTGCCGATGCAGCCCAGGCCCGGTTCGCCGAAACCTCGTCGCCCGACGATCAGGCGGCCGTGGAGGCGGCGATCCGCGAGACCTTCGTGCTGGGCCTGCGGGTCAAGCGCGGATTGAGCACAGCCGAGAGTACCAGCCTGTTCGAAGCCAACGCGGCGGCCGCCAACGGCTATCGTGCCCGCTTCGCCGACTTCACGCGGGTCCTCGAGGAGCATGCTGCAGCACATGCGGCATCGGCTGCTGCGGCCGCGCAAATCCAGGAGGCGCAGGCGCACATCGGCGCCGCGACCGACCGGCTGGAGGCAGCGCTCGCCCGGGCCGCCGAGGCGGAGACGTCGCGTAGTGCCGCCGCGCGGACGGCACTCGCGGCGGTGCGCAGCATGGACGACGCCGCGACGGCACTGCGCGAAGCCGATCTCCAGGCTTCCTTGGCGACCTCGAAAGCGCTGGTCGCTGCCGCGTCGCCCGACAGCCGCCAGGTGGCCGAACTCGTCGCCCCGCTCCGTCGGGCCACCGGTGTTCTGGCCGCGGTCGGCGAGCAGCGGCTGGAGCCGAGCAAGGTGGCGGCCTTGACCGAGGCCGTCGATCAGTTCGCCGAGCTGACGGCGAGCGCCTTTGCTGCCCGGGCGGCGGCGGATGCGACCAGTGCGGCAATGCAGGCTGCAGCCGGGGAGCTTCGCGCAGCCGTGGCAACACTGGTCGCGGCTACCGATGCCCGGCTGGGCACGACCAGGTGGCTGGCGACCGGGATCATCGCCCTCGCGGTGGCCGTCGCCCTCGCTCTCGGCGCGCTGTTCATGGCGACCACCAACAAGACCGTCATCCGCCCGCTACAGAGCCTGGCGGCCACCACGCGGCGCCTGGCCAAGGGTGAGATCGAGGTCGAGCTCCCGGATCTGCGCCACCGCGACGAGCTCTTCGACCTCGGCGAAGCGGTCAAGTTGTTTCGTGATCGGAGCCGTGCCGTCAAGCATCTGGAGGAAGCCTTCGAGTCGAGCGTGGTCCGGCTCACCGACCGACTGGCGACCCTGGCCGGCAGCATGGCCGACCATGCCGACGCGCTGACCGACCGCGCCGCGCGTGCCGGCCGGGTGAGCGCCCGGGCCGGCGAGGCGAGCGACGGGGCGAGTGACAATGTCGGCGCCGTTGCCGCTGCCGCGGAGGAGCTCGGTGCGTCGATCAGCGACATCGCCGGTCGAATGGTGCAGGCCTCCAACGCCGCCGATGGTGCGCTGGCCGAGGCGGAAGCTGCCGCCGGCAACAGCCGCGAGCTGGCGGCCACCGCCGAGGCCGTGCAAGCAGTGGTGACGATCATCCGTTCGATCGCCGAGCAGACCAATCTTCTGGCCCTGAATGCGACGATCGAGGCAGCACGCGCCGGCGAGGCCGGCAAGGGCTTCGCGGTGGTCGCGAGCGAGGTCAAGCAATTGGCCGAGCAGACCGCGCGGGCCACCGACGACATCGCCGAGCAGCTGTCCGCCATCAACACGATGGCCGACGGCACTGCGGTCGCGGCCGGCCGGTTCCGTGACACCTTGCAAGCCCTCAACGGGATCGCCACCGAAGTGGCGGCCGCTGTCGAAGAACAGACCGCGGTGGCAAGGGACATCGCCGCCAACACGCAGGCCGCGGCGGACCGGGTGCAGGATGCGGCCTCGGCCACCAGTGAAGCGGTGAGTGCGAGCGAAGCGACCCGAACCAGCGCGGCCGAGGTGCGCGATGCGGCGAGCCGACTGGCGGAGCAGGTGACGCTGATCCAGGGTGAAGTCGAGCGCTTTCTCGAGCGCGTACGCGCCGCGTGACCCGGCCGGCAGCCGATCCGGCCCGCGCATGTCGAGGGTGACCGCGCGGGCGACGCAGGCGATGAGCGCAGGCGGCGACTTGCTATCGTGCAGCAGGGGCCACCGACACGCCCGCTGCCTGCGTCGCGCCGCACATCGTCCGCCCACTTTCCGCAATCGGGCACTGGCAGCATCGACACTCTTCGGCAGGCTGCTGAAAAAGTCTCCATGACTTCGATGCGCAGCGAAAACAAGCGGAGGCAAGGAGGCGAGAGGGCCAGCGCAACAGCGCTGCGCGCCCGAACCTGCGACGAAGCCCGCCGGCCATTTTCGTCGCATGCCTCTGGCACGGCCGCTCTTCGGCGCTGCGCGCGTCGCTCGTCGCTGACGATGCACCCCGGCATCGCCACGCGCCTGGCTCATGCTCGGCGCCGAAGATCGCCACCGTCGCGGCGGTCGCGACTTTTTCGGCAGCCTGCTGGATGATCCGTCCGCTGAAGTTTCCGCCTTGTCGGCTGGACCGCTGTGGCTGACGCCCGGCCCGTGATCGAGCGAACGACCTGATCGGCAAGGCGATTGCCCTGCGACTATGCGCGAATACCCCGGTACATGGCCGACCGGTCGTTCCCGGCAAACAGCCGCCGCTCGGTGCCACGGTTCGAAGGAGGCGAGTGTCGCAGGTCATCCGAGGACGCCCCGCCGGCGCCGCAGCGGCGCGTCCCCGCGAGGCAGACGGTGGCCCTGCGGCTCGACTTCGTTCGTTCGCCTATGGTCTGCCGCTCATGCCTGTCCGACAGCGTCCGTCCGATTGCACGCGCCCGATCGGACCCGTCCAGCGGCGCTTGCTTCCCTGCATTCGTTGCGTGTGTTCATCCGCCGGTGTCGAACCGCCTGCTTCCTGGCGCCTGCACTCTCCGGCGCGCGCTCGTCGGCCTGCGCTCGTCTGCCTTATGCTCGTTCGACAGCGTCCGTCCGATTGCACGCGGCGGCTTTTGTCCGTCCAGATGCGCCCGGCCGACTGCACGCTCCCGATTACGCCCGTCCGACGGTGCCCTTACCGACTGCGCCCGTCCGGCTCGTGCCCCGGCCGAGCGTGATGATCGAAGTGGCGACCGGCGGGCCAGCCCGGCCTGTCGTGGCGATCGCGACGTTCACGGGTCGGTCCCGATGGCCGAGCCCTGCGGGCACGGTCGACCGACGGTAGCCGGCATCTCGGTGGGACGCGGTCCCCCTGCCGAAAGCCATCGTGCGCACTATGTCGACCAGTGCGAGCCGGGTGGCTAGAATAGGTCGGTGTCGATGTCTCCGGTAACGGCGGATCGGCACGCTTCGGCAGTGGCACCGACTTGGCAACGCGATGACCGACGACCGATCCTCAGGAACTCACGCGACGACGAACCCATGAAATTCGGTCCCACCCGTATCGATCGAGCCGAGGGCGCCGTGCTCGCGCATTCGGTTCGCCTGGAGGGTGCCCAGTTCAAGAAGGGCCGGCTCCTCGCTGCCGACGATCTGCGGATCTTGCGCGAGGCGGGCATCACCGAGGTTCTCGCCGCCGCCTACGAGCCCGGTGACGTCCCTGAGGACGTGGCCGCTTCCCGCCTCGCCGCCGCGCTCGCCGCACCCGGCATTCGCATCGCCGAGGCCTTCACCGGCCGCGCCAATCTGTTCGCCGAACGAGCGGGGGTGCTCACCGTCGAGGCTGGCGCGATCGATGCCGTGAACCGTATCGACGAGGCGATCACGATCGCCACGCTGGCGAACCACGCCGCCGTCGCCGCGGGCCAGATGCTGGCGACGGTCAAGATCATCCCGTTCGCCGCACCCGAACGGGCGCTGGCCGAGGCCGTCGACCGGCTGCGCGGCGCGGCACCGGTGCTGCGCCTCCATCCCTACCGCCCGCTGCGGGCCCGGCTGATCCAGACCACGCTCGCCGATACCAACGCCAAGATGCTGGACAAGACCCTGGGCATCACCGAGGCACGCATGCAGGCCGTCGGCGGTACGCTGGAGGCCGAAACGCGCTGTGCCCACGACGCCGCTGCGCTCGCCGCCGAGATCACCCGGGTGATGCGCAACCGGCCGGACCTTCTCCTCATCGCCGGCGCTTCCGCCGTGACCGACCGCCGCGACGCGCTCCCGGCCGGGATCGAGAAGGCGGGCGGTCGGCTCGAGCATTTCGGCATGCCGGTCGATCCCGGCAACCTGCTGCTGCTCGCCCGGTTGCCGGATACGCCGGTCATCGGCCTTCCCGGCTGCGCGCGCTCCCCCAAGCTCAACGGCTTCGACTGGGTCCTGCAGCGTCTGGCGGCCGGCATTCCGGTCGACCGGGCGAGCATCATGGGCATGGGCGTCGGCGGTCTGCTCACCGAGATACCGACCCGCCCGCAACCCCGCGCCGCAAAGCCGACCGCGGCGAGATCGACCGCCGGCGATCGACCGCGGATCGCCGTCCTGGTTCTGGCCGCCGGCCAGTCCCGCCGGATGGGCAAGACCAACAAACTGCTCGTGCCGATCGACGGCAAACCGTTGTTGCGCCACACGGTCGAAGCGGCCGCGGCGTCGAAGGCCGCCGCTGTCGTGGTCGTCACCGGCCACCAACGTGAAGCCGTCGAGGCCCTGCTCGACGGCATCGACGTCCGCATCGAGCACAACCCCGATTACGCCAGTGGCCTCAGCACGTCGCTGAAAGCCGGCATCGAAGCGCTCCCCGCCGGTACCGATGCCGTCATCGTCTGTCTCGGTGACATGCCGGGGATCGACAGCCGGCTGCTCGACCGCTTGATCGATGCTTTTGCGCCGGCGCAAGGGCGCAGCATCGTCGTCCCCACCCACCACGGCAAGCGTGGCAACCCCGTCCTCTGGGCCAGTGCCTACTTCCCCGCCATGACGCGGCTCGAAGGCGACGTCGGTGCCCGCCACCTCATCGGCCAGCATCAGGAAGCCGTCGTCGAAGTGCCCGCGGACTCCGCTGCCACACTCCTCGATATCGACACGCCCGAAGCCCTCGACGCCTATCTCGCGAGGTCGCCGCAATGAACGCGGCCCGGACATCCGCCGAGCGCCTGCTGCCCATTCGGCTCGATGCTGGTGCCGCTCGCGGCCGGCGTCGCCCACCCCGGCACCGCGCGGCCCTCGCCGGTTCGTTGAACAGCGCAACCGCCCTGCTCGCCAGCGAAAGGCTCGCAGTGCTCGCCGCCCGCCTCGATCGGTCCTCCCGATGACCGCGAACGCGGCACATCCGACCTCGACCGGCGCGACCGCGACCAGACCGGGCCGCGACCTTCGCCGGCACTTTCCGATCTTCCGGCATGTCGAGCAACCCTTCCACTTCCTCGACAACGCCGCCACCGGCCAGATCTGCGAGGCTGCCGCCGAAGCGCTCCTCCACTTCGAGACCCGTGCGCGCGCCAACGTCAAGCGCGGCGTCTACCGCCTCGCCGATCGGGCCACCGCCGCTTTCGACGCCGCACGCGCCACCATGGCGCGTTATATCGGCGAGACCGAGAAGAACAGCGTCGTCTTCACCTCGGGTGCCACCGCGGCCCTGAACATCGTGGCGCACGGCCTCGCCGCCCGCCTGCGGAGCGGCGACGAAATCCTGCTCACCACCCTCGAGCATCACTCCAACATCGTTCCCTGGCAACTCGCCGCCGAAGCCCGCGGGGCGGTGCTCAAGGCCATTCCCGTCACCGACGAAGGCCGCCTCGACCTCGATCAACTCGACCGGCTGGTCGGCCCGAAGACCCGCATCATCGCCGCCACCCACGTCTCCAACGTCACCGGCGCCGTCACCGACCTGCAACGACTTCGCGCCGCCGCCGACAGTGTCGACGCCGTCCTGGTCGTCGACGGTGCGCAACGCGCACCGCACGGCCCGATCGACGTGAAGAGCCTGGGCTGCGATCTCTACGCCTTTTCCGCCCACAAGATGTTCGCGGCCACCGGTGCCGGTGTCCTCTGGGGCAAGCCCGAGCTTCTCGAATCGTTTGCACCGCTCCTCGGCGGCGGCGAAATGATCAAGCACGTCACCTTCGAGAAGACCAGCTTCGCACCGCCGCCGCATCGGTTCGAAGCCGGTACCCCGCCGATCGGCGCCGTGCTCGCCATGGCTGCGGCGGCCGACTGGCTCGCCACCCTCGACTGGCGCATGCTCGCCGAGCACGAACTCACCCTCACCGCCCGTCTGCTCGACGGCCTGCAAACCCTGAACGGCATTCGTATCATCGGGCCCTCGGGCCTGCAGCAACGTCTCGGCGTCGTCTCTTTCGAGGTCGATGGCGTGCACGCGCACGATATCTGCCAGCTCGCCGACCAGCTCGAGGGCGTGGCGCTCAGGGGCGGCCACCACTGCTGCCAGCCGCTGATGGCCCGTTTTGCCACCGATGCCACGGCGCGCGCCAGCCTGGCACCCTACAACGACAGCGCAGACATCGACGCCCTGGTCCGCGGCCTCGACCGGACCATTCGCCTGCTCACATGACCGAATCCCTCTACAACCAGGCCATCATCGAGGCCGGCAAGGACAAGAGCCACGCCGGTCGACTGGAGCATCCGGACGCCACCGCGACCGCCGACAATCCCCTCTGCGGCGACCGTGTCACGCTCGACCTTTGCACCGAGCACGGCACGATCACCGACCTCGCCCACACGACGCGCGGCTGCCTGCTCACCAAGGCCGCAGCCGCCCTCCTCGTCCGGCACGCCCGCGGTCGCCCGCTCGGCGAAGCGCGGGCTTTGCAAACCCGGGCCAAAGCCTATCTCGAAGGTGAGAGTGCCGAGCCGCCCTTCGCCGAACTGGCCGTCATGGCCCCCGTCAAAGCCGTCAAGAGCCGCCACGACTGTGTGACCATCGCGTTCGATGCGCTGGCCGAAGCGGCGGCCCATGCCGGAGAGGAACAGCCGAAATGACCGAGAAAGTCGTCAAGACCGACGCCGAGTGGCGCGCACAACTCGACCCCGAGCAATACCGTGTAACGCGCCAGCACGGCACCGAACGTCCCTTCGCCAATCGCTACCACGACAGCAAGACGCCGGGCACGTATCATTGCGTCTGCTGTGGGCAACCGCTCTTTACCAGCCGCACGAAGTACGACAGCGGGACGGGCTGGCCCTCCTTTTGGGCCCCGATCAGTGAGGACGCTGTCGCCGAAAAGACCGACAAGAGCTGGTTCATGACCCGGACCGAAATCCTCTGCAGCAAATGCGATGCCCATCTCGGCCACGTCTTCAAGGACGGCCCACGCCCGACCGGGCTGCGCTACTGCATGAACTCGGCGGCACTGGACCTGGTGCCGGCCGAGGAGAAGGAAGAAGCAGGGGGACCATGAATAGCCTCCGGCGAGGCCGCTGTCGGCGCCTGTCCGGCAACGATCGGGGCCGGGCGCCGTCTGGCGGTAGCCGAGCGGGGCGCTCGCTCGGCTACTCGGCGCTGCGCGTTTTGACGTAGCGGCCGGGCGCGGGCTCGATGACCGGCAGTGGTCCGGCAGCGGGATCGCGGGCGGGGACTTCGCCGCCGCCGTGGCCGGCGAGCCAGGCCTGCCAGTCGGGCCACCAGGAGCCCTCGTGGCGGGTCGCCTCCGCGAGCCAGCGCTCCGGGTCGTGGGTGCGGCTGCTGCTGCTCCAGTAGCCGTATTTGCCGGAATCCGCGGGGTTGATGACCCCGGCGATGTGGCCGGAGCCGCCGAGAACGAAGCGGACAGGGCCGCTCAGGAGCCGGCTGCCCTTGAAGGTGGCGAGCCAGGGCGCGATGTGGTCTTCCTTGGTCGAGAGGAAGTAGGCAGGCACCTCGATCGTCGACAGATCGATGGGCACTCCGTCGAGCGTGATCCCGCCCGGTTGCACCAACAGGTTCCGCTGATACATGTTCCGCAAGTAGAAACTGTGCATCATGTACGGCATCGTCGTGCTGTCGGCATTCCAATACAAGAGATCGAAGGCCATGGGCTCGCGGCCCATCAAGTAGTTGTTGACGACGAAAGACCAGATCAGATCGTTGGCGCGCATCAGGTTGAACACCTGCTGCATGTGGCGGGATTCGAGATAGCCCTTCTTTTGCATGTGCTGGTCGAGAATGGCGAGCTGCTCGTCGTCGATGAAGACGGCGAGGTCGCCGGGCTCGCTGAAGTCGAGCATGGTGGTGAAGAAGGTGGCGGCCTTGATCCGGTCCCGCCCCTTGGCCGTTTCGTAGGCGAGCAGACAGGCGGTCAGCGTGCCGCCGAGGCAGTAGCCGATGACGTTGACCTCCCGCTCGCCGGTTTGCCGCTCGATCGCGTCCATCGCGGTCAGCGGACCATCGTGCAGGTAGTCTTCGAAGCTCTTGTGGGCGAGTTCGGCCGTGGGGTTGACCCAGGAAATGACGAATACGGTGAACCCCTGTGACACCGCGTAGTGGATGAAGCTGTTCTTCGGCTTGAGGTCCAGAATGTAGAACTTGTTGATCCACGGCGGTACGATCAGCAAGGGTCGCCGCTGCACGGTCTCGGTCGACGGCGCATATTGGATGAGCTGCATCAGCTCGTTTTCGTAGACGATGCTGCCGGGGGTGGTGGCGATATTTTCGCCGACGGCAAAGGCATCCTCCTTGGTCATGCTGATCTTGAGCTCGCCTTTGCCGCGCTCGAGATCCATCAAGAGATGCCGCAACCCCTGAAACAGGCTCTCGCCCTTGGTCTCCAGCGCCCGCCGCAAGACCACGGGGTTGGTCGCGGCGAAGTTCGAGGGTGCCAGCGCGTCGACATATTGGCGGGTGAAGAAATTGACCTTGTTGCGCAGCACCGGGTCGATGCCCTCGACATTGGCGACCGTGCTGTGGATCCAGTTGGCGGTCACCAGATAGGCCTGCTTGATGTAGTCGAAGATCAGATCCTCGGTCCAGGCCTCGTCCTTGAACCTGCGGTCGTCGGGTGCGGGGGCGATCTGCGGCGGGACCTCCTCGCCGAGCACCCGACGCATATAGCCCTCCCAGAGCTGGCCCATGTCCTTCCAATAGGCGAGCTGGGCATCGATCAGATGCTCCGGCTCGGCGAAGAGATGCTGAGCGAACTCGGTGAAGGCATGCGCCACGACCTTGGGGTCCGGCACCTGGAAGATCTCGTCGTCCTGCCGCTCCAGGAATTCGCGAAAGATCCGATTGCTGCGCTCGGCGAGCTCGGCCGTCCGCGCCGCCAAGACCTTGGCATCGGGCAGCTCGTCCTGGTCGGCCATGATGTTTCCTCGTCCGGTTGCGATCGCTCGCCGCATTTCTGGCGCAGGCCGCGGCCGCTCCGCAAGAGCCAGTGGCCGGCGCAGTGCCATCGGACGCGGGTGATGCCGCTGGCGAGCGACGGCGGGCCGCGGCGCCATTTACGGAATCTTTACGCCCCGGCTCTAGAAACGAGGCTCGTCGACGTTCCCGACGCACGCCTCGGAGGTACCGTGACACCGCGAAGCCGCTCTTTTCGAGCCGAGTACTGCCGGCCGGGCCTCGGGCAGTCGGCGCTGGTTGCGGCGATTTGAGCGCGCTGCACGAGGCCGGCGGCGTTCTCGCCGGGTTGCTCGATACGATCGACGACGGCAAGCTCTGCCAAGTCGTTCGTCTGGTCGAGGCGAGCGGCCAGCGGGAGACTCTCGAGCCGGCGATCGCCGATCTGCGGCCGCGTCTTCGCCGACTGCGCCCGCCACGGCCGCTGACCCTGACCCGCCTCTTGGCCGTGCCGCTCGAGCCGTTGCTGGAGCAGCGGGGCGTGGGCGCATCGTTATACTCTATTGCCCGAGACGACCTGGGCTCTCGGCTCGGCCGGATGACCCGGCGCATCGATCCGCTGCTGGCCGAGACGACCCGAGCGGCGATTGCCGGGCATTCGTTGGACGACCGGGCGGTTGTCGTCGCAGCCGGCCGCCGGCTCTGGCCGGCCGCGGCCCGGGCCCTCGTCAGCGACCCGGCGGCGGGCCGGTCCTCCTCGAGCGCCGCCGAGTGCCGGCGGATTGCCGATCTTTTCGCTATCGCGGCAGAGTTGGTCCCTGAACTCGCCCAGCTGCCGCGTCGGCTGGCGTCGCTCGACGTGGCGCACCGGGGAACGATCGGTGCCATTCTGGCGCTCGCGGCGGGCGGGCCCGCCGAGCGGCTCGGCACCATCGCCGCGTTGCTGCTCGACCGAGCCGACGCGCCGACCGGTCTCGTGGATTCGCTGATCGGTCTCGCACCGCCCGGCCTGCGGCCGCGGTTGGCCGCGCTGCTGCAGCGGCTGCTCGCCGAGCAACGCGTGGCGCTCGTCCGGCAGCTGGCGCGCGTCGGCACGGATGGCGAGCGAGCGTTGCCGGACACCATCGATATTCTGACGCGATTGGCCGATTCGCTCGCCGTTTCGAGCAGTGTCGCGCCCGCCCGGCGGCACGTTCGCCCGGCCGGCGGCCGGGCATCGAGCACGAACCTCGAGAAGCTGCGCGACGAGGCAGCGACGATCGCCCGCGCCCGCTACGCGGCTGCCATCGACCGACTGCTGGTGCCGCAGCCGGCGATCGACGCCGTTGAACGTGCAACCGCGATCGCAGCACGGGAGGAAACGGCACAGCAGATCGCGCGACTGGGCCGCCTCATTCGCCTGTTGTCGTCGACCACCCCGATCCACCAGGAGACCGGGGTGGCGATCGAAAGGCTGGTCGATCTGGCGGCCCGACGCGGCGGTCGCACCGGGCCGCTGGTCTCGACGGACGATGCCCGGCTGATCGAGATCCTCGGCGGCCCCGATCTCGCTCGGCGCTATCTGGGCCCTCGGCGCGACAATCAAGTCTCTGCCATAGGGCCATCAATCGGGACGGCGGCCGGCGGACCTCGGATGTCGAGTTCGGCCAGGCAGTCGGGTCGAGGCGTCGGCCCGGCAGGGCAAGTCGAACGACGACTGGTCGAACGCGACCGATCGGCTGGTCGAAGCCGGTGTCCAAAGCCTTTGCAGGCGCTCGGCGGATGATCCGGCCGAGGCCCCTCCATGGCCGGTTGGCCCCGTCGCCGGCGCCGATCCGATCGATGAGCTCCTGGCCCTGTCGAGCGCGGCTCGCCTCGACGCATGCGCTTCAACTGGTGAAACCGCCGGGTCGAACGCCGGATCCGCGTGATCGGCATCTGGCCCGAAGACGGGGCCATCATCCCTCGGTCGGTGTGCCGACAATGAAGACCCGGACGCCTGGACCGTGGCGCGGTGCTACGGGCGCCACGAAACGCTCGGGTGCGTCACCGATCATCCGTCCGTCGCACTGCCCGCCGTGGCCCGTCGATCGAGCCCTGAACCCTCCGCGGGTCGGCGCTTCTGGACCACGACTGGGCGCACGATGAGATCGACATGAATGTGCTGAATCGCCTGTTGTGTCATCGAGCGACAGGCTGACGGATGTCCGACCACGTGCAGGCGACGGCCGACCGTCGCGAGGAGTTGCGCCGACCCGCATGCCGCAGACCGTTGGACAGCAACGATGAACGGCGTCATCGAGACTTGGCCCCAGAGCGGCGCGCCGAGGTGCCATGCGACTTCGGGGCGGGCTGCCGCAGAGCTGGCCGTCAGCCCCCGCCGTGGCGCCGCGCGCGACGGTCGGAGGCAGCCGTGAAACGCGGCCGCATCGTCCCTGTGGATATCCGCGCCGTCTGGCAGAACGAGGCCGCGGAGTTCACCCCGTGGCTCGCCCAGGACGAGAACGTCGCGGCCGCGGGCGAGGCGCTGCATCCGGGCGAGCTGGCCCTTCAGTCGACCGAGCTTCGGGTGGGTGATTTCTCGGCAGACATCGTCGCGGTGGACGAGGGCGGCGTTCAGGTGCTCGTCGAGAACCGCCTGGAGCCTTTCGATCACCGTCATCTCGGCCAGCTGCTGACCTATCTCGCCGGGATCGCCAGCACCGAAGCGAGCGTCGTCCGGGTGGCGAGCCGGTTCCGCGACGAGCACTGCGCTGAGGTGGACTGGCTGAATCGCCGTACGATCGAGGGGTACGACTTCCTCGCGGTCGAGATCGAGGTGATCCGGATCGGCGACAGTGCCCCGGCACCGCGCTTCAACGGGGTCGCGATGCCCGACGACGGGCCGCGACAGGCGAGGCAAGCCGTCCGCAGCGCCTCGAACGAAGCTCCGAGCGAGACCGGTGCCCTCTACCAGCAGTAGAGGCTGGCGCTGCGCGGGGCCGACGAGGCGGTGGGCGAGAAGGGGCGCTTTGCCGAGGCATGGCCGCGCCAGTGGCTGCCCTTCCGGGAGGGGTGGGTCGGGAAACTCGATGCCGTGGCCAACAAGTGCCAGCGGGCGATCCGGGTCGAGCTCTCTCTATGCGCCAAGAGGACATGCCGCCGAGTCGGGGCTTCGCTGCATTGCTTGCGCAGAGGGCGGAAATCGAGGCGAATTTCGCCGGCCCCCTCGACTGGCAACCGTTGCCGGATCGCGTCGCCTCGCGCATCGCCCTTCACCTGACCGATGCCGATACCGGCGACCGCAGTGACCGGCCGCACCAACATTCGTGGATCTTGCAGCAGTTGAGGCGGTTTCGGCGGGTCGTCGCCGAACAGGTCAAACCACTGCGCCTCGACGAGCTACCGGCGGCTGACGCCGGCCAGGAAGAGCTGGCTGAAGGGTAGCTGCGCGCGCGGGCATTGATCGTCGCTATTGTCCGAGAAACGGAACCCGAACATGATGCGGCGGTAAAAAAAGACGGCTGGTTGCACAGCCGCCCTTTTTCGCAACCTGCACGTGTCGACCGCGGAATTTGGTGGGCGCACAAGGACTCGAACCTTGGACCCGCTGATTAAGAGTCAGCTGCTCTACCAACTGAGCTATGCGCCCTGAAGACGACGGTCGATTCCCGGCGCGCCACCTTCAGACAGCTCCTACATGTCGCGGCCACGCTCCGGCCGTGACCGGAAGGCGGCGGTGTTCACCAGCTGTCGGTGCCGGACAGTGGAGCGGGCGATGAGATTCGAACTCACGACCCCAACCTTGGCAAGGTTGTGCTCTACCCCTGAGCTACGCCCGCCCGTGTTCGACGACGGCGTGCATGTAGTCGATGGCCCGCGGTTTGGCAAGGCCGATCGGCGTTGCGGCAAAGCCATCGCCTCGGGCGGCGGCAAGTCGCCCGACGACGAACGCATCCTTCGATGCGGGCGGTCGAGCTCGCCTCGAGTGGCGCCTTCGTCCTGGTCGGCGCGGCGGATCTCGACTGCGAAGCGGCGCTGTCGGGTGAGGTACTCGGGCGGGCGAGGTACGCGGGTCCGTGGTCCGTGCGAGCGCGGGTCCGGGGCTCGTCCACGAAGACGTCGAGCACCCCGTGCAGGCGGTTCTCGACATACCGATGGGCGCGCACGGCATCGAGGACGCGTTCGGTCGAGAGCGGCATGGAGACGATGGCAAGCGGCGCGCAGTGCTTACCTTGCCATCGGTGGCTTCGACCTTGCCCACGGCAACCAGCCCGACACAGCCGTGCCGCTGGGCGAGCCGGGCGATGTCGTGGGCGACCGCGGCGCGGTGGGTCTCGATCGGGCCATTGTCGCCGTCGACCGGCTGCGGCCCAGCGTCGGGCGCGGTTTCGGGGTCGCCGACCGGCAGCGGAGTTGGACGGGCGCGAGGTGCTTCTTCTGCTTGCCTGCGACAGCCGGCACATTGTCGCCGCCGCGCCCGAGACTCGCTTGCGCGGTCGCCTTCCAACAGGGCATCGCATCGCCCGCGCCGAGGCAGTCGTTCCGTGTCGAGAGCGCCGAGAGCCCGGCCAAGGCCTGGATCTCGTTCGACTTCCCGTCGACCTTTGCGCTGCCCGGCGCCGGCCGTGCGCAGCCGGCGACCGCACGGATCGGACGCAACGAAGCCCGACCTCGCTGTCGGTCGAACGAGCGACGTATCGCCTTGCCGTGAGCACGGCCTCGATGCGCTCGGTTTCCTCGATCCGCTCGGCGAGCCCTACCGTTTCGCGCGCCGGGCACGACCGCTGAAGCCGGACAGCGACAGTCGCGCACAATTCCACAGGAAGGATTCTACAGTCGTCTTGCGCCATTCGCCGCGTGTCGCTGGCGGCGGCTTGCATCGAACCGGTTTCCTTTCCATGTAAGCGAGGCGCCGGGCAGGGCGAGGGTGTCGCTCGACCGCGCGCTGATGGTCGGTGAGGAGAAGGTGCCGAGATGGATCTGATCGGTGGCATGCAGGCGGCAGCGAGTACATCCGGGAGCGAGGCCGGCTGGATCAAGGACGGCACCCTCGAGACGTTTGCCCGCGACGTCATTCAGGAATCGATGCGCCAGCCGGTGCTGGTCGATTTCTGGGCGACGTGGTGCGGTCCCTGCAAGCAGCTCACCCCGACTTTGGAGAAGGTCGTCAAGCAGGCCGGCGGCAAGGTCAGGCTGGTCAAGATCGACATCGACCAGAACCCCGAGCTCGCCCAGCAGCTGCGCATCCAGTCGGTGCCGACGGTCTATGCCTTTCTCCAGGGCCAGCCGGTCACCGGCTTTGCCGGGGCCCAGCCGGAAAGCCAGATCAAGGCTCTGGTCGAAAAGCTGATCGGCGCTCCCCTGGGCCCGGCCGACACCGAAACCCAGCTGGCGGCAGCGACCAGCGCGCTCGATGCCGGCAGTCTCGAGGAAGCGGGCCAGCTGTTCAGCGCCGTGCTCGAGCAGGAGGAGGCCAACCCCGAAGCGCTCGGCGGCCTCGCCCGGGTGCTGCTGGCCGGCGGGCAGCGCGCCGAGGCCGAAGCGCTGCTCGAGCAGGTGCCGGCCAATCTCGCCAATCATGCGGCGATCAGCGGTGCCAAGGCGGCGCTCGACCTCGCGGCGGCGGCCGGCACGCTCGGCGATCCGACCATGCTGGTGGCGCGTATAGAGGGTAATCCGGACGATCACGACGCCCGTTACGAGTTGGCCACCACTCTCTTTCTGCGCGGCCAGGTCGAATCTGCGATCGATCACCTCCTCCAGATCGTCAAGCGCGATCGGGAGTGGCACGACGACGGCGCCAGGAAGCAGCTGGTCAAGTTTTTCGATGCCCTGGGGCCGACCCATCCGCAGACCATCAAGGGGCGACGCGCATTGTCCCGCGTCCTTTTCTCCTGAGGTCTTCATGCACGGTATCGAGAGCTTGCCCGGTCGTTTTCCGATTTTTCCGTTGACCGGAGCGCTCTTGCTGCCCGGCGGCAACCTGCCATTGAACATCTTCGAGCCGCGCTATCTGCAGATGGTTCGCGACGCCATGCAGACCGATCGCGTGATCGGCATGATTCAGCCCTCGGCCGAGCCCGGTCCCGATGGCCGGCCGCCGATCTACGGCACCGGCTGTGCCGGCCGGATCAACAATTTCCGCGAGACCGAGGACGGTCGGTTTCTGATCACGCTCACCGGCATCGCCCGATTCGATGTCGCCGAGGAACTGAGCGTCACCACCCCCTATCGGCAGGTCGTGGCGAATTTCGAGCGCTGGCGGCAAGACCTGCAGCCCGAACCGCCCACCGACGCGCTGCGCGGCGAGCTGCTCGTGGCCTTGAAGGGTTTTTTCGACCTGCACGAGATCACCGCCGACTGGTCGACCATCGAGAGCGCGCCTTTGGCCGGCCTGGTCACCTCGCTCGCCATGATCTGCCCGTTCGAGCCCAACGAGAAGCAGGCGGTGCTCGAGGCCAAGGACATGAATGCCCAGGCCGCGCTGCTCACGGCACTCATGCAGATGGCCGCACCGCCCGGTGGTGTGACCGAGACCTCCGTGCGGCACTGAGTGCCGGCGGGTCGACCAGGGAGACGGGAATCGACGATGGCGAGCGACACCGAGACGACGACGACCAGCGGTGCTACGGTCGATCCGAAGCTGCTGGAAATGCTGATCTGCCCCTTGACCAAAGGGCCGCTTCGTTACGATCGGGCGCGCAACGAGCTGGTGAGCGAGCAGGCCGGGCTGGCCTATCGCATCCGCGACGGCATTCCGATCATGCTGGTCGACGATGCCCGGCCGATCGACGAGGCCGACGCCATTCCCGATGAGGTGCGGGCCGACCGGCCAGTGCGGGGCGACCGGGACGACAGCCGGGCATGAGCGAGGCGCCCGCCTGGCCGGTGGAAATCCGCGTGCATCGCGAGGCGCGCCGGCTGGAAATCGACTTCGACGACGGCCGAACCTTCAGCTATCCGGCCGAGCTGTTGCGCGTCGAAAGCCCGTCGGCGGAGGTCCAGGGCCACACCCCCTCGCAAAAGGTGACGGTCCCCGGCAAGCGCCGGGTCGGCATCGTCCGTCTCGAGCCCGTCGGCAACTATGCCGTGCGCATCGTCTTCGACGACGGACATTCGACGGGCATCTACAGTTGGACCTATCTCTATCACGTGGGCTGCGAGCAGGAGACACTCTGGGCCGACTATCTGGCCCAGCTCGAAGCCCAGGGCCTGTCGCGCGACGGTTGATCCCGCCGCCATCGCGTGGCAGCTGACAGGTTATGGCGATCAGGCTCCTCCACAGCGCCGACTGGCAGCTCGGCAAGCCGTTCAGCCGGTTCGCCGGCGATATCGGGGCGGTGCTCCGCGACGCCCGCTTCGCGGCGGTCAAGACACTGGCCGGATTCGCCCGAGAGCACGACGTTGCCGCCGTGCTGGTCGCCGGCGACATTCTCGACAGCGAGCATCTCGATCCCGAGCACTTGCGGCGGATGGCAGCGCAACTGCAGCACTTCGCCGGTCCCTGGCTGCTGCTCCCCGGCAATCACGATCCGGCACGGCCGGGCGGGGCCTGGGACCGCTTCGCCCGCTCGGGCGACTGCCCCCCGAACGTCCACGTGCTCACCGAGCCGGCACCGGTCTCGATGTGCGACGATGCCTTGCAGATCCTGCCGGCGCCGCTCACGCAAAAGCACGCCGCGGGCGACCCCACCGCCTGGTTCGACACGGCCGGCTGCCCCGCCGGCGTGCACAAGGTGGGCCTCGCCCACGGTGCCGTCCGCGAGCTGCTGCCCGAGGCGGCCGCGAACCCCAACCCGATCGCCCGGGATCGCGCCGAACACGCCGGGCTCGACTATCTCGCACTCGGCGACTGGCACGCGGTGCTCGAGGTCGGCCCGCGCACCTGGTACAGCGGCACCCCCGAGCCGGACGACTTCACCGAGAGCGGCATCGGCGAAGCGCTCTTGGTGACGTTGGGCGAGCCCGGCGCGCTGCCGCGGGTCGAGCGGCAACGGATCGGCCGCTACCGTTGGCAGCAGGAGACCCTGGCGCTCGGCCATGCGGCGACGGCCGGCACGATTGCGGACCAGCTGCAGGCACTACTCGGCCGTCTCGGCGAGCCCGGCGAGACGGTGCTGCGGCTCAGCCTCGACGGCGCCCTCGATCTTGCCGGCACGGCTGCCCTCGATACGGCGCTCGAACGATTCGAGGCACGGCTGCGGCACCTGGAGTGCCGTCGCGACGGGCTGACCAGCGTGGCCAGCGAGGCCGATCTCGCAGCACTGGCCAGCGAGCCGCTGGTCGCCGAGGTGGCCCGAGCCCTCAGCTGTTCGGACGATCCCGCGGCCCCCTTGGCGCTCCGGCTGCTGCATGCGACCTGGCAACGGCTGGAGGGTCGCTGATGCGGCTCGACGAGATCGTCGTCGAGGGATTTCGAAAACTCGAAGGCCGCCATGTCGTCCGCCCGGCCCCGAGCGGCATCACGGTCGTGTCGGGCGACAACGAGGAGGGCAAGTCCACCCTTCTCGACGCCTTGAAGCGCGCCTTTTTCATGAAGCACAACACGACCGGCGAGGTGCGCGAGGCGATCCAGCCGCTCGGCCGGACGCTGACGCCGGCGGTCACCGTGGCGTTTCGCATCGGTGATCGGGCGTTTCGTCTGGAAAAGCAGTTTCGTCGCGGCGGCGTGACGCTCGAGGGCCCCGACGGCGCGCTCGAAGGCGACGCGGCAGAGCTCGAACTCGCCCGCCTGCTCGCCTTCGATTGGCCCGGCCGCGGTGCGGCCAAGACCGAGCATATGGGCCTTGCCGGCCTCTTCTGGGTCGACCAGGGGACCACCTTCGATCCGGCGCTGCAGCCGAGCCCGACCGCGTTGCGTGCGCTCGAGCCTGCGCTCGCCGGGCAGCTCGCGAGCTTCGGCCGCGGCGAGCGGGCGTCGAAGCTGATGGCCGAGGTGCGGGCGAGGTGCCAGCAGTACTTCACCGCCGGCCGGGGACAGAGACGCGGCGAGCTCGCCGAATTGGAGAAAGCGCTGGACAGCCTGCGCGCCGAGCTCGCTGCCGTCACCGCCGAAGAACGCGAGGCCGAGGCGCTGCTCGACCGCTTGGCGCAGAGCATCGAGCGACGCCGCACGGCGCTCGCCGCCGACCGTCTCGGCCGGGCGCGGGCCGAGGTCGAGCGGAGCCGGACGGCGTTGCGCGCGGTCGAGGCGGTTGCAGAGCAGGCCCGGGCCGAGGCGCTGGAATTGCAGGCGGCGGAAAGCGAGCTCGAGCGTCTCTCGGACAAGCAGCAGCAGCGCCGGGCGCTGGCCGCCGCCATCGCGAGCAAGACATCCGAGCGAGCCGAGCTCCTGGAACGCGCGGCCGAGGCGGCGCCGTCGCTGGAGCACGCGAGGCAACGGCGGCTCGCCGCCTTTGCCGCTGCCGAAGCGGCGCGTGCCGAGCTGCGGGCGCTCGAGGAGCGGGCGGCGGTGCTGAACCGCCGCGCACAGAAGCTCAGGCTGTCGCGCGAGCTGGCCAGGCTGCAGGCTGCCGAAGCCGTCGTGCAGACCGCGGCGCAAGCCGTCGTGGCGCACACTGCCGCCGCCGATGCCGAGCCCGTGACCGCAGCGGCCTTGGCTGAACTCGAAGCGTTGGAAACCAGCCTCGGCCAGAACCGCGCCGCCCTGCGTGCCGTCGCCACGCGCCTCGTGCTGCGGCCGGACCGCGGCGACAGGGCAATCACCCTCGACGGCCGGCCCGTGGACCCCACCCGGCCGGTGGAGCTCACCGCTCCGGCAAGCCTGGAGATCGCGGGCTTCGGGCGGATCGAGATCACCCCCGGTGGGGAACGGCCGGCACGCCTGCATGCGGAGATCCGCGAGCTCGAGCGGACGCTGGCTGCCGGCTCGGCCGCCCTGGACGCGACGAGCACCGCCGAGCTCCGCCGTCGCCTCGCCGCCAAGGACGCGCACCGCCGAGCTGCCGAGGCCGAGCGCAAGCGACTGCAGGACCACCTTGCAGCCTCCGGGATGACGGACCGACCGGGGCTCGAGGCCGCCGTCGCCGAAGCCCACAGCCGACTCGCGGCATTGGCCGCTATCGAGCTGGTCGACGGTCAGGACGCGGTAGCCCTGGAGGCGCAGATCGAGGCGGCGGAGCGGGCGGTGGATGCGGCGCGGAGCGACGTCGAGGCACTGCTGGAGCGCTGCCGGGAAGCCGAGGAGGCGGAAGCGAGCCTCGCCCGGGCGACCGAGCGGCGGAGCGCGGAAGAGGCCCGCCTCCAGCGCGAGATCGCCGTCCTTGAGGAAGAGCGAGCGATCGCGGCCGAAAGCCTTACCGATGCGGCGCTGGCCGAGCAGCTCGAGGCCGCCCGCGCCACCGCCACCCGCGCTGCCGCTGCCGCGGCGCTGTTGCAGCGCGAGCTCGCCCGCGCCGACCCGGCGCACGCCGCGACAGCCGCCGAGCAGGCCGCCCGTCGCCTCGCGCAGCTGGAGGCGGAGGCTCGCAGGCTGGATCGCGAGGTGCACGACCTCGAGGCCGAGCTGCGCGGCCGCGGGGCGAGGGGGATCGGCGACCGAAAAGCCGAGCTCGCCGGTCGGCTCGAGCTCACCGAACGTCGCCATGCCCGGCTGCTCGCCGAGGCCGCAGCCTGGCGGCTCCTCGACGTCACGCTGACCGGCATCGACCGGGCGCGCCAGGACGCGCTGGTTGCACCGCTCGAAGCCCGTGTGCGCCCCTACCTGCAGCAGCTCCTGGGCGACGCCGCGCTCGGCTTCGAGCCCGGCAAACTGCAGCTCGCCCGCCTGCAGCGCGCCGGCAGCAGTGAGCCTTTCCGGCAGCTCAGCGTCGGCACCCGCGAGCAGCTCGCCGTGCTCGTTCGCCTCGCCATCGGCGATCTTCTGGCCGAGACCACCGGCGACAGCCCGCCCTTGATCCTCGACGATGCCCTGGTCTACGCCGACGCGCTACGTCTCGCCCGGATGAAGGCGATCCTCGAGACTGCCGCCCGGCGCCAACAGATCCTGATCCTCACCTGCCGCAAGGAGGACTATCTCGGTCTCGACGCGCGCTATCTCAGCCTGGAGGACTGCCGCGCCGAGGCCTGAGATGCTGCTGAAAAAGCCCCGGTGATCCGCGGCTCTCGCGGGCTCCGCGGCATCGAACGCTGGAGGGCCGGCGCCCGATTGTCCCGCTGACCGCGCCGCCGACGCCCCGCCTGTCGACAACGTCGAACCGGTATCAGCGCAAAATGCGACCAGGAGCGCCAGCGCTCGGCTCCGCCGTGCACTCGATGGTGGTGGCGATCGACGGTGCGTCACCGTCGACCCGTCCACCAACTCGGCCACGGACGAGAGATCGGGTCCCGATCTCGTGCGTCGCCCGCGGCAGTGGCAACGGCTGCCGAGCGACTGGCTCGGTCACCCGATCGAAGGCCGTGCTCGGCGCTCGTCAAGGCGCGACGATCCGTCGAGCCGTGGCGAACCGTCGACCCCCCACCTTTTGGCGCAGCGGCGCCCGCCTCGCGGCTCTGCGTCGACGGCCGTCATGGCGCGCGTCGCCCGACGTCGGTCGCTCGGGCCAACGGTGCGTCGGCGCCGGCTCGGGTCACGGGCCGCGGCTCGCGCCCTGCAGCTGCCGGGCCATCAGCAGCTCGGCTGCGGCATCGGCGCCGAAGACGATCTCGACGATGCGGAGCTGGTCCATGACCCGCTCGTCGTCCTCGGCACTGCTGCCGGCCTTGACGATCACCCGCCGATAGTCGTCGAGGGCCGTCTTGACGACGAGATCGATCTGGCCGTTGAGGCCGAGCTGGCGACCGGCGGCGCCGAGCTTGCGCGCCGCGCGGGCCGCGGCCTCGACCGCGAGAATGGTGGCTTCGTCGGTCTCCGGCGAGCCGAGCGCTCGGCAGCCGTCGAGCACCTCGCCGTAGACGACGTTCTGCAGATGCCCTTCCACCGCTTTCGCCGCCCTCTGCGCAATCTGCTTGAGGTTGGCGCGATCGACCGGCAGGTCGGGGGGGCCGGCTTCGAGCGCACTCAGCGTGCCGACCAACTGGATCACCTCCGCGGCGAGAACCGTTGCCGGCTGCCGCCCGGCCCGCCGCAACTGGTCGGTGCTCTGGTCGAGTTCGCTCACCACCCGACGCCCGGCATCGCCGGCGGCCGAGAGCCTGAGGGCGGAGGCGTTGCCGTCGCCGGCATGCTGCAGCACGTGCAGCATCGCCGCAGCGTCGCCGAGCCGTTGACCGAGGGCTTCCGCACCGAGCGTCAGCGCCCGGTCGCCGGCACCTTCGAGCTCCTTCAAGAAATCGCCCAGGAGCTTCAGCTGCGCTTCGTCGATTTGCCTCAGCGGTTTTTCCGGGAGTGCCAGGAACGCGGCGGCGAGGATCGGGCCGATGCGCAAGAGCTCGACGGCGATCTCCAGCTGCTGACGGCGGTTGCGCCCCTTGCCGTCGGTCCCGCTGGCACTCGGCACGGTGGCACGCAACGCCGCTGCAGCCGCGGGCCAGAGTCGCTTGCCGGTGGTCTGGATGATCGCCGCGTCGCGCATCGTGTGGCCGGCGATCCGCTGGTCGATGTCGCGCACCAGCTCCGGATCGAGGCCGGCGATGACGCTCTCGTGGATCGGGCTCAACAGGTCGCGCGACAGTCGCTGCGAGCCGGGTCGCCAAGCCGCAGCCGGGACCAGCAGCTCTTCCAGCGGTACGGTCAAGAGGCGGCGCAGGGTCAGCGGACGGGACGGCTTCAACTGTCGCAGCCGCGGCCGCACCGGTTCGAGAAGATCGTCGACGGTGCCGCGCTTCGGCAGCCGGTCGATCAAGGCCACGGTCTGCAACAGCTTTCGATCGTTGACCTTGTCGAAGAGGCTCGCGAAGTCGGCGCGTCCGAGCCTGCTCATGGTCGGCCGGGCTCCAGCGCCGCTCGGTGACCCACCGCAGCACGGCAAGCCACGGTTCCCACACGTTGCGGCCTCGCCCGAGGCGGGCCGCGGCGCGCCGCGCCGCGGTCGCCGATCCACTGCTGCAGGAGATTCGAGCCGATCATGCGGCCAGACCTTTCGCTTGCTCGACCCGCGAGCCGTCGTCGAGGGAGATCGAGCCCGAGCGCCAATCCTCGTTGAGCTTGACCCAGCGGCGCCGGGTGAGTTGCCGGTGCGGCGCGCTCTCGCTCTCGTCCTCGTTGAACGCTTCCTTGGGCAAGACCGGGACCAGCGTCTCGATGCGGGCGACCACGGCGCGCTGCGCCTCGCGGTCTTCCTTGGCGGCGGCATCCCAGAGCGCGGCGATCTCGGCCCAGCCGTCGAGCAGCCAGTCGGGCAGCGTCAAATCGCGCATCAAGGTCTTGTTGCGCGCGCGAAAGCTGGTGATCAGGCCCACCATGTCGTCGGTATAGCTGCGCGCCCGGGTCAGCGCGGTCTGCGCCTTGGCGATGGTGAATTCGGCACAGCTGGCGATCAGCTCGACCCCTTTGGCCTGGTCGCGGGCTTCGCCCGTCGCCCAGTCGCGCAGGCTCGCCGTCATCAGCCGCAGCCGCTCGATCGTCACGTCGTGCGCCGCCTTGAACGCCTCGCCGGCGACGCCGATGGGAGCGATCGCCGGGCACATCTCTTCGACTACGGCGAGCATGGCATCCGGCTTCATGCCGGTCTTCTCCTCGTAGCGGGTGAGATAGCGGCGGGTGGTGGCACGGGTCGCCCGGTCACCGAGATCGAGCCGGCGCCAATCGACCTCGACGAAGCCGGCCTGGCGCAAGAGTTGGGTGATCAGCAAGAGGTTGGTCAAAAGGTGCTCCTGCTCCTCACGAACGGCCGCGGCCTTGGCCGATCTGGCGGCACCTCGCCCGGCGGCACCGGTGCCGGCCGCCTTGCGGGCGGCGCGGCGGATATCGCTCGGCGAGATGGCCGGCAGCTCCAACAGAATGTCGATCAGCAGCCGGTCGTGCATCGAGGGTGTGGTGAAGTCCTTGAGCGCGCGCAGCGGAAAGACGTAGCTGCCGTCGGCGCCGGACGGGTTGGCGACGATCATCTCGGGCTGGCCGCTGTCGTTCGGGCGCAGCCGGGCCAGCGCGATCACCGGTGTCGTGAACGGCACCGTGACCCCGCGCTCGGCGAAGGTCGACGGCTGCCATTTCGCGCGCGGGATCAAGGTCGGCTGCGGCATCGGACATCCACTATCGGGCCACTGCGAATGCCGCCGAAGATGCCAGCCCGGCCCTAAGATTCGGTTAATGCCGAGCGAAAATCGCCCCGTCGCGGAGCATCGGCCCGGCCGTACCGCCGCGCTCTCGGCCGTGCCCTGGCGGGTTCACTCGACGGGGACGACCCGGGTCGCCGCTTCCTTGAAGCGATGATAGCTCAAGGTGACCAGGGTCAGCGCCAGCGAATTCACGATGATGCCGACGAGGGCGCCGAGGACGATGCCGATGGTGGGGCCGAGGATGCCGGCGACGGTGACCTGGACGACGCCGAGGCCGATATAGATCGCGATCAGCACGAGAATGATGCCGGTGATCGTCAACTTGTAGCCGTCGACGATCGCCGCACTGCGCTTCATCGCCTCGATGCCGCTGGCTTCCTCCAGCACCACGAGCGGCCAGGCGACCCAGAGGAAGGTCAAGGCGACGAGGCCGGGGACGAGCAAGAGGACGAAGCCGATGCCGAGCACCAGGCTGAGCAGCACGTAGGCTATGGTGAGCCGCACGAAGCCGTCGCGTGGGCCCGAGAGGAGCTCGCCGAGGCTCATGGTCGTCCGGTTGCGCAGGCTCGTGACCAGAACGACGAGTGCACCGTTGGCGAGGGCGACGACCGGCAGACTCACCGCGAGGACGATGAACGAGACGACGAACGAGCCGCTCAAGAGGCTCGCGATCCAGGAGGGGGCGAGGCCGATCGCGCTGAGTGCCGCGAACTTGCCGGGATCGGCCTTGAGGATCTGCAAGGCCTCGCTGTAGAGGTCCGTTGTCGCGAGATTGACGCTGCTGTGGCCGGCCACCTGTCTCTCCAAGGATGTCGTCCCGGTTCCCGACGATTGGCGACGCCGGGCGTTTCGCTTCGTCTCAGATCGCCATGCCGCCGTCGATCACGTGCGTTTGGCCCGTCGTGTAGGCGCTCTCGTCACTCGCCAGATAGAGTGCGAGGGCGGCGATTTCATCGGCCTTACCGAGTCGACCCATGGGCTGCCGGGCGATGAAGGCGGCCTTGGCCCGGTCGTAGTCGCCGAGAGCCCGGATCCGCTCTTCGAGCGAAGGTGTTTCGACGGTACCCGGACAGATCGCGTTGCAGCGGATGCCGCGGCCGACGAAATCGGCGGCGATCGCCTTGGTGAGGCCGATGACGGCGGCCTTGGTGGTGCCGTAGACGAAGCGATTGACGACACCCTTCACGCTGCTGGCGACCGACGCCATGTTGACGATCGAGCCGCCGCCGTTGGCCAGCATCGCCGGCAGGAAGGCCTTGCACATGCGATACATGCCGGTGACGTTGAGGTCGTTGGAGAAGGCCCAGGCCGCTTCGTCGCATTCGAGGATGGTGCCGTGGTGGACATAGCCCGCGCAGTTGAAGAGGACATCGACGGCCCCGACCTCGCCGGCCAGGGCTTCGATCGCCGCCTGGTCGGTGACATCGAGTTGCCGTGTTCGACAGCCGTCGAGATCGGCGAGCAGCCCCGGGTCGCGGTCGGTGGCGATCACTCGGGCCCCTTCGTCGCGGAACAGCTCTGCCGAGGCGCGGCCGATGCCCTGGCCGGCAGCCGTGATCAGTGCCGTCTTGCCTGCCAACCTGTCGACCATCGGCGTGCTCCCCCGGGTTTCGGCATCGGGCCTAGGCACCGCCCGCGCCGCCGTCAAGCGGGCCTGCGCCGATGCGTCATCTAGTGGCGCTCCTGGCAGCACTGGCGGTCGTGGCCGTTTTCGGTGCCGCGACGATCGAGCTCGGACGGCGGGCGGCGAGCGAAAGTGCTCGGGTGACCGCGATCTTTCCACCCGGCACGACAGCCGAGGCGATGCTGGCGCGCATCGCGCGGGCCGATGGTCGGCCGATCCGCGGCACGCTGCTGCCGTTCGCGGTCGAGGTCGCCGGCGACACGCCCGGAATCGCCGCGCGTCTCCAGGCCCATGGGGCGCTCGTCGTCGTCGCCCGCTTGCCGAGCGACGGGCTCGCCGTCGGCGGCTGCAGCTATCTGCCGGCCGCTGCCTACACGTCGGTGCGCGAGCGCTTGCGCGTCGCGCCGCTCTGAGAGCCCATTTCAAAAGTTTTCATGCTGTTTCATGAGCTTGGCAGCGAGCAGATGCGAGGAGTTGGTCGACCGTCGATGCTGCGGCCCGAGTGGGGCTGCGGGGACCCCACGGCCCCGCATGGGTCGGCCGACCAACGACGAAGCAGGTGCCGCTGCCAAGCTCACCTG
>Ga0081527_100350_pt1 | contig 27191 bp, 15 predicted proteins | sample HotLakmasection5_FD_70992 | JGI IMG/M metagenome (GOLD analysis project Ga0081527, IMG submission 70992) | Hypersaline microbial mat communities from Hot Lake, Washington, USA - Section #5 (SPADES assembly) (version 2) | ecosystem: Environmental > Aquatic > Non-marine Saline and Alkaline >... | reverse complement strand
GAAGGGCTGGACAATCAAATTTCGGCCTTGGAAAATTATTCATACCGAACTGTACAAAACCAAGGCAGATGCATTGAAAAGAGAAAAAATGCTTAAAGGTGGACAGGGACGAATATGGATTCGCGAAAATTTATTGAAAGGATAGTTCGTCGGGCTTTTATCCGCCTGAGGCGGACGTTGGTTCTCATTATTTTACTCGCCACTACTTAAAAGCCTTAAAGTGAATATATTTATCGCTTTAAGGCTTTTTTATTTCACTGTGGTAAAACTATGGTGAAACAAAGTGTCAATTATCTATCTCTTCGAACTACTAGATTTCAGAGGATATGTTATCTCGTTTTTATACTTCCAGTGTCAGTAGCCGTACTTTTCTTTTGTTTTCATTACGTAGTTGCAAAAAGTAAAATAGTTATTCCCCATTATTACCTCTACATTGTATTCTTAAACTTAATTACCCACCTGCCAGCAAACTTTACAGAAATGACGCGTTAATCCAACTCCTTTCTTGAGAGAAATCTACGGGTGCATAAAACACATTTCTTATGTCACAACAAGGCAAAATTAAATTTTTCAATATCCAAAAAGGATTTGGATTTATCGAACCCGATGAAGGAAACAAAGATATTTTCGTTCACAGAAACAACATTGAAAATCTTGGTCCTGATCAAGGTTTAGAAGATGGTGAATCCGTGGAATTTGAGGTTGAAGAGACCGACAAAGGGCTAAGCGCCATTAACGTGCGAAGCTTGGATTAATATAATCTGAGTTATTCAACTTTAGATTTAAAGTCCCAACACTTTTACAAAGGCTCAATTGCTCATGCAGTTGAGCCTTTTTTTATAACCATAGTGCTCCGGTCGGAGTACTATGGTTATATGACAAACCTTACCCTATCTCTTTTGCCCCAGCGGGGCAGTACAAAAAAGCTTGTAAGGAATTTGGTTTTATACACTCTTACTGTAAAAGAGGAAATGCAGGAGGAAACTGTGGCAGATACATATACTCAACTTTATATCCATTTTGTATTTGTTGTCAAAAACAGGATGTCACTCATACATCCTTGATGGAAGATAAACTTATATAGATACATAACTGGGATAATCCAGAATAAATCGCATAAGTTGATTGCCATAAATGGGATGCCTGATCACCTGCATATCTTTATTGAGTTTAAACCGTCAAAAGGAGCGATGAGAGAGTTGGTTAAAGTCGTAAAAGGGGAGTCAACGAAATGGATTAATGAAAAGGGTCACGCTCAGGGAAAGTTTCGGTGGCAAACAGGGTATGGTGCGTTTTCGTACAGTCATAGTCATATTGATCGTGTTTATCACTATATCCGAAATTAAAAAAAGCATCATAAGAAAAAATCGTTCAATACTGAGTATTTAGAACTGCTCAGGAAGTTTGATGTGGATTTTGATGAGAAATATCTTTTCAAACCTGTTGACTTTAGATGATGGTACTGCACCTCAGGTGCAGAGGTTGTGGTATAAAGAGTGACTATATAAATCTACTGCTTCTCTGAAGCAGCTGTACTATCAAAACTATTATCAAGAAATAAAAAGTAGAGATTAAATGGTTGTTCTATTTTTGGGGCTATTGAACCGGTTAAGTGCGAATTCTAAGCAGTCTGAAAAATGCTCCAAAGGAGCATTATGATTATAAAACAGAATAAAGTCACGCTGCTTAAACTGCTCCGGATGGAGCAGTATGATGATTACCAGATCCAAATTTGAAGCTCACTTACATAGCCCTTACCTTAAGAAGAATCAAAAACCAAAAGGGCAACTTTTTCAAACTGATTATAAAATCTGTCATGAGCGAGTACACCGATCAACAGCCAATCGAAACGGTGTTCCATGCATCCGGTTGACCTTACCATATTTATAGTTTACATCGTTGGTCTTCTCGGTTTTGGTTATTTCTTTTTCCAGAGAAATAAAAGTGGAGATGACTACTATGTGGGCGGTCGTAACATGAAGAGTTATCACGTCGGGCTCTCAGTCGTTGCCACAGATGTGGGCGGCGGATTTTCCATCGGTTTAGGCGGACTTGGTTTTGTAATGGGACTCTCCGGATCATGGATGCTCTTTACCGGGTTGATCGGGGCATGGCTGGCAGCTGTATTCCTGATCCCCAAAGTGAAACAAAACCGGGCTTTTGATAATGCATACACCTTTCCCCAGGTTTTTGAGCACTACTATTCACCCAATGTGGCACTGCTAGCCGCATTTATTTCTGCCATAGGGTATGCCGGATTTACAAGTTCACAGATGCTAGCCGGGGCAAAACTCGCAAGTGGTACATTTGCCGATCTTGATCAAACCATGGCGCTCTATATCATGGGGACAGTCGCAGTGGTTTACACGGTGATGGGTGGTTTAAAAGCTGTAATCTATACCGATACCATTCAGTGGGCACTGCTCATGTTTGGGTTGGTTTTTATCGGGATACCTATTTCTTATATCGAGATTGGTGGGATGGAGGCGATTCGGGCAACCCTGGCTCCCGAGATGCTGACTCTGACAAATGTAACATGGCAGGAGATAGTCTACTGGGCAGTAACCATCATCCCGATTTGGTTTGTGGGAATGACGCTCTATCAACGAATCTATGCCTGTAATGATGAGAAAACGGCTAAACGTGCCTGGTATCTGGCCGGAATTTTTGAGTGGCCAATCATGGCATTTCTGGGAGTTCTGCTTGGACTCTTTGCAAAAGTGGGAGCCGACCAGGGGATGTTTGAGTATCTGGGTGCTGCTGATATATCTGAGACAGATCCTGAAACAGGGTTGCCGATGTTATTGCGAACTGTTTTACCTGTAGGGCTTTTGGGTATTATGATGGCCTCCTATTTCTCAGCGATTTTATCCACAGCCGACAGCTGCCTGATGGCTTCATCCGGAAATGTGGTAACGGATATCATCGGTCGGTTTGTACCGTTTGATTCCGACAATCCAAAGTTTGTAAGACTTTCTCAGATTGTTACGCTGATCATCGGCGCGTTTGCGCTTTTGCTTGCGGGAACAATGACCAACGTACTCGATTTAATGCTTGACTCCTATGCCTTTATGGTATCCGGACTGTTTGTGCCGGTCATTGGAGCACTGTTCTGGAAAAAGAGTACACCCGCCGGCGCAATGACTGCGATGATTGTCGGAGGTTTTACAACCATCGGTTTACGATATTCCGGTATTGAGCTCCCGTATGAACTCGATCCAAATGTTTTTGGAATTACAGCATCAGCGATTTCATTTATCGGGGTGAGCTTAATGACCAACGAAAATAAAAAGGATTAATTTACAATCCTGAATGTTGAACTGGTTATAAACTAATTGATCATTCAGAATTCATTATTCAAAATTTGATAAAATGGACATTGAATATACCATCATAAAAAACGATACAGACAGCGATCCAAAATTTTCGAGGGTCGAAATTGCTGATTTCCTGTATGAACACCTGAATCAGTATGGGGATGAAAGGGGCGCAATTTTAAAATGCATCTCCTACGCGTATGGAGACAAAGTTGGGCAGGGTGGATTTGTTCTGGTTGCCCACGATGAAAATGAGATTTTAGGAGTTGTGATCATTAATAATACGAACATGGGAGGCTACATTCCTGAGCATATATTGGTGTATATTGCAGTTCATGAAAAAACGAGGGGACAGGGAGTCGGAAAAGCTCTGATGGAGCGAATTATTGAGGAAACGGAAGGAGATATTGCACTGCATGTTGAGCCCGATAATCCGGCCAAGTATCTGTACGAGAAGTATGGATTTACCAATAAATATCTTGAGATGAGACTTAAAAAATAAAATCAACGGTCAAGTTCCGAGTTTGTCTGAATCACCGACAATCGACATACTGAGTACTGTATATTATGGCATACGTTAAACTATATCGAAGCGAGTTGAAGCATAATTTCGATTTTCTCGATTCCATGTTCAAGAAGAATGGGATTAAGTGGGGCATTACTACCAAACTACTCTGCGGAAACCGGGATTTCCTGGAAGAGGTGATAGACCTGGGGATCGGTGAAGTACACGACTCCAGAATAAGTAATCTGCGCAGAATCAAAGAAATTGACCCCGATACGCTGACCATCTACATCAAACCGCCGCCCAAGGATATTATCCCGGATGTGGTGAAATATGCGGATGCCAGTTTGAATACAGAACTTTCCACAATGTTTGAACTTTCCGAAGAGGCTGAGCGCCAAAAGAAAGTTCATAAGGTGATTATCATGATTGAAATGGGTGATCTTCGCGAAGGGGTGATGAGGGACGATTTGATCAACTTTTATGAGAAGGTGTTCAAACTGCCGGGAATTGAAGTAATCGGTCTCGGTACCAATCTGAACTGCATGCACGGAGTGATGCCCGACAGTGATAAACTGATTCAGCTGGCACTCTACAAGCAGATTATTGAACTTCGCTTCAATAAAAAAATACCCCTGGTTTCGGGTGGGACAACGGTGACCATACCGCTTTTAATTCGCGGACAACTTCCTGACGGGATCAACCACTTCAGAGTGGGAGAAGCCCTCTTTTTTGGAAAAAATCTCTTTACTGATGGTGTGATTGAGGGGATGAGTGATCAGGTTCTTGAACTTTATACACAGGTGATAGAAATTTCGGAAAAACCGATTGTGCCGACAGGTGAGCTGGGTGTAAACCCTCAGGGTAAAAGGATGGAAATTTCCCAGGATGATTACGGTAAAACGTCCTACAGGGCAATTATCGACATCGGCGTGCTCGATATTCAACCCGACTATTTAATTCCGGTGAATGACAATATCAAAATCCTGGACGCCAGTTCGGACATGCTGATTCTGGATGTCGGCACCAATGAGAGGGGATATAAGGTAGGGGATGAAATCCGGTTTAAGCTCAAATATATGGGAGCTCTCGGTTTGATGAGTTCCGACTACATCCAAAAACGAGTGGCGGATTAAATATATATTCTAAGAGTGCATTGCAAAACTGTTAATGTCATCCTGAAATTATTGAAGGATCCACACAAATTGTTTTACTATTATCCTAAGATTCTTCGCAGACTCAGAATGACTAAATAATTTGTTTTGCAAAGCACTCTCTTGAAGTGCAGTACTGATGTATCGCTGAGCCACTCATAGGAGTACTCTGCGGAACTCTGCGAAAAAATTTGCGAAAATCAGCGAGAATAATATTTCGATAATGTATTTATAGGCTTACACTTTTTGGCGATGAAAGAATCAAAAACACATCCGGTGATGAACCTGCCGGATAATTATGAAGTTTTCGACTTTTCAGAAGGATACGATCCCGAAAAAATGGCTCAGTTTGTAAAGAATGGTGGCTGGGGAGTTGGCGGTTACAGCGAGAAACGGCAGAATATGTACGTGGCTCCGCAGTACGAAAACCGCCGGAATATCCACATGGGGATTGATGTCTGGGCAGCGGCAGGGGAGCCGGTTTTTGCACCGCTACCGGGAGAGGTTGCTTACCTGGCCAATCACAATCAGGATGGAAACTACGGCGGAACCCTTGTTTTGAAGCATCTGGTTGATGGCACAACATATTTTGCTCTCTACGGACATCTGTCGCCTGCAAGCTTATCCCATCTCAAGCCGGGACAAAAAGTTCAGGCCGGAGAGAAAGTCGGTGAGCTTGGGAATGAAGAGGAGAACGGCAACTGGCCGCCGCACCTTCACTACCAGGTTAGTATTGAGGATCCGGGTGAGGCAGATATGCCGGGCGTTGTATCAGATGAGGAGCATAAAGAGGCTTTGAAAATATATCCCGATCCGAGAATTTTGTTGGGTGAGATCTATTGATTTGAATGTCAAAGACCTGACAGGTTTTTGAAACCTGTCAGGTCTGGTAAAGATCACCTATCTCAATCCGTCAGGTAATACACAATCGTGGAAACCACCCGAACTTTTTTGATGTGCGGATTATTATTGTCACGGTCAGTGATACTGAATTGGCCTTGTGAGGCGGTTTTGATTTTACCGAGCTGACTGTTCGAATCCTCTGCAAATTTCTCGGCAACCTGACGGGCTTCTTTGGTTGCCTGTTCAATCATCTCCGGTTTGATCTCATTCAAACGGGTAAAGATATATTCAGGACGAACTTCATACTCATTTCCGCCCAGTGTGACTCCCTGTTTGCCCAACTCCACCAATTCGCTCATCATCTTTCGAACGTTTTCAACATTCTCGGAGTAGATTGTAGCGGATTGAGATGCAATGTACCGATATTGAAAATTTTCATTTCCGCCGTATCTCTGTGCCGATCGGTCCGTCAAGAGAGGAGTGGAAAAGCTAATCTCATCATCTGATATCCCATTTTCAACAAGAAAACTACGGACCCTTTCAGCGCTGCTGTCGAGCGATTGATAGACGCCGTCCAGACTATTGCTGGCTTCGGTAAATTGAATTGGCCAGATCACGATATCTGCAAGTTGTTCCTTTTCAGCCAATCCTTTCACGGTTACTGTTCGTTCAAAACTTTTAAAATCGACAGCGGCCTTGCTGATGAAATATCCAAGAGAGGTGAGGCCAAGAATGATGGAGGCACCTAACACGATCCATCCGGTATATTTATTTTTTTCCATTACACTCAAGATTATATAGTCATTTTAATTATGCACTCTTATACGCGGTGGATTCTGACAGGTTTCCATAGTCGTTAGGTTGATAAAGTAATTATCTCAAATAAGAAATCCGCTGGCCGCTCCCTTAACGTCAGCTCTGTGAAACTTCAGTTCAAACGTAGTTCCGGTTCCATTTGATACATATCGATTTTCACCATCCAGCTGTTTGGTTAAAACTTCAATCAGCTCCAAACCCAGTGAGTTCGATTTCATGTTTTGGAAATCATCCGGAAGACCGACACCGTCATCCGATAATCTTATGGTAACCAGTTCATTATCCAATGTTGTAGTGAGGTTAATTTTTCCTTTTTCTCTTCCCACAAATCCATGTTTCAGAACATTGGTGATCACTTCATTCATGACCAATGAACAGGGCACACTCTGGTTGATGTTCAGTTCAATGGGCTGGAGGTCAAAATCAATGGTTACATCTGTATCAGACTGAAGGGTTTCAACAATGTCTTTGCTTAGTGAGCGCAGACTGTTCGAGAACTGAAGCTTTGAAAAGTTATTTGCCTTATATAGCTGCTCGTGAATTCCGGCCATCGATTTAATTCGAAGCACACCTTCCAGCAGCTGTTTATTGAGCTCGTCACTATCGCTATTTATTGCCTGCATCTGCATCAGGCTGGAAACAATTGCCAGGTTATTTTTTACCCGGTGGTGAATTTCTGCAAGAAGGGTTTCTTTCTCCTTAATCGATTCGCGCAGCTCCTGTTCCTTCTGTTTGTAATCGGAAACATCCCTGCCAATTATTACCCAGTGAGTGTAGTTGTTATATCGATCTTTTACGGGAACCAATGAGAAATTATTCCAGAATGTTTGGCCGTCTTTGGTATAATTTAAGATCTCAGCTTCGCACTCCTCCAGATTATCTACGGATCGTCTGATTTTTTGAACCTCATCGTCGTCTGTTCCCGGTCCATTTAAAATCTCAATGGATTCTCCCAGAACCTCTTCCTTCGAATAGCCAGTTATACGTTCAAAAGCTTCATTAACATAGATAATTCTTCTCCACTTCCGATCGCCTTCCGGCTCAGCTTCGGTAATGACAACAGTATCATTGGTATTGGTAATTACGGATTCCCGAAGTTCAAGCTCCTGTTGCTCCAGCGTTTCCTGCGTAATGTCCTGCATGGCACCGATCATTCGGACAGGTTCACCGGCTTCATCTTTCAAAACAAAAGCCCGGTCAAAAACATATTTATAATTCCCATTGGCAGCTTTAAATCGATATTCAAGCTGGAATCGCTCAGTGCCGTTTGCGAGAACTTCGCGTAGTTTACGATTCACCAGCGGGCGATCCTCGGGGTGCAGGTTCTCTTTCCACCATTCAAATGCGGGATTGACCTGCTCCTTGTTGTATCCGAACATATGGTAAATGTTATCATTGTACTTAACCTGACCGCTTACCAGATCCATATCCCAGATGGTATCGCTGGTGGCTTTTGACACAATCTCATATCTCTCCAGGCTCTCTTTCAGCTGCATCTCGCGTTCAATCTTCTCCGTAACATCCCGTTCAATGGCAATAAAATGTGTACAATTTCCATCTTCATCGAAAATAGGATCAATGTTCAGTTCCAGCCAGTACGAGGTTCCGTTTTTGTGATAATTCAGAATAGTCTCTTCAACTGATTTTGTGTTGTCCATAGCCCACGACATTCTTCGAACACTTTCGGGATCTGTGTCCGGACCTTGCAATACTTCGCCGGGATTTTTTCCCTGAATCTCTTCAAAGGTATAGCCTGTGAGTTTTTCAAATGCATCATTGACCCATGTGACTCTTTTCTCCTCATCAGTGATAATAACCACATCAGTGGTTTTTGCAGCTACAAGGGAGAGTTCGCGTAGTTTTTGTTCTCGTTTATTTCTGTCTGATACATCACGGCCAAATGCGAACACTAAATTATCCTCTCCGAAAACCTCAGAAGAGTACCACGAAATCCATTTCGCTTCACCCGACTTGCTGATGTAGCGATTAATGAAATTATTTGCCTGACGTTTTCCGGAAATGGTTTCCTCAAATTCATTGATCGTTTGATTCAGATCATCCGGGTGGATAAATTCTCTGAAGGGCCGGGATGTTAATTCTTCTTCAGAATATCCGGTGACCTTACAAAATGCAGGATTTACGCGGATGAAATAACCATCAGGAGAAGCAACACCAATAATTTCAGGTGCGCTGTGAAAGAGCAGGTAAAACTCTTCTTCCCGTATTTTACGTTGTATTTCACGTCCCAGGGATTCCGGCAGTCCTTCATACCGGAAAATATTCTGCTCTGTGTCAGCTGCCCGTTTTTTACTTGCGAAAAGTAGTACACCGACGAATTGATCATTGCTGGTTAAAGGGATTCCAAATGCAGATTGCAAACCTGTAGATTTGGCCGAGTCTGAACGAACAAATTTGGAGTGCTTATCAATATTGTCCCATAATTCTATGCGATTTAAACTCCAAATTTCACCCGGTAAACCTTCTCCCTTTTTAAATAGGGTTGTTTGTGCGCTCAACTCATGAAATTTATTGCCGGCTCCATTTTTATCATAGGACGAAATGAGCTTAAGAGACGACTGTTCGGATGTGCAGAGCCAAAATTCGGCAAGGTCAAAATCACCCTCATGAGTCAGGTCTTTCAGGATATCAGGTAAAAATTCGGTCAGTTTTTTCTCAGATTTAAAATATTGAGAAATTTTCTGTTCTAGTTCTTTTTGAATCTGTTGTTTTCTGGATTCTGTGATGTCCCGTATAGTCCCTACCATTCGAATGGCATCTCCGGCATCATTGCGAATTATGTAACCGCTCTCTGTTACAAACGCATATTCACCGGTTCTCCTGCTCATTCGGTATTCTTGAGACCAATAGGTTTTACCAGATGTAAGAGCACGATTCATACTTTGGGTAACTTCATCCAGGTCAGAAGGATGCACTAATTTTTCCCACTGTTCAGAAGGGAAAGTATGCTCATTCAGATCAAACCCAAACAGTTTTTGAAATCCCTCGCCCCAGTGAACTTGATCTTCCACAAGATCCCAATCATATATTGCATCTTTCGAGGCTTTCGTGATATAATTGTACCGTTCAAGACTGGTTTGCAGCTCTTCTTTGTATTTCTTTTGTTCATCGATATTAGTAAGTGAACCAACCATTGCAACCGTTTTTCCATCTTTGACGATTGGTGCTTCGTTAACTTCAACCCATATTTTATCTCCGTTGGCTTTTTGAATTTGAACTTCGTAAGGAGGTTGCGGTTTACCACTTTTAATGGCTAGTTCATTGTATTTGTAAATTCTATAGTTTTCCGGATGATCGGTAACAAACTCCTGCCATTTTCGCTTTGCTTCTTCAGGAGTGTAACCGAAGAATTCTACTGATTGTGGGCTCACATAGGTCAGATTCCCTTCCACATCATGTGTATAAAACAGATTTGTACTATGCTCGACAATATTTCGAAGCTGCTGCTCCGTATCAAATAGTTTCTTTTGAGCTTCTTTCAGCTCCCTTGCGTCTCTGGCAATGGCATACATCTTCCGGTCGGTTTCGCTCCACCTTACTGCCCACACAATTGGGATTACTTCTCCATTCTTATGCCGGTAACGGTTTTTGAAGTTGGTCTGATCGATTCCGGACACAATATCTTCGGCTGCTCGACGGGTTTTTTCCAGATCTTCAGATATCACATAATTGATATACTCTTTTCCTTCGAGTTCTTCCGGTTCATATCCCCACACCTCTTTGGAAGCAGAACTCACCCGTTCAAACCGCCCGTCCTCATCAATCACACAAATCACATCCATCGATTGATCCAGAATATTTTGCAGTGAACGCCGGGCCTCCTCGTTGGCAATTTCAGCCTCTTTCCTCTGGGTGATGTCTTGAGTACTGCCATAGATAGCCACACACGCACCATCAATAACTTTAGGCTCCCCAACAGCCCGAACCCATTTTCTGTTACCTTCCGCCGTAATGACAGTTAGTTCAAGGTCAAATGGTTTATGCTGGTTGATTGCACATGCCACAGCTTCAGATACTTTATCCTGGCTGTACCCCTTCTCATAAAAGTTAATGGCTGTATCAAGATCAGGTTCAAAATCGGGCTCTACTTCATGCAGCTCTTTTACAAATTTAGACCATGTAAGTTCTTCTTTGATTAAATCGAGCTTCCATGTCCCGATTTTAGAAAGTTCGTATGCATGCGTCAAATTTTGCTCAAGTGTTTTACGCTTTGTGATGTCGAGCATCAGTCCGCGCAGTTTGTACACCTGACCGTTATTAGAAAGAACCGAAACAACATCCCGCATCCAGATGTACTCACCGTCAGTTTTTCGTATCCGGTATTCAAATTCATGATTGCGGCCTTTTTGAGACTCCTGATGACAAAAACGGATTGCTCTTTCACGATCCTCCGGATGAATTTTTCCCTGCCAAAATCCAGGTGTTCCAATCCATTCATCAGGTGAGTATCCCAAAATTTCTTCTGCCTGAGGGCTTACATATTCAAAAATAAATGTCTCGGCATCTGCCTCCCAAAATATTCCATCGATGGTTTGAATAAGGGATTGAAATTTTTCATTTGTCTCTTGAATTTCTTTCTGAGCCTTTACCTGATCTGTAATATCTCTGAAATTATCCACGATTCCACCGATTGCTGAATCGTGCAACATGTTCGTAATACTCCCGGCCATCCATCTCCAGCTTCCATTCTTATGCTTCATGCGGGCCGGAGTTACTGTTATTGGCAAAGCAGGGTTTGAGAGGGCAATCCCAATCTCATTCATTGCATTTGGCAGATCGTCAGGATGCATCAAATCTGCGGGTTTTTTGCTCTTCATTTCATCCGGTGTGTACCCAAGCACATCAAATACATTTGGTGATACATAGGAGGGATTGCCATCTTCATCGAGAATCATCAGAACGTCATTCCCATTTTCAACGAGGGATCGATATCGTTTCTCACTACGCTCCATACGTTTTTTTCGAACAATGTCACCTGATACATCACGGATGGTGTGCAGAATAAATTTTACGTTTCCTTCGTCGTTCGTTATGGGAGTGTTCTTAATCTGATAATAGGCCCATTCAGTGTTACCGGTCTGTTTATCCGTGTATTCATACTTCTGTGTCCCCAGATGATCAGCTTCCCCGGTTTGAATAACCTTTAAAAAGGAATGTTTATGAACTTTAGCTTTAATGTCGTCCGGGTTATTGATATCACCCGGAAAAACATCAAAGAAGCGTGAGTTAACCACATCCTTCTCATCACCCGTAAACACAGTGTAGAAATAGTGGTTTGCATCAACGATTGTAAAATTCGGCTGATCAGTATCGATAATCAATGCCGGCATTGGTATCGCCGCAAACAGTGAACTGTAGAGTTGGGCATGATCCATACATTTTACCTGTTAGCTGCTGCGTATATATTTCCGCATACTTTCTTTTAGTATCGTGAAAATTTCAAAAAGATGAAGGGTTAGGCTTTGATATTGTTTGTTTTAACGTTCTACACCGGGCGTTTGATTTTTGTGGAGTAGTTTGAGTGAGACCTAAAGCATTTGTAGCACAAGGAGTAATGGTAACCTGCAATGTTACAAAAAATGAAGTGAGGATGCTTAAAAAACCGGCAGCTTAACAGAAGTTGGATATCATTTTTAAAGAGGCTTTGTGAAAATATCGACCTGACCGTTCTGATTTAACGACGTAAGTAAATATAAGAGACGATCTTTAAAAAGTAGATCCTTTACTATATTCCCCAATTAGAGCCGGGAGGAGGCCGGGTGAATTATCTGGAAAGTTAAACCTTTCCATATAGTGCAATGAAATCAAATAAACTGATTAGAATGGATCAGAAATCGCTCATAAAATTACGAAGAAAATTTCACCGGTATCCGGAACTTTCGGGCAGCGAAATGAGGACGTCTAAACGAATCGGTGAAATCTTAAACGAACTCAATCCGGATGATCTGCTGACAGGGATTGGTGGACACGGAGTAGCAGCCAGGTTTTCAGCAACTGGGCAACGCAAAGAAACCATTCTTTTCCGGGCAGAACTGGATGCAATAGCAGTAGATGAGGAGACAGAGTTGGAGTACGGGTCATCAAAGAAGGGAGTTATGCACGGCTGTGGACATGACGGTCATATGACAATTCTTTTAGGCCTTGCCAGCAAACTGCACCGCAAGCGTCAGGAGGACAAGGATGTATGGATTCTGTTTCAGCCTTCTGAAGAGAACGGGAAGGGTGCCGCTCAAATGCTTGCAGATCCGAAGTTTGATCAGGTGGAAGCTGACTGTGCATTTGCACTTCACAATTTGCCGGGTTTTCCGGAAAACAGGGTATTGGTGAAAGAGGATGTTTTTGCCGCCGCATCAACGGGGTTGGATGTAAAATTTAAAGGTAAATCCAGTCATGCGGCCTATCCGGAGCAGGGTGTTAACCCGTCAGCTGCAGTTGCTGATTTGTTGTTATTTGCAGACCGTGAGTTTGATGAGTATAAATCAAAAAATCCACTGAACAAGATCGTGACTGCATACGTGAAAGTTGGGGAAAAGGCATTTGGGATTAGTCCCGGAGAGGGAAGTGTAGGTTTTACTCTTCGATCTGTTTCCGATGAGGATCTGCAAGACGCGATTAAGAAATTAAATGATAAAGTGAGTAATATTAAGGCTGAATTTGAAGGCGAAGTCACTTTAGAGGAGGTGGAACCGTTTGCGGTAACGGTGAATCATACTGAAGGAGTTGAGCGGGTTATTGCGGCAGCAGATCAGGCCGGGCTTGAATGGGATAGGCTGGAAAAACCGTTTCCCTGGAGTGAGGATTTTGGGCAGTTTCGCAAAAAGTTTCCAATTACCCTTTTTGGTTTGGGATCGGGTGAGGATCACGCCCCGCTTCATTCTGAAAGGTACGATTTTAATGATGAGTTGATTGAATCAGGGATTCATCTTTTTATGAAATTAATTGAGAGTTGATTTCATTTTAAATTCCTTTCAGCACAACTGTCCAAAATGATTAATGAAATTGAAAGATAATGACAACCCTGAAAAACATCGGTTTCCTTTCTCGCAGATTATCTGCGAGACTCAGCGAATTTATCTGCGTAAATTTGCGAGAAAAAAAGGGGAATGAGGGCGTTTGAAATCAAATCATACGATTGAACAATTTTACCTCGTTCCATTTACAGAATTCAAAAATTCTTCTTAAATATGGAGCACGAAAAGTAAAACACAGATAAATAATTAAATCTTATGAAGATCACGCTATCCCTGTTCTCTGCACTATTTCTTGTGACCACATTTTATGCAGTTCCGGCCTATTCTCAGGTGGAAAACGAAGCAAATATCTCATCATCAGAAATGAGAAACATGCTGAATTCATCTCAAATCCCGGTGCATCGTGCCACAAACACTGAAGGGTCCCCGTTTTTGTATGAAGAATTTCACGAGGGAATTGTCAATCTTTCAAACGGGTATTCTACCAAACCGTTGCAGATCCGCTACAATTCTCATACTCAAAACGTAGAATTTATGAGCGGTAACCTGGCGTTTAGTGTGGAGACAAATAATATCGATTCATTTCATTTCACTGCCAACGGGGAAGAACACCGCTTTTCAAAAGGGTACAGCGCAAAGGGAATTGACGAGGATGATATTGTTGAAGTTGCAGCCGAAGGGGACGCAACATTGATCATTCGGCACCATACAAATTTCTTCGAAGACGCTTCCACTTACGGACAGGCAACTCAGGAAAATCGCTATGTTACCAACGAGACTTTCTATCTGAAGGTGGGTGATGATGACCTGAACCGGATCCGGAGACCGAATAAGCGGCGTATACTCAGAAATTTTGACCGGTTTGAAAATGAGCTGGAACAGTTCGCCGATGAACATGATCTCGACTTTTCAGATAAAGATGATTTGGCCAGTTTGGTCAAGCATTACAACTCGTTGTCGGACTAATCCCACAAAATTTCGTTTGGTTACTTTTGATTAAAAAGGCAGGATCTTCAAAAAACAGTTCAACAACAAAGCTTTATGCAGAAGAGTCATGTAGATTCCCGGCAACCTTCAACCATTGAAATCAGCCGGTCCGCTCTTGAAAGAAATCTTCATTTTTTAAAAGGTAAGGCCAAAAACGGGGTTCGCATTTCGTCTGTTATCAAGGGGAATGCTTACGGTCATGGAATCTCTTCATTTATTCCAATGGCTGAATCGTGTGGAATTGACCATTTTTCGGTCTTTAGTGCATATGAGGCAGAGGGCGTGTTGAAGTTCCGGTCATCGCCTGAAACCGATGTTATGATTATGGGTATGATCCGCGACCGGGAAATCAGCTGGGCGATTGATCATGGAATTGAGATCTACCTGTTTGAGATGAGCCGGCTTGAGCAGGCGATTCAATCTGCGAAACGATTGAAAAAAAAGGCCCGGGTTCACCTGCAGATCGAAACCGGAATGCACAGAACCGGATTTGAGGAGAAGGAGTGGGAGCAAGTGTTTCGAGAGGTATCAGCTGCCAGTCAATGGGTGGATGTAAAAGGGATTTGTACACATTTTGCCGGTGCAGAAAGCGTTGCAAACTACTACCGGATCCAAAATCAGAATCAGAAATTTAAAAAGGCTGTTGAGCTGGCATCAACTATTTTTGACCCGATGCCCGACATTCATGCCGCCAGTTCCGCCGCTTTTTTGACGATGCCTGAAATGCACTACGATATGGTTCGGGTAGGGATTGCACAGTATGGTTTTTGGCCAAGCCGGGAAACCTATATGCACCACGCCAAGGCGAATCGGTTTGAGGAGGATTACGACCCGCTTCGGCGTATTATGACGTGGAAAAGTGAAGTAATGAGTACCAAATGGGTGTCAGCCGGTGAATTCATCGGGTATGGAAATGTTTACATGGCCGGCCGGGATATGAAAATTGCCACGGTTCCAATCGGGTATACACATGGATTTGGCCGTAACCTGACTAATTCGGGTTATGTGTTGATTAAAGGGGAGAGAGCTCATGTATCCGGTTTGGTGAATATGAACATGATCACGGTTGATATCACAGACATTGCTGATGTGAAGAAGGGAGACGAAGTCGTGTTGATAGGCCGGCAGGGTGGGGACGAAATTACCGTAGCCTCATTCGGTGAAATGACCAATAATCTGAACTACGAAATACTGACCCGCCTACCGGCATCAATTCCCCGAATTGTTGTGGATTGATACTGCCAAGACCTGACAGGTTTTAAAAACCTGTCAGGTCTGATTATTATCAAATTTCTGTTCAAATAGCTCTAATCGAAATTCGTTATGGAATTTTAAATATTGCTGCTTGTTCCCAAACCAATTTAACGCAACTTCTCTCGATAAGCGTGTCGGTTTTTTGCTTAAATAAGCGCTGTATGAACTGTATGGCCAACTACTTGGATGATTAACAAATCCATGTTTCACCGGATTTAAATGGATATATGCAATTAGTGTACTAAAGTGTTGGTCTTTAATAACTTGGGCACGATCAAATGGTCGCATGAATAGTGTGCCTTTTCGGTCATGCACATTATTAAAGGATTTTGCATAACTGTTGAATAAGTTACTGAACCTTTGTGAGAAAAATTTCGGGTAATCAACTTTTGTAGAATCAGTAATGGGTTTGAGTTCAACCATTAAATGTAAATGATTAGATAGCAGGCAGTAAGCATATGTTTTACAAATGGAGTGAATGTAATATTCATATCTGGAAAGAAAGAAGTGATAATTGTCATCATGTAAGAAAAGATTTTCATTATTAATTGCGTGAGCCCAAATATGATAAACTTTTCCCGGTTTTAACTTGGTTTCAAATTTTGACAAAATGAATCAGGTTACTTAATGGGTGTATAAGTAAGACAGATAAATTTCAAACTCCTTACAAAAAAGTATGACTAAGACCTGACAGGTTTCAAAAACCTGTCAGGTCTTGTGATTTTAAATTCTAATAGAGTAACGTTCATAGGGGTAAATCCCGTGCTCACGAGTATAATCCATGAATGGGTTTGTAGTAAATAGTACCGGGTAGATTTTAAAAACAGTAAAGGTGTTATTTACACTCAATAACGATCTGACGAGGTGAAAAAACCAACTTCATTATTGAAATTCAGTTAATCCATGTAAATGCGCAAAACCAGATGAGTTAATGAACTTTTGTTTGCCTGATGTTCCCAAAAAACAATCTTAATCAATTATTATCAACATCTTAATGGTTTCTAAGCATGATTAACAAACTTGAAATTATCGTTTGATAATTAATATATGTTTGTTAAAATCTGTAAGGTTGTTGGGAAGGCCTTAAAAGGCATGATTTGTGTAAGTAACTAGTAATACAGTAAATATAGATCAATGGGTAATTCCAGGCTGTATTACGTCCATGTCTTATTGAAGTTTCAATACTTCCAGTAAAAAAGCTCTCCCAATAATCTGGTCAATCAAAACAATAATAAAATACGAGGTACAGGTATGCTTAAAAAGCTACTTCTAAGCTCTTTGATGTATCTAGCTGCTGTCTCTTTTGCCTTTGCGCAGTCGAGTACAGTTACAGGTACAGTTACAGATGCAAATTCCGGTGAACCGATCCCTCAAGTGAACGTGTTTATCGTGGAATTGCAAACAGGTGATGCTACAGACATCGATGGTGAATATAGCATCTCAAATGTTGATCACGGAACCTACACATTTCGTATCAGTTCAGTAGGTTATACTACTATTGAACGGGAAATTACTGTAGATGGTAACAATACAACCTTCGATTTTGAACTGGATGCGGATGTTCGTCTGCTCGATGATGTTGTGGTAACAGCATTTGGTGTGGACCGTGAGCAACGTTCGATCGGTTATTCTGTTCAGGATGTAAATTCAGAAAAACTGGCTCGCGTTCAGCAGGACAATATTGTAGGCGCAATTGCCGGAAAGGTTGCCGGTGTACAGGTAACAGGTAGTACGAACTTTGGCGGTTCAGAAAGAATTCGAATTCGCGGTGCGAACGGACTCTCAGACGGTCAGCCATTATTCGTAGTAGATGGTACCCCAATTTCTAACCAGTCTTTTGTGACGAATCAGGGTGGAACAACTACCGGTCGTGACCTGGGGAACCTTGCATCTGATATCAACCTGCAGAATGTGGAGAGTGTTTCTGTACTGAAAGGTGCTGCAGCTGCTGCACTGTACGGTAACCGTGCTGCTGACGGAGTGATTTTGATCACAACCAAGAATGCATCCATGGGAGAAGATATCCCGCTTCAGGTTGAGTACAACCACAACACAACATTTGAAAACGTTTATATCCTTCCTGAGTATCAGAATGAGTATGCCGGTGGATATACTCAAAGCTTTATTGAGTATACAGATCCGCGTGACGGACAGACATACAACGGTTTGAACTACGCTGCAGATGAGAGCTGGGGTCCGAGAATGGATGGTACTATGTATCGACCATGGTGGTCTTGGTTTGACCATGACTTTGACGGTGACGGACAAAACGACTACGGTACAGAAGTTCCACTGGAGCCTCAGGAAAATAATGTCCGCGACTTCTTCGATACAGGTGTGAGAATGTCGAACGGCCTTGCGATTACAGGTGGATCTTCGAATGCCTCATTCCGTGCCGGTTTAACTAACACAACAAACAGTGGTGTTGTACCAAATTCTCAGCTCGACAGAACGTCACTGAGCTTTAACGGTTCATTGAGTCATAGCGATAAATTTACGTCCAGAATCGCATTTAACTATGTAAATACGGCTACAGAAGGACGTCCTGCAACAGGATACTCTGCTGTTCAAGGGAATTCTGTGCAGTCGTTCAACCAATGGTTCCAGCGGCAGTTGGATATGGACAAACTGCGTCAGTACCGTGCCGAAGACGGAACATTGATGTCTTGGAATATTCGTTCCAATACAGACACCCGTCCACTATATTGGGATAGTCCGTTCTTCAGTATCAATGAGAACATGCAAAACGATGATCGTGACCGTATCTATGGTAACTACCAGTTGTCATACAACGTAAACGACAATATTGAGCTTCAGGGTAAACTTCACCTGGATACATATAGCTTTAATGTAGAGGACAGAATTGCAACAGGCGGACTGGAGCAGGACTGGTTCTACACAGCTCAGCGTTCACGACGTGAAGTGAACTACGAAGCCGGTCTTCGATACGAGGAAGATTTCCAGGATATCTCCTTTAGCGGTTATTTTGGAGGTAACATTCTGACGCAAGATTACAGCTCTCTGCAGCAACAGACTTCTGGTGGACTGTCAGTACCGAACTTCTTCAATATTGATGCTTCTATTGACCGACCAACAGTGTCGAACTACAATGAGCAAAAAGAAGTTCGCAGCTTATTTGGTACCGCAACTATCGGGTACCAGGATCTTGTCTATTTAGATCTGACGGGTCGAAATGACTGGTCTTCAGCACTGCCTGATGACAACAACTCATTCTTCTACTATGGAGTATCCGGTAGTTTGGTATTTACTGAGTTTGACATGTTCTCAAACCAGGATGTACTGAGCTTCGGTAAATTACGGGCGTCTATTGCGCAGGTAGGAAATGACCTGGATCCATTCCGTGTATTCCAGACATTCAATAGTGGAAGTCCTTTCGGAAGTTTACCTACTCAGTCAGTTCCAAATACACTATTTAATCCTGATCTTGAGCCTGCGATTTCATCCGATTATGAATTTGGTATCGACTTGAGATTTTTGGATGGCCGTTTGAGAACCGATGTGAACTACTATAATTCCGTTCGTGAGAATGAAATTCTTGAGTTGGATGTCTCAGGTGCTAGCGGATATCAATCAACATTAGTCAATGCCGGTGAATTTACTACTACCGGTTGGGAAGTCGCTATTGGAACAACCCCTGTTCAAACAGCTGATTGGAATGTTGATATAGATCTTAACTGGTCAACCAGTAAGTCTGTTGTGAATGAATTGACAGAAGGTATTCAGCGACGCTTGTTAGAGACTGCTTCATTCGGAATTCAATTATTCGCAGTTGAAGGTGAAGAGTGGGGTGAAGCCGTAACTACAGGTGCCTACGGAGGCTATTTGTTAGACGAGGAAGGTCGAAGAATAGTTAATTCGAATGGTACGTATGCTTTAGAATCCAATAAGCCACTTGGAAATATTCTGCCGGACTGGAATGGTGGTTTTAACCTTGGAGTCAGCTACAAAGATTTTTCCATGGGAGCATTTGTTGAGTTCCAGAAGGGTGGTAAGTTCTACTCCATATCACAAATGTTCGGTACCTATTCAGGTTTGACTGCAAACACGGTTGGAGACAACGCTCTTGGAAACCCTATGCGTGATCCTGTTGTAGATTCAGATGGCAACGTTAGTTCATCTGTTCCATTGGATCAAGCTGGTAGTGAATCAGGTGGTGTTTTAATTGAAGGTGTAGATACCGATGGAAACGAAGTTGCATATTTACGAAATGCAGCTAACTGGGGTATCGATACTTTCTACAATAAAGAAGCCTGGTTAGAAGATGCCAGCTATATTAAACTGCGTGAGCTTCGATTTACATACAACCTGCCGGTTAGCCTTCTTGACCGAACTCCTATTAGCAGAGCAGCTGTATCTCTTGATATGAAAAACCCGCTGCTCATCTACTCTTCTACAAGTGGAGTGGATCCATCAGCTATCCAGAACAACTCCAACGGTTTTGGTTTCTGGGAAGGTGGTGGCCTGCCGGGCACACGCTCTGTCGGATTTAACGTAAATCTTAACTTTTAATCCGGGGGAGAACCTATTATGAATACTTTAAAATCAAATGTTATGACACCGATTAAAAACGTGCTGTTAGTTACATTGCTAGCGGTGTTATTTGTAAGCTGTGATGATTTTGGTGATTTGAACAATGATCCAAATAACCCATCACAGGTAAGCCCTGATCAGTTACTCACAAATTCACAACTAAGTATGAGTGATGTGATTGGAGCGGTAAATGGTACTCTATATGTACAGTATATTGCCGAAACTCAATATACTGATGCACAGGAGTACAGAACCACAAATGCAAGTTTTTATACCTGGTACTCAGGACCAATACAAGATTTGCAAACGATCATAGATCTGAATACAGATGAGGAAACTCGTGACCAAGCTTCTGCTTTAGGTAGTAATGACAATCAGATTGCGGTTGCCCGAATTCTGAAAGCCTACTTCTACCAGATGATGACAGATCGCTGGGGTATGATTCCTTACAGTGAAGCATTGCAGGGCGAAGAAAATTTTTCGCCGGCATATGACTTACAGGAAGATATCTATGCTGATATTATCACCGAGCTTAAAGAGGCTGCGGATCAAATTGATTCAGGTGAAGATGGAGTGAGTGGTGATATACTTTTTGGCGGCGATATGGAGCAGTGGGTGCTATTTGCCAACAGTTTAAGAGCAAGAGCATCTCTACGTATTGCTGATCGAGAAGGTGATGTGAGTGTAGATCCTGCTGCAGAGTTTGCTGATGCCGTTGATGGAGGATTAATAAACAGTGATGTTTTATATCCATATCAACCTAATGCCAGTGATGAGAATCCTTGGTATTCAAGATTTCAGACTCGTACTGACTATGCTATCAGTGAAACAATGGCTGACTACATGAAAGGACTGGAAGATGAGCGTATTCTCGTTTATGCAAATCCTGCACCGAACTACTCCAATAATGATGGTGTGGTTGAATTCGATGAGATTCGCGGGATGCCATACCTTGAGGATGCCGGTGAATTGGAAAATGCTGAAATATCCTTCCCGGGTTCCGCAATTGGAGCAGGCGGCCCATCAGTTGGGCAGCAGGATGCACCGCTTCCAATCATAACTTTGGCTGAAATGAACTTCGCGATGGCGGAAGCTGTAGAGCGAGGCTGGATGACCGGAGTGGCTGAAGATTACTACTACGACGGTATCGAAGCTTCCTGGAACCAATGGAACGTGTATGATGCGACAACATTTGCCGACTACATCGCGCAAACTGAAGTTGCCTATGGAAATGATGACTGGGATGTTCAGATCGGTACACAAAAGTGGATTGCACTCTTCCCTCACGGTTATGAAGGATGGGCTGAGTGGAGAAGACTGGGTCAGCCTGAACTCACTCCAAATCCATACGGAGTGGGTGAAGATCCACAGATTCCGCTCAGATTTACATATCCGTCATCTGAAACTACGCTAAATGAGGAGAATTATAATGCTGCAGTAGATGCACAAGGCGAAGATTCACCTTACACCAGAGTCTGGTGGGATGTGGACTAATCTCCATGGAGAATTCTAAAACCTGACATGTCTCCAGGACCTGTCAGGTTTCTATATAAATCAAAACCCGCTTTCGGAGAATCCGGAAGCGGGTTTTTTTATGGGGAGAACATATATAAAATCACAAGGATTATATTTTTAAAAAACACTTTATATGGTCATAAGTCATTAATTAACAATATTATTTATAATTTACATTAATGGAATTTAGACCCACAGAATTTTAATAAATTTTACTATTGTTAAATATTTAAACAATAGAACTGTTCACATAAAATATTGGTGCACAGTAGCTTAAAAAATTAATACTTTATCTGGAAATGATTTTTCGGATGAAATCATTAATAAGTTTTTGAAGTTGTAATATCATCAATTAGTTTATAAGGGCTCAAAAAGTCATGATCACTTCACTTTGATCCGTAAATAAGATGTTGAATCACTCCATCTCAAAAAGGTGTCGAATAGAAGTGAGTTGACTCAATTAACCAAAACAAACAAATAGAGGTCATCATATGATGAAGAGGATACTATCTCTCTTGTCAATTGTTGCATTTGTGTTTTCTGCTTCCGCTTTTACAGGGGCAGCATTTGCACAAACAGGAACTTTGGCAGGAACTATTACAGATCAGGCATCAGGTGAATCACTTGCGGGTGCCACTGTACTGATTACTGAACTTGAAAGAGGTGCACCAACCGATATGGATGGTGAGTACCTAATAGAAAATATACCGGTGGGGACGTATAACGTACGTTTCTCATTTGTTGGATACAGAACGGTTAACAGGACTGTTGAAATCCAGCAAGGTGAAAATACACTGAACGTCGAACTTGAACTGGATGCAACCGGATTAGATGAAGTTGTTGTTTCAGGTATTGCATCGAGTACTTCAAGAAGTGTAGCTCAGGTTGCAGTATCTAAAGTGGATGCAGCCACTGTAACTGAATCAAATTCATTTCAATCACTGGATCAGCTTTTGACAGGTAAAGCATCCGGAGTTACGGTTCAACCGGCATCGGGTAATCCAGGCGGCGGTATTCGTTTTAGAGTACGGTCAGGCACGGGACTAGGTGGTGACGGTCAACCGGTAATCTATATCGACGGAGTCCGGGTTGACAATTCTCAGGTTACAGGATTTGGTGTAGGTGGACAGGGAATTGGAGTACTGTCAGATCTGGATCCAAACCAAATTGAAAGTATAGAAGTACTTAAAGGACCTGCGGGTGCGGCACTTTACGGAACTAGCGGTTCAAATGGTGTTGTAATTATCGAAACTAAGAGCGGTCGTGGTGTAGATATGGATCAGGTGAATGTTGATTTCCGATCTGTATACGGTATGAATACCAAGCAGCAGGATTACGCGGACGATTCTATCATCAGTTTTGAAGAGGCAAACGAAGTTATTAATGATAATCCTTTTTATGAAAATGTAGTGAGTGTCAGCGGCGGTACAAACTCTGTTCGATATTTCACTTCACTTGGTCAACGATATGAAGAAGGGTTAGGACCTGGCAACTCATTAGATAGACAAAGTTTCAGAGCTAATGTTGAGGCATTTCCCAATGATCAACTGACGGTGAATGTAAAAACTGGGTACACTTTGAATGAAATTCAAAGACCACAAAATGACAATAACATCTTTGGTTATCTGGGTAACCTTGTTCTGGCACCAGGTGGAAATACTTATAACTTTACTCCACGTGAAGCCATAGATGCAATTACTGATGAAACCAATTCGCGCAGATTTAGTGGGTCTATCTCTACAACGTATACACCCCTTTCCGGTCTCGATATTTCCGGATCTATCGGTTTAGATGCCGGTAATTTAAGACAGGTTCAGTTTTACAGTCCTGACTTTAACTATTCGGGGATTCAAAATGGTGAACGTGCAATCTTTGATCGTGAAAACAATCAGTTTACCTACGATTTGAGTGCTGCATACAGCTACACCCCAACCAGCGATTTAGAAGTTACTTCTATTGTGGGTACTCAAATTTTTAACTTAAAGCGTAATACCACGTTTCTTGTTAAGAATGACTTCCCAAGCAGTGCGATTCGTAATGCTGGAGCCGGTGCAGAATTCATCAGCGGTAATGAAACATCCCTCCATGCACGTGAGGCAGGTGTGTTTACACAGCACGACTTCCTGTTCCAGGATATTTACTCGATTTCATTAGGTGGTCGGTTAGACTACGCTAGTGCTATCGGTAATGAAGCTCCGGCAATTTTCTATCCACAGGCACGTGCTTCTGTTCGGTTGGATCAATTTGACTTCATGTCTGATGCATTTGACCTATTCAAGATGCGTATTGCTTACGGTGAAACCGGACAGCTTCCCGGCATTTTTGATGGTGTAGATCTTCTTTACGGAGCAACTGCTTTTGCAATAGGCCGAGGATTGACTATTGCAGAAATTGGAAATCCGGAAATTGAGCCGGAAAGAATAAAGGAACTTGAAGTTGGTTTGGACCTGGATTTCTACAACACGTACTCTGCTGAAGTAACATACTATAAGCAGTGGGCTGAAGACTCAATTTTTGAATTCAACCAGGCTCCATCCACCGGACTTACATTTGATAGCCCGGCATTTAATGTTGGTGGAGTTGAAGGACACGGAATTGAAGTTGGTTTTGGAGGTACTCCAATTCAGACGGACAATTTTGTACTGGATTTCAATGTCCTCTACAGTTACCAGGAAAACGAAGTAAAAGATCTGGGGGGAGCACAGCCAATCTTTGATGGTTTTGATCTTAACGTCATTGATGAAGGCTTGCCAAAGTCAGCTTTTTATGTACAGGATGTTGATGGTGCTGCCAGAGATGAAAACGGAGATGTGTTGTTACGATCTAATGGGCTTCCGGAACCGAATGTAAGTGACGACAGAGTACTTAAAGGAATTCCATATCCAAAGCATAATGGTTCGTTGACCCTCAATATGAGAGTATTTAACAATTTTGAAGTATACTCTCTGATTGACTGGGCAGCCGGATTAAGTGTTTATAATAACACTCGAATTTTCCAGATCGATTTTGCCAATGATGTGCAATATGCCGACTTGGTCGACCAATTCTCAAACGCATCAGCTGGTAGTGATGAGTATAATGAACTCGCTGATGAGTTAGCGAATCTGGATACTCGGTTTGACGGCAACTTTATAGAAGATGCCGATTTCATCAAACTTCGTGAGGTAAGTATAGCATATAACTTTACGGAACTGCTTAACCGAGCTGGTCTTGGAGATACCGTGCGTAATATGAAACTATCTGTTTCGGGTCGAAACCTATTTACGACCACGAAATATAGCGGAATTGACCCTGAGGTGAACTTTACCGGTGCGAGAAGCCTGACACAAGGTGCAGACTTCCTGACACTGCAAACGCCACGGGTGTTTTACGCAACCTTTAATATCGGTTTTTAGTCAAATCTGAATCGATTAAAACAAATTATAGATTATGAAATCATTTAGTTTAAAATTATTTGTACTCACGATCGGAGTTTTTACTCTTCTTTCTTGTGAGGACTTTGTACAAAACGTGGATGATCCTATCAATGTGATTGAGGGTGAAGCCATTGCTGTCGAAGATCAGATCCCATTCTTCATGGATGGTGTAGTTGGTCGTTACCATATAACACATGACGCTTTGACTGTTATCGCCGGTGGATTATCTGACGCGCTGGAATTTGACAGCCGGAATGTAAGTGATGCTACATTCCCAACATTCAGAGATATCGATATCGGGGAAATTACTCTCGATAATAATAGCGTTGACGGTCCCTTCAATGAATTAGGACGAGCAAGATTTCTTGCAGATGACCTGCTGGAAACAGTGGATGGCATTGACTTTGAAAATGCCGACCTTGAACAGCAGGCTCGATATGTTGGTAATTTATATGGCGGACTGGCACGCTTTAGTTATGCTTCATACTTTGGTTTGACTGAAGATCAGGGTGGCGGTGTTATTGATGGCGGACCGTTCATTCCATCAGCCGATATGTACCAGCTGGCAATCGATAAACTGGAGACAGCACTGAGTAATGCACCATCAGATTATGATGCCCGAGTGGTAAATTCCCTGATTGGTAGAATTTATCTCTATGAAGGAAATTACCAGGCAGCTGTCCCTTTCCTGGAAGATGGTCTGGAACCCGGTGATGCTCCTCTGCAATCAGAGCATAGCCTGGAATCTCAAAATGCATTTAATGCACAGGCAGGTGTAAGTCGTAACCAGTTTACAATTGCTGAAAGATTCAACGACTATATTCAGGACGATCCCGATGAAGCTAATCGTATCCTCCTGGAGGAGCTCCCGGAAGGTGATTTGACAGAGGCAGCTATTGAGGACGGAATTGTTAAGTACCGTCAGACCAAATACGGAGCTGCTGATAACATCAATATCATTTCATGGCAGGAGAATCACCTGATGCTGGCCGAAGTAGATATTGAAACCGGCGGTCTGACTTCCGGAATATCTGCCCGTGAGTACATCGATGAAGTTCGCGATAGTCATGGATTGGATCCTATAGGTGCTACTGAAACGGTAGACAGAGATCTGCTTCTCCTTGAGCGGGATAAAGAGCTCTATCTTACGGGCAATCGCCTTATTGATCAGAGAAGATTTGATTTCTTCCATTTACCTGATGGTGCGTGGGAATACTTTCCAATCACTCAGAGTGAAAGAAATGAAAATGAGAATATTGACTAATACTCTTAGCTAGTTAACTCAAAAGGCCCGTTTCTTCATTGAAGCGGGCCTTTTTTAGTGCTTGGTTAAGTGTGGTTGATATTGGTTGATATACAGCTGTTAAAAATGGTTTATGAAAACAAGAGGAACCGCATTGGCAGTAAATGATTGTTTTAATGGAAATTAAATGTTTTTACAAAAGATAAGATGATGAGCTATGTGTAAACATTTTTTTACATAACTGTTTTCGGTCTATAATGCCCGAAAACCATTAAATGTATTCCTGATAAATATTTAAAGCTATTCTCTAACTCTGACTATTATTGTGATGTTAAAAAATAATTAACAAAATTTTGAAATTGTAATTTCTTGGATTAGATTCATACCTGCTAAACAAAAACTATTCAAATCAATGTATCCGTGAGTGATTATTTCAAATATAGAACTCACATTTCAAATACTTTAGGTTGAGTGGTTTTATTTTAATCAAAACAAACATTTAGAGGTCATCTATGATAAATAGGATACTACTTTCCTTGTCAGCTTTGACTTTTGTGGTTTTTGCAGGTGCTTTTGTGAATCCTGTAAATGCACAAAATGG
>Ga0081527_100349_pt1 | contig 27276 bp, 17 predicted proteins | sample HotLakmasection5_FD_70992 | JGI IMG/M metagenome (GOLD analysis project Ga0081527, IMG submission 70992) | Hypersaline microbial mat communities from Hot Lake, Washington, USA - Section #5 (SPADES assembly) (version 2) | ecosystem: Environmental > Aquatic > Non-marine Saline and Alkaline >... | reverse complement strand
GATTCTTCTTGTTTCGTCAGGGTTCAGTATGCAGAGTATGCTGCTTGAAAGGTCTTTTTGGTACAAAATCGGGCTGACAGAGTTTGGGGCTCTCAATTCAAAGTACAGAATGGATGTTAATCTTGTGCTGGTAGATACTCAATCCGGGCTGGTTGTATTTGAAGATAAATATAAGGAAACATTTAAAACAAAAGATTTTGAAGTTCCATCCAATTCACTTAGTGATAATGTGGTTTCAATAGATAAAATAAAGGATTTTTCCGAAAAAATTGCGGAAGAAATTACAGTAGATGTGGTTATAAATACGGATCACTCAGCATATACAGATGTAAAAAGCAGTATAATTTCTGATTCAAGCAGGGAAATTGGTTCCAGGGAGGGTGCAAAGACCAGGGATGGTCATTCCTTTTCTGTATCTAATGCCGATTATTTAAAGAAGAAGAGAAAAGAAAGCTTTAAAAACTGGGTAAAAGACAGAATAGATTATTAATTCACTTTATGAAGCGGACAATGCCTTTTCTTTCTTACATATATCTGCCTGATAAAGCAATTTTTTTGCAAAGTTAATGGAATCTTCATCTTCCGCAAAACCGCTGGCAAGTCCGGCAATGGTTTTCAGCCGTGTATCGTCTTCCAGTATGCGGGTAATAACTTTTGTAGTGGTTTGATCCTGTGATTTTTCAATAAGTATATGCCTGTCAGCCATTGCTGCAATAATAGGCTGGTGGGTAATACACATTATCTGATGGCTGGAAGACAGCTCTGCAAAAGCTTCAGCAACAGACTGGGAGGTTTTTCCGCTTATGCCGGTGTCTATTTCGTCGAAAATTACAGTATTAACCATGTCTGATCTTGCAAAAATGGTTTTTATAGCGAGCATTACCCGGGAAATTTCTCCTCCGCTGGCGATTTTAGCCAGGGGCTTGAGGGATTCACCAGGATTGGGAGAAATCAGGAATTCCACGCTGTCGTAACCGTTCCTACCTAGTTCCGGCATACTTTCTACAGATACACAGAACTTTGCCCTGGGCATTTCCAGCATTACCAGTTCTTGCTGAATCATGCCGGAAAGTTTTTCAGCAAGATTTTTTCTGAAAATTGAGAGTTGTTCTGCAAGATATGCGGTTGTTTCCTCAAAATCCTTAACCTGTTGGGCCATACGATTAATATTTTCATCACTGAAATTTATTTCTGACAGTTCAGATTCGAATTTTTGCCGGTTTTCCAGTACATCAGACAAGCGAGGTCCGTATTTTTTCTTTAATTTATCCAGAATCCCTATCCTGTCCTCAATTTCCCGGAGTTTTTGAGGGTCTGTTTCAAGGTTTTCGGAATAATCCCGGATTTCTTTTGCTGCCTCTTTGAGATTTATTGTGCTGGAAGAAATTATTTCCGCCAATTCCGACAATTTCCCGTCAAATTCCGCTGCTTTGGTTAATTTGTTTTCGATATTATCGAGTACATCGGTTATGCTGTGGTCTTCGCCGTATAATGCGCTGTAGCTGGAAAACGTCAGGTCTTTCAGTTCTTCTGCATTGACAAGCACTGATCTTTCATTGACAAGCTCATCGTATTCAGCAGGGTTTTCAATATTTGCCCTGTCTATTTCCTCAATCTGGAATTTTAAAAACTCTATTTTCTGTGAATTTTCCTGCACAGCTGCCTGTGCTTTTTCCAGTTCTTTTTGGGTTTTTTTCAAGCTGTTAAAACATTCCCTGTATGCTTTTAAGACCTCACCGTATTCGTCATGACCGTAGTTGTCAAGAAGTTCGATATGCACACCGGGGTTAATGTAGTTATAACTTTCGTGCTGGGTATGGATGTCCAGAAGATACTTTCTCAATCCCTGAATATAGGTCTGGGTTACCATAACCCCGTTAATCCTTGATCTTGTGGAATTCGGGGTGATTTCCCGGGAAATTACCAGTTCTTTATCAATTACCTCTATACCGTTAGATTCCAGGATTTCGCAGGGGAAAGAGTCTTCCAGCTTAAGGTACAGTTCTATATAAGCCTTGTCCGCTCCGGTTTTAATTTGGTCTTTGGAGGCCCTTGCCCCGAAAGCAAGGTCTATTGCCCCGATAATAATACTTTTACCTGAACCGGTTTCGCCTGTTAAAATATTCAGCCCTTTATCAAAACCCAGTTCCAGCTCGTCAATAAGAGCAAAGTTTTTTATATAAAGAGTCTTTATCATTACCCCGAGCATTTTAATTAGTTAATACAAAAAGTATTTTACCACATCAGCAGGAAATATTGGTTATTTTACCTGTACTTAACCCTCAATTATGAATTAAAATTTTTCAAACAACAGGCTTTTTAGCTCATAGGGTTTGAAAATAACATTTTCGTCCATGCCGTATTTTTCAGAAACCGGTATTTCAAGGGAATTCACTTCCACGAATCCAGAAAACCCTATATCACTATTGAACCCGGAATTTATTTCATCAGGAGAAATATTTAATATTCTAATAATTAACCCTCTGGCCTCCCTATTCTCCGGTGATTTTACCGCATATACAAGCAGGTTTTGGTTATTTATCTTTATTAAGTTCTCCGGAAATACCGTTTTTTCTTCGGGCAATGCATGGCCGGTATCAGTGATTATACTTCCCATAAACTCATCCGCATGCTTAAACAGCTCATCCGGCTCATCTGCAAGACAAAGCGCATACCTTACAGAATGCCTGCCGATACACTGCGCTCCCGGCGTATCCAGGGCAGGCCCTGCCGGGAAGTTTCGGGTATCCAGGGATATTGCAGAGAGTTTTCCTGTTGATCTTAATATGGTTATGGCAATGGAATTTTTGCTGACTACATATTCAGGAAGTCCTTCGGTGATAATACCCAGCCCCTGGGAATACACAAACCTCTGCATAGGCGCTGAATTTGTCTTTAACTCATCGCCTTTATCAGTCGGGATAAAGTCTTCTATGCGGTAATCCGGGTCGAATTCCCTTGTTATAAGCCCGAACGTATTTTCTGAAACAGTCTGCGTTATTTTATCAGGAAAGTTGAATTTCACCTGCATAATATGATTTTCGCTCTGGTTTTCCCACGAAGTTATATATTCAACACGTTTTGAGCCTGCGGTTAATACTATTTCCGTTGTTATTTCTGTTTCCCTGCATTCCCTGCTTCTGGAATTATTTTCAAAATCAAAATATGCAGGGATTTGCATCCGGTAAAGCAGTTTTAACTTACATCTTAAAAGTCCGGTTTCTGTGATTTCCGAGTTTATAAACTCTGCCTTTACCGGTTTATCGCCTGCAAGCGGGGAATAGTTATAGGTATCGCCCTGATCCGCCCGGTCTGTGATCATGTGCAGGTTATTAAAAGTTTTATAGTTTTGTAAATCCTTTAAATTTATTGATCCATCAGGGTTTATAGAAATCTCTACAAAAGAGTTGCTTATCCTGTCCGACTGAACTTCAACTGAATCAGGACAAGCTACTGGCAGTATGGTTTTTACTGAAAAAGCCGGGATGTTTTCTGCATAAACCAGATATTCCCGAAATTCACGCATATCTTCACAAATAGGCGTTTTTTGCGTGTCAAGCATAATTTCCCTGGGGAATTCCACAGCTGACCCGATGAACTGGTGCGGGACAGATTCGGGTAGTTTTCCGAAAGTCTTTACACTTATTATGCCTGAATAATCATAGTTAGACAAATTGCATACTATTATTTTGTTTTGAGGAATCATTCCGGAAAGCTGGTTCATACACCTGTCTATAAGGGCATTGGATATCTGGTCAACCTGTCTGAACCTTGATACATTCTCCTCATGAACCTCGTCAACCGAACAACCGCATATACTGTCGTGAGGATGGTTTTTAAGAAGCAGCCGCCAAGCATAATCCAGCTCATTTGTTTTGGGTTTAACCAGTCCCGCTGTCTGCATAAAAACCTGTAAAGGCTCGGCAATCCTTGATAATTTCCATGTAGAAACCGCATTCATCTGTTTTAAATACATTCTTGAAGAAAACGTACCGGGAAGGACAGGATTTCTGCTGTTGTCCCGGAGTTCGGCGTTTACTGTTTCCAGCTCTGAGCGGGGAATATTCAGGCTGTTAAAATATTCATCAATCCCTGCCTGCTTGATTTTATAGCCTGATAACATTTTGTTAATCTCTGATATTAATTGTTTCATATCAGGTATAGTGCCTAAATGATCGCCTCCAATGGGTAAAAGAAGTTTATCCGCTACAGTCCGGCTTTTTATCTGGTTTAAAAGTCCCCTGACCTTTTCTGCTTTGCTATCAACAGGGAGCTTACTGTGAAGAATATCCTGAAAATACCCCTCTACCAAATATGTAGCAAGGACAATTGAGCCGTCATGTGATTTCCAGATGAATTCCGATTTTTTATTTCCAGCTCCTCTCCATAACAGGGTCCTTTCTATGCCGAAAGCGGATAAAATTCTCGGCATTTCGGAATTATGCCCGAAAGAATCCGGCAGGTAACCGAAGAAATCATTACATCCATACCCCTTTGCCTGTTTAATCCCTGTTAAAAGGTTCCTGATGAGACTTTCGCCGGAAACAAGAAACTCATCCGCCAGGACATACCAGGGGCCGATAAAAAGTTTTTTATCCCGGATTAAGTTCTTTATCAGAGCGGTTTTTTCAGGATATAATTCCAGATAATCCTCAAGGACAATTGTTTGCCCGTCCAGATAGAAATTTTCCATTCTATTGCTGACAAGTTCATCAATTAAACTGTCCATAATCTCGCACAAGCGAATTCTGTAGTCCTGAAACGGCTTATACCATTCCCTATCCCAGTGTGTATGCGTAAACAGGATAACTTCCATCAAACAATCTCCTTAGGTTTAACTGGCGTGGACTATTCCCATTCAATAGTGCCCGGCGGTTTGGAGGAAATATCGTATACAACCCGGTTAATACCGCTTACTTCATTGATGATTCTGTTAGAAATATGTCCCAGAACTTCATAAGGGACTTTTGCCCAGTCTGCTGTCATACCATCAACACTTTCCACCATTCTAATTGCCGCAGTATTTTCGTATGTCCTTTCATCTCCCATAACCCCTACAGACTTTACCGGTAATAATACGGTAAACGCCTGCCATACCTGATAATAAACCCCGGTACGCTTAATTTCCTCAATGGTTATGGTATCTGCTTTTCTTAATATATCAAGTCTTTCTTTTGTTATTTCGCCTAAGACCCTTATTCCAAGCCCGGGACCCGGGAATGGATGACGGTTTATGATTTCATCAGGCATACCAAGCTCTTTTCCTACCAGCCTGACTTCGTCCTTAAACAGCTCTTTAAAAGGCTCAAGGAGTTTTAGGTTCATCTTTTCCGGCAAACCGCCGACATTATGGTGGCTTTTTATCGTGGCAGACGGCCCTTTAAAGGAAACGCTCTCTATCACATCAGGATAAAGCGTGCCCTGTGCGAGAAATTCCGCATTCTCAACTTTTTTAGCTTCCTGCTCAAATACTTTTATGAATTCATGCCCGATGATTTTCCTTTTCTGCTCCGGGTCTGTTACCCCTTTTAATGCTGTTAAAAACTGCTCTTCTGCATCTACATAGATTAAATCTATCTTATAGTTATCCCGGAATACTTTCTGGACTTTTTCTGCTTCATTAGCCCGCAGCAATCCGTTATTAACAAAGATGCACTTCAGCTGGTCGCCTATAGCCTCGTGAATCAGTACCGAAGCCACTGATGAATCTACTCCGCCGCTTAACCCGCAGATTACATTTTTGTCCCCCACTTCAGCACGGATTTCCTCAACCTTGGTTTCAATAAAGTTTCTCATGTTCCAGTTGGGGTTGCATTCTGAGATTTTAAACACAAAGTTGCCCAGTATTTTCATACCTTTGTGTGTATGCACAACTTCAGGATGGAACTGTACACCGTAAAATCTCTTTTCTGGGCTGTATACCGCAGCGAAATCGCAGTTATCAGTCCTTGCTGACAACCTGAACCCCTCCGGTATTGAGCAGACCTTATCACCATGGCTCATCCATACCGGCAGTTTTTCCGGGTTTTCAATCCCGTCGAACAGGCTGTTTCTGTCAACAATTTCTATATAAGCCCTGCCATATTCTCTTTTTGGAGAATACTCCACCTTTCCGCCGAGGCAATGGGACATAAACTGCATGCCGTAGCATATTCCAAGTATCGGAACATTCAGGTCAAATAATTCCCTGTTGCAAAGAGGCGCATTCTGGTCATAAACGCTGGAGGGCCCGCCTGAAAGCACAATCCCCCGGGGATTAAATTCCCTTATCTGATCCATGGTGTAGTTAAACGGGTGTATTTCGCAGTAAACGTTATGTTCCCGGATTCTTCTTGCGATTAGCTGGGTGTACTGCGACCCAAAATCTAATATTAGTATTTTATCAAGTGCTGTTGCAACAGTCATTTTATATTCTCTCCTTATTATACCCGGCGGCGATCCTCTCTTTTAATTAAAGAGTTTAGTATAATTATACCTGTTAATAAATGTTTTTAGCTGAATAATTAAAACATTTACAAAGGCAGGGTAAAGTAGAATGTAGATCCTTTACCTTCTTCTGATTCAACCCATATTTTTCCTTCATGGGCTTCTATTATTTGTTTGGAAATATACAGCCCCAGCCCTGATCCTAGTTTTCCTTTTTGGGTGTAATAACGATGGAAAAGTTTAGAGCATATTTCTTTGGGAATACCCTTTCCGTTGTCATTAATTGAAACCTGAATATAGTTATCTGTTTTAATGGCGCTTATCGATACTTTAATACCTTTTTCATTATGTTTTATTGCATTACTGATAAGATTTATAAGCACTCGCTTGATCTCAAATACATCAATACTTACCATTGGTATATCTTTCCGTATATTACATATAATTTCGTTTTCATTTTCTTCTGCCAGGTGTTTTAACTGGTTTATAACTTCTTTTATTATTGTTTCAATGTTTTCGGTTGATTTATTAAGTTTCCATTTGCCTGATTCATAATGATAAGTGGATAAAAGGTTATTAATCAGCTTTAAAAGGTCTTCATTGGTATTATAAATCTCTTTTAGATACTCTTTATAATCAATTTCCGCTTTTTCCGCTTTTGGAGAAAGCAGAAATTCTATAGCTTTTTGCTCGGATATTAGAGGACTTCTTAAATCGTGAGTTAAGGTAGCCATAAACAGCCTTCTGGCCTCCTCCAATTCCCTTCTTTGAATTGTTTCCAGTGTTACTATGGACAAAGTGTCCATTATTACACCAAAAAGATTTCTTTCTTCTGTTTTCCATTCACGGGGCTTTGAATCAGCTATTATGGTTAATTCTATAACCCCTTTTTCCTCCCTGCCGGGAAATTTTTTTGAAGTCGGATATGCCATAAGGGAGCGGATTCTTTCTGTTTTCAAACAATTTTTAAGGTGCTGGTTTTTTATTTCCTCTTCCACATCCCTAAAAACCAGGATTTCATCTGGGCTGGGAATGAGCTCATCGGCAGAATCTGCCGGAACAAAACACTGGCCTTCAAGAATTTCTGTTTTTCTTCCCCTGATTTTTCTGCCGTACCACCTTAAAGAGTTTAAATCCACGTGCAAGTGAACCACCCTGTTGGTTTTAAAAATACTCATTATTTCATTCAGTACATAATTATCAACGTCTTCATGCCTCCTTAAGAGGCTTGATTCTGAGGCAATTTTCCGTAGAATTTTTTCATTATTCAATGCTGCTTCCAGTTCATTACTTTTTTTTCTTAATTGATCGGTTAGTTTTGCCTGATGGATTACTATTGAAGATTGATATGAGATAGATTCCAGAAGTTTTACCTCTTCCTTCTTATAAGGTCGTGGAGATTTTATTGATTCAACAAGCAATAAGCCAATCGGTTCGGCTGCATAAAATAAAGGAACAACCATAAAAGATTTTATATTACATTTTTTTATCAATTCTGAAAGCTCTATCGGAAGATCCAGCTTGTTTGCATCATCAACAGCCAATACAGTTTTTTGAGAAAAAACAAAGTCTGTAACAGGTTTCATTTCTTCCCCGGAAAGTTTTATGCCTGATACATCCTGGACCTCAAGGGAAGAAATATGGCTATTATGCCGTTCTATTGGGAGATAATCATCATTTTTTGCGTCATATTCAACAAAAAAACACCTGTCAGCGTCAAACAGTTTTGCTGTGTTTCTTACAATTGTGTTTAAAGTGCTTTTTATATCCGTTGATTCAAGGGCATCAAGCAGAATACTCCTTATGATATGTTCCCTTTTAAGAAGGTTTCTCATGCTAAAAATCATTTTATTTAAAGAATCCGAGAGGTCTTTCAGCTCATCCTCGGTTTCCAGTTCGGATTTAACGCTTAAATCCCCTTCTGCTACTTTTAAAGCCTTGTCCTGAATATATTTAACCCCGTTAACAATTGAAAGGGTAAAACAGCTGAAAACATATGCCAGGGCAAGAAGAACCGTAAATACAGGTAAAATAAGCATAAGCCTCAATTTATTCGTTTTATCAATTTCTTTGCAAAGTAACTCATCAAGCACATTCGTTTGATTTTGGTGCAAACCGGAAATTGAGCCCATTGCCTTTGCTCCGGCGTATAAAAAAACTGTTGGCTCAATATTCAATAAAGGGGGGTTAATAATCTGAAATTCGATCAGGTTTATAAAGCTTTTTACTGTTTCATTTAATTCAATAAGATTTTCTTTAAATGTATTTTTTAAATCTTCTTTTTCTTTAATTATTTTCTTTGTGTTTTCATTAATCTCTTCCAGTTTAGATTTTAAATAATCTATATAAATTATTATCTGTAATTTTTTTTCATCGGTAATTTCCTGTCTGGATAGCGCTGCTGCGCCAAGACATTTGATTTTACCCATTTTATGAATGAGCATAGGCGCATCCCTGGTTACTGATTTAATAAGATAAAAATGATGAATTTGTTTAGATAAAGTAAGTCCTGACTCATCTCCTATTTCAATAATTAACTCATATATTTTTTGAACAATATTGTTAGTTTCCTGAAAATTTTTTTCTATTTCGGAAAAATTATTTTTTAGGATTTTCCATTTTTTTGAAATTTCGGCAATATTATCCTCAATTCCTAAAATATTATTATACCGTATGTTTAACCTTTGAATTTGAGCCAGATTATCACTCACAAGGCTTTCCAGTCTGACCATTTCCGGCCTTACACTACTATCTTCATCTAACAACTTTATTCTTACTAATCCCCTATATTCCTCAATATTATAAAGAAGTGCTTTTGAGGGTTCTATAAAAATAATCCCCATTCTTTGCTTTTCAATTAGATTAATTTCTTTATTAAGGTTATAAATACTTATCATTAAAAGTGCAGCTATAAACAAACTTAATAACAGGCTGATCAGCCCGAATTTTTTCGGATATTTCAAACTGTTTATCAATTTAATACCCGGTATAAAAAAATTGTTCATAATTTTACCTTGATTTTTATCAGCAGCATTTTTAGTTAAATACTTTTTTACTAAAAAATTAAGGCTACAAGCAGGCAATATTATTTCTTATACCTAACGAGTTTATTTTTAAGAAAATCCGGCAAAGCCGGATTTTCTTAAAAAACGCTCCTAACAAGACATACCGCTCATACATGTTTTTATTCATTTCTTAATTACTTTTTCGGAGCGGTATAGATAAATTGCCACGTTGAACTTTTCAAGCTCTCCTCGCAATGACAGTCATTTGCAATTTTAGCGATAATTAGACAAATTACATAAAATATTATCAAGCTCAAGAGTTATAAAGTTATGAGTTGTTATTTTTTAAAACCTTAAAAAGCTTTAATAACAAGGTTTTTTAAAATTTAAAATTTACTGTAAGATTCCTATAACTCAGAGTTATATACAGCATAACAAAATTTTGTCAGCCATTTCATAAGTGTTAACATAAAACTAATATATAAATAATCAAATTTTAATACATATCTGGTTTTATGTTTATATATTAAATTTTAATCAAAATCTAAGTTTAAAAAATTTACAATATTGACTTTATTAATATAAAAAATGTTATAATTTTTTGATCGAGAGTTTTGGTTTATATTTCAACCAATCTGATTTTGGGAGACAGACTATCTTTGATAAAATTTAAAAGCCGGGCTCCCAGGGTGGTTCTGGTTATATACCAAAATGAACTATTAAGGTAGGAAGGGGAATAGCATATGAAAGATAAAAATAGTACCCTGTTTCATGATCAGAGCTTTATTTTTCTTAAAGCTTCTAAACATCAAAAAAAATACATTTCCGACAGTACTTACAGCATTGTATCCCCCAATGGTAGAAGTTTTGAAAGGACATTTGAGCTGCTGGCTCATAATATGAACTCAGGAAAACTTCTTATTAAGGAAAAAGTGGTTTACGGAGCTGATAAGTACGAAAAAGTCTATCTGCTTTCCGAAGAAGGCAAAACCGAAAAATTTCGGGAAAAAGAAATTTAAAAATTCCAGTTTTTTTTAAGATTCATCTTCTGTCCAGAGTAAAAGCCTAATATAACTTTTTATTCCAGCTTTAAAATAACTATTTCCGGCGGTACAAGAAACCTTGCGGGAAGTATTGTTGTGCCAAGTCCGCTGCTTATGAAAATATGCCGACCGTCCTGCACCACATGACCTTTCAAAAATTTTTTCCCGAATCTTGAGGGAGTTAACAGCCTTACCAGAAAAGGTACATAAATCTGTCCGCCGTGAGTATGCCCGGCCAGAGTCAGGCTTATTCTTTCCGGCACCTGCTCAAAAATATCCGGGTTATGAGAAAGCAGTAATACAGGTTCTTTTTTGTTTTTTATCTGATGCATGACACGTTTCAGATCCGGGTATCCTGTGTTCAAATCTTCTATTCCCGCAATCCAGAATGATTTATCATTAATTGTTTTTTTCTCTGCACGGTTTTCCAGAATATTTACGCCTGCTTTTTTTATAAAATACCTTATTTTATGCCTTACTTCCCAGCTTTCATGATTTCCAAGAACCGCAAAAACTCCGTATTTAGCCCGAAAGTTTTTAAAATCCTCCAGATAACTAAGGTATTTTTCATTTTCTGCTGATACGTTAACATAATCCCCTAAAAGAAAAACCAGATCAGGGTCCTTAGAATTAGCGATTTTTATTATTTCTGCCAGCCTTTTCCTATCCATATGTCCAAAGCCAATATGAAAATCGCTTAATACTGCAATTTTCAGGTCTTTATGCTCGTTATGCCAGTTTGGAATATTAACAGAAATATTTTTTACCCTTATTAACTCCGGCTCCAGGACAAATGACCAGATAATTATAAGGATAAAGCTGATCAGTATGACTAAAACACTTAAATATCGAAATGATTTTTTCAAGTTTACTCGATCCATCTAAAGCTCTTTACTGAACTCTGGTCATATAGGTCCCCGTTGATTTGAACTACAAACCGTCTGTATTTCTGGTCATTGTTGAGTTCCAGGCCGGGGATCCTGCTCAAAGCAGGGATAAGGTCAACCACACCTTTTCTCTCCGGTGTTGCCGGAAGAAATCCTAATCCGGGTATATAGTCTATAAACTGATTTATAGTCACGCTGCCTACAGGTCCTAACAGCCCGGAAATTTTCTTGGACAATCTTCCTAAAACCTGAATATCAGCCTGGTTTGTCAGCATATCAAGTTCACCGGAAATATAAAGGCTCAGGTTTTTACCTGATGAAGTTATATCATCAGTATAAAGAACTCCGTCTCTTGCGTAAACCCTTCCTTTGAGGGTTTCAAAATGACCTGTCTTTTGAGGTGCCACAAGGTCAATAATATTATTTATGTTAAAACCTCCCACGCCACTCTGTATAACATTAACCGCTCTTAAAAAGTATTCCAGGGAACCCAGTCTAACAAACCGTCCTTTATAAGCTTCAAACTCGGCATATCCGTTGGAATTTGCTATTAATTCCTGGTGGGTTTTACCTCTTGTGGAAAATTGTATATCACCGGTAAGGGTTCCGTAGACTTCATTTGGGATTGTTAATAAGGTTGTTACAAGCGCATTAGCCTGCATTTGCCGGACATTAAAATTGGCGGAAAGTTCATTGGTGTTAAAGTTGTAGTAAACATTACCTGTGCCTGTGCCTCCTGCCGCCTCTATATCTATTTTTGATATAGATAAAAGCCAATCAGGGGTAAAGTTAAAGTGCGCCCTAATGTTGTTTGTTATTAAATCCCTGACAACAAGCTCATCTGCTTTTAAAGTTCCATTTGTTATGACAAACGGCGGCAAATCAGGTAAGTCACGATTATTACCTTTGGGCAGAATCTTTGCCAGTTCATCCAGATTGAACATCCGGGAATCTATCTGTAAATCCTTAATAAGCACAGGAGCTTCAAATTTTGTATCAACCAGTGCATACAAGTTCATTTTGGATTCGCCAATATTTAAACCTATAATATCCAGATTAATTGTGTCTTTATCAAAAGTTAAAGTAATAGTTTTTATATAAGCATTGTAATCCGGGATTGTTATATCCTGAAAAGTGGTATTACCATCTATTCTCGGGCTGGCAATATAACCGTTTAATTTTACATCTGTTTTGAAATCCCCTCTGGAAAAGAAATCACGGCAGCCGTTGTTTAAAAGACAGCCGATAGATGGATTGAAAAGCTTTGTGCTGATTGAGTTTTTATCATTGGTTTTTATTACAAAGTCCTTAAAAACAGGCTTTTTAGATTTTAATTCATCTATTACACCGTGAATATTTATCAGGTTCTTAAACCCCTCATAATTCTTATTATTTTTGGATACTCGGACTACTTTATCAGCTGTATCTGATACATCTATCCTTAACCTCTCCACGCTCAACCTGTCTTTACTGCCCCTTGCATCAAGAGTGATCAGCCTGACCTTGTCTCTTGGCAGGCCAATATCCGTGATGTAATTAAGATAACTTCCCTTTTCCAGAACCATTCTGCCAAAGACGTTCCAGTCTTCAACACTTCCATTTAAAGCAATTGAAAAAGGAATTATTCCCCCCGCACTAACCGGGATATCAGAGTAGAATCTTAACTTTTCCATATCGTTATTATTAATATCAATATTCACTGCAAGATCAAACTCCGGTTCTTTTTTGTAATTTTTTACAAAACCGTTAATATTAAAGTCTGATTCGGAAAAAACACCTTTTATAGCGGATAATTCAAGGTCATTATCGGAAAATTCAGCTACACCGTCTTTTATAAGTACAAAAGTATCATAGGGCTTATAAATAGCAGATATACCATCAGGTATAAATTTCAGGCTGAATGTTTCGGCTTTCGCTTCCAGGTAAAGTTCTGCATTACCGTGAAATTGATCGAAATCTGACAGGATTTTCCCGACTTTTTTCGGCAATATTGGAGCTCCAATAAAGCTTTTAGCCTTTGAAAGTTCCAGTTTATCAATTTTAAGGGTAAAATTCGGAATTATAGACTCACCTTCTTCAATATAACCCTCCAGGTTAGAAACATTCCCGTCTATTTTAAAGCTTATTTCTTCCGAAACTCCCATTACATCATAGGCAATAACCTTATCCTGAGTAATTTCCAAAACCCCTTTATTTAAAACCACGGGGACACCTATCTGACTATGGCTAAACACAGCATTCATATCCTTCAATACCAGATTTTTCAGGGGGTCTTTCTTCAGGTTTCCCTTTAAATTAACCTCTACTGCTGTAGTTCCGTACATCTGCGTATAATCATCCAGTACTTTGGGGACATCTTCCAGAATAGGCGATGCCATCAGGAAATCCTTTGCTGAATTGAGATTCAAAGAATCAGATATGATTTTTAAATCTGAATCAAAATTTCCTTTTATATATCCGGAAACTTTTACTTTACTGCCGTTAACTTCAGCAGTTGTCCCCTTAAAATAAACATCTTCATTTATAAACTCAAACGGTCCCTGAATATTCTTAAACCAGCCTCCAAAACCTTTATACAGGACGGAAGCGCCCTTTAAAATAAATTTTCCGTCAGAATTCAGGTCTTCTTCAGTGCCTTTAAGGTGAATTTTTGCGTCAGCTGTACCGCTAGCCCCCAAAACATCCTTGAGAGCCTGTTTAACTTCCCACAGTAGCGGACTTGTATTTACAAAAACCAGCCCCCTGTCCAATTTTAACTGAGGTATATGAATCACCACATCCGAAAACTCATCGAAATTGGAATATCCTGTTGGTATTACCTTCTGTCCCTGCACAACTCCTGTAATATCGTCGTATATTACCTTTCTGTCCGCAAATCTTAATTTCCCTCTTAAGTTATATGCAGGGGCAGAAAGCGTTTTATATTTTAATGTTGACCCGATTGCCTCGATATACCCGTTTATCTTCGCATCATTAAACTCGCCGATAATATTAAGATTTGCTCTTCCTTTTCCGCCAAGCTGCATATCAGGAACAGGCCCCAGTTTCATCTTAAAAAAATCCGTAAGTATAAGAAGAATTTTTTGCGCCCTGGCAAAATCTATTTCATTTGAAGTTATATCAAGGTTAAGTTTCTTTTTATTGAAAGGATTGACTTTTCCGGTAACTTTCACAAAATTGTCTTTCCCGATAAATACTTTATTTTTCATAACCAGCGCAGGACCGATAAAATCTATATTTCCCGATGCAGGAGGCGCATTCTTAAAACCTCCCAAAAGAGTAAGGTTACTGTAATTTATTGTCCCGTACATTAAAGGAGAATTCCTGTTTCCTTTTAACCCGATATTACCGGATATTTCAGCTTTCACCTTATGTTTCAGAATATTTTTAAAATGATTTCTTTTTAGTTTTATAACTTTGGGAAATAATCTGGCAATGGGTTCGGCTTTAGTATCAGTAAAATTCATTCTGAAATCAGCAAATTCCCCGTGTTTCCTGAAATTTCTATAGTTTTTAATACCGCCATGAGTCTTTATGTTTATCCCGGCGCCTTTAACTTTTAGATTATCAAAATATATAAAGCTATTATTATAATGGCCTCTGGTATCTAAGCTTATCTTTCCGTCATAATTGGAAATTAGGCCATTTTTATCTGTTTTAATCCTGATACCGTCAAAATTTGACTCAATAAAAAAATTGTTTTTATCAAACATTCTTTCCTGAAATTCAAGGTCAAATTTAATATCCCCTTTGCCTGCAAGAGAAAGGAATTTTATGCTGGAAACCGCATTAATATATGGCAGCAACACATCCGGCTCAAGGTTTGTTATTTTTCCTTTAAGGAACAAATTTTCTTTTGCAAACAAAGGGAAATCAGAAGAAAAAGCAACATCAAAAATCGCATCCGGTTTGTTCCGGAATATTACTTTTCCAAGTGCATACGCATCAATATATTCGCCGGGCTTAAAGTCTTTGACCTTTATTTTTTCTCCAACCAAGTAATATTTTTGGGAAGGCTGTATGTATTTTTCGATAAAATTTATCCTGTATCCGTTTACTATAATTTCTGTATCATCAAGGGATACTTTATATTTAGATTTTTCGGGCAGTGCCAGAACCCCGGCAATATCAAACTTGCCGTTTTCTAACCTGGTTATATCTGCATCCAAGGTATTTATACTTATTTTTTTCAGGATAACCCTGTTATTAATAAGCGGAATAATGGGAACTTCAACGTATCCCCCGCCTGACTTGAGAAAACTGCTCCCGTCATGCTTTGTTAAGACTACTTTATTGCTGCTTATCCGAGCCCTTAGATTCCAGGTCAGGCTTATATTCAGATCACCCGGATCCAGCGGGTAAATAATTCTTTTATTTAATATTGCCCGGACTTTTGATTCATACTTATCAAAGTCTATAATCCGTGGCAGCACAAAATAATATCCAATAACCATTATAATTAAAGGTATTAAAATACCAACCCAAAAAAATATTCTAAATAATTTTAATTTATGGTTCATGTATTTTGATTATTATCGTTTAAAAACAAAAGTTTAGTCCACGTATAGGCAAGTTATGAATTTAATTATTTACTTGTAATGTTACTATATAGTTAATTTTTACTCTAATATGTAAATTTCTCAACAAGGAAGCTTAATATACTGAATTAAAAAAGGAGTTGACCTTAGCTTAAAGTCAGCTCCTTTTATTAATATTATAACAGGAAAAATGTTATTACATATACAGAGGCATTAATTCCTCTGTTTCCTGGGGAAGCTTACCTTCCCGGATCTCCGTAAAAACACGATAATCAATATCTCCAAAAAGGTTATCTACGGATTCCAGAGCCTGTAAGTATCCTTCATCAATATTATTGTTTTCAATCATACCTGCAAGAGCTTCAAAGTTTTCCTGGTGTTTTCTGAACCTCTCTACCGCATAATCACGTGCCTGCCATGTTGTTACCAGGAACGGCCAGTCACTGCTTTGCAGCAAAAGATTTTCTCTTACGAGCTGGTTAAGAGCTCTGTGCAGTACTTTGTTTTCCGGAATTGTCGGATACTGGCTGACAATACTCTCGACACGTCTTTCAGCGCCATGAATAATCGGCCACATCCATTCTGTCTGATGGTTCTGCCATACCCAGAAATGTCCACCTTGTCCCCAGGAGCTTTCCGGCAACTGAACCGCTGCTGATGGCTGATGCTCGTCAAGGTATTCGCTTGCTGTCTGTATTTTAACATCAGGAACGTAAGTATTAAGCTTTTTGATTGTCTGTTTAATGAACTCTACGCCTTCAAACCACCAGTGTCCGAATAATTCTGCGTCAAACGCAACCATAAAGAGTCCGTCTTTACCTGTTGCTTTTTTATAGTCATTTAATCTGTGATAAATGATATTTGTGTAGTGGTCTGTGTTTTCATTTACTTTATTGAAAGCAAGTACCGGATCATAGAGCATTTTTTCACCCAGACCACAAGTCGGGCTTGTAATTCTCCAGTAATGAAGTCCGGAATTGCTGTCTTTTTTATGAAATTCCCTGTAACATCCGTCGCCCGGGTAACCGTCAGCTGCTGACCATACCTGGTAACCGCCTTCGTGATTTCTACCTATTACAGCAACCTGAGCTTCAGGCATCCAGTATGCTTCGTATGTTGTTAAGCCTGTCGCCGGTCTTGGCGGTAACGGAATATACTCAATATTTCCGTAGATACCGATTGACCTTCTGCTTCCTACTGACACGCCGCCTTCGATCTGGTGTGATTCAACAAATACATACTCGATATCGTTGTTTGCCAGATGGGTTTCGATTGCAGGTCTGTAGTATTTGCTTCCGTCAGGAGCTGTTGCTTCATAACCCGGCCTGTATGCGCATTCCGGCATCCAGGCTCCTCTCGGTTTCCTGCCGAAGAGCCTTTCATAAGCATCCACACCTGTTTTTAATTGTGCGTTAATTGAAGAATCCCTGCCTAACAGCGGCATAAAACCATGAGTTGCGCAGGAAGTTGTGATTTCAATACATCCTAAATCCTGAAGTCTTCTGAATTCACTGATTAAATCCCTGTTGTATTTGTTTATAAAGCTGTCCTTAACGTTAAGGAACCATTCATTATAAAATTTTGCCAGATATTCGATATGTTGTGAATGAGCGACACTATCGTTAGGATAGCGGTTTAAATCATCTAATACAGCTTCCAGCCTTGAATTTATATATGATTCAAATCCTGATTTAAGATGATCGTCGTTTAACTGTTCTGCAAGTACAGGTGTTAATCCGATTGTTAATTTAGCTTTTATTCCTTCTTCAAGTAATTCATTAATTGCGTTTAAAAGCGGAATATATGAATGAGACATGCATTCATATAAATTTTCTTCGCCAAACGGCCACATACCAGCTTTTCTGTAGTAAGGCAGGTGTCCGTGAAGCATAAATACAAAAGATCCTACTGTCATTTTTTTCCTCCAGTTTTGGTTTAATGGTTTATTCTGAATGCATTTTAAAAATGCTGATTGTTTTTGTTTTTCCCTTAAATCAGACACTTTAAAATCGTAGCTTGAACTATTTAAATTTAAAACAGTTTTAGTGTCTAATCTCTTCTTGGTCTACCCGGCATATCCTGTTTAAATTTTTTTGTTAAACTCATGGCTAGAGAGTAAAACTTTACTCATTTATTAGTACCGGATTTTTTCTACTCCAAATGTAATTTTCAGTTTGTATTTCTTCAAATTATTATATAAGTTATAATAACGTTAATAAAAACATGCAAAAAACACAATACATAAAGCTGATTAAATAAACAAATATTTACTATTTTCCTTTTTCCAGAAAGTTTATTGATAAAAATTCAGCTTTGATACATGCAAAACTTGGGACAATGAATGGATAAACTGTTTGATAAATTAGATAAAAAAATAATTGTCTCTGTTCAGGCCTCAAAGGGGGAACCTGTTTATGAAGATAACTGCCTGATTTCAATTATAAAATCAGTTATAAGCGGTGGAGCCTCCGGATTAAGACTTGCCGGTGCAAAAAGTATACGGGAAACAAAAAAATTCAGCAATATCCCAATTATAGGAATAACCAAGCCTGATCCGCTCCCTGACAACTGGAAAAAAATTGTATATATAACCCCAACTTTTAACGAAGCTGAAGATCTGGCTAAAGCAGGAGCAGATATAATTGCTATTGATGGAACTTCCCGGTCAAGGCCCGAAGAAAGTCTTGAAAATTTAATATATAAGATAAAAAAAGAGTTAAATAAACCGGTAATGACAGATATTTCCACTTTAGAAGAAGGTATAAAATGTGCTGAGCTTGGCGCTGATATTATTTCAACAACGCTGTCCGGCTATACATCATATACCCTGGATAAAAATAACGACGAACCTGATTTTGAACTACTTGAAACTCTTGTCAAAAATCTGGATAAACCTGTAATTCTGGAAGGCAGGATATGGACACCCAAGCATGTCCAACAGGCATTCAGACTGGGAGCTTTTTCCGTGGTGATAGGCTCTGCTATAACAAGACCACAGATTATTACAAAAAGATTCACTGATTCCGTAAAATATTAAGTAAATATCAATTTTTTCCTTTTAGCTGTTTTTTAAACACAAATGCTTAAACAACTAAGAGAATTTGACATGTTAGTTAGATCTATAAAACATGAGCCGGTTTTTAAAGAAAATATAGCTTACAAAGGATCTTCTGTTTTAACCTACAAGCCGGTTGTCAGAGGATTTTGCGGAAAAATTCCGATGACAGGTACGACGTTTCAACAGAAAGTAAAATTATTTTTTCAGAAAATCAAAAAGAAAATAATAGAAATTCAAGGAAAACCTTTTGAGCGAAAGATAGGGAATGCTACGTTCATCTTTTATCCCAAATCTCCTGTAACTGATAACTTTGTCAAAGAGATTTTAGAGGGTATTGAAACTCTTGGATTAACTGGAAAAAGAATAATTAAAAGACAACAATTAAAAATAGCGGTCGGGCAAAAAGCAACAGATGTGTTTCCTGACCTAAAGGGAGTAAAACCGCCAGGGTGGTCAACGGGAGCCACTATCGACCATCTTCCTGCATTTAGAACCTCCGATAATCTTTTAGGACCAGATTCTAACAGTATCATAGGTTTTTTTGAAAAACCTATGTCCATAAAATCTCGTGCCAGAAGTAATGCTGTTAGACACGAAATCGGACATGATGCGGATAATCTCTGGTCTAAAATAATAGGAAAAAAATTTAGTCAAACTGAAGGTTTTGTAGAAGCCCTCGGAAAAGATATTAAAAGGCTTCCCGATAGCCTTAAAAAATACGATAAATATGGAAAATTCGCTCCTCGACTGGAAAAACTCCTTCAGGGAAGCACTGAGGATAATCTTACCAAAACAGGCTTGAGTGAAACATTTGCGGAAATTTTCGCCAAATTAAACGGAGGAAGTCAAACAGAACAATATTTAAAAGGGTTCGATAAATTTATAGAGAAAGTTTTACCGGAAACTACAGCCTATATTGATAAACTTCTGTATTTAACAGGGAAAAGATAATATCAATTCAGGAAGAATTTTTCTTTGTACATTTCTCGCAAATGCCGAATATTTTGAACTGATAATCCTTAACTTCAAAATTATTCTGCTCTTTTACAACCCTTAAGGCATGTTCATAGAAATTTTCGTCCTCAAATTCCACTGTTAAACCGCAGACATTGCACACAAGGTGGTGATGGGGTTTTTGGGGAATATTCAACTCATAATGCTTGTGGTATTCACCAAAATCAAGTTCTCTGATAAAGCCGTTTTCAGCAAGGAACTTAAGGCTTCTGTACAGAGTCGCAAGACTTATCTGGATTTCCTTGCCGGTAAGTATTACATGCAATTCTTCTGCGCTTAAATGCTCTCCTTCCGGCAATTCATAAAAAAGATCCAGAAGCTGTTTGCGCTGTGGAGTTATTCTATAGCCTTCTTCCCGTAGTTTATTAAATTTTTCATTGTTATTTTTGACCATAAGTAAATCTCGCTGTTTTATACCTAAAAGCCGGATGTGCCTATCGGGCTTTCTTTTTTAGGCATAGGCGGAACCGGGGTGAATTTTTTTACTTTAATTCTCTTCACCGGAATTGGAGTCGGGTTAAATTTTTCTTTATCTTCACCTTCTTTAGAGGATTCTGGAGTTTTCCGGTTTATGTCAATTTCTCTTTTATCATTCTTGTCAATCTTGAAAAACTCTTCATCGCTTAATGAAGAATTTTCGCTGTTAATCACTTCTGCATTTTCTTTTTCAATCTTTTCCTTTTCTTCTTCTTCAATTATTTTTTCGAGTTCCTCTTCGGGGATGCCCGGCTCATAAGAAGTATCCACAATAATTTCTGGATACATAAAGTCTACAACCGGCTTGTTTGAGGTAATCACCTTCATATAATCCCTCCAGATCACCGCAGGCAAAGAACCTCCGATAAGGTCATCAGTCGATGTATTATTGTCGTTACCTACCCATACGGTAGATACAATATCAGGGGTGAAACCTACAAACCAGGCATCACGATATCCGTCAGTGGTTCCTGTTTTCCCGGCAGAAGGCCTGCCAATATTTGAAGCCCTTCCTGTACCAAATTTTACCACCTGTTTCATCATCTCCACCATATAAGCAACGGTTTTAATTCCTAAAATCCTCTGATAAGAATTATTCGCCACATAAACAACCTTTCCATTGGCTGTTTCTATCCTTTCAATCCCATAAGGCTCAACCTTTATACCCCCGTTTGCAAGTATTCCGTATGCACTTGCAAGTTCTATAGGCTTAACACCGCTTGATCCCAGTGCTATAGTAGGGTCATATTCCATTGGAGTAGTTATGCCCATTTTTCGTGCGGTTTTAATAACTTTATCTACTCCTACATCCATAATAACCTGTGCTGCCACTACGTTTGAGGAAAGAGCAAGGGCTTTATAGAGCTGCAGTTCTCTTCGGTACTTTCTTCCGTAATTTTGAGGCTCCCAGTCCCCAATTTTTACCGGGATATCCTTATAAACAGTAAAGGGTGTAAGCCCTTCTTCCATTGCTGCTGTGTATACAAACACTTTGAAAGAAGAGCCTGGCTGTCTCACAGCTTGTGAAACCCTGTCAAACTGGCTGTCTGAATAATCTTTACCGCCAATATATGCCAATATCTGGCCGGAAACAACATCATAAGAAATCAAGGCAGCCTGCTGTTCAGGTTCTGTGAGTCCCCATCCTTCAAGGTTATTTTGAACACTTCTTTCTGCGGCTTTTTGGTATTCATAATTTAAAGTTGTGTATATTTTGTAACCGCCCTGAACAACTTCCTGCTCTGTGATACCTACTCTGTCTCTTAACTCACGCATTACAAAATCAACAAAATAAGGTGCTTTTTTCAATGTATTGCGCTGAGGTTTAGGGCTAAGTTTTATTTCTGCATCTTTTGCTTTTTCAGCCTGTTCTTCTGTTATATAGCCGTCTTTCAACATTCTTTCCAAAACCTGAGCCCGCCTTTTCTTTGCCAGTTCTATGTTTCTGTGAGGAGAATACAAAGAAGGTGCCTGCGGAAGTCCTGCTATAAGCGCACATTCCTCCAGAGCAAGTTCTTCAACTTTTTTATCAAAATAAATATCTGCTGCTGCTGCAACGCCGTATGCTCCTTCTCCAAGATAAATATTGTTCAGGTACATTTCAAGTATTTTGTCCTTGGTAAGCGTTTTTTCAAGACGGTGAGCTATTATTAATTCCTTAAATTTCCGGGTAAAAGTCTTTTCCTGCGAAAGAAACAGTACCCTTGCCAGTTGCTGGGTTATTGTGCTCGCTCCCTGTACTATTTTGCCGGCTTTTATATTCTTTATAGATGACCTTACCAGAGCCACTACATCAAAACCGGGATGGGAGTAAAAATTTTTGTCTTCAATAGAGATAATAGCGTATTTTAGCTCCTGGGGGATCTTTTCAATATCCACCTTTTTATAATTATACGCCCCAAATGTCCTGATAACACGGTTATCATTGGAAGTTATCTGGGAAGTCAGGGTTGGTTCGTACTGTTCAATCTGATCAATGGAAGGAAGGCTTTTCAAATGTATTATTCCGGCAGTAATACCTGCCATAACAAAAGCAATTAGAAGCACGAATATATATAATAAATTTCCTTTTCTGTTTTTATAATAATTTACCATCTGCTCTTTTTTACCGTTAACCCTGTTTTTAATCTTTTTAATAAAGTTAAGTGTGTTAGCATAATTAAATTATATATCATATTTTTTAACTCTTTATTTAGTGTACGACAATATAAATATTTTTAATAACTTTTTAATAACTTCAGTTATTGTGCCTTTAAAAAGAAATCAAGACTTTGCACAACAACACCTAAATGAGCTGGTTTTCTTAAAGTCGGGCTTTGTTTGGCTTTAAACGGGAGTATAGCCTCATTCATGCCGGTTTTCCTAAAAATAAACTCATTTCACTATAAACACTTAATTTTTTTGACTATTTTTACAAAAGAATGTTAAATATGGTTTAAATACGAATAACGCATAAAATTAGGAATATACCTGAAAACATTTATATAGGACTAAATTTTTTATGACAGATAACCTTGATATACTGGCAATTGGAGAATGCCTTATAGAGCTTTCCACAAGGGAAAGTTTAACTTATACAGAAACTTTTAATAAATACTACGGAGGGGATGTATTAAATACAGCCATAGCCGCTACAAGGCTTGGCTCAAGGGTAGGATATATTACAAAAGTAGGTAATGACTATTTTAAAGATTTTTTAATGGATTCCTGGCAGTCTGAAAAACTTGATATAAGCAATGTAAAGATAGTTGAAAACTATAACGGGGTTTATATAATTTCCCGCCAGCCGGACGGCAAAAAGGAAATTATGTATTACAGGAAAAAAAGCGCAGCAACTATGCTTTCCACGGAAGATGTTCCCGAGGAAATGATAGAAAGGTCTTCAATAGTTTACACGACAGGCATAACACAATCCCTGTCACCTTCAGCCAGAAGCACTGTAAAAAAAGCGTTTTCAATAGCCGGGGAAAAAAAATGCTTAGTAGCTTATGACCCAAACTTTACCGAAAGAGTGTGGGATATTGAAGAAGCCCGGGAAGGTATGGAAGAAATCATTGACTATGTTGATATAATAATGCTCAGCAATATTCATGACGCTGAAAAACTTATAGGCATAAACTCCCCTGATAAAATAATCAAATATTTCTGGGACAGGGGGGTATCCATGGTTGCGGTGAAAATGGGTGAATCCGGCTGTGCCATAGGTTATAACGGAGAAATAAACACCATCCCCCACAGGGATGTGGTGGTAGTTGACCCCACAGGCGCCGGGGACACGTTCAATGGCGGGTTCCTATTCGGAATTTCCAAGGGCTATACCCCGTTTGAATCAGCAAAACTGGCTACCATTGTGGCTTCCGAGCAGACAAAAGGACTTGGTGCCATAAAATCAATTCCTGACAAAGAAAAAGTCTTCGCAGAATTCAAACGTGGCGAGAGTTAACTCATCCCTGCTTAATCCTACTTCGAGAGGATATAAAAATTTTTTAAAGAAAGTTAACATTAACCTAACAAACGTGTAGTATAAAGGAATGTGTAGCTGGATTTTAAATCAGATATTTATGTTAGTATTATTACTGGTTAAATATTTCAGGAAATTTTCAAAACAGATTCGGAGGGTAAAATGGTAACCTTTTTCCAGGTCGTACAAATACTAACAGGAGCTATAACCATACTTCTTGTACTTCTGCATTCCCCAAAGGGTGATGGTATGGCAGCAATCGGCGGTGCAGCGCAGTTGTTTTCCAGCCAGAGGGGAGTGGAAGCCGGTTTAAACAAATTAACTGCGGTATGCGCAGGAATTTTTATAGTTGTTTCAATCCTCCTGGGTTTTGGGGTAATAAGCTAAAGAATATATGACTATTCATAAAGTTAAAAAACCGCCTTTTTCACTAAAAAAAATAATAAGATCGCTGGAAACCGGCAGTTTCCGTAAAGTAATCTGCGGTGCTTCCAACACCAGTGAAAAACAGGTGGAAAGACTTGCGCTGGTGTATTCCCTGTGCGGGATTGATGTAATAGACATTGCGCCGTTTAAAGGGGTTTATAATGCGGCAAAAAGAGGCATTATCAGGGCTTCGGAAATAGCAAAAAAATACCCTGATACTTATTCGAAATTCAGTGTACCGGCAATAATGAAAAGCATTAAAGTCGGAGATGACAAGCATTTTAAAAAAGCCAATTTTAACCTGGAAAGATGTATCCAGTGTCTTGAATGCGCAAAAAATTGCCAGGCCGGGGCATTATCTACTGTAGAAGGAAGGACTGTTTATAATAACGAAAAATGCTACGGCTGCGCAAAATGCGTAGAAGCCTGCCAGCAAAGCGTAATAAATATGGTGGATATTTCCCACAACGCCGAAGGGGATACGAGTTATATAGATAATTTTGACGCAATAGAAATACACACCGGAAACCACTCTGTGGAGGAAGTTAAAACATTTCTGGAAATAAATAATAATATAATTAAGAAAGCAGCCTTTATTTCCGTGAGTATTGATTCTATGCGCTTTAATAACAAGGATCTTGTAGATTATGCAAATTCCATAATAAAACTGTTTGACAGCAAGATTATTCTTCAGATAGACGGAATTTCAATGAGAGGGGGGACAAAGAATTCTTCGACATTACAAACCATAGCAGCCGCAGCAACACTTATAGAAACAAAAGTTAATGCCTATATTCAACTTTCCGGCGGAACAAACCACTTAACCCCGGAAATAGTAAAACTTGCAGGACTTAATATTTCCGGAATCGGTTATGGAACTTTCGCCAAAAAAATCATTCTTTCATATATAGAGGAATATGAAGAGAAGGAATTCGTGGCGAATCTGCACAAAATAGCGGTTGTTGCAGGGAGTCTAACAAAAAACTAATGCAAAGAGGCTCAAAATAGTGTATAATATAAGTGAAGTCAAATTAAAATAGCGAAAAACGCCATGAATGTAAACCAAACCGCATATATACCTGATTTAAAAGTATTTAAGAGGAGGATTTAGTGAATTCAGTGGGTGAAATGTTTTATTCTGACTTTTTTGACGATTTACAAAAACTTATCAACGTTTTACCGCCCGGAATAACAAACGAACTTAAGAAAAAAGATCTTACAGAATTAGTAGAAGTTGTTCTGGACATAGGCAGATTACCGGAGGTGCGATATCTAAACAAAAATTTAGAGTATTTAGGGGAAAAATTAGTTATTCAGGAAGATATTGACTACGTAACAGAAAGAATTGAAGACTTTACATCAGATAATAGAACTGGAATTCCCGGTACACTTCACCGAATAAGCGCAATCAAGAACAGAAAAGGCAGAGTAATAGGCCTTACGTGCAGAATCGGTAGAGTCGTGACCGGGACAATTGCTTGTATAGAGGATATTGTTAAAAAAGAAAAAAGTATCCTTTTCCTGGGAAGACCCGGTGTGGGTAAAACCACCAAACTCCGTGAAATCTCAAGATTACTGGCTGATGATCTTAATAAAAGAGCGGTTGTAGTGGACACATCCAATGAAGTTGCAGGCGACGGTGATATTCCGCACGCAGCTATAGGCAAGTCCAGAAGAATGCAGGTCCCGTCACCTGATCGTCAAAAAGACGTTATGATTGAAGCTGTGGAAAACCACATGCCCGAGGTTGTAATTGTAGACGAAATCGGTACGGAAAAAGAAGCCCAGGCAGCAAGGACAATTGCGGAAAGAGGGGTTATGCTTGTAGCCACCGCTCACGGCAATACCCTGGAAAACCTGCTCAAGAACCCTACCTTATCAGACCTTTTAGGCGGGCTTACCAGCGTAACACTCGGTGATGATGAAGCCAGAAGGCGGGCATGCCAGAAAACAGTCCTGGAAAGAGAAAAGCAGCCGACATTTGATGTAATTATCGAAATCAGGGACAGAAATACACTTGCGGTTTATCCGAACGTGGCGGACGCAGTGGACTGCCTCCTGAGAGGTTGGCCGGTCACACCGGAAATCAGAAAAATTGACGATACCGGCAGGACAACCGAAGTCCAGGAAGCGCCGGAATTACCATGCGCTGAAGAAAAAGACAATTTCGAAGTATATATTAACAAGTATATGGACGAAGTCAAAAGCGGTAAAGTTAACAAGAAAATATTTATCTATGCAGTCAGCAGGTCAATTGTTGACAAAGTTATAGAAAGATATGAGCTTGATGCTGAGGTAACAAGAAACATTGACGAAGCAGATGTGGTGATTTCCCACAAGAGCTATTCAAAAGGCGGAGCAAAAATCATCAATGTAGCAAAAGACTACCACCTGCCCATACACTTTGTAAGGTCAAATACTACAGCACAACTGCAAAAAGCTGTAAAACAGGCTGTGGGAATTCACGGCAAACCAGGCGATGAATACGCTGAAGAATGTTTTGACGAAAGAGAAGAAGCCCTGAAAGAAGTACAGGGTGCGGTGTATAAAGTCCTTCAAGGCGTTAGTTCAGTAGAGCTTGAGCCAAGAAAGGTAAATATAAGAAAACTCCAGCACGAAATTGTGGAAAAACACAACCTGGAAAGTACCAGCGTAGGTGAAGAGCCGAACAGACGGTTAAAAATAGTCAAAACACTAAAGAATACAGGATAAGATATAAATATACACACAAAGAGGTGAAGTCCGGAACTTCACCTCTTTTTATTTTTCGGAAAACCGTGGGGATTTGCTCTATAAACAATCCCCCCAGCTTTTTATTTACAGGAATCTTGCAGTAAATTCCTAAAAACCTTAGCATTAAGGGTTTTTAGGGTTAAAAAAATAACAACTCATAAATATTGAGTCTGATAATATTTTTTATGTAATTTGTGCCCTTATTGCTG
>Ga0081527_100345_pt1 | contig 27744 bp, 26 predicted proteins | sample HotLakmasection5_FD_70992 | JGI IMG/M metagenome (GOLD analysis project Ga0081527, IMG submission 70992) | Hypersaline microbial mat communities from Hot Lake, Washington, USA - Section #5 (SPADES assembly) (version 2) | ecosystem: Environmental > Aquatic > Non-marine Saline and Alkaline >... | reverse complement strand
ACCTGCTATTTCGGTTGTATATAAGGAAAAATAAGAACTTACAAAGATCAGTTATCTATCAGAACTAATTTTTACACCCATTTTTAGCACAAGTGATTTTATCGTGTGAGTTCACCCAATGGGACAGGTGCGTTTTTAGTATCAACTCCGCATCCTGTTTTTCCGCCTTTTACTCCTTTATGTACTTCGCCGGTTGGTATGTGTTTTACAGTCATGTTTTCCTCTCATTTGTTTTAAAAATAACCGATGTCTCAAAATGGTGTCTCTCATTTACCATTTAGTTGTAGACTGATGGTAACATTCCAGAAAATATCGACAATCTACTTTCTGGCAAATGTCTAACTCCGTCAGGTTTGACTTGAAACCCCTCACTTCAACTTATCCACATTCTTCAACATCAACATATCATAAACCGCGTGTGCGGTCATGGCTGAAACCAATCCGGCCGTTTCAAACAGAACTCCCAGCATCATACTCAAGGCAAACATCATAATTCCAAAGTGGATATGTCCGGCAGACTTGAATTTAAAATAGCCGTGTATGGCAATGAAAAACGCTGAAGCGAACCATATACCTACAATCGGCTGCAGGGCGCCCCTGAAGAGTATTTCCTCTCCAATACCGGCAAACAGGGAGACCTGTAACTTGTCGAAGTTTGAGAAGTCTGCCCGGGCAATCACCCTAAAAATGGCGAAATCATTCAACACTTCTTTGATGGGCGTGTTGACAGATAGAAAGAGTATGATTCCCGCGGCAGCCAGTCCTGAAGCAAGACCGATGATAAGTTGAATGGGTATGCTGTAACCTCGCCGGAAAAGATCGGCAAAAGTACCGTTATGGAAAAAATAAACAAGCAGCAGGGCAACTGCGGTGTACAGCAACAGAGATAGGATCGACATCCCAAAGAGATTCTTAGTCGTGAGGTCGTCAGGTGTTACAGGATCCGGGAATTCACCGGGCTTTTCCGATAGGTTTTCTTGCTGATCCATTATCTATTTCTCAGAGTTTCCGAAAGCATCCGGTGTGGTCACTACAATCTCCTTGTTGAATTGATGAAAACTTTTAGGAACATGTTTTTCAAGAAATTCTGTATCGGTTTCTTTAGGGGTGATATTTACCGGAAAATCACCCTTAATCACCGAGGAACTTTCATCCATACTGAACAGGATAATCTCATTGATATCAAGCTGAATCTGAAAAGATTGTGCCATTTGAGGCAGAGACAGCGGCGTGGGCTGACCGGATCCGGGATTGTCCGCCAATCCGGAAATAAGCAGCATTGGCTGAGATGGAAAACGATCAATCTGTTCCCGGTTGATTTGAATATCATCATCTTTGACTGAAATCAGAGATTTCTGGTGGCCGTTTACGCCAATGGTTGCCACTCCCTGATCGGCAAAGAGTGCAATCAGCCTGTGGTTGAGGTCTTTGATAGCCCTGAGCATGGCATCTTCCCGCATCATGCCGGTTTGAATCAGCCGGTCGGTATATTCACTGTCGCTGTGAATGATGATGCCGCTTTTTTTACGCTGAGCCAGTGATCTGGCAAAAGCGGTTAGAAACATGCCGTTGTCGAGGTGATCGTAGTCTAAAACTGCTAAAAAATTCATGGAGTCTTTTTTAATGAGCTGCCGGTAAATCCATATGGCAGCATATCTTTAACAAAATGTGTTGAGGTTGTTTTATTGCCGTGATGAAGAACAATTTGCTCCCGTGGCATAAATTCGGCCAATACCTGACGACAGGCCCCGCATGGACTGCTGAACTCTCCTTTTGGAGCGTAGATATGAAGTTTCCCAAGCTGATGTTCAAGGCCGGCTGTAACCGCGCGAAAAATGGCCGTGCGCTCTGCACACAAGCCAAGACTCCAGGCACTTACTTCAATATTAACACCCGGAATGATACCCTTACCGGTTTCCAAAAGCGCAGTGACGGGAAAACCTGAGTGAGGGATTACGCAACGTTCTGTCAATTTCTGCAGTGCAGGCAGAATTACTGTTTCCGACGGCATGAGTGGATCGAAAATCTCCGGGGAATCGGGTAAACTGTCGAGCTGCTGAAGCTGAAATTCACTTTTCCAATACTCCATGAGCTCAGATTCCGGCTCATCCTGATAAATGGCAACAGGACGATCTCCATTGGCCAGACAGCTGCAGACCGCTCCGTGAACGGCTGAGATGGTCAGCGGAAAGGAGATGTTTTCAACCAGTACTCCGGGATAAAACAGTCCGGACTTGCCTTTAACCAGGCAGTACTCATTGTGTTCAGAATAGGGAGCGTAACTGTTCATTCAGTTTGGATTTTATTCATCATCAAGGGCTTCCATCACCGTATCGGCAATTTTTGCCCGGATTCGGCTAATTGAGCTTCCGTATGACCGGTTTGGAAATGTCCGGTTTGTCAGCAGTATAATAGCAATTTCTTCGTCGGGATCGATCCAGAGACTGGTTCCAGTAAATCCGGTATGGCCGAAAGAATTGGGTCCGGTAAGTTCTCCCGCTGTACTGAATCCCTCACTTTTCCGGTCGAAACCGTATGCCCGCTGATTGATGGGTGAACGTTTACCTGTGAAGGTTTGAATCGTCTCTTGGCTGAGATACTCCCTGCCTCCATAATTCCCGTCATTCAGCAGCATATATGCATACTTTGCGATATCCGTGGCTGAGGAGAAGAGTCCGGCATGCCCCGCAACACCATCCATAAACCAGGCCCGTTCATCGTGAGCCTCTGCCTGTACAGTACCGTCTCGATAGGTTGAGTCGATTTCAGTTGGCGGGATTCTGTTACTGATCCATCGCCCCGCATTTTTTGGATTATAAACGGTGGTTTTCATTCCCATCGGGTAAAACAGCCGGCTTCTTACAAACTGGTCGATCCGTAATCCGGACACCTCTTCCACAATTTCCGCTAAAAGAATAAACCCAAGATCGCTGTATACATATTCTTCTCCCGGCCTGTTGATCAACGGTTCGTTCCGAATGGCTTCGATGATCTCCTCACGGGTTTTCAGTTCATCCACATAAACCTGAAACGCCGGTAAACCGGATGTATGTATCAGTAGTTGCTCGATCGTGATATCCCGTTTTTCATCCGTATCAAATTCGGGAATATATTTGTGAACAGGATCATTCACATCAATTAGCCCTTCATCCACCAGCTTCATTATGGATGTGGTGGTGCCAATTACTTTAGTAAGTGACGCCAGGTCATAAATGTCGTCCGATTCCACGCTGCGTGTCTTCTCATAATCGTGATAACCATATCCTTCACTCCAGACCAATGCACCGTCTTTCATCACGCCGACTACACCGCCGGGAAAGACCGAGTCGTTGATGGCTTCCTGCATCACGTTGTCGATCTCAAGCATTTTTTCACTGCTCATACCAACCGATTCAGGTGAATCGTACCTTGCAATACTCTGCTGCTTCTGAATTCCGTCTCCAATTTCGTACATCCCCGGAATATAGATCGGGAGATTACCGGTAATATCGGATGCCCCGAAAAGCGAAGGAACCGTTTGCCGAACTTGATTGATGTTTGAGGACCATGCCATAATATGCGAATCGGCATCGGGGAGATCCCGGACCACGTATGGATTGCCAAAAGCAATCAGAACAGATGGACAAGGCCGGCTGATCAGCTGTCGCAGGAACTGTAGCTGTTCAGGTTCTACTTGTATCGGCTGATGGGACCGAACAATGATAAAGGAACCGATTAGAATAAGATCCGCTTCATCAGCAGCGTCCAGTATTTCTGCTTTTTCTTCTAAGCCTGTCCGACGGTCGAGTACAAAAAAATCGACATCATCATGATATTTCTTGAGTTCTCGGGCAAAGGAGGATCCGGTTGAACCCGATTCATCATCTGCCAGGGCAATGGCCAAAATCTTTTGATGATCGACTTCGCGGATCGGCAGCAGATCTTTGGAATCTTTCAGCAACGTAACCGATTGACGGGCAATACGGTCGGCAACTCTCTGATATTCAGGTGTGTTGATTTGATGAGCCAGCTGATCTAATTCAACGCCGGGATGATCAAATGCTCCGTGCTCCTTTTTGAGCTGAAGTATTTTCCGAACAGATTGATCAATTCGGTCTTCAGATAGATTGCCCCGTTCAACAGCTTTTTGAATCTCATCGATAGCTCCCATCGCATCGGGGCTGATAAGCATCATATCAGCACCTGCTTTCAATGATCGTATTACAGCCTCCCCCGGGGAGTAGTTGTCTGAGATCCCCTTCATTTCGAGCCCGTCTGTTACAATGAGGCCTTCAAAATTAAGTGAATCCCGCAGAATATCATTAAGAATAAAACGGTCCATTGTTCCGGGCAGATCCCCGTTCGGGCTCATATTTGGATAGGCAATATGAGCGCTCATTACGCTCTTTAACCCGTTGTTAATGTTGACCCGAAACGGTAACAGTTCCAGCGAATCAATCCGGGCAAAGTCATGGTTGATAATCGGAAGGGCGAGATGTGAATCTGTGTCGGTATCACCATGACCGGGAAAATGTTTTGCCGTTGCAAGAATTCCCTCACTTTGAATTCCCTGAATCATGTAATGACCGTACTCAGCAACCATTTCCGGGTCAGCTGAAAAAGAGCGAACATTTATCACCGGGTTCTCAGGATTGTTGTTTACATCCAGAACGGGTGCAAATATTTGATGAACACCCAGGGCTTTTGCTTCCCGTGCGGTAATTTTCCCCTTCAGGTAGGCATTCTCAGTATTTCCGGTAGCGGCCACGCCCATGGCGGGCGTTAATCGGGTTGTTCCGCTGACGCGCATTGCCGCACCAAACTCCATATCCTGTGAGATCCAAAGAGGTATTTCAGAAATAGACTGCAAAGTATTGGTAAGCATCGCCTGACCGTACACATCGCCCTGCATAAAGATGATGCCCCCAAGGTGATAATTTTCAATCATTCGCTTGAGTCGTAGTAAGCCGGGATCTTTGTCATTGGTGAACCGTCCGTACGCCGGTGTAACAAAAAGCTGGCCGATCTTTTCGTCCAGGCTCATAGACTGAAGCAGCGAATCTACGTCTTGTGTGACGGATGCAGGTTCTTCGGCGTCCGGTTGTTCATCCGTATCCGGAGCTTTCAGTTCGGGTAATGTAACAGGTCGCGTAGGTTCAGGTTCTGTTGATTTACAGGAAGACATCAAAAGCACTGCAATCATAAGCAGAAGCATGGGGAGAGTTGATCGGGAAATTCTTCGTCTGGGGTTATGGGTAGACATCATAAAGTCGGGAAATAGGTGAACACTTTTTGATTACAGTTTAACGCGATGGCAGTAAACGCATTGTCTGATAGCTTGTTTGCTGGAAAAAGGTGCTGTCCTGATAGATGTATCTGTAGCGTCCTTCCAGCCACATATCGGTCTGATCTCCGTAATGAGTGGAGAGCGGGTTGCCTGACTGGCCGGTAGGCAATACCGATAAACTGCGCCCCGGAGCTGACATATCAATAATTCTCCGGATGGATGGCCCAAGAGTAACATCAAATGGATTATCCCACTCATATTGGGCTTTGTTGACGGTCAGGGCATTCCCCCGAACCGGGTATGGACCTTTACTCATCAGGTTTTTAACTATTATTTTGAGTGCACCGGGAGCATCGAGATCTTCCGCTGCTTCGGCAAGGAGGGGAGGGCGAAGAGTGATTTGATTCACATTTTCCCAGCGCCAGCTAATCGGTTCGTTACCATATTCTGATCGAAGCTGTTCAATCGTTTCCAGCATGCTTTGCCGTATGATCTGATCACGGTTTTCTTCCTGGTCGGTTCCGGTGATATTGAAAAAAACACTTTCATCGGTCAGCAAACGACTCATCACCTGAATGGGTAGATAGTTAAGCGATATAAACGCTTCATAAGCTTCTTCACCCATCTCATCTGCCAGTGTGTTTTTACTCACGTTCAGAAAAAAGAGGTCAAAAATAGTGGCGGCCGTTGAAGTTGGGGTATAGTTAAAGTCCCAGTTTTCGAGATAGGTTAATGCTACCGAAAAATCGTTTACAGGATCAGAACGCAGAATTGGCAGGATCTCTTCTGTGATTTCACGAGCGTGGTCGGATAATACATCATACTGCAGCTGTTGCATATCCACTACAGTAACGGAGTCTGTCTGTTCAAGATAGTTATTGATTCTGGAAATTCTTGACGGTGGAGCCCAGAACGATCCGATGTAGTGCCGGTAACTTTCTGTGTGAAGTTTGTTATTAGCATGAGCCACAAAACCCTGCTCCGGATTTCTGATCTGCGGCAGATCTTCATGCGGTACCCAGCCATTCCAGGTTGATGAGGGATTTGAACCGTCGCGAAACAGAAGCGGATTACCGTTTCTGATCGGGATGTTTCCTGCACTGAAAAGTGCGATGTTACCGTCCGTATCGGCATAGGTGAAATTCATGGCGGGAGATTTAAACTCCCGGACAGCTTCTTCAAACTGTTCGATCGATTCAGCCCGGTTCATATCATAAATTGCTTCAGCTTCCCTGCTGAGCTCATGCCCGGTCCATCGCATGGAGACGATCCGTTCTTCCATTAACTCGTTATTTTCAAAAAGGTCCGAAATGACAGGGCCATTTTGGGTATGACGGACTCTGAAAAGGATGTCGTCTCCTTCCTTAACTTTGATCAGTTCATTTCTGAACCTAAACGGCTCCGACTCCTCGGAACTGCTGTTGATCACATATTGATCTGTATCACTTGAGTCAGGAGTTTCAACAAAAAAGTCGAGAACATCGGCCATCATATTGGTGATAGTCCACGCAGCAGTACCGTTATTTCCAAGAATGACAAATGGTGCTCCGGGGATAGTTGCACCCGTTATCGAGTGGTTTGGCGTAGATTGATTCATTTCAAACCAGAAGCCCGGCATTCCCAGGCCCATATGTGGATCGCCCGACAAGATCGGGTAGCCGGATTCCGTTTTTTCACCGCTCAAAGCCCAGGCGTTGCTTCCCCACTGGGACCCCTCCATGCTGAGAAGTGATCGTCTTTTCTGTTCCAGCTTGAGTGCCGGCATCAGCGATTTAGCAATAGATCGGCTTTGAGTATCATTCAGTGTGGTGGGATACCGGTCACTGTATTCTGGGAACAGTTCCTGTAATCGGTTTGAGCTGAGTTCTCCATCCAGATAGGCATACGCCAGTTCACTCCACCAGTAGATGTTTTGATCCCAGGCCATCAGCCGGGTAACGGCAAATGAATGTGCGGGTGTCCACTCCAACGGCTCCATATCCAACAGTGTAAACTCGATGGGGAGATTACGCGAATTGTCTTGAATGTAGTCGTTCACACCGTCCGAATATTTTTGAAACAGATTTCTGATTTCGGGTGAAGCCTGAGCTTCTAATTGCTTTGCGGTATCCCAGAATCCAAGAGAACGCTGATACTTATCCAGCTCAACGAGATCTTCTCCCAGGAATTCGGCAAACCGGCCCTCTGAGGCAAGTTGCTGCAGTGTCATTTGCCACAATCGTTCCTGTGCATGGATATACCCGACAGCGTAGTAGAGATCCTCTTCAGACTGAGCATGAATATAGGGGATGCCATATGGATCCCAGTAGATATCTGCAGGCCGATTCAATCCATCCACAGAAATGGTGTCATTGTAATTTGGCAATGGTTTGATGAAGGTCCAGTAACCTGCGATAGCTGCAAACCCTGCAAGCAGTACAATCAATAAGAGCAAAAACCTGAGGATTGATCTCATGTCTGTAGGTAAAGAATTGGAAAGTTTTCCAAATTTGATTGAAAATTCCGTTCAAAATACATACTCTCAAAGCCATATGAAACGAGTTCAATCAATTAAAAAGAAGAAGGAACTATGCCATGAGTGAGATTAAAAAAGTAGCAGTTATCGGTGGCGGAACCATGGGTAACGGAATTGTTCACGTATTTGCGATGAATGGATATGAAGTTCATTTGATAGAGACCAAGAAAGAGTTTGCCGAGCGCGCGCTGAACACCATCGACAAGAACCTGAGCCGGATGGTGAATAAGGAGAAGATCACCGAGAATGACAAAGCGGCAACACAAGACAGAATTCAAACCTTCCTGAGTGTAACAGAAGGTGTCCAGCATGTGGATTTAGTAGTTGAAGCGGTTCCTGAGATTTATGATCTGAAAAAGAAAATTTTTGAAGAAGTGGATGAGCATGCTCCGGATTACGCAATTCTGGCCAGTAATACGTCGTCCATTTCCATCACCAAATTGGCGGCTGTAACCAAACGCCCGGACAAATTTATCGGGATGCACTTTTTCAATCCCGTTCCGGTGATGAAGCTGGTAGAGGTGATCAATGGACTGGAGACTTCGGAAGAAGTAACCGAGGCGATCATGGAGATTTCAAAGAAATTGAATAAAGTACCGGTTCCGGCCAACGATTCTCCCGGATTTGTATCCAACCGTGTTTTGATGCCGATGATCAACGAAGCGATCTTTTGCGTGCACGAAGGCGTGGCTGAACCGGAGCATGTGGATGAGGTGATGAAACTTGGAATGGCGCACCCGATGGGACCGCTGCGTCTGGCTGATTTCATCGGCCTGGACGTCTGTCTCGATATCCTGAACGTGCTGTACGATGGATTTAAAGATCCAAAATACCGACCCGCACCGCTGCTGGTAAAAATGGTGGATGCCGGTAAGCTGGGTGATAAAACCGGCGAAGGATTTTTTAAATACGATAAATAATTTAAAACCTCCAAGGTTTCTGAAACCTTGGAGGTTTTTTGGAAATCCACTTTATGTTATAACACTTCTCTCCTTGAGGGGAGTGTCCCAACGGTTTAAATGGGACGAGGGGTGTATTGATTGTTAGCTCAAAATTATAGACGCTGACAGGAACCTCCTGATGTCGGCACGCTGTCAGGTCACAATTCAACATTCAATATTTTTCATTCAAAATTCATTATCTAAATGATCGATCTCCGAAGCGACACCGTAACCAAGCCAACTCCCGGAATGCTAAAGTACATGTCGGAGGCAAAGGTAGGGGATGATGTGTTTGAATCCGACCCGACCGTCAACGCTTTCCAAGAGAAGATGGCGGAGATGTTTGGCATGGAGGCCGGCCTGTTTGTTCCAAGCGGTACAATGAGCAATCAGCTCTGTGTATCGGTTCTGACTCAACCCGGCGATGAGATCATCATTGATGAACTTGGGCATATTTTCAATTATGAGTCGGGTGCAGCGGCGCACCTGTCATCTGTGCAGATCAAACCCGTGAAAGGAGAACGTGGTAAGCTCAGCAGGGATCAGGCAGCCGCCGCCATTCGTACCTACAACGATTGGGATCCTCACACGCGCGTAATTGCCGTTGAAAATACGACTAACAAAGGCGGGGGAGCCTGCTACAGCAAGGAGGAGTTGATTGAGCTGAGTAATCTTGCGGATGAGCACGGACTCTATTTTCATCTCGACGGAGCCCGGATCTGGAATGCGATAACCGCAACCGGAATCGAGCCTGAGTTTTTTGGTTCTGTTTCCGATACCATCTCCATCTGTTTCAGCAAAGGGCTTGGCGCACCGGTCGGATCAATGATGCTTGCTTCAAAGGATCATATCAAAAAGGCGAGAAGGATGCGGAAGATGTGGGGCGGGGGCATGCGTCAGGTTGGGCTTTTGGCAGCGGCTGCTGATTATGCCGTGACGAATCACCTGCCACTGATGAGTGAAGACCATCGAAGAGCAAAAATTTTGGCTGAAACCGTTTCAGAGCACCCTGATTTCGAGATCGATCTGGATACGGTGGAGAGCAACATCGTGATATTCGATACGAAGAGAGAATCGGCTGCGGATGTTTTGAAAAAGTTTGAACAGCAAGGTGTGGCGATGATTCCGTTTGGCCCCAACACCATCCGCGCAACGTTTCACTTTCAGGTGGGAGAGGAGGATCTGGAAAAGGTGCTGGAAGTGGTGAGAAAGTATAAGGTGTAGGTGAGATTATTTTGTGTGACGGTTTGGCATTTCTGCTGCATTGCGACCATGCCCGAATATAAGCAACAAACGCTTACACGTCAGCAGGAAATGCTTTGTTAAGTTTCCGGTCTATATTCTCGACTTCCAGAACTTGGGACTTCTTCTTTGATGGAGAATCGCAAAAATAGTGATCAGCTCTTCTTCATTTACAAAATAAATAGAAAAGGGAAATCTATTGATAAGTGCACGTCGAACCTGGTCGCTTTGAACAACCTGATGATGAAGTGGATGACGGTTTAGCTCTGCAATTTTAGCATCTATACATCGAATAAACTCTTTGCCTAATTCCGGCTCTTGATCTTCATACCACTGGAAAGCATCATCCAAATCTTCCTGTGCCTTTTCGGTAAGAATTAATGGTAGAGGCACAGTGGTTTATAAATATTTTTGCCGGACTTCTTCCCAGCTTGATCCTGATTGTTGATCATGTTCAAGCGTTTTAAGTCGTTCTTCTATAATTGCTTTGTGATGCTCGGGAACTTCTACATCATTGGGATCTGATGCAATGGAATCCCACAATGCTTCAACCAAAATCAATTTTTCGCTTTTTTTGAGCTGCGAAAGCTCGTCAAGTAATGCCTTATCCATCGTCATGGGATTTATTAGTAAGTACTATCCAAGTTGATTAAAAACGTGGAAGAAAGCAATTCATTGAGTCGATAAATCTGAAGAGCTGAGGGGGACTTAACGGTTCGGCGTTTGTGCAGTCTTGATACCTACTTTAAAAAGCAAAAACCTGACCCGGACTGCACGAAACGCTTGTTAACCAACCTGGTGCGGATCACCTGGCAACATCTGTCTTGTATGCCAAATGGTCAACATATCAATTTGATTGGTTTTTAATTCATACACCAACCGATAATTTCCGTGGATAGTCTCTCTGATTTCAGGGCGTCTGAATTCTGGGACGATTCTACCACTTCCCGGTTGATCGCTCAGTTTTTGGCACTGTTCAAAAACTCCACGTGCCCATTTCATTGCCGTTGGAACATGATCAAGGGCAATGTAATCTGTGCACTCCTCAACGCGATCAAGAAACCGATCCGTAAAAATTATTTCCATTTAGAAAGATGCTTTTCGATTCTTTCTTTGGCCTCTGCCATCGAATGGGTTTTACCCTGTTCAACTTGCTGTTTGGCTTCAAGCAAATCTTCAAGCATCTCCATTTTCCTGGTAAAACGCTCAAATTCTGAAACATCCATCAGTACAGCAGCACTTTTACCATGTTGAGTAAGAATAATCGGCTGTTTTTCTTTTTTGAGGCGCTTTATAAAATCCGCCGATCTTTTACGAAATTCGGAAAGGGGTTCGATGTCTTTCGAAATTGAAATATCCATTTCAGTACTTTAAAAGTTTATTTGTGCACTGATAAGATACTCAATTAGAATTCAACTAACAATGGTGGGGTAGGATGGTTAACGGTCTGGCGTATAACGAGCGTGCAAAATGACGCTAAATTTGATTTAAAATGTACTACGGAAACTGACCAAATCGAAACCAGCAGCCAACGGCGAGGCACGTCCCACTTAATGCGCGGGATCTTTCCAAAAAGGAGGTCCTCACTTAGATTAGCGATCATCAACCGTAACTAACTAAGGAGGACCTCATGATTCACACAGGAATCGATTTACATGCTAATAATATGGTAATTGTAGCTATTAACGGCAACGGAGTTATCCGAGAGGCCAAGCTGCCAACGTCCACACGAGCGCTGGAGGATTTTTTCGGCACGTTTGATGAGCCCGTCCAGGCCGTCGTCGAATGCACCAGCAGCTGGTATTGGCTTTCGGACTGGTGCCGGGCCCACGGCATTGAGCTGACCCTGGCTCACTCAAAGATGGTCAAAGCGATCAGCTACGCAAAGGTAAAGACCGATAAAGTAGATGCCAAGACGTTGGCTGAATTGCTTCGGGCAGACCTGATTCCGGAAGCTTACCAAATACAACACGACCGACGAGAACTTCGGGAGCTGACCCGTGGCCGCCTGCGACTGATCCAGTGGCGTGGGAAACTGCAGTCGACGCTGTGGAATCAGGCCAGCAAGTACAACGTGCAGATCAGCGGATCCCAATGGCGCTATCTGGATAAGCTAAGTAACTGGTTACAGCCACAGTTACCTCCGGCGGCCAATCTGCAAGCCCGACTGTTGCTCCAGCAGATTAGCCAGCTCCAAACCCAGATCCATCGGATCGAAGAAGAAATTGAGAAGCAGGCTCCCTTCGAAGCTTCCGCCGAACGGCTGATGGCTGTGCCGGGCCTGGGAAAAGTGGGTGCGTGGACGATTCTGGCAGAGATCGGGGACATCCACCGATTTCCCAGTGCGAAGCAGTTTGTCAGTTACTGTCGGCTGGTCCCCGGGGCCAAAGACAGTGGCGGGGCCCACCGCCATAAGTCGGGAAACAAGGATGGGAATAAATATCTGCGAGCGGCCTTTGGTCAAGCGGCGGTCTCCGCCTACACGCATTATAAAGTGGTGAAGAAATTCTACCGGAAGATTAAGCGGAGAAGCGGTCGCCCGGTTGCGAGGGCAGTAGTAGGAAAAGAGTTGGCCAAAGCCGTCTGGCACATGCTGACCAAGAACCAGGAGTATAAAGGATTTAAGGGGCAGCCGATAAGGGCTGCTTCCCAAACCTGCTGGCCCCAGCCTATAAACCCGAACGCCTAAGAGGGATACCGAGCCCGTGCGCGGGATTGGGGAATAGGCTGGCTGGCCGGTTAAAGATCTGGGATAGTCTCGGTAGTCACCGAGGCAGCTTCCGCCCATTGGCAGAAGAGAAGCCCGTAAAGGGGTTTGGATACCGGCAGGTAATCCGAGCTTGATCAGCGAAGCCGGTTGCCAGCTAAAGGTTTGAAATAAGAATTGTAGAAATGATTAACCACTAAACTGGGTGAGGACTGTCTGCTTGACATTTTCCTTTTTGAAGGGGTTAGCCTGCTGTTAACATATTTTTTGTTCAGTTATACAAATAGATTTATAAACTTTTATCTTGGATTTATTTTTTAATTATAAATTTTAAAATGAACATTCTTCATAGGACAATTCTATCAACAACATTTTTTCTTCTCGGTATTTTACCTTCTGTTTTTGCACAAAGTAGTGAGAGTCCTATACAGTCTCAGCCAAGTGGCAGGAATTTAATCTCATGCAGTGCTTATAACAGCATCACCTATAGCGGACATACTATTGAACAAATAAACCATACTGAGGGGGATTTTGATCAGTTATTTGGGCAACCAGATTCCATAAAGGAGCATGATGGATGGGCCAAGACATATTACTACGAAAAAAATACGATCGGTTATAATGAAGATGGTTATACCTCTGGAATGACCTTAATAAGTAGCCAATGGCCAGTAAAAATCTCAGGAAAAGAAATTAGAGTTGAGGATTCTTTTTCCGAATTGCAGCAAAAATTTGGCAGCAATTTGAAGATTATTCACAAACCTGTCCTTGGTCCCGAGTATGTCGTTTCCTTTAACTGCTTGGGTAAAGACGGGGATGGTCTTCATATCAAATTTAACCCAGTAACTGATAAAGTAACAGAAATTAAATATTGGGTGAATACCTGATATAGTGGAATATTCTATTTGGGAGTATCCTTCTTTTTATCCAGTGTTTAAACATATAAGATGCCTCCCATGCAAGCCCAAAAAATCTTATTCAGGTGCCTATGAAGCCATAAAGCCCAAGTGTTACACCGTTTCCCAATTGAGGGCCAGCGGGAAGCTCCCAATACTTCAAACAGCATAGGACAGTTACACTCCCGTTGGAACATAGTTTTTACTTAGGAATTTGTGATCTTTTAAGCAGAAAGGTTAACGACATTGCGCATATGGTGCGCACGGAATAATGTTGAATTATTAAACAATGAACGGAAAAGAAAAAAGCCAAAAAGTGGCAGGAGAGGGCGAGGTGCGTCCCCTTAATGTGCGGGTTAGCCTGCTGTTAACTTATTTTTAGTTCATTATTAATATAGATTTATAAATTTTTATCTTGGGTTTACCTTTAATTATAAATTTTAAAATGAACATTCTTCAAAGAAAAATTCTATCAGCAATATTTTTTATTCTCAGTATTTTACCTTCTGTTTTTGCACAAAGTAGCGAGAGTCCTATACAGTCTCAGCCAAATGGACGGAATATAATTTCTTGCAGTGACTATAATGAAATTACTTATAATGGATATACTATCAATGATATAAATGCCACTAACGGAAACAGCAGTAGCATTCAATCGTTGTGGGATACATTTTCTTCGGTTGCAGAAAAGGCATGGGAAAAGAAATTCATATTTGATGATAATGAAGTAGCTTTTAATACCGAGCAGAAAAGAGTAACGAATATTGAAATTAAAGATGGTCAATGGCCAATAAAAGTACTTGGCAAAGAAATTAGGGTAGGACACTCCTTTTCCGAACTAAAACAAAATTTCGGAAGTGATCTTAAGATCATATACAAACCAGAAATCAACTCTAACTACATAGTAACTTTTGATTGTTCAGGAAATGATTATGACGGCTTGCTTATTGACTTGAGTCCTGAAACCAACAAGGTTGTAAAGATAACTTACTTCATGAATCCATGATTTCGTTATTCCAGAAAGGTTTCTAAGGGATACGCTATAGAGGAAAGCAGGCTAAAATATAATTCTACGACAGAACTCATCCCGTTCCGCCTGTCTCAGAATATCTGTTTTCGATGTTATTAGCAATTAAGGGCTGTTATCAGGGAGTTTATGCGACACGATTATCCCGGTCAATGTCTGTTAATAGCAGAAAAGCGACACTGTGAACAAGACGTTTACTTCACTTCTTCGTACATTTTATAGTGTGTCTCGTCCATCCCAAGGGCAGTGTAGGTCTTTTGGGCGTTGGAATTCTCTTTCTCTACATAAAGGCGGAAACCGCAGACATTTGGTTTCTCATTTGCCATCGCCTTGATGGTCAGGTACATCGTCTTGTAAACACCTTTTCTGCGGAATTCAGGAATCACATACACGCTCTGAATCCACCAGAAGAGGCCGTTGCGCCAGTCGCTCCATTCATAGGTGATCATCAGCGAGCCAACCACTTTCCCATCTGATTCAGCCACCATGTAAAATCCATATTCCGGCTTTTCAAAAAGCCCGTTTACGCCCGGCTCTATCTCCTCTCTCTTCAAGGTCTTGTTCTCTGTCTCCATCGCCATGGCAATGTTGAACTGAATGATGGACTCTGCATCTTTCGGGGTGGCTTTGCGAACTGTGAACGACTGTTCCATGCGGTAAATGATTAAATGTGAGCGGTTTGATTTATGCGTAGTCAATATCCTGACTTTTGCGAACAGATGCATTTTCTCCCTGCTGCCGGGCACTGCCAGAATTTGCAGGATCAAATCCATTTAAAGCAAGACTCAAATGTTATTGAAAAATGCCTCCAGGTACTCTGTCGCCTCTGCCATCGAATTGTATTCAACGAATTCTAATTTCGGAGATCCCTTAATCATAGCCGATGCACGCCTGTTCTCCTGAGGTCTGTATAAACAAAAAACAGGTTTCCCCATTTCAATCGCCCGGCCAATCTCATATCCCACTCCCAGCGACGGTGTTGTGACTTCGGCAATCACGACGTCCGACTCCTGTAGCCATGCCATATCCTCATCGTGAATTTGTCGGTCGGTTTTGGTGTGATCCATCGCCTCGGCACCGATGTGTTCGGTCAAAACCGTGCCGTAGTTTTTGAGTTCTTCAATTAACCGCCGGTAGAGTTTGGCATCCTGCCGTCCGCCCCGGATTGAGCCACAAAAGTAGATTTTCAAAATGATGTTCAGTTTATAAGATTAAGCTTTTGACCTAATTGTTAACCCGATAGTACATCCCTCTCGATTCCGGCATCACCTCTTTAAAGCCAAACTTTCGATAGAGATGATGTGCGTCACCATCGGCGATCAGGCTGATGTAGCACGATTCCGGAAGCTCTGTGTCAATGAAATTCACAATCTTCTCCATGATCAGCTTCCCGATTCCTCTCCCTTGGTATTCCGGCAGAACACAGATGTCCACCACCTGGCAGTGGCACCCTCCGTCTCCGATGATCCGTCCCATGCCAATAGGCTTCTCTCCGGCCTTTACCAGCAGGGAATAGACGGAATGTTGCAAACCTTTCTCTGCGGCTTCGAGGGTTTTTGGAGAGAGCCCGGTCTCTGCCCTCAGGGACCGATAGACTCCGGCCGGGATATCATTTTCGATAAGTGTCAGCTGATTCATTGAATTAAGCTACCTTACCGCTCCATACTTCTCCAGGATTTTCATTACCTCATCAATCGGCAAGGCTTCTTGCACCCGGCCATCGAGGCCCTCCATCGTTTCAGCCATGAAAAGGGAGTTCAGGATAGCCTCCTCGGTTGCTTCCACGGCTGCCAAAAAGAGCGGACTTGCTGCGTTGTTATCCAGTTCAGTGATTTCCCGTGAGCTTCCCGGCTCATCCAGGTTGTTTCGAACATCCGGATGTGTGGAGAAGGCGATTACGTAGTCGCCGCTGCCATTCGATGCAAATCCGCCAACCCGCGCAATCCCCATAAAAGCGCGCTTCGCCAGACGCTCCAGGTTCCGGGAGGTAATCGGTGCGTCCGTTGCCACAACAATCATGATGGAGCCGTCCACATCAAAATCGTAACCGTCAATGGTACCCGTCTGACCGCTCTTCGCTGTATACATTTCACCCGTCTGACCGCTTGGAGCGGTCTGACGGGTATTTTCAGCCACCAACTCAGTCGTCTGACTATTTCGAGCGGTCTGCCGGGTAGACAGGTAGTGATTCTCCAGCTCCTCCCCGACCGGCGCTCCGTTCACTGATAATATTCCGCCAAAATTGGATTGCACCAAAACGCCCACGGTATACCCTCCGCGATTTTCAGGAAGCTGGCGGGAGGAGGTGCCGATTCCTCCCTTAAATCCAAGTGCCCGCGTTCCGGTTCCGGCACCAACATTTCCTTCTGCTACAGAACCGGACTCTGCAGTTTCAATCGCTGTATAGACATCATCTGTATCCACAACCCGGGCCCGGATGTCATTCAACCAGCCGTCGTTTGTTTCACCCACCACGGGATTGACCGACCCTACATTTTCATTCCCCGGCTGGTTCAGAACATAGTCGGCAACGCCGTGAGCGGCGTTAAATATGCTGAGGGTGTTGGTCAGCGCAATGGGAGTTTCCATCTCTCCAAGCTCCTGAACCTGGGTAAAACCGAGTGCTTTTCCATAACCGTTGCCTACATAAACGGCCGCCGGCACACGGTCTCTGAATAGATTACCTCCGTGTGGCAGAATTGCCGTAACCCCGGTTCGGATGTTGTCGCCCTCAATCAATGTTTGATGCCCCACCATCACGCCTTCTACATCCGTGATGGCATTCCACTGACCTGTGGGCAGAATTCCGGGATGAATACCGAGATCGCGCACCCGTTCGCGTTCCTGAGATTGAGCCGGGGTTGAGAAGAATAAAAGAATAATAAGGGCAGACAGGAGAAAGTATAACTGTTTCATGTGTGAGCGGTGTTTGTGAGGATTGATATGGTAGATCGGTTTAAACTTGAGGTAAATTGTGAATTTGTGTCGCTGTGTTTCTCCTCTTATGTAAGGAGGGGCCAGGGGTAGTAGTTTTGAGTAAATCGAGTAAAACACCCCACGTCCCGGCGTAATGCAGTCGAGACACTCCCTTCAAGAGGAGACTTTTTCAACCATTCCATTTTGAGGCTGTCCCAAAAGTATATACGGTCGATGCCCGACTTAAAAAATTTAGTTTCTATTTAAAATTATATGATAGATGCTCTTTGTGCTTCTTCGGGTCCTCGTGTCTTCGTGGTAAAAAACCTGATTTATAACCACCAATCCGCCAGCAGGCGGAACAAAGGTTCACGAAGTAAGCTTAAACAATAAAAGTATCTATGTATCAAATATACTTTTTTGGACACTCTTATCTGAGTTCAATCGGATAGTACTGTAATTGAACTCAGATTAAAATAATTAATCAGCCTCAAGAAGTATAGTGCACTTGTTTTAGCTAAAGAAGCACGGAAGGCACAGAATTTCAGTGTGTTTCCGTGGCCAAAATAGTAACTATAGTAATATATTTAGCGTGACTTCGTGATAAGAATTTGCAAAAAGTATCTCCCCTACTTCGTAACAACCTGCCTCTGAATCTCCCGGGATGGAGCTAGGGTAGTAAATTTCTACGCGATTTATGATTGAGAAACTAATTCATTAACATAAATGAACCACCTCTTTTTCCCCTCCTTGGGAAGGAGGGGACTGCTCATTTTGCAAAACTAAATGACTTAATAGTGAATCCACGTTATTTATTAAAATCAGTCTCACAGCTTTCGCCCCGGCAGCACTCATCGGTGTTGATGCCACAGTTCGCGCACTGCCCGTGGCCGTGAACCCACACAATCTGTGCAGGCTGTCCGCAGTAAAGACAGCGATTCAGATTTGATGGTTTTTCATCAGCGGTTCTATTCGGCTGTGAGTTCTGCATAAGCAACTTCAATGTTGGATGGGAGGGAAAGGCGTGCTCCGGCACTCTGGTGATCAGCAAATTCATCAAATTGCTCAATGGCCGTCAGCTCCTCAAGTGAATTGCCTGCAGAAATTCCTTCAGATGTGTAATCCAGCAGCTTTGAGAGATAATCACGCATATAAAGAACATCCGCCTGATGGCCGGTAACACCATATTCGCTATTGGCGTGGCCAAAAATAAACTGTGTATCTGAATCTGACTCATCGACCACTGTTTCCAATGTGGTAATCCAATTCTCAATAGAGGCGCCGCCATCCCTGTCTATAAACGGATACCAGCGGTTGAAGATCAAATCCCCCATATGGGCAATATTTGCATTTTCAAACCAGATCACAGAATCGCCACCGGTATGGGCCGGTCCGTAATGCCGGGCCGTTACGCGTTCATCTCCTGAGTTAACGGAGAGCTCGTCGCTAAACGTACGGGTAGCCGTTACTGCTGTTTGAGGATCTGCACCGGCCAACTGAAGATCAGGCACATTCTGGTGAGCTATCACCTCAAAATTATCAGACTGGAAAACCCGGTTGCCCGATATATGATCTCCGTGATGATGAGTATTGAACAGATATCTTTCTGAGCCACCCTCTCCAAAGTCGAAAATACCCGACATAAAATCCTGAGCCGTATTTTCGAACTGAGAATCAATCACAACGATCGATTCAGGGGTAATATGCCATCCAATGGTTCCGCCCCGGCCGGTAAAATATCCAACACCGTTTCGCATCGGATGAAAGGGGCCGTTTTGATTCAGAAGTTTTAGAAATGATGGCGTTAAAAAGGAGCCTGCCGTCAGAAACCCGGCTTGTTTCAGGAAGGTTTTTCTGTTCATCTTTAATGAGTGTTATTCCAGTTCGTGATCGTCCCTGATCAGCAGTAAAATAGCAGAGTGAGGAATGATCAGGTACTTTTCATTTTCAAATTCAATTTCGTGAGACCGGCTTTTCAAAAAAATCGCCAGATCGCCTTCCATGGCCTGCATGCCCATATACTTGGTTGGACTTGAGTCTGCTTTCCAAGGTTCGTCCGCTTCAGTTGAAGGGATCGGGTATCCGGGCCCGGTTTTGATGATATACCCGCTCTGGATCTCCTCTTTCTCCTTCACGGTGGCGGGAAGAACCAGGCCGCTTTTGGTGTGGGTTTCCATTTCTCGAGGCTTCACCAAAACACGATCACCGATGATGATAAATTTGTCAACTGTATTCAGATAGTCCTGAATCATATCAATAAAACCTAAAGGATTTCTTTTTCATGAGTTGAAATAAAATAAAGCTAAAATTCTACTCATTCAGAGAAAGAATCAAATCAAATGTAATACCGTTCAATTTGTGTAAATCAAGCTTTTAAAATTCAGCCGGTGCTTGTGAATGCGCCGGAGTGATAGTATAATGGCAATACCTTCCAATCAATAAAAAATTGTTATGCTCAAATTGTACAAAAGTTTCGCTGCTATTTTCATTCTAATTTTAACAACAACTTTAGGTATGAGTGAACGATCATATGCACAGGGAGATCGCGAAGCCGGCGATCATTTTGCAACCCGGTCCGAAGTAATTGCCAAAAACGGAATCGTTGCCACTAGTCAGCCTCTCGCTTCTCAGGTTGGATTGCAAGTGTTAAAGAATGGTGGAAATGCAATTGATGCGGCTATTGCAGCGAATGCTGCCATGGGACTTATGGAACCCACCGGAAACGGTATCGGCGGAGATCTGTTTGCAATCATCTGGCATGAAGAGAGCGGTCAGCTTTATGCACTCAATGCCAGCGGCCGTTCACCGCGCGGGCTCTCTTACGACCGGCTGATGGAAATCCTGGATGAAAAGGGAGAAGACGGCATTCCGTCGTATGATCTGCTGTCCGTATCGGTTCCCGGTGCCGTGGACGGATGGTTTACACTGCATGAACGCTTTGGATCCGTTCCGATGAGTGAGATTTTAGCCGATCCGATCTACTATGCGGAGGAAGGGTTCCCGGTCAGTGAAGCAATTTCTTCAGCTTGGCGCCGCAGTGCCAATTTCTTGAAAGAACAGCCGGGTGCGTTTGAGGAGACTTTTACCATCGACGGTCGCGGACCGGAAAAGGGCGAGGTTTTTAGTAATCCGGATCTGGGCAACACATTCCGGCTGTTAGCAGAACAAGGTCGGGACGCGTTTTACGAAGGAGAAATTGCCGAGAAAATTGATACCTGGATGAAAGAAAATGACGGATATCTGCGCTACGAAGATTTTGAAAATCACTCATCCCAATGGGTGGATCCGGTCTCCACAAATTACCGGGGATATGATGTTTACCAGATTGGAGGAAATAACCAGGGAACGGCTGTACTGCAGATGCTGAACATTCTGGAAGGTTTTGATCTTGAGTCCAGCGGATTTGGAACAGCGGAAACCCTGCACCTGCTGGTTGAATCAAAAAAGCTGGCGTTTGAAGATCGCGCCAAACAGTATGCCGACCCGGATTTTCATGACGTACCCTATGATGTTTTGCTATCCAAAGAGTATGCCGCTGAACGTCGCGAACTGATTGGTGACCGTGCATCCCGCGACCTGAGCTCAGGAGTGGATGTGATGGAAGACGGGGATACCATCTACCTCACCACTGCCGATAAGGATGGAAATATGGTTTCGCTGATTCAAAGCAATTTCCGCGGGATGGGAACCGGATTTGTCGTTCCCGGCACAGGATTCAGTTTCCAGAACCGTGGAGAGCTTTTCTCTCTCGACCCAAATCACCCTAACGTGTATGAACCCGGCAAGCGGCCGTTTCACACCATCATCCCGGGCTTTGTGATGAAGGACGGAGAACCACTCTTCAGTTTCGGAAATATGGGTGGCGGCTATCAGCCGATCGGGCATGTCTCAATTTTGACCAATATCATCGATTTTGGAATGAACATTCAGGAGGCAGGCGATGCCCCGAGATGGTCTCATACCGGGTCATCTCAGCCAACTGATAGTGCAGATAAGAAACTAACGGATCCCGGTCAGCTGAGTCTGGAATCAGCACTGGGTTTTGATGTGGTTCGCGCATTGCGTGAGAAAGGACACCGGGTTCAGATGGGCAACAGCTTCTTTGGCCGGTACCAGGGAATTATGAGAGATCATGAGAAGGGAGTCTGGTTTGGTGCTTCAGAGTCTCGGGTCGACGGCCAGGCTGTGGGATATTAGGCTCGGGGAAACTACCTGCCAAAGCTGTTCCCATTCAATGGATCAAGCAATCTGAATCGGCTATTGGTCGATTCTGCGACAATAGGAAAACATTTAGCGACTTATTCACAAATCTTTGTACTGATTAATTTGTATCTAAAATAGGCATGAGTAGGTTTGTAAACCCACTAAAAGTTTAACGTGTGGATAAGATCAATTAAATTTCTCGCTATCTATGAATTATTCTATATCAGAAAAATACAATACCGTTGTCGTCACGTTAAAGGGAAAAGTGATGGGAGGCCCTTCCGCAACCAAGTACATCGAAGAGATTAAAAACCTGATTGATCAAGGAAAAACCAATGTGGTTGTGGACTTGAGTAAAGTGAACTTCATGAACTCTTCGGGTCTCGGTATTTTGATTACTTCCTTAACCAGTCTCAGAAATGCCGGTGGAGATCTGAAAATCTGCGGAGCTTCCGACAGAATTGAAAGTCTGTTGATGGTTACAAAGCTGATCACAGTGTTCAAGCACTTCAGAACACTGGACGAAGCTGTAGCTGCATATCAGGACTAATCAATACCCATTCGTTAGTGTGAATTCGTATACCTGACTGATAAAACGGTGATATCATCCGATTGTGTGGCAGGGCCGGCGAATTTCATCACCTCCAGAAAAAGGCCCTTTACCTGATTTGTAAGGCTTTTAGCCGGATCTTTTTCGAGGTAACTTACTACTCTCTCTTCATCAAAAAAGCCCCCTGTCTCATTTTCGGCTTCAGTCACACCATCGGTGAAGGTTACCAGCGTATCGCCGGGATCTAACTGAACACTGTTTTTTTCGTAGGGTGCGTTTTCGAACTTGCCCATCAGCAGTCCGCCAATGTCTTCAAGTTCAACGACCCTACCATCCGCCTTCTGGATATAAGGAAGATTATGGCCTCCGTTACAGTAGTGCAGCTCTCCGGTTTTGACATTCAACACACCGTAGAAAACCGTAACAAATGTCGACATGTCGCTCTCAGGGATAAGCATGTTGTTCACTTTGAACAGGCATTCAGCCGGATCAAAAACCTCCGATCCAATCGCCTTGAGCATGGTTCTGCAAACCGCCATATAGATTGCCGCAGGCATTCCTTTCCCTGCTACATCCCCGATAAAAAAAGCAAGATGATCATCATCGTACTTAAAGAAATCATAAAAATCTCCTCCCACCTGTTTTGCAGCCATCATGTTTGCAAAAATGTCAAAACGGCTGTCGTCGGAAAATACCGGAAATTCCTGATGGAGAATTTTCTGTTGAATTCTGGCAGCCATATCTAAATCATAATTCAGGGACTCCAGCTGCTCCTGCATAAGCCTCACATTCATCAACTGGCGAATTTCTCTGAGTGTCTTTTCGATGGTGGTTTCCAGATCTTTAAAATCGATCGGTTTGGTCACAAAATCGTATGCCCCCCGGTTCATGGCCGTTCGGATGTTTTCCATATCACCGTATGCCGAAACCATGATGGTTCGGATATCAGACCGCTCAAGCTGTTGAATTTCCGACAGAAGAGTCAGCCCATCCATCTTTGGCATATTTATATCACTGAGTACCAGGGATAGGTCCGGATGATCCGTAATTGTATCGAGTGCCTCACTACCGTTTTCGGCAAAAAGAAATTCATACTCTCTGTTTTTTACTTTTGCCCTGAACTTCTGGAGCATCAGCATCTGCAGATCCGGTTCGTCATCTACTACTAATATTTTTTGGAGTGTACTCATAAACTTACTTACTCAGGTGATGAATTAATGACACTGATGATCTCTTCTTTCAGAGATTGAAAATCAATAGGTTTGGTAAAAAATTCCTTGGCGCCGGTTTCAATTGCTTTATTATAGTTCTCCTGATCACCATAAGCCGAAATCATGCTGACTTTTATTGAGGGGTGTCTTGTCTTAATTTTTGATAAAAGTTCCAGCCCCGACATTCCAGGCATGTTAATATCTGAAAAGACATAAACTACGTTTGGCGGATTGCTGCTAGCCAGCAAACTCAATGCCTCGACTCCCGAAAAGGCAAATTGCAGCTCTATCATGCCGTTTCTTATCTCTTTCCTAAACTTCTGGAGAAACAGCATTTCCACATCTCGTTCATCGTCAACTACTAATAATTTCATGACTTACTGTTTTGAATGTTAACCGGCAGTGTAATTTTGAACTCAGTAAAGTTGCCTTTATCGGAATCTATATTCAGTGTACCCTTGTGCATTTTCACGATGTCATGGGTCATCGACAGACCAAGGCCTGTTCCAACACCTGAGGGTTTGGTCGTAAAAAATGGTTGAAATATTTTTTCACGGATTTCATCCGGTATTCCGGCACCGTTATCCCTGATTTTTATCTCTGCTCGGCCGTTTGTTGCTTCGGTCGTAACCTCAATCACCGGATTCCGTTTGGCATCGTTTTTAGAGTAATCGTAGGCGGCATACATCGCGTTATTGATGATATTCAAAAAAGCCCGGCTGATATCCTGCGGAATTAAATCGAGTTTAGGGAATGCGGGATCATAAGACTTTTTAATTTCAATATTGAAGGAAGAATCAGAGGCTCGCATACCGTGATAGGCGAGGTTTAGATATTCATCAATCAGAGCATTCACATCGGTGGGAACCGGCTTACCACTTTTCCCCCGGCTCAGCAAAAGCATGGATTTCACAATGCCATCCGCTCTTTTCCCGTGTTCATAAATTCTGTCCACGTTTGATGCGATATCATCCAGAAGTTCGAGCACCAATTCTGCATTGCACATCTTTTCTGAATTGGAACTCCCTTCAACACTACTTCTCTTTACTTCTTCACGGGCTTCTTCGATCAGTTCAAAAATCACTTCCGAAAAATTATTTACAAAATTCAGAGGATTTTTGATTTCGTGAGCAATGCCGGCCGTGAGCTGTCCGATTGAGGCCAGCCGCTCCTTTTGAATCAGCTGTTTTTGAGCTGCTTTCAATTCATTCATCGATTTGCTGAGCTGTTTTTTTAATTGATCAGTCTCCAGCTCAAGGTTCAGGTTGTTCTCTAGCATTTCATTGGAAGAAATGGTTTCAAATGCTCCAAGATGGTCGGGCATAGAGGTATGATCATGTAACAGCAGCCATTTTCCCTCCGGTTTTTGCTCATCTTTTACCATCACCCATAAAACCGACTGCCTTAGCGTTAACAGCGTGATCTCCTCATCCTCCAATGTAAATCGGACAATAAATTCCTGTTCCACCAAAGCCTGTTCACCCAAATCAGAAAAATTCCTCCACTTCACCTCAACACGTCTGTCATCCGGTACCAGGGCAATAGATTCCATGTAGTAGTGAATGACTTTATCAATCCCCTTTTCATATTCGCTGATTGCCGAACCAAAAACCGATGCCTTCGGGTGAATTAGCTCACGCAGTGCCTGTTCGTCTTTACTGAGCATGGCCTCCAGCAGCATATCATGGTTGGCCAAAATTTGTTCTTTTTTATTCATATGAGATTATAAAAGACTGAAAAGTCAATGACATATACGAAATTCTTAACCTTCGGTTAAAGTAATCTATCTTAAGCTGAGGCTTTTACATCTATGTCGCAATTTGTTGATAAAGAGTCCAAAAACCCGGGAGTTATTGCTTAAATATGTACTAAGGTGTCAATAGGATTGAAAATGTTGTTCCACTTCTATTCGACTTTATTTCCATTACACCTCCATGCGCTTTCACAATATCATTCGTAATACTAAGTCCAAGCCCCGTTCCCTGCGTCCCTTTCTTCGTCGTAAAAAACGGTTGCAGGATCTTATCCATCATCTCCTCCGGAATGCCGGGACCGTTATCTTCGATTTCGAGGGTGATGGTGCCGTTCTTGGATTTGGTACGAACGGTAAGTTTTGGCTGATAGCTATCCAGACCTCCAAGGACTCCGAGACCTTGGAGGTCTTTGCTCGTAACCTTCTCCCGCATCGCATCAAACGCATTATTCACCAGGTTCAAAATCACCCTTGAAAAGTCCTCCGCAATCAAAGGCACCTCGCCAACATTCTCATCCAGCTGCAGTTCTATATCCAAGTTGATGGCTTCCTTGCCGGCCCGCATTCCGTGAAAGGCCAGGTTTACATACTCCCTAATAAGAGGGTTGAAGGGAGTCGGTTCCGGCTTGCCTTCACCGCCGCGGGAGTGCTGAAGCATGGATTTGACGATGGAATCGGCACGCGAGCCGTGTTCATGGATTTTGCGAAGGTTACCTTCTATGTCGTTTAGGATATCGAGGATGAGATCTGTTTCAGGACTCAATCCAGCCTCCCTCCGCCAGCTGGCGGAGGGATTGAGGGGTGTGTTTGCTGAATTTTGATTCGGTTCTGAACTTTTCCCTTTATCTGGATCCGCTACATCCCCCACCTCCGTCCCGAAAGCATTCGGGACTCCGGTACCCCCTTCGAAGGGGGATTTTTCACTTTTCGCTTTTCCCTTCTCACTACCCGGTCCCCGGTCTTCCGTCATCCGTCGCACCTCTTCCCGTGCCTCCTCAATTAATTCCACCGACAGCTCCGAAAAATTATTCACGAAGTTCAATGGATTCTTGATCTCATGAGCGATTCCCGCGGTAAGCTGACCGAGGGAGGCGAGTTTCTCCTGTTGCACGAGTTGCTGCTGCATGTTTTGGAGTTCACTCAGTGTGGCGTTGAGTTGCCGGTAGGCCGATGCATTATCAATTGCGATGGCTGCATAGGTCGCCAGGTTTCTCAATAGATTTAAGTGATAGGCGGAGTAGGCATTTTTGTTAAAACTCTGGGTGGTAATCACTCCGATTACCTTATCCTGATGAATCAGAGGAAGATAGAGGATCGATTGTGACTCTTCGCCTTCAATTGGAGCCTGATATGATTTTACATATTGTTTGTGCTCTTTTGCATAATCACCAACAATGATTTCCTCTTTATTCTTGAAACAATAAACAGCCAGCCGGTCATCTGTATCCAAATCATTGACGAAAGGCGTCAGCATCTTTCCCTTTTCCTTCGTGGCGGGAAATTCCAGGCAGTTTTTCTCCTTGTTATAAATGCCAACTCCAAAGATAGCCGCATCCATAAGGCCATTTACGTTCTCATAAACGGTTTCAATGATTTTGTCTACCGAAAGTGTAGACGTGATGGTTCGGCCTATCTGGCTAAGCTTTTCGGTATCTTCCCGGCGATTGTTTTCGGCTTCTGCACGGAGTTCTGCGTCTCTTAAGACCTGGCGCTCACGTTCTTTTTTAGAAATGCGTTTGCGCTGAACGCGGTCAACACCGAATATTAAAAAACCTATCATTCCAAGACCCGCAGCATAGGCCCACAAAGTTCTGTACCAGGGGGGCAAGATGGTCAGGTTGATGGATGCCCCTTCGTTATTCCAGATGCCGTCGGCATTTGCGGCCTTCACTTTAAAGGTGTATTCCCCTTCAGGAAGATTAGTGTAGGTTGCGGATCGTTTATTGCCGGCATCTATCCAGTCGGGATCAAAACCCGCTAACTGGTACGCGTAGGTGTTGCCTTCGGGATTGGCAAAATGAAGGGCTACATAATCAAACGTAACCTCATTTTGACTATAATTAAGTGTGATTATCTCGGTTTGATCCAGAGGGTTTTTGAGAGGGGACTCGGGACCGGCTGCTACCGATTGATTGAAGATTTTAAAATCTGACAGAACAACCTGTGGCGATACTTCGTTTATGTGAAGCTGTTCCGGATCAAAAGCCGTCACGCCTTTTCCACTCCCGAAATACATAATCCCATCGGGACTTTTGAAATATGCGTTTTGGCTGTATTCCAGGGCCATCAATCCATCATCAAGCCCGTAGTTTCTAAAGGTTTCAGTGGATGGATCAAAGTTTGAAATTCCTTTATTGGAGCTCATCCAAAGCGTGCCATTTTCATCTTCTAATACAGAATAGAGCGCATTATTCGGCAATCCAGCATCTGTGTTATAATGCCTGGCAGAACGAGTTTTCGTATCAAACCGATTTAACCCTCCGCTTTGAGTAGCCAGCCAGAGAATACCGGGTTCTT
>Ga0081527_100344_pt1 | contig 27759 bp, 28 predicted proteins | sample HotLakmasection5_FD_70992 | JGI IMG/M metagenome (GOLD analysis project Ga0081527, IMG submission 70992) | Hypersaline microbial mat communities from Hot Lake, Washington, USA - Section #5 (SPADES assembly) (version 2) | ecosystem: Environmental > Aquatic > Non-marine Saline and Alkaline >... | reverse complement strand
CCCCAGAAGCCGGTATCCGAGAAGCGACTGCCGTTGGGGATCAGCAGACGGGTCAACTCGTCCATCACCCCGTCGGCGCCGACCCCGCTGCGAGGCAACGGTCCCTCGAGCGCTCCATCAACCTCAGCGTCGGCAGGCGTGTGTCTGCTGGTCACCTCCACCACCGGGAGAGGGGCTTGGCAGCGTGACCTGCCGTGTGCACGGTCGTCGAGAACGGGTCTCGCGCAGAAGACCGTGAGAAGGCGCCCCATGTGCATCCGCACGACGATGGCGTCCTCATCGTCCGGATGGCGGGCAGGGTTGCCGGACTGGGCTACACGGTTCCGTGTGGGACGACCCAGTCGTGTGCCTGGCTGGTGACCTCAGCGATGCGGTCGAAGTCGGCGTCGTAGTGCAACAGGGTCAGCCCGGCCGACTCGGCAGCGGCGGCGATGACCAGGTCCGGGATCGGCAACCGATGCTGCCCGCGGTCTGCCAACAGGCCCTGTACCTCGAACGCCCGGTCGAGCACGTCGTCATCGATCCTCGCACGGGGCAGCGACCGCCGTTCGCGGCGAACGTCGCGATGGACCGCGGCAGTCTGCGCCGAGAACCCGATCTCAAGATCGATGATCCCGCAGGTGGCCAACAGCCCGTCGACCAGCAGCGGTTCGAGCCTGGCACGTACTGCGGCGTTCGGCATACGGGCCAGCGCGCTCTTGTCGGCCAGGTAGGCAGGCCTCAATGCCACGCGCCCGGCATGATCTGGTCGTCGTCCAGGTCGAGGCCATCCATGTGGACGAGGCGGTCGGCGTGGGTGCGGCGCTCGGCCAGCAGCACGACCTCGGTCAGCGCACGGTTGACCGTCTCCTTCATGGTGACAGCACCAAGGATCTCGGTGGCCTGCGCCAAGGTGCTCTCGTCGATGTCGATCAGCTTCTTGGTCATCGCCGCCTCCCGTTCTGTATATCCAGACTTGATCGGCAGTATATACCCAAGTCCGCTGGGTCGATCCGGCGACCTGTGAAGCTGGCACCGGACTCTGAGCGGTGAGGCGCTCGTCCACCGCGCCAGCGAACAGCTCCCTCAGGGTCGCTCGGACCTGATCCGTAACGTCCGCACACTCAGCGGTGCCGACCTGCTTGAGCAGGGCGGCAAGCTCGGCCGACGTGACCTCGATCAGTGGACGCGCCCCCGGAGCCGACACGACGTGCTCGGCCACGTCACGTCGGTAGCGGTCGACGTCGACCGCTGCATTGATGAGCTCACGCACACCCACACCCAGCCAACGACGCGCGTACTCCTCCACCGTGAGCCTTCGTACTGCCCTCGCCCCGGCAGCCCGGGGCCGGGTGACCGCCAACCGCTCGTGGGCTTCGGTCGGGTGTGTGTGGACGGTGGGTTCATTTGGGCATGACGTGGAGACGGATGCTGTTGCGAGCGTGTCACCCAGGGGCAAGACGCGCGGCGATCTCCCCCACATCAAGGCTGCCCTCGGCAACCGCCATGACGAGTTCGAAGGCGGTCTCATCATCGAACTCGACGGTCCCTCCGTTGAGGTCGAAGAACACCACGGTCGCGAGCCAGGCCAGCCGCTTGTTGCCGTCCACCAGCGCATGGTTTCGTGCCAGCGAGTGCAACAGCGCCGCCGCCTTGTCCTCCAACCGCGGGTAGGCATCGGCACCGAAGGCGGTCGACTGCGGCCGGGCGCAGGACGAGTCGAGCAGGCCGAGGTCACGCACCGGTCCGGCGCCCAACGCACGGATCAGACTGAGCAGGTCCTCCAGATCGAGGTACTCCACCTCGCCGTCCGACTGTCCGGTCACACCGAGCCGAGCCGGTCGAGCACGTCACCCCAACGGTCGATCAGCTTGTCGGCGCTCGACTCGACACGAGCGCGATGTCCCGCCCGCTCGTACCGCTCGAGTACGGCACGGCGGATGACCTCCTGCCGCGAGAGCCCCTCGCTCGCGGCGAGCGCAGCCAGAGCCTGTTCGAGTTCTTCATCGGTCCGCAGTGTGAGAGCCATGGAGTCATGATACCACTCTGGTAGCAGACGCGTGCCTGGCGTCCTGCAGGCAACGCGGGTCTTGAATGATCCGCCTCCCGATCATCCGGGGGTGCGCCGTCAGCATGTCACTCGTGGGGGTGGGCACGATTGGGTTGACCTGGGTTCGGGATCGGACGGCGTGAGCTCGCGAGTCTGTCTCCCGATCCACACGCTGGAATCTGCGAAGCTCCTCACCAGTCGACGAGGCGCCAGATCTCCGGACTGGTCGTCGGCGTATCACCGACACCCGCGAAGCGCTCGGCCGCCTCGCGCTGCAGCGCGATCGCCTCGGTCGTTCGGCCGGCCGCGTGCAGCAGGTCGGCGAGGTTGGACAGCAGCGCCGCCTCGCGGTGGCGGTCCCCGGTCGCACGACCCGCTTCGAGCGCCTCGTGCGCGAGCACGAGCGCCTCCTCGCTAGAGCCGTCCTCGCCGAGGACCTGGGCGAGGTTGTTCAGCGCAGCCGCCCGGTGCTCCGCTCGCTCGGCCGTGGCCAGGCTGGCCCGGAGATGCCTCCGGGCCTCGCCGCGGTCGCCCCGACGCCGCGCAACGAGCCCCGCGACGTTGTGGGCAACGGCCGCCGCCGTCGGACGCAACCCGTCGGCCGCGAGCACGGCGCGCTCCGCCAGCTCCGCCGCCGCATCGAGCTCACCACGTCGCGCGAGGACCTGGGCGAGCGGGGCGAGCGTCCGGACGAGCAGGTCACCGGTCGGACCGGCCTCAAGCGCGAGCTCGAGGCGTTGACGGGCGACCTCGACGTCGCCGCGCCGGAGCGCCAGCGCCCCCAGTCGCTGCTCGACGACCGCCGTCGAAGCGGCGTGAGCCGAGGCGCGGACGTAACGCTGCTCCGCACCCGCGTAGTCGCCGGCCCGCATCCGCAGGTCACCGAGCAGCAGGAGCAGGCCGGCCTGGTCGTCGTGCCCCGACGCCAGCGCTCGCTCACAGTGCTCGATCGCCTCCGCGTTCGCGTAGAGGCGGGTGGCGCGCCGGCCGGCTTCGGCATGGGCCGTTGCGGCCTCCCGCTCGCGGCCGGCCTGCGCCAGGTGCTGCGCGAGGGTTGCCGCCGCCACGGTCTCCGGCAGGGCGAGCAGGACGTCGGCTGCGCGGCTGTGCAGGAGCCGCCGACGGACCGCGGAGGTCTCCTCGAGAACGACCGTCCGCAGCTTGTCATGGGTCAGGGCGCACAAACCATCCCCGTCGACGGTAACGATCCCGGCCGCCGTGAGTGCTTCCACCGCCTCGACGACCTCGTCCGGCGAGCGACCCGAGACGCGCTGCAGCAGGTCCGTCGACTGCGGTCCGCCGAGCACGGCGCCGGCGGCGAGCACCTGGCGCGACACCTCGTCGAGCTGGTCGAGCCGTCGTCGCACGAGGTCGCGACCGGCGACCGGCAGCGCCCAGTCGGCGTCACCGTCCGTGTGGGCGTCGAGGTAGCTGACGATCAGGAAGGGCACGCCCTCGGACTCGTCGTGCAGGCGATCGGCGACGGCCTCGGCGTCGCGCGACGCGGCCAGCACCCCGACCTGGCCTCGCGTGAGCCGCGGAAGGTCCAGCCGGAGCCGCACGTCGAGGCCCACCGGCGCCTCGCGGCAGGTGATCAGGACGAGCACCAGGTGGCCGGTGAGCTGGGTGGTGAGGTGGACGATGAGTTCGCGGGTCTCCTGGTCCGCCTGGTCGAGGTCCTCGACGACGAGGATCCCCGGCTGCTCGGCCTCGCGCAGAAGTGTCAGCAGCGCGGTCGCGCAGGCGTCGACGAACCGGGTGCGATCGGCCGCGCTGCTCAGCCCCTCCGCGGGAGGGGGCATGCCGGTCGCGTCCGGCGCCAGCCGGGCGATCTCCGACCGGGTCGTGTCGTCGAGCCTCCGGAGCGCCGTCGTCGCGCTGCGCAGTGCGGCCACGACGGGTGCGTAGGCCAGGGCGGCCGCGTCTCGGCGGGCCGTGAGGCGTACCACCGGTGCCGCGACGGCAGCGATCAGTTCCTCGGCGAGCCGCGTCTTTCCGATGCCCGCCTCGCCCACCACCAGCGCGGTCCTACCGCCTTCGCGACACCGGTCCCACTGGTCGACGAGGGCAGCGAGCTGCTCGTCGCGTCCGACGAACGGTGTGTTGGGTGGCGGCTGCGGTGCCGGACGGACGGTCGCGGGACCGTGGTCGCCGACACCGGGGGCCGGATCGGTTCTGGGGGGTGGTTCGACCACGCCGGCACGGACCGCGCGGTCCAGCGCCGCCGTCTTCGGCAGGGGCGCCACGCCGAGCTCCTCGTCGAGGAGACGCACGCACTGTCCGTACTGGCGGGTCGCCTCTGCACGGTTCCCCTGCCACGCGTGCAGCAGCATCAACTGCTGGTGGGACGGTTCGTGCAGCGGGTCCAGCGCGAGTCGCCGCCGGGCGATGTCGATCGCCCCGTCGAAGTCGTGCTGCGCCACGAGGATCCGGCACCATCGCTCGAGCAAGCTGACGTAGCGCCGGTCGATCTGCTGGGCGGTGTCACGACGCCAGTGCTCGAACGCATCGCCGTCGCGGAACCGCAAGCCCTCGAGGAACTCCCCACGGTGCAGCCCGGCAGCCGCGGCGAGCATCGTGGCGTCCCCGGCCGTTCCGGCGGATCCGACCAGGCGCTCGATATCCGCGAGGTCGGTGTCGATCGGGGCGGCCAGCGCGACGTCGTCACCCTCGTCGAGCGCGCCGTCGGGCAGGGCCTTGCGGATCGCCGACAGGGTGCGGCGGAGCGCCTGCCGGGCGCGGCGCGCATCGGACTCGGGCCACAGCAGCGCGTCGAGGGTGTCGCGCTGCTGTGGGCCCTCGACGACGATGCGTGCCAGGACGGCCAGCGCCTTGCGGGTCTCCACGTCGACCGGGAGGCCCCCGACCAGCAGGGTCGGCGGGCCGAGGAGCTCGAGGCGGATCGTGTCCATGACCGCAGACGAGCAGTCGAGGTGTGACCGCGTCAACCGATCGCACCGTTCCGTCACACTCCCGTCACGCCCGACGCCGGACACTTATCGTGCGTCCATCAGACCGGTGAGCGCACCACCAGCAGGCTCTGGCCCAGCCGATGGCGAGCCTCGTCACACCACCGTCACGCCCCGACCGCAAGGCTCCGGGCATGGAGACGACCTCGATGACCGACACCCCGCAAGCGGCGGAGAACAGCTCCGACGGCCGGGGAGACGGTGCGTCCGACCGCCGAGCCGCACGTTGGTGGTCCCGACGCGACCGGGCCGACACCGCGCCGGTCGCCGCACCCATGCCCGTCGCCCGGACGCGGGCCGTGGACCCCGTCGAGCTGCCGGCCAACGACCCGCTGCTCGCCTACCTCGCCCAGGCCCGCGGTCCGGTGCTCGTGGCCGACCTCGAGCTGCGGACCCCGGCCGTGCGACGGCTCCGCGAGGCGGGCGTGGTGATGCTCGTCCCGCTGGTCGCCAACGCGCAGCTGGTCGGTGTCGTGCAGCTGGGCGACCGGTTGAGCGAGCAGGACTACTCGACCGCCGACCGCGAGCTCCTCGAGCAGCTCGCCGGCCAGGCCGCGCCGGCCCTGCGGGTCGGTCAGCTCGTGCGCGAGCAGCAGGCCGAGTTCCTCGTCCGCGAGCGCTACGAGCAGGAGCTGCAGGTCGCCCAGCTGATCCAGCAGCGCTTCCTGCCGGCCGACCTGCCGGAGCCGTCGGGCTGGCGCATCCGTCCCTACTACCGGGCGGCCCGCCAGGTCGGTGGTGACTTCTACGACGTCCTCGACCTGCCGGGCGGCAAACTCGGGTTGGTCATCGGGGACGTCACCGACAAGGGCGTGCCGGCCGCCCTCGTCATGGCCTCCACACGCAGCGTCCTGCGCGCGGCGGCCCAGCGGCTCGTGGACCCGGCCAAGGTGCTGACGCGGGTCAACGACGAGCTGGTCCGCGACATCCCCTCGCGGATGTTCGTCACCTGCCTCTACGGGGTCCTCGACCCGACCACCGGTGAGTTCGAGTTCGCCAACGCCGGCCACGACCTCCCGTTCATCGAGGTGGACGGCGAGGTGACGGAGTTGGACGCGCGCGGCATGCCGTTGGGAATGCTGCCGGGGTCCGCCTACGACAACAGGACCGTCCAGTTGGACCCCGGTGCCCGGCTACTGCTCTACAGCGACGGGATCGCCGAGGCGCACGCCCCAGACGGCGAGATGTTCGGTTTCGCGCGGACGGGGGACCTGCTCATCGGCCTGCCCCGCAGCGACGCCGCCGTGGACGAGCTGATGACGCGCCTGGCGGCCTTCACCGGCCCCGACTGGGAGCAGGAGGACGACGTCACCGTGGTGCTCGTCGACCGTTCGGTCCACCGGTACGGGACCGCCGGCCAGCAGTGGCGCCGGGTCTTCCACCTCCCCAGCACCGAGGGCGGTGAACGGGACGCGATCCGGCTGGTCGGTGAGGCCCTCGCCGACGTCGAGCTCGCCGACGACCGTCGCGACGCGTTGTCCACCGCGATCGGCGAGGCCGTGATGAACGCGATGGAGCACGCCCACGGTCACGACCCGACCCTGCAGGTCGAGGTGGCGGTGACCGTGCGCCCGGACCTCATCAGCGTGGCGATCACCGACCAGGGGGGCGAGGATGCGCTCCTGGACCACGCTGAGGATCCGGACATCGGCGCCAAGCTCCGCGGCGAGCAGACACCCCGCGGCTGGGGGCTGTTCCTCGTCCGCTCGCTGGTCGACGAGGTCCACGAGACCAGCGACGGCGAGCAGCACACCCTGACGCTCGAACTCACACGGGACGGTGCGGGATGAACATCGACGCTCCCTTCGCGGTGCACGTCGCGCCGCAGCATGACGGTGCCCGCCTGGTGCTGTCGGGGCGGGTCGACCGTGACGCCGAGGACGACCTCCTCGCGGCGTTCGTCGCGGCGTCGGAGCCCGGCACCGCCCGTGTCGTCCTGGACTTCGGGGACACGACCTACATCAACTCCAGCGGGCTCGCGGCGATCGTCGCCCTGCTCGCCGATGCCCGAAAACGCGACATCGCCGTCGTGGCGCGGAGTCTGACCGGCCACTACCGCCACCTGTTCGAGATCACCCGCCTAACCGACCTCATCGAGGTCGAGCCGGCGCCGGAGCCCGGAGCGAGCGCCTGATGGACACACGACTGGACACCGAGGTGCACGGCAGCGTCGGCATCGTGCGCATCGCGGGCGACCTGACACCCGCCGCCGAGGAGGAGCTGTCGGCTGCCTGGGGCAAGGCCAGTGGCGACGGCGAACGAGCCGTCGTGCTGGACTTCTCCGAGATGGAGTACATGAACAGCGGCGGCATCGGGCTGCTCGTCCAGCTGCTCGTCCGGGCGAACCGGTCGAAGCACGGGCTGGCCGCGACGGGCCTGAGCGACCACTACCACCAGATCTTCCAGGTGACGCGGCTGGACGAGGCCATCACGATCCACGGCGACGTCGAGGCGGCCGTCGCAGCGGCGGGCTGACGCAGACACGGCCGCGCGCCCGGCGACGATGCCGGCGGCATCCGCCCCTCCGTCACACGTCCGTCGCGCCCCTCCGTCACCGTGATCAGCAACGGGAACCACCCCGCAAACGGGAACCACCCCGCACACGAGAGGCACGCACGATGACCGTCACCATGTACGCACACCACGACGCCCTGGACAAGGAGGCGATGGCCGCTGGCCCCCCGCCGGAGTTCCACGTCCGCATGAAGGAGCGGGGACACGACTTCACCGAGACGTGGTACGCGGCCGACGACCTGTCGAGCTCGCTGCTCGTGGCGGAGTTCGGCAGCTCCCAGGACCTCCTCGCGCACATCGAGATCCTCGAGGAGTTGGGGTACTCCGAGGTCGTCGGCACGGTCTTCGATCTCACGACGGCCATCATCGGTGACCTCGACGACGAGACCAGGGCCGCCGTGTCGAAGTACGACTTCATCACGGTCATGGCGCCGTCGCCGCACGGCTGATTGGACGCCGACCTCCCGCCCTCGCCCCGCCCCACCGGCGGGGCGTTCGCGTGCGGTGCCGGCTCGTCACGGCTCCGTCACGCCGTTACTGGACAGTGTGTCCAGCACCCACTGCCGAGGAGGCACCGCCATGGCGACCGATGAGACCACCACCCGCGACGCCGAGAGCTGGGCCCGCCACAGCGGCCCGCTGTCGGTGGGACAGGCACCCGATGGTGCCCTCAACCTCAACGTCGACGGCCGCATGCTGGCGGGCCCGATGCAGGGCTTCGGGAAGCTGTGGCAGAAGACCTACCGGGTCGCCCTGCCCGGTGTGGATGCGACGCCCGAGCAGGTCATCGCGACGTGGAAGGACAACTACGGCGAGTTCTGGCCGGCGGGCAACAACTTCTACGCGCCACTGGCCGGGATCCAGCCCGGCGAGGTCGGCCTGATCAACGCCGACATGCCCGGCGGGATGAAGCTCTCCACCGGGGTGATGGTGCTGTACGCCGACGACGTCTCCTTCACCTACATGACGCCGCTCGGTCACCCCTTCGCCGGCTGGATCACCTTCTCGGCGGACGAGGCCGACGGCACCACGCATGCCCAGATCGAGGTGCTGATGCGCGCCACCGATCCGGCCTCGGAGCTGGGCCTCGCGCTCGGCGGGCACCGCACCGAGGACCGCATGTGGGCCCAGACGCTGACCAACCTCGCCACCTTCTTCGGGCTGGCCGACCCGCAGGTCGACACGAACGTCGTCTGCGTGGACCGCAAGCGCCAGTGGAACCGCGCCGGCAACATCCGTCACGACGCGGCGCTCCACACGGCGGCGCACGTGCTGTCCGCGCCGGTGCGGGCCATCGGCATGTCGTGGCGGGGACTGCTGTGGGCGGCGGTCGCCACCAACGCGCTCGCCGGGGTCGGGTTCATGCTGCTGGTGGGCGAAGTCATCCCGCCACTCGTGGTGCTGCTGACCGTGCAGCTGCTCGGCCTGGCGGTCATGTCGCGCCGCGAGCGCTCCGGCGCCGGCATCGTCGCCTTCGGTGGCGCCGCCCAGTTCGTCGCCTACCTGTCGTTCGCCCTTCCCAGCCTCGGGATGCCGAACTCGCCGCTGGACTTCATCGACGCGATCCTCGGTTTCCTGACCACCGCGACCATGGTCGTCGGTGGGGTCGCCCTCGTCCGGCAGCGCACGGGCTCGCCGCGTAGGTTGGCCATGTCGGGTGCGGTCATCATCGGTGTCGCCGCGGTGGTGGCCACGGTCGGCGGGCTGACCGCGGCGTCTGACACGCTGGACGAGGGTGAGATCGAGGTGCTCGCGGAGGGCAACCTGTGGGTCCCGACCGAGCTGGTCGTCGCGTCCGGCGACACGCTCCACGTCGACAACCAGGATCCGTTCTACCACGCGTTCGCGATCCCGGAACTGGGCCTCGAGGTGGACCTGCCGGGCAACACCGCCCGGGACCTGCCCCTCGACGGCGCCGAGCCCGACATCTACGAGTACGTCTGTCCGGTTCCCGGCCACGAGGCCATGACCGGCACGATCGAGATCACCGAGTGAGCATGGCAACGACGACCTCGCGGTGGCACCACGTCGGCCTCGGGGTCGCCGCCGTCGCGTGGGTGGCCACGGGTCAGCTGCTGCTGCGGCAGCCACAGGTGCCGCTCGATCGACTGACGCTGCTGCCGACGACCCTGACCGTCGTCTGCGGGGCGATCATCGTGCTGCGCACCTGGACCCGGCTGATCGGGTGGCTGCTGGTCGTCGCAGGCGTCCTCTGGCCGCTCGACATCGTGTTCTTCCCGTTCGGGGCCGCGCCGCCGCCGGTCACGGCGCTCAACCAGGTGCTGCTCACGCTCGGCGCGCAGGGCTACACCTGCCTGATGCTGCTCGTCCTCGTGTTCCCCACTGGTCGGTTCGACTCGCTCCTGGCCCGGGTCGGCGGCGTGATCGCACTGCTCCCGGTGACGATCTTCCTGCCGCCGGAGGTGCTGAGCGCCATGGGCGTCATCGGCCAGGCGCCGGCGGTGCCGTTCGCCGTGCAGCTGGCCAGTTTCGGGGTCGTCGTCGTCCTCGGCCTGGCGATGCAGCTCCGCCGCTATCGGCACCGGAACCGCGTCGAGCAGTTGCAGCTCAAGTGGTTCCTGCTGGGCGTGGGGTCCTACCTGGTGTACCCCATGCTGTTCGCGCTCGGCGTCGAGCCCACCCAGTCGGGGCCGCTCGTGGACCTCGTCATCATCTCGGTGCTGCCCGTGTCGGTCCTGGTCGCGATCACCCGGTACCGGCTGTACGAGATCGACCGGATCATCTCCCGGACGGTCGGCTACGCGATCGTCGTGGCGACGCTCGGCGCCCTGGGCGTCGGCGGGGTCACGTTCGTGACGTCGTTGTTGCCGGCGCAGGACCGGTTGGCGGTGGCGTTGTCGACGGTCGGGGTCGTCGCGCTGTTCGATCCGCTGCGGCGGCGGGTCATCGACGTGGTGGACCGCCGGTTCGACCGGACCCGCTACGTCGCCCGGCAGGTCGTGGACGGCTTCGGCCGTGACGTCCGGGACGTCACCGATAGCGACGAGATCGCTCGCCGGGTCCACGCCGTGATCGGCCGCACGATCGCCCCGACCACCGTCGCCGTGTGGCAGCCGGGCACGACCGGCCGTGGAGGGACGTCATGACCGACGTGATCGATGACCGCCGCCACCGCGACGGGCTGGCGATCCTGGTGCTCGGCGTGGTCGGACTCGGGCTCGCCGGCTGGTCGGCCTGGGCCACGCTGACCCTGATCGACGTCGGGGACGTCGTGCTGCTGCCGATCGTCCCGCACCTCACGATCGGCGGGATCGGCGCGTTCCTCGTGCTGCGAACCGATGCACGACGTCTCGGGTGGCTGCTCGCGATGTCCGTGATCTTCGTCTCGACGTGGGGGGGGACCGCAACCTTCGAAGCGACGGGTGCTGCATGGTCGGGCGTCGTCGAGGCCGCGAGCGCTGTCTGTCTGGCTCACCTTCCTCATGCTCGCGATCGTCCTCTATCCCACGGGACGACCGGCATCGCGGCTCCTGGCCGTTCTCGCCGGCGCGGTGGTCGTCCTCAACGGGCTCTCCGCCGTCCACTGGCTGGGCGTCAACCTGTCGTGGTGGGACCCGTTGACCGACCCGCTCGAACTCGCGGTCGGGCTCAGCACGATCCCGCTGTTCGCGTCCTTCGTCGAGCAGGCGCGCGTCTACCGGCGGCGTCCGCTGGAGCAGCAGAAGCAGGTCAAGTGGTACGTGCTGGGGCTGCTGACCGTCCCGGGCTACGTCGTGCCGTTCGCCCTCGGGTGGTCGGAGGAGGCCTTCGCGGCGGTGGACGCGCTCCTCACGCTGCTGTTCCCGATCGCGATCCTCGTCGGCATCACCCGCTACCGGCTCTACGAGGTCGACCGGGTGATCTCCCGCACGATCGCCTACGGGGTCGTGCTCGGGCTGCTCGGACTGCTGTTCGTGGGCAGCGTCAGCACCGTCGCGAGCCTGCTCCCGACGCAGGACCGGCTCGCGGTGGCGCTGACCACAGTCGTCGTCGTCGCGCTGTTCGACCCGCTGCGGCGGCGGGTCGTGGACGTCGTGGACCGCCGCTTCGACCGCACCCGCTACGTCGCCCGGCAGGTCGTGGACAGCTTCGGCCGCAAGGTCCGGGACGTCACCGACCTCGACGAGATCGGCCGTCGTGTCCACGCCGTCGTGAGTCGCACGGTCGCCCCGACCACGATCGCCGTGTGGCAGCCACCATCGGGAGCATCGTCATGACCAGCACGGCAGCCGAGACCGAGCGCCCGCACGACCCTGCCGGGACGGCCACCGTCCCCGAGCGGGGCACGCGAGGACGTGACGCGCTGCTCGCGCTGGCCACCATCGCCTACCTCGGCGCTGCGGGCGTGCTCGCCCTCGCCCCGGTGCCGCTGTTCCAACGGGCCGCGCTCGTGCAGACCTTCGCCCTGTTCGCGTGCGGCGTGCTGATCGTGCGACGCACCGACACGCCGGTCATCGGGTGGCTCTTGATCGTGCCGGGCGTGACCTTCAACTTCATCTACGACGAGGTCGGCGCCACCGACCTGTCCCTACCTGCCGGGGCCGAAGGCGTCGACGTCGTGGCCGCGTTCCTCGACGCCCTGCCGCACCTCGGCATCCTTGCCCTCGCGCTGCTCGTGCTGGTCTTCCCGTCCGGACGGCCCGGGTCCAGCATCGCCCGGGCGGCGGTCTGGTTCGCCATCGTGAGCAATGGCGCCGCCTTCCTCCTGCAGTTGCTGGTGACCTCCGGCCTCATCGAGCGGGGTCCCTCCGCGGAGACCGGCTTCAACCTCATGACGGTGGCCTTCGCGGCCGTCGTCCTCGTCGGCCTGGTCGAGCAGATGCGTCGGTACCGGCGGCGGCCGCGCGTCGAGCAACTGCAGCTGAAGTGGTTCATCTTCGCGATCGCGGGACAGTTCCTCTACCCGGCGATGATCGCCGCCGGGATCGAGTCCGGCACCGTCGCGTTCGCCGTGTTGGACAACGTCGCGACGACGCTGTGGCCGGTCACGATCCTCATCGCTATGTCCCGCTATCGGCTGTACGACGTCGACCACCTCGTGTCGCGCACGGCGGCGTACGCGATCGTCGTCGTCACGCTCGCGCTGCTGGGCATCGGCGGTGTCCTCGCCGTGACCTCGCTGCTCCCGGCCCAGGACCGTCTGGCCGTGGCGCTGTCGACCGTCGCGGTCGTCGCGCTGTTCGATCCGCTCCGTCGACGTGTCGTCGACGTCGTGGACCGCCGCTTCGACCGGACCCGCTACGTCGCCCGGCAGGTCGTGGAGGACTTCGGTCGGGACGTGCAGGACGTCACCGACATCGCCGAGATCGCCGAACGGGTGCACGCCGTGCTCGGCCGCACGGTCGCCCCGACGACCGTCGCCGTATGGCGGCCAGAGACGACGACCGACCGCTGACATCCGGCCAGGCGTCGCCGGGTCGGGCTGGCTGGCCCTCCTGTTCGTCGGGTTGCGCGGTCCGGTCGACGTCCTCCTCACAGCCCCCGCTGTTCGTCGGCGAGCGATCCTCCCGCTCTCCCCCTGGAGGGCCGCACGGAGGGTGGCAGCCAAGGTCTCGAACGGGAGCTGGCGAGTCTGCGTATCCGCACGTTCCTATCCTCCAGTTCCGCAGGTTCTGGGCCTCAATCTGCGCATCTTGGGAGGCTCTGGTCGCGCCGCTGACCTGAGGAGCGCGACGATGACCGGGGCACGGCTCGCTCGGCATGTCACACGCCACATCGAACCGGTCATCCGGGCACGGATGCTCGACGAGCCGGTCATCGGATCGCGGGGCCCCAGGGCGGTCGGCAAGACCATGCTGCTCCGGGCACTCGCGCGACGTCGGGGGCGTCGGTCCTCGACCTCGATGACCCTGCGATGAGTGCAGCGGTCGAGGTGGGCCCGGCCACGTTCGTCTCCGGTCCCAGACCGGTGTTCATCGACGATCACTAGCACGTGCTGATGATCCTGGACGCGATCAAGGCGGAACTCAACGGCGACGGCTCCCCGGGCTGGCTCCTCATCTCCGGCTCCACTGATCCACCCAGGGTTCGGGATCCGGAATACGGCAGAGTCATGATCGAGGTCCGTGTAGGTATGGGAGGCGGACGTCAGCCTCCGTTGTACAGCCTGTCGAGGTCGACGAGTTCAACGTCGTCACGGTCCCGGGTCTCGGCGTGCAGCGCTGGATCGAACGTCGAGCCGATCAACAGGAGGCGTGCGCCATCGGCCCGGGCCCCGAGTCGGTTCCTTGCTTCGATGAGCCGATCCAGGTGGCGGCGGCCGATCGCCTCGCCGGCCTTGGCTTCGCCGATCGCGGTGATGCGGCGGGAGGCGACATCGGGGTGGTCGTCGGTGACGACGATGTCCAGTTGCCGTTCGACCCCGCCAGCGACGAGCCGCGACGGCCCGACGTGGGCCCGTTCTCCGGGGACCGTGGTGTCGGACGCGAACCGTTCGACGAAGGTGCGGCCCTGTTGCTCGAAGACGGGGCCGCGGACCTGGCTGTCGAACACCTCGATCAGCCGCTGCCGCCACAGCTCCTGGGGGTCGCGGGTGCGCAGCCGTGACCGGTGCGGCTCCAGGACGGCGTAGTGGAACTGCAGGTAGGGATCCGCGAGCGCGTAGGTCGGGCGCTGCTTGCGGATCGGGTCCTCATGCCGGGTCACGAACCCGGCATCCACGAGCCGACCAAGTGCTGGGGCGAGGTTGGACACCTGCCGACCCAGCCGGGAGGCGATCCTGCCGGCGGTCACCGATCCGCTCGTGATCACCCCCAAGATGCTGTGATGAAGCGCCGGGTCAGCCCCGGCCAGCGCCGGATCCTCCGCCAGGAGCGTGGTCGCCTCGTGATGCAGGGTCGCCGCCGGTGAGAGCACCCGCTGGGCGATCCACCGGTCGACATCACCCACGCCGTCGGGCAAGTCGAAGTCGACCATGTCGGTCGCGTAGCCAACGACGCCACCGATGACCGCGAACACCTGGACCGCGAGCTGCAGATCGGAGGGGTCAGGCAGGCGGGTCGCGGCCACGCGGTAGTCGTCGGGAAGCATCACCAGCTCCAGGCCGGCCCGACCGCGCAGCGCCGCCTCGCCGGCGGTCAGCGACCGCATCATCACGATCGCCGAACCACACAAGACCATGCGCGCCCGACCGGACGAGGCGCGCCCACCCGGCCCGAACGCCGACGCGATGACCGAGGGCAGCGATGGGTCTGCCTCCAAGAGGTACCCGAACTCGTCCAGCACCACCGGGACCGGCTGTTCACCGGCCAACCGCAGCAGCTGGATCAGCGCTTCCTCCCAGGATCGCAGCTCGATCCGGCCAACCCCGAGGTGCTCGCCCAGCGCCCCGCCGAGCCGCTCGAGGTGAACCGCGGTCTCCACCCGCGTGGCCTCGAAGTAGAAACCGCCACGCCGCCCAACCTCCTCGACGAGCAGGGTGGACTTGCCGATGCGGCGCCGGCCGTACATCAACCCGAGGGTCGGACGCCTCGCACGCCCGTCGAGGAACGCACGCAGCGCAGCGACATCCCGATCCTGCGGCACGACACCAACCCCTTATACTGTTGCTGACGATAGTATCATGCACCATAGTATATGTGCATGAGGGTCCGGCACGGGCGACGCTCTGAACCGCAGGACTTCCCTACCACGCTCCCAGCTGGACACCCTGCATCCTTCAGGAGCGCACGATGGCTGAACGGTCGCAGTCCTCATCGCGTTCAACCACGACCGTGGGGCACTACACCAGGACGTCACGGTCTTCGCCGATCCGGCTGAAGCGCTGCGCGCCTACGACGCCGCCGAGCGGCACTTCGCCGAGCAGGCGCACATCGAGGTGGTCCTGATCGGCTCCGACTCGCTGGACACCGTGAGCCGCACCCACGCCAACAACCTCGACGGCACCGGGTCAGGATGCACCGATAGTTGTCCCGAGTCCGTGGCGTCCAGTAGCTGGCCAGCAACCGTTCCAACACCCTCGAGGTGCTCGCAGTCACGCCCGGCGCGACGCAGCGCCTGGGCAGAGCCTGCACCGGTCACGATTCGAGCGATGTCGTGGCGCTCCTCGACGAGCTCGGCGCACGCGGCATGACCGTCCGGGAGGTCGATCCGACCCACCGCTGTCGCCACCTCGTCTCATTGACACCCGCGGGCGAAGAACCCCTCGCCTGGTGTCGGCACGCACGATCCTCGTCACCGAAGCTGACGACGGTCGCGACGAGATCGTCCACCTGCTCCGGGGTCGTGCGAGCGTCACCGAACCTGCTCCGCCGGCCGCCGGACGCACGCCCGGGGCGGACACACTCAGCGCCGCGAGTCGGGCTCCCAGCGGATCAGTCGGCGAAGCGGACTCCCGCGTCGCTACCGAGGACCTTGACGAGCGCAGATGCGTTCTCGTCGCCGTAGCCGGCCTCGACGGCTCGTTCGATGGTGTCCATCGTGGCCGTGGTCGAGGGGATCGGGACCTCGAGGTCCCGAGCAAGCTCGGCGATCAGCCGAGCGTCCTTCAGCAGCAGGTGCAGCGCGAAGTCCGGCGAGTAGTCGCCTTCGAGCATCGATGCGCCTACGGCGTCGTAGATCGGGGTTCGGAAGTCCGTCACCGAGAGCACACCGAGAACGTCGTGGAGGTCGAGCCCCGCCTTCTTCGCCAGCGACATCGCTTCACCGAGCGCTTCCAGTTGGGAAGCCACCAACAGGTTGCCGACCAGCTTCATCCGGGCACCGTTGCCGGCATCCCCCATGTAGTGGCGCGTCGCGCTGATGGGCTCGAGCACCGGCAGGGCAGCGTGGTAGGTCCCCTCGTCGCCCCCGACCACGACCCACAAGCCACCGTTCTTCGCCTCATCACGCGAGCCGAACACAGGGGCGTCGAGGAAGCGCACCCCTCGCTCCGCGTAGGCCGCGTGCTCCGCCAGGCTCGTCGCCGGCGCGACGGTGGACAGGTCGATGACCAACGCGTCCGTCGGGACCGCCGCGGCGATCCCATCCGCGCCGAGGACGAGGTCCTCGACCGCCGCATCATCGGCGAGGCAGTACATGACCACCTCGGCGCCAGCGACGGCCTCGTGGGCGTCATCCACCTCCACCGCGCCGCGGGCCTGCAGGTCGTCGGCCTTGCCGGGGCTCCGGTTCCAGACCCGGACCTCGTGGCCGGCCTGAAGGAGGTTGCCGGCCATGCCGGAACCCATGGTGCCGAGGCCGAGGAACGTCACGTTGGTCATCCAGGAGCCTTCGTTGGTCGTCGCGGAAGCCCGTCGTCGTCCACGGTAACGGTGGATCGGTAGGAGGTGCCCCGGCCGCTCAGCCGCGAGCGTCACAGCGCCGCCGTCAAGGTCGGCTTGCTGGGGAGCCACCTCGTCGGCGTCCGATCGGGACCGACGATCGTGTTCCTGCCAACGACCGTCTTGGGTGCGGTGGTCGACACGACGAGCCGTCGGATGCCCGCCTTGCCGAGGAGTTGACCGCCCAAGGACCGTCGATGAGCCCTGCGGACATCCGCCCGTGAACGCCGACGATCCGATGCGGGATCCCGGGTTCGTGCCGCTGCTGCCGGTCGGGACCAACCTCGAGAACCCGCTGGCTGCTGCCGGTCGGGACCAACCTCGACGACCCGCTGTCCCTCTACGTCGACGCTGACCGTCCACCGCACCACGATCGACCATGGGTGCTCGCGAACTTCGTCGCCGGCCTCGACGGGTCGGTCGCCCTGCAAGGACGTGTCGGTGCGCTGACCTCGCGAACCGACCAGGTGGTGTTCCGGCTCCTGCGTGAGCTCGCCGACGTCGTGCTCGTGGGTGCCGGCACCATCCGCGCCAGGCGGTACGGCCGCTTGGTCGTGGGTCAGGCGGCATGCAGACGCCGAGCCGATCGCGGGCAGAGCCCCGAGCCTCCACTCGCGATCGTCACCCGTTCGCTCGACCTGCCCCGCGAGCTGCTCACCGTCCAGGGTCCCCTACCCGTGGTCGTAACGGTCGACCAAGCCGATGCCGACACCCGCCGTCGGGTCGCGGCTGCCGCTGACGCGGTGGTCCTTGGTGCACGCGATCACCGCTGGCCAGGACGAGTTGTTCCTCCGCTACGTCGCCCTACGAGCCGAGGGGACACCGTGAGCGAGCTTGACGGCCTGCCGGTCATGCTGGCCGACCTCGACTGTCCGCTCGCGGTGGTGACCACCGCGTCCCGCGACGAATGCTCCGGTTGCCTGGTGGGTTTCCTCACGCAGTGCAGCATCGATCCACCGCGGCTCATCGTGTTCCTCTCCGACAAGAACCACACCTATACGACGGCGCTCGACGCGGAGGCGCTCGCCGTGCACCTCATCGACCGCGACCGGACCGATCTCGCCGAGCTGTTCGGCGGCACGACCGGCGACGACCTCGATCTCGGCCACGAGCCGTGACGGATCATCCGTCGGCACACCGGCGAAGGGGACTCCGAACGCCACGTACGCTTGCTGAGCTCCACGGCAACCAGATCTGGAGAGCTATCCATGTGGATCGTCGTCGCTGGTGATGCCGCCGGCACGCGCACCGCCGCGATGGCCGACGAGCACGCGCCCGCGAAGGGTCACGGCGTCTCGACTGCCGGGGGGTCGGCATCGTGAGCCGGTCCGACGCCCTCGTGCTGTTCGGCGGCACCGGTGACCTCGCGCGACGGAAGCTCTACCCGGCGCTCGTCGAGTTGGCGCGCACGAACCGGCTTCCGGCCAGGGTGGTGGCCGTCGGCCGGCGCGATCTTCGTGACGAGGACATCCGTCAGCTGGCAGCCGATGCGCTCGAGGGCGAGGGGGACACCGCCGTTGAACAGGTCCTCGACGCGCTGAGCTACGTCGCCGTGGACTACGGCGAGCCGGACAGCTTCACCACGCTTGCAACGGCTCTCGAGGACGCCGAGCTGCCGCTGCTGTACCTCGCCATCCCTCCCAGCGTCTTCCCCACAGCGGTGGCGGGGCTGGAAGCGACCGGGCTGGCGCGACGCAGCCGGGTGGTGCTGGAGAAGCCGTTCGGTCGTGACCTCGACTCGGCCCGGGAGCTGAACGCCTGCGTGCTCGCCGCCTTCGAGGAGCGGGACGTGTTCCGCATCGATCACTTCCTCGGCAAGGACCAGGTGCTCGATGTACTGCTGTTCCGGCTCGCCAACGCCCTGTTCGAGCCGGTCTGGAACCGCCAGCACGTGGCAAGCATCCAGGTCGTCATGGCCGAGGATCAAGGCGTGGAGGGCCGTGGCGCCTTCTACGACGAGGTGGGCACGCTGCGCGATGTGGTGCAGAACCACCTGCTGGAGGTGCTGACCCTCGTTGCGATGGAGCCGCCGGTCGACGACTCGGCCGAGTCGCTGCGCGACGAGAAGGTCAAGGTGCTTCGGGCTATGGCTCCGTTCGCTCCGGAGCGTTGCCTGCGTGGCCAGTACGACGGCTACCTCGACGAGGAAGGGGTGGCGCAGGACTCCACGACGGAGACGTTCGTGGCGCTTAGGACCACGATCGACTCCTGGCGCTGGGAAGGGGTGCCGGTACTGATCCGAGCCGGCAAGGCGATGAGGTCCACCAGCACCGAGGTGGTGGTGACCTTCCGGCGACCTCCCATGCGCTTCTTCGCCCGTTCGGATGCGCGCCAGCCCACCGCCAACCACATCCGGTTCCGGATCAAGCCCGGAGGGCAGGTCGCACTGACCGTCGAGATCAAGGCGCCCGGTTCGGAGCTGGTCAGCCACCCCGTCGAGCTGGCATACGCGTATGACGAGCAGCCGGAGCTGCGTCGGGCCGAGGCCTACGAGCGTCTCCTCGATGACGCGCTGGACGGTGAGCAGCGGCTGTTCGCCCGTTCGGACGGCGTCGAGGCCGCGTGGCGCCTGCTCGCCCCGGTCCTCGACCTCGACGGCCCGCTCGAGACCTACCCGAAGGCGTCCGGTGGCCCGGCCGCCGCCGAGGCGCTCGCTGCGGATGTCGGCGGTTGGCACCCGTGGCCGTCGGCCGGCTGATGCGGGTCGAGGTGGTCGCCCCCGAGGCGTACGACGAGGTCGCCGGCGACCTCCTTGCGGCGGTGGTGGTCGCGGCGCTCGACGCGCGCCGTTCGGCCAGCCTGGCCGTGTCCGGCGGGAGCACACCCCGCGGCGCGTTGACGGCGTTCGCGGCGCACGATCTGGACTGGGACCGTGTCCACCTCTTCCAAGTGGACGAGCGGGTCGCCCCGGAGGGGCATGAGGACCGCAACCTGACCATGCTCCTCGGATCGCTCGCGCGCGTGCTGGACCGGGTCACGTTCGATCGCATGCGCGTCAGCGACCCGGACCTGACCGACGCGGCAGCCGCCTACGCCGACCGGCTCCGGTCGGTTGTCGGGACCCCTGCCCACCTCGACGTCATCCAGCTCGGGCTCGGAACCGACGGCCACACCGCCTCCCTGGTGCCCGGCGACGCGGTGCTCGACGTCTCCGACACCGAGGTGGCGATCACCGGCCGGTACCAGGGGCGGCAGCGACTGACCCTGACGGCCCCGACGCTGCGCGCAGCCCGGCGCCGAATCTGGCTCGTTCGTGGGGAGGACAAAGGGGCTGCGGTCCGGGGGCTGCTCGCCGGCGACCTCGCACTGCCCGCCACCCGGGTCGCGCAGCCGGACGACGTGCTGCTGCTCGATGAGCCGACGTCGCGGGCAGTACGGGGCTGAGCCATCCGGCCCAGCTGCTCCGATCGAGCGCGGTCGGCACCGATTCAGACCTCGTGCTCTGCGCGGTCGGCGGGCCAGTCGGTGTGGAAGCTGCCCTCCCGGTCGATGCGCTGGTAGGTGTGCGCCCCGAAGTAGTCACGCAGACCCTGCAGCAGCGCGGCGGGGAGTCGCTCCCGGCGGGCGGTGTCGTAGTAGCCCAGCGCTTCGGTGAACCCCGTCACGGGGATCCCGGCGGTCGTCGCGTGGGCGATGACCCGGCGCCAGCCTGCCTGCGCTTCACCCAGCTCGGTGACCAGTCCGGGGTCGACCAGGAGGGTGGGCAGACCGCCCAAGGCGTAGACCTGGCGGATCCGCTCGAGCAGCCGGGCGCGGATGATGCAGCCGCCGCGCCAGATCCGGGCGACGGCGCCGAGGTCGACGTTCCACCCGAAGCTGTCGGAGGCGGTCTGGATCATGTCGAAGCCCTGGGCGTACGCCACGACCTTCGAGGCCCACAGCGCCTGCCTCAGGTCGTCGATCAGCCGCCCCACGTCGTCCACCTCGCCGCCCTCGGGACCGAGCAGGGTCCCGGCGGCAGCCTCACGAAGCGGCGCGTGTCCCGAGGTGGAACGGGCGAACACCGCGGCCGCGATCACGCCGACCGGGATGCCGAACTCCAGAGCGATCTGCACCGTCCAGCGACCGGTGCCCTTCTGCTCGGTCGCATCCGCGATGAGCTCCACCAGTGGACGGCCGGTGGCGCTGTCGATGTGGTCGAGGACCTCGGCGGTGATCTCGATCAGATACGAGTCGAGGTCGCCGGTGTTCCACTCGCGGAAGATCTCCGCGGTACGTGGGACGTCCAGCCCGGCGGCGACCAGGATGTCGTAGGCCTCGGCGATGAACTGCATGTCGGCGTACTCGATGCCGTTGTGCACCATCTTCACGAAGTGGCCGGCACCGTCAGGCCCGATGTAGGTGGCGCAGGGCTCGCCATCGACCTTCGCGGCGATGTCTTCGAGCAAGGGCCCGAGGGCCTCGTAAGCCTCGGGTGAGCCGCCGGGCATGATGCTGGGCCCATGCAGCGCACCCTCCTCGCCGCCGGAGATGCCCGCCCCGACGAAGAGCAGGCCGGCATCGCGGAGCGCGGACTCCCGACGGCGGGTGTCCTCGTAATGCGCGTTGCCTCCGTCGACGACGATGTCTCCCTCCTCCAGCAGGGGGACCAGCGCGTCGATCACCGCGTCGGTTGGTTCGCCGGCGCGGACCATGGAGATGATCCGTCGGGGCCGGGACAGGCTCGCGACCAGATCCTCGAGCGTAGGGGCAGCGACGAAGGTGCCCTCGTCACCATGCTCGTCGAGCAGTGCATCGATCTTCTCGGTCGAGCGGTTGTGGACCGCCACAGCGTGCCCGTGTCGAGCGAGGTTGCGGGCGAGGTTGCTGCCCATGACGGCGAGGCCGATGACACCGACGTCAGCGACAGATCGGGGTGTGGGCTCAGTCATCGTTGTCGGCTCCTAGGGGTCCTGGGGTGGTGCTCGGACCGAGTTGGAGGGCGAGATAGCACCTCTCCACGATGACCGTATCGACCGTCCATGATCGCCACCCCGCATCTGCGCAGCATCGTCTCCAGGCGGTTCCGGATATCGGTCGGGTCGTCGTTGTAGTAGCTGAAGAAGCTCTGGACGGCCTGCAGGGCGCCGATCTCACCGTCCCTGACCAGGCGCACGGCCTCCACCCAGGTCTGTTCGTACCTGGAGGTTGCGCATGGAGATGGAGTACGGCGACGAAGCCACGCGCCAGCTCCACCTCGAGGGCATCAGCTACGGGAAGGGTTTCGACACCCAAGCGCTCATGCGACTGAATCGGATCAAGGCTGCAGTCGATCAGCGCGACCTGAGCGCATTGAAGGGCAACCGGTTCGAGAAGCTCAGAGGCGACCGGGCAGGCAGCTACTCCATCCGCATCAACGACCAGTGGCGCATCACCTTCCGGATCGAGAACAACCGGGCGCTCGACGTGACGATCGAGGACGACCACTGAGAGGCGAACCACGATGACGACGAAGGTGAGCTTGGCCATCCACCCGGGCGAACACATCGCCGACGAACTCGCCGAGCGCGGCATGACCGCTGCCGAGCTGGCCGTGGCCATGGGCGTCGATGCCGGGCGTGTGTCGACGCTGGTAAACGCGAAGGTCTCCGTGACCGGGGACACGGCACTCCGGCTCGCGGACGCCTTCGGGACCTCCGCCGAGTTCTGGATGCGCCTCCAAGGCGACTACGACCTCGCCCGAGCACGCGAGGCGCGCGTCGTCTGACCAGCATCAACCTCGTCCCGCTCAACGAGTGATGGACGCGGCCCGTGGGTGAACAAGCCGCTGCGGGCGTGTGGTTCCCCGCAGCGAGGAACTGCACGCCCCGATGTCACGCCTAACGGTGGAACACGCCCGCTATGGCCAGCCGCTCGAGACCGTGCGCCGGGCGGGCCCGCGATGCACCCGCGGCACGGGTCGCACCGCAAGGCCGCTGCGAGACGGGCCGGGGCCAGCTTCCTGTGGTCGCCGACAGCCGAGCCCGTGAAACTGCCCGTGCCTCCATCACCACTCCCCCGGACTCCCACCGTGTCCGAGCCGAGTCGGACACCGAGGTTGTGTCGCCGACGAGCAGCGGCGGGAGCCGCCCGGCCACCGGTCACGACAGCACCATTGGGGTCTCCGGCGAACCGATGAACACCGAAGAGGCCGCAAGTGCACCGAACGTATGCCCAGATCGATCGCCATTCCCAACAGTCAGGCGTCCTTGCGCGAACTGAGCGAATTGTCGCGAATCTAGGCAATCTGAGCGCATCTACGGCCGTTGACCGTGGCGACGCGCACTCGTTCGAACTGCACAACTGTGCCGCGTCCGCGAACGGCGATTCTCACGAATTCGGCCCGCTACAGGGTCGTAGAGGGCCGTTTGCGCGCTGGGAGGGATTCGAACCCCCGGCCGCCTGATCCGTAGTCGCATGTTTCTACTGCAACCGAGCGAATGACGGCGAACTGAGCGAAGAGAGCATAGTTGAGGGTGTCCAAGGTGGGCACGTTTGGGTTCGACCTGGGTTCGGGGTCGAAGGAGGGCGGAGTATCCACCTCCACCCAGAACCCCTTTGCCAAACCTTGCCAACAGCCGTACAATCCGGGCATGCCGACCATGAACATCTCGCTCCCCGAGTCGCTTCGCGCGTTCGTGGAAGAACAGATCTCCCAACGTCGCTACGGCACGACCAGCGAGTACGTCCGCGACCTGATCCGACGCGACCAGGACCGCCAGCACCTCCGGGACCTCCTGCTCGCCGGCGCGACCTCAGAGCCAGGCCCGGTCGCTGACGGCCGCTACTTCGACGACCTACGCGACGAGGTGGACCTGACGTCCGGTGGGTGACCCCTCTCGGGTCGTCCCGCGAAGGCGCGCCACCCAGGATCTGCGCGACGCCGCGGCGCGCTACGCAGCAGAGGCTGATGCTGCCACCGCACGTCGGTTCATCGACGCGGTCGAACAGGCCTTCACGGTCATCGCGCGGCAACCCGGGATCGGATCCCCCCGATACGCCGTCGACCTCGACTGGCCAGGACTGCGGACCCAGACGGTAAGACGGTTCCCCTACCTCATCTTCTACGTCGAGCAGACCGATCACCTCGACGTCCTACGGGTGCTACACGCCCACCGCGACATCCCAACAAGCCTCCAGAACCCACCGACCGACGCCTGAACCGATCGGTCCGGCAGCGACGCCTTCGATCATGGCCACGGCCTCATCGCCCTCCGGGTCGTCGACCGGGTGGACCCAGGTGCCGCCGTTCCGTGCGACGAACTCCAGCGCGCACAGCCATCGCACCAGCTTGTCGCCGTCCGACGAGAGGTCTCCGGCGAGCACGGCGCGGCGGAGGACGTCGGCAGCTTCGATCGGCAGGTGGTGGGGTGCGGCGAGGGCGTGTCCTCGCAGGGTGCCGGCGGCCCACTCCCCGTCGGGGCCGCTGTCGACGCGCGCGGCCACGACCACCGATGGGTCGACGACCATCACGGACGATCATGGTCGCGGTGGGCGAGGATCTGCATGGCCGACAGCTGGCTGCCGGTGCGGCTGGTTCGCCGGCGCGCTCCCGCGATGAGCACGTCGGGGTCCAGGCAGCTGCGTGGCCGGCCATCAGGCCGGAGGCCGCCCGAACGCTCCGTCGGCGAAACGGCTGTCGCAGCGCTCGGAGCGAGCTCGGCAGCGTTCCCGCAGCGCGACTCTCGACCCGACTACCGTCTGCCCGATGGGTGATGATCTCGCACGGTTGCAGTCGGGACTGGCAGCAGCCTATGGCGTGAACACCGCCACCTCGACGACGCCGCACACGGTGGTCGTCCTGCCGTCGTTCAGCGTCAGCGAGTCGCTGCTGTCGCACTACGCCAACCGGCTGGCCCCGCTGGAGCACCGGTTCCTGCTGGCGCTGTTCCTGCTGCGGCTGCCGACGGCACGGATCCTGTTCGTGTGTTCGGCTGCGCCCGACGACAGCGTCGTCGACCACTACCTGTCGCTGTTGCCGGCTGCGCTGGTCGCTGGTGCGCGCGAGCGTTTCCGGATCGTCGTCGTGGACGACTCGAGCGCTCGCTCGGTCGCGTCCAAGCTGCTGGATCGGCCCGACGTGATCGACGAGATGCGTGCATGGATCGGCGACACCCCCGCGTTCATCGAGCCGTGGAACGTCATCGATCTCGAGGTTGAGCTGGCGCTGCGCCTCGGGCTTCCGGTCAACGGCACACCTCCGGACCTCTGGCCGTTGGGGTTCAAGAGCGCCGGCAAGAGGACCATCCGTGGGGCGGGTGTGCCGGTCCCACACGGGTTCGAGGACCTCAGATCGGTCGACGACGCAGTCGAGGCGATCGACCGCATGCGCAGCGTCGACCCCGACCTGGGTGCGGTCGTGCTCAAGCACGACGACTCCGGTGCAGGCGACGGCAACGCCGTGATCCGCCTCGACGGCCTCGAGCCCCCTGGTTCGGCCATGTCCCGGCGCCGCCTCCGCAGCCGGATCAACCGCCTCGAGGCGTGGTACCTGGCCGATCTGGGTCTCGGGTTCATCGTCGAGGCGATGGTCGCGGGCACGCGCTTCTCCAGCCCGAGTGCGCAGGTGGACGTCCTGCCCGAGGGGTCCGTGCGGGTGGTGTTGACCCACGAGCAGATCCTGGACGAGAGCGGCCAGGTGTACCTCGGCTGCCGGTTCCCGGCCGACCCGGCGTACGCCGGCGACCTGGGTGCGCACGCTCGTGCGGTCGGGGAGGCGATGGCCCGTCACGGTGCGATCGGGCGGCTCGGCATCGACTTCGTCACCAGCGCCGACGAGCACCAACCGTGGGACATCCACGCACTGGAGATCAACCTCCGGCGAGGCGGGACGTCGCACCCGTTCGCGGTCCTGCGCCACCTCGCACCCGGCGCGTACGACGAGCGCGCAGGACGGTACGTGGACGACCGTGGCGAGACCAAGAGCTATATGGCGTCGGACAACCTCGTCGACGAGCGCTGGACCGGACTGGCAGAGCGCACGGTCATCGAGGCACTGCAGTCCTCGGGTCTGGCGTTCGACCGGGAGACACGTACCGGGGTCGTCCCTCACATGCTCTCGTGCCTCGCGATCGACGGGCGGTTCGGGATCACCGCCATCGGCAGTACGTCAGACCACGCCGAGGAGCTGTACGCAGCGACCCGCGACGCGGTACATCCGACCTGATCGCCGCCGCCGACGTCCCGCCCGCCGCGAGCAGGCCACGCGCGGGAGACCTGCCGGAAGCCAGAGGTGCAAGGTGGCCGCTTCGGCCCACATCTCGAACGGTGTCCCGGTACCTGCGACCCCTGTACGAGGAGCGGCGCATGCTCGACGCCGCCGAGGAGCTCTCCGACCTGCGGGCCCGTCACGGCAACCGACTCGAACGGCTCAGGGGCGACCGGCAAGGTCAGCACTCCATCCGCATCAACGAGATCGTCCACGGCAAGCGGGCCGTCATCGCCGACGCCAGCTGAACCCGGGATCGGCGGCTGGATCGAGTTGTGGGCCGGCTTCGACGTCGGGATCGAGGTGGTCTGCGACCGCTCGGGGTGGGGCCTTAGGTGGGTGTGTGCGCGAATCTAAGGAGTCCCTGCGACCGGATCTAGCGGGCTGTCCTGATGCGCCGGCGGGTGCCTTAGGGGCATCGTGGTGAGCACCAGAGACCACGACAGCGGGAGAGCCCACATGCACCCCATCGTCAGCCACCAGATGGCCGCCTTGAAGGCCGAGGACTTCCGCCGTGAGGCCGCGCTCCACAGCCTGCACGCTCGGGCGCGCCGCGCTACCAGGCAGCAGGATGACGCCTCCACGGTGCGGTCCTCGTTGCGGCAGCTCCGCACGGTGCTGGCCACGCTGCGCTTGGCATGAGTCCGGTGGGGCGCCCGTCGGGGCCGGCTCCGGCTGCGCGTTGACGGTTCCGGTCTCTCGGTCCGCAGGGGTGGCAATCTGGCAGACTCCCGCCAACGACCGGGAGCGTGGGATGGCGGTGCAGGCTGCGCCCCTGGTTGGTCGTGGCCGTGAGCTGGCGTCGCTTCAGAAGCGGCTCGCTGCTGCGGTCGACGGGTCACCGGGGATGGTCGTGGTTGCGGGTGACGCAGGCGCGGGCAAAACCCGGCTCGTCGGCGAGGTCATGACCCGTGCCGAGGCGGACGGCTGGACCGTGCTGTCGGGGGCGTGTGTGGAGTTGTCGGACGGTGCCGCCGTGCTCGCGCCGGTCGCCGAGGTGCTGCGGCAGCTCGCGCGGGACCGGGGCGACGAGGCCGTCGTGTCGCTGCTGGATGGTCCGGCCCGGTGGCTCGCGCCGTTGGTGCCCGAGCTGGCGATCGAGCAGGACGGTCCGGACGAGGCACCGGCCACACAGGTGCTGGTGTCGTTCCACAGGTTGCTGCGTGACGTGGCGGACGAGTGCCCGGTGCTGCTGGTGCTGGAGGACCTGCACTGGGCGGACGCGACGACCCGGGATCTGTTGCAGCACCTGGCGGTACGGCTGTACGACGAGCGGCTGGTGGTCGTTGCGACGGTCCGGACCGATGACCTTGATCGGCGTCATCCGCTGCGGCCGGTGCTGGCGGAGGTCGTGCGGCGCCCGGCGGTGGACCGCATCGACCTCGGTCCCCTCGACGACGACGACCTCGTCGCACACCTCGCGGGGCTTGCGGGCGACGACGTGCGCCACGAGGACCTGGTCGCGGTCGTGCGCCGCGCCGGTGGCAACCCGTTCCACGCCGAGGAGTTGCTGGCCGCCGCGGGTGACCGGCTGCCCCCGAGCCTGCATGATGCGCTGCGGCTGCGGCTGGACCGCCTGCCCGTGGCCGCCCAGCAGCTGCTGGGGGAGGCTGCCGTGCTCGGTGCGACCATCGACGCCGAGCTGCTGACGTCGGTGACCACGCTCGACCAGGCAGCGGTCTCGGCCGCGCTCCGCGCGGCGCTGGACGATGGAGTGCTGGTCGTCGAGGGCGCTGGCTACACCTTCCGACACGCGTTGCTGCGCGAGGGGGCACTCGACCGATTGCTGCCACACGAGCGGGGACGGGCCGCCGCCGCCCC
>Ga0081527_100339_pt1 | contig 28225 bp, 23 predicted proteins | sample HotLakmasection5_FD_70992 | JGI IMG/M metagenome (GOLD analysis project Ga0081527, IMG submission 70992) | Hypersaline microbial mat communities from Hot Lake, Washington, USA - Section #5 (SPADES assembly) (version 2) | ecosystem: Environmental > Aquatic > Non-marine Saline and Alkaline >... | reverse complement strand
CCTCTGCGAGAGGGGAAAAGGATTGAAGGAAAACGCGCAGCGTTATTCATTCAACCGAGGGGTGTGTCCATGGCGCTGTATTGTGTTACATTCCCTCACCACGCATCCAGCTCCGACCCGCGATAACACACCTCTGCCTGCTCCACTGCACGCTCCGCAGTCTGTCTCCTCTTCAGAGGAGAGGCGTTAACATCCCCTCTGCGAGAGGGGAAAAGGATTGAAGGAAAACGCGCAGCGTTATTCATTCAACCGAGGGGTGTGTCCATGGCGCTGTATTGTGTTACATTCCCTCACCACGCATCCAGCTCCGACCCGCGAACCAACACACCTCTGACTGCTCCTCTGTACGCTTCGCAGTCTGTCTCTTCTTCAGAGGAGAGGCGTTGACATCCCCTCTGTGAGAGGGGAAAAGGATGAAAGAAAACGCGCAGCGTTCTTCATTCAGCCGAGGGGTGTGTCTGTAACGCTTGCGCCAGGTTTTAAACGTTTCTCTTATCACTACACAAATCTCACTACTCAAGACTCAAAAAAATCTCCAATCTCCAAACGCTGACTCCCATCTGTTTGTTAGTTTAATAGAATCGGAAATCAAATAAAACCAAATACAACAATATATTATGCTTGACAAATTAGGATATATCGCAGCGGGACTTGGATTTACATCAATTGCAGCCAGTATTGCCGCATGGTACACAGAGAAGGGACCTGATGCCGAAGAGAACGCACACGCAGAGAGGTCGGGTATTTTTATAGGCCTGTGGCCGCAAACATTTTTTGCACTTGCCATGATTCTTTTCAAACTGAAAGAGATGGGCCACGATAAAGATGTGGAAAGACTGTTAAAGAGACTGAATACCAAAATTCAGGAAGTAGAAACGAAAGGCGAAGACCTGCTGAATAAATAAAGTAACTTTTTGAGACTACTTTTTGCAGTTAGTGATCATAATCCCTTGTTGAGTAAGCAGGGGATTTTTTTATGTCAAGTATTGAGGTTCAGGGTGCAAGGCACAGGGCTGCATGACTCAGGCCACAAGTTGTAGATGCCTGAATACGGTTGGGCAAAATTCCCCTCACCTGGAGGAGGGGACTGAGGGGTGGTGGTCATTTAAACCACAGATCAAACATCACAAACCGGATACCTAAGGTTGTGCAGAGTACGTCGCGGAGTTGCGCAGAGTTTGTATTAGCCATCATCACGCACGCCGGCCTGCTCTCTGCATTCCTCAGCATCAGCGCTTACCCCGACCTTCGGGACGGTTATTTTTTTACCGGTGAGGGCACAGAGAAACGCTGGGGATTTTCTGAGTGAATCTGCTTACAAACGGCTTGTGGATCGGATTCGACTTCAACACATCATGCGCCGCACTCCCCCCTTCAGAACCTCGTCATCCAGACCGGAGCCCGTTTCTTTTGGCCGAAGCGAAGGATCTCATCATGATAACTAAAATTGTTGGAGATTGAGCAGAATTAGGAAAGGCACAAGTGGTCAAGTAAATCAATACCTCGATCACGAAGAAATGCTTGCACCGAAATAGGGCGATGTGCGGTTGAATCCCTCTGTGTTTCACTAGCGTGTTGTTCGCTTCGCTCGGTGCGCTTCTCAGGAATCGCCTGCGGCCCGGAGCCCCTTAGAAAGGGGAGAGTTTTCGTGCCCGCCTTCAAACGCTTGCCTTTTCACTTCACAATCTCACATCTCAAGACTCAATCCCCGCACCCCGGAACGCAAATCCCATCACAATTGTACCTTTTGAAAACAAATTGAATCGACCATGGCCAATAAAAAACAGACCGGAAAACGGATGGCAGTACTCTTTGCCGTTCTTATCATTACGCTCACTTTTATTCTTATTCTTTTCGTAATTCCAGACAGTCCATCCGTCGCCGGGGGCGGGCCGGAAACCGACCGTGAACGAGAGGTATCCGTTACCGTATTCAGGCCGGGCGATATTCAGTCAGAAATTAACATGATCGGCCGCGTAAAAGCCGTTGAACAGATTGAACTGTTTAGTGAGGTGCAGGGTGTGCTAACCGGCGGCGACCGCCCCTTCCGAACGGGAGTCCGATTTCGTGAGGGCGAGGTACTCATTCGAATCAACGACACCGAGGCCTCACTGGCACTCAACGCGCAGCGAAGCCGCTTTTTAACGACTCTCAGCGGAGTGCTCTCCACCATTAAGCTCGACTATCCCGATGCCTACAGCGCCTGGGACGCATGGGCCGGGGATTTTGATCCAACGAAACCTCTCCCCGTGCTTCCCGAAATCGATGACCGCCAGCTGCGGCTCTTCCTTACCTCCCGCGGCATCATGGAGCAGTACTACTCCATACAGAGCGCCGAATTTCAGCTCACCAAATATGAGTTACGCGCCCCGTTCAACGGTGAACTTGAGGGCGCGGACTTAACACCCGGGAACTTGGTGCAGCCCGGCGTGCGGCTTGGAACATTCACGGGCGATACAATGGAGCTTGAGACCTTCATTTCACAAAGCGATCTCGGCTACATCTCCACCGGCAACACGGTGCTGCTCCGATCTCCCGCCCTGGGCGAGCCGATCGAGGGCAGAATCCACCGCATCGGTTCCTCAGTTGATTCTGAGACGCAGGCTTTCCCCGTGTATGTGGAGCTGTCTGATCCCGCTCTTAAACCGGGGCTTTACCTTGAGGGAACCGTTGCCGGACAACTCTTCACGGACGTAACGGAGATCCCCCGAAATCTGCTCAGCCGCAGCAACACCGTGCTGATTGCAGAAAACGGTGTGGCCACTCATAAGGAGGTTGATCCTGTGCAGTTTAAGCGCGAAAGCGTGATCGTTTCGGGAATCACAGAATCAGACAGCCTAATAAATATCCGCGCCGGCTTTGATGCGCTCGCGGGAATGGACGTTGTGGTGACCGAAGTAACCGATCAGGCCGAAACAGAAGAATCTAATTAAGAAACGCCGCGGCCTATATGAAACAGTTAATCAGCTACTTTATACGCTACCGGACAGTATCCTCACTGGTCATTTTATTCATTACCGTGCTCGGCGTACTGGTGTTCAACAACCTGCGGTACTCCTTTTTTCCTGATGAGAAAGTGCGCTTTATCGACGTGGATATCATCTACATCGGGGCTTCCCCTTCGGAGGTGGAAGATGGCGCCATTGCCAAAATTGAGGATAACCTGAAGGGAGTGGAAGGCATTGACCGGTTCACCTCCATCTCGCAAAGCAACCGCGGCCGCATCGAAATTGAGCTTCTTGAAAATGCCGATGCCGATGATGTACTGCTCGATGTGCAGAACGCCGTGGACAGCATCACCAGCTTCCCCGACCGCATGGAGGAACCGGTGGTTACCAAGCGGGATGTTCTTACCCTGGCCATGGTTCTCGCCATCAGCGGGGATGAACCGCTCACCGCCATCAAAGATGTTACCCGGCGGGTGGAGGATGACTTTCTGAACTCCGGGATTTTCTCCAATATACAGATCAGCGGATACCCCGAAGAGGAGATTGAAATTACCATTCGCGAAAACGATCTGCGAAAGTACAGCCTGTCTCTTGACGAGGTATCGCGGGCCATAAGTGCCGGCAACCTGGAGCTGTTTGGGGGTACAATTAAGACCGAGCTTGAGGATATACAAATCAAAGCCAATGCGCGGGAATACTTTGCCGGAGACCTGGGTGATATTGTTATCCGGGCTGCCGAAGACGGACGCGAAGTTCTTCTGGCCGATGTAGCCACTCTCGAAAACCGCTTTGCCGATCAGCCCGAAGCGCGCTACCTGAACGGAAAGCGTGCCGTATCGATGGTGATTCAGAACACCAATGACGAGGACATTCTTGAGACGGTGGAGTTTATCCGCGAGTATGTCGGGGAGTTCAATGAAAACCGCAGTGATCTGCAGATCACCGTTATTGCCGACCAGGCCGAAGCGCTGGAGGAGCGGGTGCAGGTGCTCACTGATAACGCCTGGCAGGGTGCCCTTCTCGTGCTTATCGTGCTCGCGGTATTTCTGAATTTCCGTCTCGCCGCGTGGGTGGCTCTCAAGATCCCGATCTCCATTCTGGGTATGATCATCTTCGCAGGCATTTACGGCGTTACGATCAACCAGCTCTCCATGTTCGGGGTGATCCTTGTGCTTGGAATTCTGGTGGACTACGGTGTGGTAGTGAGCGAAAATATCTATCAGAAATTTGAACAGGGCAAAAATGCTTTTGATGCCGCACTCGAAGGCACAATGGAGCTTATCTCCCCCATTCTCATCTCGTTTGTAACCACCGTGGCTGCTTTTGCCTTCTTCTTTTTCCTCGACGGCCGCCTCGGCGAGTTCTTCTCTGATGTCTCCTTTGTGGTGATCGCTGCCAATATTGTGGCGCTTCTGGTCGCCTTTTTCATTATCCCGGCACTTGTGGCCAACTCCCGCTCACTTCTTAAAGATTCCAAACCGAATCGCGTGGAAAAAAAGCTCGACAACATGTTCCGCTCTATTCTGAACCGGGGGTATGCGCCTGCATTGCGCTTCAGCATGCGCCACAGCTACGTGGTGTTCATCAGCATGGTTGCGCTGTTTATCATCACCATGGCCGGTTTTCGGGGTGGTTTGATCCAGGGCACCTTCTTTCCAAACATCGAATTTGATGAGATCGCCGCAGACCTCAGGCTTCCCGCCGGCACAAGCGAACAGGTAACCGAAGAGATCCTGATGGAGTTAAAGGAGAGTGTGGATATCGTGAACCGCCGTCTGCAGGAGCAGGAGTCCACCGGTCAGGCGCCGATCCTGTACGTGCAGAGTGTTCTGGGTCCGCAGACCAATACCGGACGCCTTGAAATTCGCCTTACCAAACCCGAAGAGCGCGACTTCCTGGCGTTCGAAATTGCATCGATGATCCGGGAGGAGGTTGGACCCGTTCCCGAGGCTGAAAATCTCTCTTTTGGTCCGGCTGATGCGTTTGGCAAACCAATTTCGATTTCAATGACCCATCGTTATGACGACCTCGGAGAGCTGCGCGAAGTGAAAGAGCTGCTGGCAGGCAAACTGAAGGAGCTGCCAACGGCTATTGATGTGATCGATACTGATCAGCTCGGGCTCCGGGAGCTCAACATCACGCTAAAACCAGAGGCCGAACTGCTGGGGCTCAACCTTGCCGCAGTGATGAACCAGGTGCGCCAGGGATTTTTTGGCATAGAGGTTCAGAGCCTGCAGCGGGGCGACGAAGAGGTAAAAGTGTGGCTGCGCTATTCGGAAGAAGAGCGCTCTTACCGCGAGAATCTGGACAACGCCCTTGTGCGCGACAGTGCCGGCAGGTCCTACTTTCTGAAAGATATTGCCAACATTGAGGACACCGAAAGCGTAGTAACCATTAACCGCCGCGACGGACTGCGGGAGATCAGCGTGGAGGCAGACGTGGCTACGCTCGACACTCCCGTACCTGCCGTAATCGGCACCATCCAGAGCTCTATTCTCCCCGACATCCGGGAGCAGTTTCCAAATGTGGAGTTCACATTTGAGGGGCAGTCCAGGGAATCACAAAAAACCGCAGGTTCCGCACAAAGAGCCGGTCCTGTGATTCTTATTATTATCATTTTTATGATTCTGCTGAACTCCCGCTCATACATCCAGATGCTGCTCACGCTCTTTCTGATTCCGTTTTCCATTATCGGTGTGGCATGGGGACATGTGCTGCAGGGTATCCCTCTCAGTATTTTCTCCATTCTCGGTATTATCGCGCTCATCGGTATTCTGGTGAATAATATTCTGGTATTCCTCACCACCTATAACGACAACCTGAGAAACGGCCAGAACGTGGTTAAATCGGTATATATGGCCTCACTTTCGCGGTTTAAGCCTATCATGCTCACAGCGATCACAACCGCAGCAGGGCTCACCCCGCTTCTGCTGGGCACCTCCATCGGAGCACAGTTCTTAAAGCCAACCGCCGTCTCCGTTTTTTACGGACTGCTGTTTGCCACCTTTTTAACCCTCGGTTTTCTGCCGCTTCTGATTCTGCTCACAAACCGCCTCAAGCAGATTTCTGTGGGTCTGTTCCGATCGCAAAAGCCAACGCGCGAAGAGGTGGAGCCGGCCGTGGAAGAGCTCAAACAACTTGAAATTATCAAACCGGAAGAGTCATGAATCCCATTCGACTATTGATCACGATAACCGCCCTGTTTTTCGGGTCTCTTTTGATGCAGCCGGAACAGGCCGAAGCACAGCAGCAGATTACGCTTCAGGAGGCTTTTGAACGCGCACTGATGCACAATCACGCCATTGAAATTGAGCGTATTGAAGGTGACAAAGCAACAAACCTTGCTATACCCGGAAATGCAGGATTGTTGCCGACCCTTGATCTGGTTGGAGGTGGCGAATTTTCGGTTCAGGACGCCGATCTTGAGATTGCTGATTTCAACGAGGAGGGCGGACGGGATATCCGACAGATCAGCGTGGATGGAGCCGAATCGAGAACCTACAACGCCTCGGTGCAGCTCAGCTATACGCTTTTTGACGGATTCCGCGGCCGCTACCGCTACCAGCAGCTAAAAACACAAAACAGTGCTGCACAACTCTCCACAAGAATCACCATCGAAAATACGCTGCTTGAAGTTGCGGATGCCTATCTCGCTCTGCTCCGGGCGGAGGAGAATCTGGACGTTCGCGAGGAAAATCTGGCAATATCTGAAGATCGCCTGGAGCGCATCAGGGAAGACCGCCGGGTGGGGAGTGCTGATGAACTGAATGTTCTGAATGCGGAAGTCAACTACAATGCGGACGAAATCGAGCTTTCGGCGGCCCGGGTTGAGCGAAAAAATGCAGTTCGGAATCTTCTCTACCTGATGGGGAATGAATCTGACCGTGATGTGGACGCGGTGGATTCGTTCGTGCTGAATGATTCACTGAACCCTGATGAGCTGCTTCGCCTCTCCATGACGCAAAATGCAGCCGTTCTTCTTGCTGAAGAGCAGACGTCCATCGCCGAGCTGAATAAAAATATTGCGGGTGCCGACCGCTTCCCGAGAATTTCACTCAGCGGTTCGTATGGATATTTTCGTCAGGAGATCGACGCCAGCAATCTCCCTCTTCGCGAAACCACCGGCTTTACAGGCGGTGTAACGCTGAGGTACAATCTCTTTTCCGGCCTGAGCCGTCAGCGCTCCATCGACAACGCCCGCCTCGACGTAAAAAGCAGCAGGGAGCAGAAAATGAGCGTAGAGAAAGAGATCAGAAAAGAGGTGCTAAACAGCTATGAGCGGTATGCCAATACGCTTAGTCAGCTTGAGCTCACCCGCTTAAATGTACAGACGGCCGGGCGCAACTTTGAAAACAGCCGAGAGGCGTTTCGTCTGGGGCAGATCAGCTCCATTGAACTGAGAGAAGCTCAGGTGAACCTGCTGAACGAAAATCTGCGCCTCAACAATCTCACCTATCTCGCCAAACAGAACGAACTGGTTCTGATGGTGCTGAGCGGACAGCTGATGGATGAGTAGATAGATTTGAGTCTTGAATAATAAACCGCCCCGAAGGACGGGGCAAGCGCCGACGTTGAGGATAAAAGGCAAAACGCAAAAGTAAAAAAAGTACAACGGACCGCTGGTCCGTTATCCTCCGTGTCCTTTGCAGTTAAACAAAGCATCTCATTATGATGTGAGATCTTAGATTCACGATCTGTGATCTACGATTTAAAAAACCACCACCCCTAAGCCCCCTTCCGTCAGTAGACGGACAGACTCTCCAGAGAAGGGGATTTTGAAACAAACCTTAAAACCTGAGTTAGATTGTTAAATTTTGAACATACAAGTCCCCCTTATTAGGGGAGACTTCTTATTTAGACAATAGAAAATATTATTAATCGAACTGAGGTTTAAACGCCGGACCTGTCCCCTTAAAACGGATACTCCTCTTCATCCGGATATTCGTACTCCTGGTTTCCTTCCGATGTGAGCCCCGGTGCACTGGGTGGCGGCGGCTTTCCCTCGCCGGTTCCCTGCTCCACTTTCCAGGCTTTTACATCGGTGTACCAGTTTCCTTTATACTCGCGGCTCGAAATATCGATAGATACCGTGAGGGTCGCCCCTTTCTCCACGGGCTGTGTGTCGATGTTATCGCCCCACTGGGTGATGCACACTTTTTTGGGATATTTGCCGGGCGTTTCCAAAATAAAATCCCGCTTTCGCCAGGGACCGTTTTTGCTCTCTCCGCTCTGTTCCTGAAGAATATCGATGACGTTTCCGCTTATTTTTAAATCCATAAATCGTAGTACCGTTCTGCTTATTCTGGTTTGATGGGTATCGTAATTTTTTCTGTCCTCAAGATACGAATTGAGTGACCAAACCGAAGGGGAAAGATCAGATCTGAAACAGACAAATGCAGCTGCGGTTGCATTAGTGCGCGGCCATCTGTGGGCCCGTTCGGAGGGAATAAACCGCCAGGGGATCTTGGTTATTGGTTATTAGTGACGAGTTTTTAATTGTAGATGCCTAAATATGGTTGACACTCCACCGTAATTCGCTGATCTAAAACCAGCGCAAGCGTTTGCTTGTGGTTTTCCATCAGAATTCCACGTATTTCGCTAACCTTTGCGGTTTGCGGTTAAAGAAAATCTTTCGCGAACAATTTTCCCAGAATTACTACCTTTCCTCCCTTATACCATCAAACCGAATAAACATCCCATGATATCACTCCGCAATATCGCCATTTGGCTTACCGCATTTACACTCATCGCCATATCCGGAAACCCGTCCATAATCTCTGCCCAGGATATCCGGGTTCCGGTCGTCGAAGACGGGCAAGCTCAAATCATCCCGGAATTTGAAGATCCCGAAAACTGGATCCGCCACGACCTCTGGGTTGAAACCGAATTTGACACCGATGGAAACGGCACTCCCGACCGCATGCACGTTTCGGTAACGCGGCCCGCACAAACCGATTCAGGAGACCTGAAGCTGCCGGTAATCTATGAGACCAGCCCCTATTACGCAGGAACCGCCCAGCAGCCGTACGATTTTTTCTGGGATGTAAAGCACGAAATCGGTGAAGAGCCACCAGCCCGAAAAGCGGGTCCCGAAGTGCAGCGCCGAGGAGAAAGGCCCATTATTTCTAACTCCCAAATCAAAACCTGGGTGCCCCGCGGATTTATCGTAGTTCATTCCAGTTCGCCGGGGACCGGTCTTTCACAGGGATCCCCTACCGTGGGTGGTGATAATGAATCACTCGCTCCCAAAGCCGTTATCGACTGGCTGAACGGTCGCGCTAAAGGCTATACCACACCCGACGGCAACGAAGAAGTTGAAGCTTACTGGACGACAGGCCAGGTGGGAATGACCGGAACATCCTATAACGGAACCCTCCCTCTCGCTGCAGCTACAACCGGTGTGGACGGCCTCGAAGCGATCATCCCCATAGCGCCCAATACATCCTATTATCACTACTACCGCTCCCACGGGCTTGTTCGTTCACCGGGTGGTTACCTCGGGGAAGATGTGGATGTGCTCTACGATTTTATTCATAGCGGCGCTGAGGAATATCGGGAGCATAATAATCGTGTGGTGAGAGATTCGATTATTACCAGCGGAATTGATCGAATCACCGGTGATTACAATGAATTCTGGGCGGGAAGGGATTATCTGAACGAACTGGAACCACTGCAGGCTCCGGTTCTGATGGCGCACGCCTTTAACGACTGGAACGTGATGCCCGAACACAGTTATCGGATTTATAAAGCACTGAAAGAGAAAGGAGTGCCGAGCATGGTGTACTACCACCAGGGTGGCCATGGCGGCCCGCCGCCGCTCTGGATGATGAACATGTGGTTTACCCGCTACCTGTTTGATGTGGAAAACGGCGTGGAGGATCTGCCAAAATCGTGGATTACCCGCGAAGGAGACGACCGTGAGGAACCCACCTCCTACCCCGACTATCCGCACCCCTCGGCTCAGGACGTAACATTTTACCTCACCGGTAACGCGCCTGAACGCGGAAACCTGTCTGTCCAGAAAACAGAGAATGCCGGAACAGAGACGTTTATGGATAATTTCTCTTTTGACGGAACCTCCCTCGCCAGGGCCGAGTGGACAAATCACCGCCTGATGTACGTCTCTGAACCACTGGCCGACTCACTTCATATTTCGGGCGTTCCATCCGTTACCGTTAAGCTCGCAAGCAGCAAACCGGCTGCCAACCTATCGGTATGGCTGGTTTCCCTGCCCTGGAATGAGGGACGCGGAAGTACTATTACAGATAACATCATTACGCGCGGCTGGGCCGATCCGCAGAATCATGAATCACTGACCGAAAGTGAGCCGCTTGAGCCCGGAAAATTCTATACCATTACATTCGATCTTCAGCCCGATGACCAGATCATCCCGCCCGGACAGCAGCTCGGCCTCATGATCTTCAGCAGTGACAAAGAGTACACGCTCCATCCGCAGCCCGGTACCGAGCTTACCGTTGACCTGGATGGCACAATGCTAAGGCTGCCCGTTGTGAATGGGAAGAGTGGAATATCTTTTGGAGAGTAGATAGATTGGCCTGTGTTTGAAATTCGGACTGCTTGAGGTTTACATTATTTGCACTTTGGCTTTTTAAAAAAGTTGTTGGCAGATAAACAACAGATTAGGATTTCACCGGTAATGTGTATTATATTATAATTTATACACATTAACGAATTTAAATCTGACATGCGTACCAATATAGTTATTGACGACGATTTAATGGATAAGGCGTTAAAAATTAGTCGATTAAAAACGAAAAAAGATGCTGTTGAAGAGGGATTAAAGCTGTTGGTGCAGCGTAAAAAACAGGAAAACATCAAGAATTTAAGAGGTAAATTGCACTGGCAAGGGGATCTCGACGAAATGAGGAGAGATAAAAAGTGATTTTAGTTGATACAAGCGTATGGATAGACTATTTCAATGGTATGGAGAGCAAACACACAAACAGTCTCGATCAGCTTTTATCTGCAGACACTGTTCTTATGGGTGATATTATACTGACTGAACTATTACAAGGATTTGACAGCGACAAAGAGTTTTTGTTAGTAAAACATGCCCTTGATCCTCTGGATTGTGTTCATATTGGGGGGAAACCTTTGGCAATTCAAGCCGCATCCAATTTTCGCTTTCTTCGATCAAGAGGAATAACCATTCGCAAAACTGTAGATATGCTTATTGCAAGCTGGTGTATTGAACATCAGGTAGATATCCTGCATAACGACAGGGATTTCGACCACATAGCAGCGCTGCTACCGTTACAGACCTACAAGGGGTAATTTTTTTTCCTTTGTAACAAAATCCAAAAACAGCAGCTCATTCCTCTAAAAACTGAACATCAAACTCCTGCAGCATTCCCTCTTGAGCCATGATTTGTTCGATGCTTTCAATGTCGCGCGGCACAAAATCGCTGATTATTTCGGCACCCTCTTGGGTCATCACGATCATATCCTCAAGCCGGAGGTAAATATGCTCCTCTTCAACCCTGAACTGCGGCTCAATCACAAAGACCATTCCCGGCTCAAGCGGAACGGTGTAGTTTCCCACATCATGCACCGCCATTCCAACACCGTGCCCCATCCGCATCAGGGGATTATTGGCTGACCGCCGGTAGGAATCCAGGAACATTCGGGCGGCCTCCTCGTGGGCCGGTTCCGTAAAGGCAAATCCCTCCATATCATTCCCGGTTTTTTCAAGGGCTTTTTTGATGATTTGCTGAGGGGTAAGCCCCAGATCGATGGTATATAGAATGTTCTCGTAAAACATCAGGTAAAAGGAATAGAGCTCTCTCTGTATGGGGTTGAATGTTCCGTTTGCAGGCCACATACGCGCCATGTCGCTGGAGTAGTAGTTGTAATAGGCGCCATAGTCCATCAGAATCATGTCACCATCTTTTGCAGGCCGCACGCTGTTATGGTAGTGATTCATGAATGCATCGGGTCCGATATGAATCAGCGGGTAGTAGGCATCATCCTGTATATCATGTTTGTGGTAGATATATTTGGCAGCGGCTTCCAGTTCATAAGCCTTTACGCCAACGTCTGTGGAGCGCATCGCCTCAAGAATAGCCTCACCCTGCAGACGTGTGGAGGCTGTTATCAGGTCAATTTCCGTTTCATTTTTGATACGCCTCATCTCGTCCACAATCAGGTCCAGGTTTTTCATCTCCTTGGAGGGTGTAAGCGCGCTGAGTTCATTCATGAACAGCTCAAATCGTCCCGGCCGGTTATCCAGCGGATCCTGATCACGATCGGACAGCGTTCGGTAAGCCATCGACCGGGTAAGCGCGGTGTGCTCGTAGGGGCTCATGTGGGTGTATACAGTGCTTATTTCCTGATGGTCATTCATCGCCCTGAGATCAGCCGTCAGCTCTGAAAGCGGACGAATATGCTCAAACCCGCCCCATTCCTTTACGAGCAGACTATCCTCAACCGAGATCACTTTCCCTTCATTGTACTCACGGCGATCATCCCGGCCGGCAAGATAAAGGGTACTCTCGCCTGTAAATCCATTGAGGATCAGATAGGCGTGAGGAGACTCGATACCTGTGAGGTAATAGAATTCGCTGCTCTGGCGTATGGGCAGAAATCCCATGGGCGAGGGAGCTCCCTGAAGAACAGCGAAGGATGCTGAACCAATAGAGTCTAAAACGGCCTCCCGGCGATCTGCAAAATCGGATCCTTCAAAGTGTACAGGAAAAAGCGGTCTGTCTTCAAGCTGCTCTGAGGCGTGCCATGTGTGATGTTGGGCTTTAACTGAATCAATAAGAGACAGCGAAAAGAGAATTAAACATATGGGTATGAGCTTTTTAAGCATAGCGAATGTTGTCGGTTGAAGAGTTTAACAAGTATAATGGAAAAATTTGAAGCGCGCGGAATTTTATTGTGGCCGTGTACTTTTAAGCTTTATAATCCTGTGATCTGCGGCAGGGTGCTCTGTTTATGTTACACTTTTGATATTCAAAGAAACTCGGTAATGATTATGTTGTGATAAATTAAATCAGGTAATTAAAACAATCAGAGCAGATATGAATAAAGTAGCAATCATTATTTTAGCTGAAAACGGATCTCATGAAGCGCTGGGACGCGTGGTGAACGCCCTGGAATTTGCAAAAGAGCTGCAGGATCATGATGAAGAGGTGAAGGTTGTTTTTGATGGCGCCGGAACAACGTTTGTACCGCTTCTGGCCGATGAGGAACATGATGCGCATACGCTGTATAAAGCTGTTCTTCCCAGTATTGCCGGAGCGTGCAAATTCTGCTCCAAGGCATTTGGCGTTATCAACGAGGTGCGCAAAACAGACGTGGAACTGCTGGATGAGTACGACGGACACCCCAGCCTGCGAAACTTCATAGCAAACGGCTACCAGGTTGTGACGTTTTAGAAAACCATGGCTGTCTCCCGCAGATTGCGCTGATTGACGCAGAATAATATCTTCCTTATCAATCAGCGTTTATCTGCGACATCTGCGGGAACCTCTATAGCACGGCCCTCTTCATTTCTACAAATTATTCACCTTCCTGAAAATAGACCTTCTAATATTCTCTGTGTTAAAGTTGATCAGCAAGCCAAGTTTTAAACCTGTGAGTTTAAGATACGTGATGACCTGTTTGTGATGAACTTTATGTAACTCCTCTACCGACTTTATTTCAATCAGAACTTTATTCTCAACAAGTACATCTATTCTAAAACCGAGTTCCAGCTGTTTGTTTTTATAAGAAACAGGAACAGGCACTTCGCAACGAACATTTAACCCTCTCTCCTCAAGTTCTGAAGCAATCGAGTATTGGTACACAGACTCTAACAGGCCCGGTCCCAGTTCATTGTACACTTCAAACGCCGCCCCTCTTATCTGATATGATATTTCGTTGTGTGTAATCATAATGTATATCCTTGTACTTGTTCATCGCTTTTTATCTCCCGCAGATTGCGCTGATTGGCGCAGATTATTATTTCCTTTACCAAATCCTCTGTACTTCTCATTGCATTTCCATTTTTTACCTACAAACCATTAACATTTCAGAATATGCATATTGTGATTTGTATCTCCCAACACCTGTTTCTCTCATGTTCTATCTGCCACTTATTACTCTAACTGGCACAGCATCATATTTTCTCTATCAAATCTCAGCGGTTATCTGCGATATCTGCGGGAAACTCTTGCTTCATTTTCTGTACCAGTTCCCGGGCGACCTGCATGCCAATAGCAATGCCCATACCGCTGAGACCGGCTGCTGACCAGATCCCCGGGCGGCTCTCCTCAATCACCGGCTCTTTATCGGGCGTCATTCCCATAATACCGCTCCACTCCATCTCAATTTCCCAGTTATCATGCAGCTTCAGCGTCTTCGATGCAAAATCGATCAGATAGCTTCTGATCTTCTCATTTGTCCCAAACTGGTGGGTTGTTTCTCCCTCTTTATCTACGTTCCGCCCGCCTCCCAGCAGCAGCCGGCCATCCCCTACATCACGAAAATAGACGTACCCCTCGTTATAGTGAAACGTACCTTTCCACGACATCTCTTCAAGCGGTTTAGTGACAAAAATATATCCTCTTGCAGGCTCCACCACGCTTTTGGCAAGTCTTGAATGAAAGCCATTCACTGCAAGCACAGTTTTTTTCGGGAAGAGCTGCAGTCCGTTTTCAAAAAGAACACCCTCTTCGTCAGCACGCTTTACCGGACTATTCCACCAAATACGCACCCCCAGATCAGCAATTTTTTTGTGGAGCGTCCGGATCAGCTTCCCGCTGTTAATCGCCCCCTCCACCCGGTTTTTGATCGCGGGGTACCCGTTACACTCAGTTTCGGAGTAGACCTCTTCCAGTCCGAGCCTTTCCTCCAGCTTCCTGTTCATTTCGGGGATCTGTTCCCTGCAAATGAGAAAGCGTTCTTCTTCAGTAAAAATCTCAAATCCACCTGTATGCCGGTAGTCCATTGCAATATCGCCCACCGTTTCCCTCAGGAGCTGCAGGCCTTTCCATCGACGTTCAATTCTGTTGAATACGGTCTCTTCACCAGCGGTTTTGATATCTGCAAGATGTTCGGATATAGAGCCGATGCAGGCGAAACCGGCGTTACGGGTACTCGCTCCGTTTGGCGCAAACCCGCGATCCACTAGCAGAACATCATGCTCGGGGAAAGCCTCTTTATAAAACAGCGCAGCTGAACTTCCTGTAATTCCCCCGCCCACGATCAACAGGTCGGGAGGGGACAGCCATTCAGTTTTTTCCCAGTACGAAAATTGATGGGTTTCTTTCATCCTATACAACAGGCTCCCATCCAGGCTCATACTCCCGGTCCCAGAGATCCATCGCTTCGGCATCCCGGATAATTCTGCCTGTTTCGGGATCGATATTCAGAGAGCGTCCTACGTACTGCGATATATTTCCGAGATGGAGCGCAATTACGCTTTTTTGTCCCTCACTGATCGGGGAGTTCTGCTCTTCTCCCATGCGGATAGCGTTCGCGAAGTTTAGTACATGATAATCCGTAAGGTCCCCGCCGCCAACAGTATTCAATGCATCCTGCTCTTCACCCCGGGTCACGCTTTGCACCTCTTCATTATCCATGTTGTAAACCGTGTAACCGCTGCGGTCCATCATCACGGAGCCCTTGGTTCCATAAATGATGGAACCACGTCCTTTCCCCCAGAATGGAGCACCATTACAGCTTCTCCCCTCCCAGTTGATCGATTTACCGCCGGGAAAGTCGAAGTTTACGTTTTGGGTATCGTAAAACTCCCAGTCGTCGTTGTAGTGGTAGCGTCCGCCTGAGGAGCTGATTTTATTAGGAAGATCAACCCCCAGAGCCCAGCGGCAAATGTCGTACTCATGGGTTCCGTTGTTAAGAAGCTCACCGGTTCCCCAGTGCCAGAACCAGTGCCAGTTGTAGTGGATGGTATTGTCCCGGTAGGGAGTTCGGGGCGCCGGCCCCTGCCACAGCTCATAGTCGAGCCAGTCGGGAACATCGGTAACCACTCCGTTGCCAATCGGCCCCCTGGAGTTGGCGTAGAAACATTTTGCATAATAAACATCCCCAATAATTCCTTCTGATATCTCTTTCATAATCTGCATGGATTCGGGCGAAGATCGCTGCTGATTTCCCATCTGAACCACGCGGTTATACCGCTCCTGTGCTTTCACAATCATTTTTGCCTCGGCGGGATTATGGCTCGATGGCTTTTCTACGTACACATGTTTACCGGCCTCCATCGCCATAATCGCGGCGGGAGTGTGCCAGTGATCGGGAGCTGCAATCACCAGTGCGTCGATATCGGGATCGTCGAGTGCCCGGCGGAAATCCGTTCCTGTTTCAGGTACAGACCCCTGCAGCTCTCCAAGTTCTGCAGCCAGCTCCGCAAGCGGACGAGAATCCACATCAAAAACTGATTTTACCTCCGTGCCAGAGCCATTGGCAAATACGGTGGAGAGGTATCCTGCACGTCCCCGCCCGCCCATTACGGCAACTACCACTTTTTCGTTGGGTGACTGGGCTCCCCTGGCAAATGTAAACGGCCCTGTTAGTCCAATGGCAGCTGTTGTGAGTGCAGATGTTTTCAAAAATTTACGGCGATCCATATCTCCTCATCTTTTTATTAAGGTTGCAATCTTACGTGATCTGTTTGATATTGATCTGAACATAGATAAACCCCGCTTTTTATACAAAATTTAGGTTGTTAAACTCTTACACTCTATGAAAAATCTTCTCTTATTTACACTCTTAATATCATTGATCATGATCTCCTGCAGCTCTGAACCCCGCTCAACAGACAGTGACGAAGCCTCAAAAGTCCGTCTCATGACTCTCAATCCCGGGCATTTTCACGCGGCCCTTGTTCAAAAAACAGCGCTCCCCGGCGTCGATTCAACGGTTCATATCTTTGCACCCGAAGGAAATGATCTGCAGCTCCATCTCGAACGAATCGAATCGTATAATAATCGCGGAGAAAATCCTGCAAACTGGAGCACCGAAATTTCCACAGGTCCCGATTATCTGGAAAATATGATTGAGGAACAGCCCGGAAATGTAATGGTTACGGCGGGAAACAACAGGCTGAAAACAACCTACATCGACCGCGCTGTGAGTGAGGGTATACATGTACTGTCCGACAAACCGATGGCGATTGACCGGGAGGGATGGAATCTGCTTGTGGCTGCTTTTGAAAACGCAGAGGAAAACAATGTTCTGCTGCTCGATATTATGACCGAGAGACATGAAGTAACCACCCGGCTGCAGCAAAGGCTTTCACAAAACGGTGAGCTTTTCGGGGAGCTCGAAGCGGGTACTCCCGATAATCCCGCCATAGTAAAGGAGAGCATTCATCATCTCTATAAAATGGTTTCGGGGTCACCGCTCCGGCGTCCGGCGTGGTATTTCGACACCGACCAGCAGGGCGAAGGAATTGTAGACGTAACCACTCATCTGGTTGATCTGACCTTGTGGGGTACGTTTCCCGGCGAAGCGATCGATCACGAATCGGATATTGAGATCACGAGTGCAAGACGATGGGCTACGAACCTGACACGGCAGCAATTCGAAAATATTACCGGAGAACCGGAGTTTCCCGACTATCTGGAAGAAGATCTGAATAACGGTGTTCTTGAGTATTACAGCAACGGTGAAATCAATTTTAATGTGCGCGGCCATCAGGCCAGAGTTGCAGTTCAATGGAACTACCAGGCGCCGGAGGGCGGCGGCGATTCCCACTATTCGCTGATGAGGGGGAGCCGAGCCAATCTGATTATTCGATCGGGGGCCGAGCAGGATTTTAAAAGCACGCTCTATGTAGAACCCACCTATGATGCTGGCCTGGATGAGGCCGAAGAGGTTCTGATCGATATCATTGACGATCTTCAGGAAGAATTCAGCGGCATCAGTTACAGCCGTTACGACAGCGGTTTCCGCATCAGTATTCCCGACGAGTACCATCTTGGGCATGAAGCGCATTTTGGCGTGGTGGCACAAAATTTTCTCAACTACCTTGAAGCGGGTGAACTACCCGAATGGGAAGTTCCCAACATGATCACCAAATATTACATCACCACGCAGGCACGGGAAATGGCAATGGAAAATGAATCCGATGATGAGTAAGAGCCAGAAACCAATACTGCCTGCACTGGAGCAAACCTGGCGATGGTATGGCCCGGGAGATCCGGTTTCATTGAAGGAGATCAAACAGACCGGGGCAACGGGTATTGTCTCGGCGCTCCATCATATTCCCAACGGTGAGCCATGGCCGGTGGCTGCTATCGCATCACACAAAGAAAAAATAGAAAGCGCCGGTCTCCGCTGGTCTGTGGTGGAGAGCATTCCGGTTCATGAAGATATCAAGCGCGGCAGCGGTCATGCGAAAAAATGGATTGAGTATTATAAAACATCTATCCGGAATCTGGCCGCATGCGGAGTGAATATCGTCTGCTACAACTTTATGCCGGTACTCGACTGGACCCGAACCGACCTGAACTTTGAACTCCCGGATGGCTCTACGGGACTGCGGTTTGATGAGGTTTCCCTTGCGATGTTCGACTGTTTTGTTCTGAAACGGGAAGGCGCTGAAAGCGACTATTGGGAAACCGTGATGATGCAGGCAAAGCAGAGGTTTGGCGAGAGTTCAGCCGGTCATACCGAAGAACTAACCAACACTATCCTGGCAGGTCTGCCCGGATCTGAGGAAGGCTATACTCTTGACTCTTTTAAGGAAAAACTGGACAGCTACCGGGAGATCGATTCCAAAACGCTCAAAGAGAATCTGTATTCTTTTCTGAACGAGATCGCCCCTGTGGCTGAGGAAGTGGACGTAAAACTGGCCATTCATCCTGATGATCCTCCCTTTTCACTGTTCGGGCTGCCACGGGTTGTAAGTACTGCCCGGGATATTGCGGATCTGTTTGAGAAGGTGGATACGCCTGCATGCGGACTCACATTCTGTACCGGCTCTTTTGGAGTGAGGGAGGAGTTAGACCTTGCGGGTATGGTTCGCAAGTTTGGAAACCGGATACATTTTGTGCATCTGCGAAGCGTTCAGAGAGAATCTGGCGGGCGATCGTTTCATGAAGCAAATCACCTGGAAGGCAGTGCAGAAATGGCAAATGTGATGAAAGAGCTGATTCTGGAGCAGAAACGGCGCGCAGAGTCCGGACGCGATGATCTTCAGATTCCGTTCCGGCCCGATCACGGTCACCGGATGCTAACCGATTTTAATGCTACCTTCAACCCCGGCTACACCCTGATTGGCCGTATGCGTGGCCTTGCCGAACTTCGTGGCCTGGAAGCGGGGTTGCGGCACCTTCTGTTATCGGGCTGATTTCACTCCAGTTGATACTGTTCAACCTACCTTATTAACTTGATTTCCGGCAATATCCCCTCCGCGTTCCTTCGCGACGGCGCTTGCCCCGACATTTTCGGGGCGGTTCACTCTTTTTTCACCGCTTAGGGCGCAAAGGGTTTAAAGCAGATCGCCCATTCAATAAAATCCATTCCACCATTGTTGCTATTTTCAGCCAAATTAGCGTATTTGATCACGTATAATCAACAAATTGAGAGTAAATGAAACAAAAAACAGGCTATATCTTAACAGGGAGTTTGTGGCTGCTGGTTGCTGCCGGGGTCTCGTATTTGAGCGGAAATATTTGGGCAGGATATCTAACCGCCGTCATCACAGGGGTACTATATCTCATCATCTTAGACCGGACACTTATTCAATCATTAGAAAAACCGAATCAGAAATTAACACTACGCATTATAATTGTGTTATTGGTGATGAGTCAATCATTTGCAGCGTATGTAATCTACGACATGAGCCAATTCCAGCAAGATAACCTGGCTAAAACAAGATCCAGTATTGATGAAGGAGTCTCGAAACTCTATACCCAAGAGTTCCTGTTAAACACTCTTGAATTTTATTACAATCAAACAGACCAGCCTGGTACTTCGATTGCATCGTCGTTCCGGGAGGTAATGGGTGACCAGTTACAGCCAGATGGAACCATACTTTTTACTGATCAGTATGTGAACCGTGATATCACTTTCAGATACGAAATTCCAACACCTGATAAAGTGATTATACGTGCCAGCGCAAAAATAGGAAAAGGAGAAGACACGGAATTTGTTAATGTGAATTCTGAAACCGGAAAGTATCAGGCCGTTGCAACCGTAACTCCAGACGGGATTGAGTATGAACGAGAGAATTAAACCACTTCTAAACTGGATATTTGTCCTCTGTATTGCCGGAATTCTGCTTCTTTTTATTCAATTCCCGCAACTATTCGGAGCAGTTAGCCCCTATGTACAGAAACTGGGTTATATGCTGTCTAATCCGTCCATGATTCTGCTTGAATTTACCACTCAAAGCGCCATCAGCCGGTTTGGCGGTGGGGTGGGAATGGAAGGGTTTAGTTTTGCCCTGATACTTGGGCTTACCGGAGCTGTCATAATTTTTGGCGTAGTGCCAGCCTTAATCGTGTTCGGGTACAAAAAATCCGAAACATTGAATGACAAACTTCGCCCTTTTGCATGGCATTTGGGAATGGGACTTGCACTCATAGCTATTGGCATTGGATTTAAGGCTTCCAACAGTTTTTTTGAATTTAAAAGTGTAGTTGTTGCCTCCGCTGAACGGCAGCATGCCATGGATCGGCTTCAGTTTGAGCTGATTGACCTCTATTATGATGCTTCTGCAACAGCATTTTTACCTCATGAAAGGGGAGGTGGAAATGGGCATTTTACCAATTTTTTAGCAAAGGATGGATCAACGCGTACCATTCAATTGAGCGACCTGGATCGTTACAACCCCAACGGCCCGTTTGAGATTGTGATATCTGAAAACATCTCTGACTCCACTATTACCATGACTGGGGTTTCTGATCTGGAAGGAAATAATCCCGATTTTCAAAATGCTGATGGAAGAACTGGAAGGATTCAGATGACCTTTACAATGAATCCCTATGAAGATGAAAGGCTGAAAAGGCTGAATATAAAACGGGAGAATGAGTGGTTGTATGCCGAATTTGAATAGGTACGCTTCATTACTATAGATTCCAAAAATGTGAGACGAACACGTACCGTTACCCTATTCACTTTTACGTTGATACAATGCTGCAATAAACTATTAACCTCAGTTCGATTATAAACGAGGGCAACATTCACTGAGGCTGTCCAAAAAGATGGTTTTGATTTATGGGGCCTTAATGATTAAAGTTTGCTTCGTGAACCTTTGAGTCTTTGTGACTTCGTGGCAATAAACTGCAGGTCTTTACCACGAGGACACGAAATCGCGAAGCAACACGAGAAACTCTTACTACAACTATTTATTAGTAAACGAAATAATTTAAATTCAACTATGCTATGGGTAAGCATACTTTTTGGACAGCCTCTTCGGGGTGGTTATGGCACTTTGATCAGGGCTTGGAATAAAAAATTGACTGCCTGATTTTTTTAACCACCTCCGATGGGGAAAAAGGAGGGGACATTTATGATTCCAAAAAGCCCATTATTAATCGAAGTCAGGTTATTACATATCATTGAGCTCTGCGGTATCCCCGGTTTAATCTTCACCGCCAAAGGCGCAGATAGTTTTGAGATAGATTGTGATTTCTAAACCTACGTTCGTTTGTACCAGTTTGCTATCGTATCTCTGCTTTCTCAATATCATATCGAACTGCACTCTCTCCGCGTTTCTTTGCCCCAAGGGGACCACTTTGTGGCGTTCTTCGCAGTTTATTTATCACCGCCAAAGACGCAGAAGAAACCCCTCTTTGTCTCACTAGCGTGTTGTTCGCTTCGCTCGAAGCCCCTTGGAAAGGGGAGAATTTTTACCTTTTCACCACACATATCTCAAATCTCACTTCTCAAGACTCAAGACTCAACCCTAAAGCAGATACTTCTCAGGAGCCGTAACCATTTGTCCCGTTTTTGTTGCTTGTTCGGCCAGCAGTGTCCACACGGAGGCGTTATACCCTTCAATCGTCAATTTTTCAGGGGCACTTCCTTTTTTGATATAGTTTACAAACCCTTCCAGGAAGAGAAGCGTGTCATTCATCTCATAATCCGGAGAAATATACTTTCCTCCCAGCCTTACCGGTGTATCGGGCAGCCAGGTGGCACCGCCAATGGGAATGGTTTCGTTCTCCCCCTCCTCCAGCTGCTGCAGCAGGTTCTCTGCCGATGGCGGGTCCGACGGAAACTCCTCAAACCACATGTTCGATTCCAGCTCCATGGTACCATCATTACCCAGTACCTGTACCTGCATGCCGTTATGCTTGTTACTCGTGATACAGTCGTACGAGAAGTGAATGCCATCGGGATATCGAAACACCAGTGCAAAGTTATCATACACTTCGCGCCCGTCATCAAAAAAGTTGATGCTGCCGTGCCCCACTACCGATTCCGGCGTTTGCCCAAGCACCCAGTTGGCCACCTGGAAATGGTGCGAACCCAGTTCGGATATCATTCCGGCAGACGATTCATCATAAAATCGCCAGTTGAGCCGTTTATCGAGTTCGGTTCCGCGTCCGCCCGTATCTTCATAAAAAATCCAATCGGTGTTGCGGTGCCACCAGCCTCGCATCATGGTTATCGGCCCGATATCACCCTTTTCCAGTTTATCCATCGCATCCAGGTAGATAGGATTAAAGAGCCGCTGATGCCCGATCATCAGAATTTTATCCTCCTCGAGATGCGTATCATACATTCGTTTAACGTCATCAAGGTGACGCGCCATCGCTTTTTCGCAGAACACATGAAGGCCGGCCTGCAGGCAGTCAACCGTCATTTGTGCATGTTCATGAAGAGGCGTTGCAATCACCACGCCGTCCAGCTCGGTGGATTCAATCATTTTGCGATAGTCCATATAGGCATCAGCCTGTGGCACAATTTCCTTTGCCTTTTCGAAATGGGGCTCATAGTTATCACACACCGCAGCAATTTCGAGGTTCATGTGCTTTTCGAGCTCCTGGAGATTGTATGTGAGTGCTGTGCCCCGCGACCCCACTCCTATAACGCCAATCCGAACCCTGTCGGCCGCTCCTGTTCCGTCGGGAGCCGGATTATTAAATATCGAAAACCAGGGCATGTGCACAGCCATTGCCGTTGAACCCGCAAACGCGGCCGTCATTTCAAGAAACTTCTTCCGGTTGATTCTCATACTGTTCCAGTCCGTTATTTTGATTACTGTTATACACTGTTATTTCGGGCTCACCTGACCCCGCACTGTAGTCGATCTTTGCGGCTTCAACGCCATCATAGAGATCGAGAATTTCCTCAATCTGTTCATCATCCATCACCAAAAATGCCGTGGACAGCATTTCTGCAAGCAACGGTGATGCGGCACAAACGCTCATCGTAACGGGACGATCGTCTGTAAGTCCGGTTCGCGGATGAATAACATGATGGTGCTGAACCGGCTGTCCGCCATCATCAAGATAGAAGTTGCCCGAGGTAGACACCGAGGCATTCTGAACCCTGAATACGTGCGCCGATTTACGGGGATTTGTCGCGTGCCGGATGCCGATTTTCCAGTTTCCGCCCGCAGGGTGTGGGCCAACTGCAAGTACCGAGCTGTCGCCAAAGTTGATAAATGCATGCTTTACGCCCCGGCTCAAAAACAGCTCCCGAATTTTCTCGAGGGCGTATCCCTTCCCAAATCCTCCGAGGTCGAACTGCACTCCATCGCCCATTTTAACTCTGTAACCCTCTTCAAAAAGCTGAACAGAGTGCATGCCAGGAAGCACATCTTCCGCACCTGACGGTTCTCCGGCCATACCTGCGAGAACGGGATCAAAAGCTCCTGCTGTTATTTCCCAGCAGGTTTTACAGGCTTTCAGGATATCAAAGAACTCCCCGTCTACTTGTGCAGACCGACCCGCTTTTATTTGATTGAGGCGGGACAGATCACTTTGTGGATCAAACCGGCTGATTTTACGCTCAATGCGGTCCACCTCCCGCTTCACCTGTACAAACAATCGGTTTCCCGCAGACTCATCCAGCCCGGGGAGGATCAGGTGGAACCGGGTACCCATTGCGTAGAATCGGTTCGAAAAGGCTGAACGGTTCATTATAAGTTTCTTAAAAATGGAGCTGCCGAAAGATGCAGCCCGTTTCGTTAAATAATCGACAGCGATGTTTACTCAGCAAAAGCCTGATACATATCCTCAATTTCCTCTACAGTAGGTGCTTCGCCTTCAACAATCCAGAACCGGTATTTCAGCAAATAAGGTGCGCCTTCAGAGAGCTGGTAAGGAATAAACTCCCCAAAACGTCCGTACAGACGCTCCGACATTTCACCATCATCCGGGTTTGAGGGGTGGCTCATATAAACCACAGTATATTCACTATCCTCAATGCTGTAGTTCATTGCGTTCCATGGCAGATCCATGCGGTTCTCCTCATCCAGTTCCTCGGTGGGATCGAGATCAGCCAGTGCGGGCGGACGAATAAAGCTGGTTACATCTTCGTTATCGGCCACGTACTGATCCGCCCGAAACTGCACGCCTGCGTGCTGCAGATCACCGCTGAGGCTGAAAAGTCCTGCAATGGCATAGAGTCGCGAATCAAAATCAATAACAAAACTTTCTGATGAAAACCGGCGAACCCGAAGTTCCCGCTCCTCCTCAAGCAAAATTTCTCCGTTCTCATCTTTCCAGTCAATTTCAACTACGTGTCCGCCAAATACGGGTCCGCTCATCTCTTTTAAGAAGCGGTCGTGCTGGGTGTGTTCTCCATTTTCTGCATGCCACATGTCAAACTCGCGATCGCCCAGGATGACGCGATTATAACCGTAAAAAATACCGCGATGGTGAGAATAGAGACCGCCCGGGCCTTTGGTGATGGTTTCGTCACCGGTTGGGCTGTAAACGTGGTGAAACGGTTTTTTCGTCATTTCAACATCCTGCGGATCATACACAGGGTGCTCGTAACCTATCAGCGGATTGCCATCATACAAAAGCTGAATCGAATCATCATCTGTACGCTCCCAGGTATATTCGGGTGCAGGACACTCAGCGTCCGTACGCACCGTATACGTTTCGGTTGAGTTAGAAGGCTGGCTGCCTGTCCACCATATTTTCACGTTTGCCCCTGTCTGCTCCTCAATCTGAGCAGGGATCAGTGATTCACGTGATGCCGTTTCGAGGCATACCGTTTCCGGGATCTCATCCATAGTTACGGTGGCAGAAACCGGGGCCTGGAACAGTGCTTCATCACCCGTTGTATACTCAAAAGAGACGGGTTCAGGGCCTCCGCAGGCCGAAAGAAAAAGAAAGAGAAAAAGAATAAAAGCAGTACTCAGTAATTTCATGATGGGTTTGATTTGTTCAATGGGTTCGGGTTAACAGGTTGTTAGATAGTTGTCGAAATTTTTAGTTGGCAATGCGCTTATCAACCGTAATGTAATGAACACTCCTGTTTTATGGTAAATCGTCTTTGCCACTTTTAGTTATAATTTATCAGTCTTTTTGGGTTGATACGGCCGGATAATCAAAATATCGCTTTGCATTCGCATAACAGACTTTCACAATCAGCGTTTTCATCATCTCCATATCATTTGGAATAAGCCCCTTTTCGGCATCTGTACCAATAATATTGCAGAGTATTCGACGAAAGTAGTCGTGCCGTGAAAATGACAGAAAGCTTCTGGAGTCGGTCGTCATGCCGATAAACTCACTGAGAATTCCCATGTTCGACAGCGATTCGACCTGATTTTCGATACCTTTTTTTTGATCCAGGAACCACCACGGCGGACCATGCTGCACCTTCCCGGGAATTGTGCCGTCCTGAAAATTGCCGGCCATGGTTGCCATAAGCTCGTTATCGCGAGGATTGATGTTATAAAGTACCGTTTTCGGCAGTTTGTTCTCGGTATCGAGGCGGTCGAGCAGCCTTGCAAGCGGCTTTGCCATTTCGGTATCCCCGATAGAATCGAACCCGCTGTCGGGACCCAGTTTTTTAAAAAACCGCGTATTATTATTCCGGATCGGACCAATGTGAAGCTGGTATACCCACCCCTTCTCCGAATCCATCAATCCGCAAAAATAGAGAAATGCCGATTTGTAAGCCCTCTCCTCGGGTTCAGAAACATGTTCACCGGCAAACGCTTTTTGAAAGGTTCTCTCCACTTCGCTCAGGGTAAAGGGATCAGAAAAGGGTTCTTCAACGCCGTGATCGGATGCCCTGCACCCCAGTTCATGAAAATCACCGTGCCGCTTTTCAAGTGCTTCCAGCAGATCAGAAAATGTTTTAACCTCGAAGTCTGCCTGACTGCTCAGCGCCTCAAGCCACTCTTTAAACGATTTACTGTCTCGTATATTCATCCCCTTATCAGGACGGAAGGTTGGCACCATTTCAAAATCTCTGCCGTCTTCAGCCTGATAGGCTTTGTGATGCTCCAGCGACCCTGCGGGATCATCGGTAGTGGCCACTACTTCAACCCTGCACCGTTTAAGCAGTGATCTTGCAGAAAATGACGGCTCCTGAAGCATGTCGTTGCACTCATTCCAGACAGTATCTGCGGTTTCACCGCTTAATAAACGGGTGGTAATCCCGAACGGATCGGCCAGTTCGAGATGCGTCCAGTGATAGAGCGGATTTTTTATGGTTTTGGGTACTGTTTCTGCCCAGGCAAGAAACTTCTCTCTGTCTGATGCAGAGCCGGTGATCAGCTCTTCATCGACCCCGCAGGTGCGCATGGCCCGCCATTTATAGTGATCTCCCGCCAGCCACAGCTCCGTAAGGTTCCTGTACCGGCGATCAGCCACAATATCTTCGGGAGGCAGATGGTTGTGATAGTCAATAATCGGCAGATCGGCAGCTGTTTCGTGATACAGCCTTTGCGAGGTTTCGTTTTGCAGTAAAAAGTGATCGTTTATAAAGGATATTGGCTTCATAAAGCATAAAAATTTAAAATGACGCCCGGCTTTTGGTGTCACGAAGTTTATCAAAAAGAGAGTCGTACCTGTCAATCATTCGGCTCCAGTCCAGGTGCTTGTTGATATTCTGCAGCGATGATTTTGGCAGCGGCTTGGTTTCACCGGTGAGCAGATCTTTCAGATAATGGAATAGATCGTCCTCGGTTTCATACAGAACCGGTGAGTGCAGCAGCGGCTGATGGAGGTGATCGGGAATAATCTCGGGATAGTGGAGGCGGTTGGGTACCAGCGGATGACATCCGCAATAGATCGCCTCCATAATGGCCACGCAGAAAAACTCGTGTGTTGCCGTAGATACCACAATATCACCCGAGTGCAGCAATTTGCTGTAGTTTTCAACATTTTCCACATATCCGAAGTGGGTGATCTGGTCACCAAATCGTTTCCAGGCGCGCTCAAACTCCTCCGGCTTTTTGTGCTGCGTATCTCCGGCCAGAATCAGGTCAAACTCCAGGTCAATATCATTCAGCCGGTTCAGCACCTTAAAAAACATCGACGGATTGCGGTCGAATTGCCAGCGCTGATTCCAAACAATGACCGGCCGCTTGTTGTTCTGCCTTGTGTCCGGCTGCTCATCAAACACAGAGAGATTGAGGCCGGGATAGATTACCATACTCTTCTCCCGGATTTTATCCAGCGTGTTGTAGTGCTTGTCACCGGGAAAATTATCGAGAAATTCCGGCAGTGAATCCAGCAGATCGTTCAGGTGAAACTGTGTGGTAAAAATCAGCTTATCGGCCGATAGCATACTCAGGTAGTTGATGTAACAGTAGGTAAGATCGCGCTCCTCGCCCTCCGGCATAGGCTGTGTGAGCTGATTTTCGTGCATCATCATCACTTTTGGCGTGTGCGCAAACCGCGGATTTGTAAGCGCCAGAAAAGCGGGGAGGTTGGTCATACTGCTAACCAGAAGCAGATCGATATCATCCTTTATCTCTGCAGACATCTCGGCCAGCTTCACAGAATCGCCGTGCATACGCCATTTCCATCGGCGGTAGTCGAGCTTTACGGGATGCAGCGTATGGCGCGAATTCTCCTTCAGGCCCTTCAGAAAAGCCTTATGTGATCCGTTATAATAGGGTTCAACTGCGAGTATATTCAAAAATTCTCCGCTTCGGTTTGTGGGTAGATCGAAGTAAGGCAACAAGCCTTATAGTATCAACCTTTAATGTAACAAATCAATGGAACATCGGTGAACCGATATCACCACTTTTAGTATAGTGTCATGTCAATACTCAAATGTCGGATAGAGTCGCTTTAATTTTATCCGTGCATCATCTGTCGTAAATTGCCAGTTAATTTTCTTTTCCTGGCTGTTTCGGGCTATTTCCCACGCGGTGG
>Ga0081527_100336_pt1 | contig 28473 bp, 22 predicted proteins | sample HotLakmasection5_FD_70992 | JGI IMG/M metagenome (GOLD analysis project Ga0081527, IMG submission 70992) | Hypersaline microbial mat communities from Hot Lake, Washington, USA - Section #5 (SPADES assembly) (version 2) | ecosystem: Environmental > Aquatic > Non-marine Saline and Alkaline >... | reverse complement strand
CCATGAGCAGCTAGCGTCGGTGGACACATCACCAGTGAGGGGCACCGTGGAGTTCCTGGAGGGGCAGCCGCCGAGCCACGATCTGACCTACGAGGACGTGTTCCTGGTCCCCTCTCGGGCCGGGTCCACCTCGCGGCTCGACGCGGACCTGGCCACCGAGGACGGCTCTGGCACCACCGTGCCGCTCATCGCGGCCAACATGACGGCCGTCTCGGGACGCCGCATGGCCGAGACGTTGGCTCGCCGGGGCGGGCTGGCGGTGATCCCACAGGACATCCCGGTCCCGATCGTCGCGTCGGTGATCGCCGCGGTGAAGGCGTGCCACCCGGTCTTCGAGACACCGATCACGCTCCGGGCGCACGACACGGTCGGCGAGGCTCTCAACCTGATCCCCAAACGGGCGCACGGTGCGGCGGTCGTGCTCGACGCCGACCGGCACCCGATCGGCGTGGTCACGCTGGTCGACCTGTCGGGTCAGGACCGCTTCACCCAGGTGGGCCAGGTGATGTCGAGCGACCCGGCGGTCATCAGCGACCGCGTCGACCCCCGGGCGGCCTTCGACGAGCTGGCCGAGGTACGGCACCGGCTCGCACCGGTGGTGGACGAGGAGGGTCGGCTGCGCGGGTTGCTGACCCGACCCGGTGCCCTGCGGTCGACCCTGTACCGCCCGGCGCTGGACCGCTCGGGGCGCCTGCGGATCGGCGCCGCGATCGGGGTGCGGGGCGACAGCGCCGCCCGCGCCGCCGCGCTGCTCGAGGCCGGGGCCGACGTGCTGGTGCTCGACACCGCGCACGGGCACCAGGACCGGATGCTCGACGCGCTCACGGCGGTGCGGGAGCTCGCGCCCGAGGTCCCGGTGGTCGCCGGCAACGTCGTGACCCGGGACGGGGTCGCGGACCTGGTCGCCGCAGGCGCCGACATCGTCAAGGTCGGCGTCGGTCCGGGCGCGATGTGCACGACCCGGATGGCCACCGGGGTCGGCCGGCCGCAGTTCTCGGCGGTGCTGGAGTGCGCCCGGACCGCGACCGAGCTCGGGGCCCGGGTGTGGGCCGACGGCGGGGTCCGCCACCCCCGCGACGTGGCGCTGGCGCTGGCTGCCGGCGCCAGCAACGTCATGATCGGGTCGTGGTTCGCGGGCACCTACGAGTCCCCCGGTGACCTGGAGCGCGACGCCGACGGGCGCGCCTACAAGGTGTCGTTCGGGATGGCCTCCGCCCGGGCGGTCCAGGTCCGGACCGCGGGCGAGGACGCGTTCGAACGGGCCCGCAAGGCCATGTTCGAGGAGGGGATCTCCTCCGGTCGCCAGTACCTCGATGCCGAGCACCCCGGGATCGAGGACCTGCTGGACGTCATCGTCGCCGGGGTGCGCAGCGCCCTCACCTACGCAGGGGCGCTGGACATCCCCACCTTCGCGATGCGGGCCCGGGTCGGGGTCCAGACCCGGGCCGGCTACGCCGAGGGGATGCCGGTGCTGCGCGGCTGGTGAGGCTCAGTCGAAGACCGCCGCGATCTCCTCGACGCCGGTGGCATCGAGCTGCTCGAGCGCGCGCAGTGCCTGCATGTTCTCCCGCACCTGCTCCACCCGGGACGCACCGGTGATGACCGTCGAGACGTTGGGGTTGGCCGCGGTCCAGGCGATCGCGAGCTGCGCCATCGTTACCCCGTACTCCTCCTCCGCGAGCTGCTTGAAGCGGCGCAGCGCAGCGTCGTGCCGGCCGTCGGTCAGTCGCTTGCCGAGCCACTCGTAGCCCTCGAGCGCGGCCCGGCTGTCCTCCGGGACCCCGTCGAGGTACTTGCCGGTCAGCAGGCCGGATGCCAGCGGGGACCAGATCGTCGTGCCCAGGCCGATCTCGTCGTAGAGCCGGGCGTACTCCTTCTCGACCCGGTCGCGCCACAGCAGGTTGTACTGCGGCTGCTCGGTGATCGGCCGGTGCCAACCCCGCTTGTCCGCGATCTCCCAGGCGCCCCGGATCTCGTCCGCGGACCACTCCGAGGTACCCCAGTACAACGCCTTGCCGCGGTCGATCGCGTCCGACATGGCGCGCACCGTCTCCTCGAGCGGCGTGTGCGGGTCGGCCCGGTGGCAGTAGATGACGTCGAGGTGCTCCAGGCCGAACCGCTCCAGGGAGGCATCGACCGCCTCGAGCAGGTACTTGCGGTTGAGGGTGTTCCGGCTCGTCGGCCCGTCGTGGATACCCCAGAAGTACTTGCTCGTCACCACGTACTCGTGCCGCTGCCAGCCGAGCTGCCGGATCGCCTCCCCCATGATGCGCTCCGACTCGCCGCCGGCGTACACCTCGGCGTTGTCGAAGAAGTTGACGCCGGCGTCGAAGGCGGCGGCCATGCAGTCCTTGGCGCGGTCGACGTCGAGTTGGCTCTTGAAGGTGACCCAGGATCCGAAGCTCAAGGCGGACACCTTGAGACCGGACTCCCCCAGGCGACGGTACGGCATCTCCACGGTGTGCTCCTGTCGGCGAGCGGTCGCTGTCGGCCGCGGTCACGGCCGTCCTGCCCCCGAGGCTACGCGACGCCGCGGCGGGGCCCGCCGGCCCCGGTGCCCCGGGCCCGGCGGCGGGGGGCTCCCCGCGAGCCGTGTCGTCGGCCGCCGCGGCCGGCGGCTGTGTGCCGGCCGCCGGTGCCGTGGCGACCCGTTCGCGTTGTGCCGTAGCACGCTCCAGAGCGGCCGTGATCTCGGCATCGCCGGGGCTCAGCAACAGCGCCTGCTCCAGATCGTCGACCGCGAGATCGACCAGACCGAGTTCGGTGTAGAGCTCGCCGCGCCGTTGGAAGGCCAGATGATGCTCCGGCTCGAGCTCGATCGCCCGGGTGAAGTCGGCAACCGCGTCGTCGTAGGCGCCGGAGGCGAAGGCCAGCTCACCGCGCCGGACATGCGCGACGCGCAGATTGCGGATGGTCGTGGCGTCTCCCGGGCGGAGCGCCATCGCCTGGCTGTAGTCGGCGATCGCCGGATCGAAATCGCCGGCCTCGCCATGCGCGACGCCGCGATTGTTGTAGGTGATCGCCAAGGCCTCGCCGACCAGCTCGCCGGAGCGGATGGCCTGGGTGTAGTGGCGCACGGCGGACGCGAAGTCGCCCTGTCTGAAGGCCTCGTTGCCGAGCCGCACATCGGCCAAGCCCTGCGCCAGCGCTGCCCCTCCGAACCCGAGCCCGCCGAACCCCGGCCCGCCGAACCCCAGGTTGAGGCCGATCGTGATCAGCAACGCCGCGCCGAGTGCCGTCAATCGCCGCATCCGCGGTACTCCCAGTGGTCGTCGATCTGTCTTCGTCACCCGGACGTTTAACACCAGAGCCGGCCGACGTCAGCCTTTGCCGCCCGGTTTTTCGCGGGCCAGGCGCTCGCGCAGCCGGCGCCCGGCACCGTCCAGCGTCTGCTGCGGCGCGCGGGTCAAGCCCAGCGCGTCGGCGGGCACGTCACGGGTCACCACGCTGCCGGCGCCGATGACCGCGTCCGCGCCGACGATCACCGGGGCGACGAACGCCGAGTTCGAGCCGATGAAGGCGCCCTTGCCGATCACCGTCTTGTGCTTGCTGAAGCCGTCGTAATTGCAGGTGATGGTGCCCGCCCCGATATTCGCGTCGGCACCGACCTCGCAATCGCCGAGATAGGTGAGGTGGCTGGCTTTGGCCCCGGCACCCAGCGTGGTGTTCTTGGCCTCGACGAAATTACCGATCTTGGCCGCGCCGGCGACGACGGTCCCGGGGCGCAGCCGCGCGAAGGGACCGATCTCGGCCCGCTCGCCGATCGTCGCACCGGCCAGATGCGAATGGCTGTGGATCACCGCTTCGGCCGCGACCCGCACACCGGGGCCGAAGACGACGAACGGCCCGATCACCGCCCCGGGCCCGATCTCGGTGTCGGCCGCGAGAAAGACGGTCTCCGGCGCCTCCATGATGACGCCCCGAGCCATGAGGTCGACCCGGCGCCGTGCTTGGAACTGTGCCGCCACCTCGGCCAGCTGTGCTTGGGTGTTGACCCCCTGCCCCTCGATCCAGCTCGCCTCCACGGCCCGGCAGGGCCAGCCGTGCCGCTGTGCGATTTCGACGACGTCGGTGAGGTAGTACTCGTCACTGCCGGGATGCTGCTCGAGTTCACCGAGCAGGGTCGCCGATCGATCGGCGGCGAGCGCCATCACACCGGAATTGCAGAAGCCCTCGGCGAGCAGTGCCGGATCGCAATGCTTGTGCTCGACGATGGCCAGAAGCTCGCCGCCCGCGCCGAGCCGCAACCGGCCGTAGCCCAGCGGATCGGGGGGCCGCATGCCGAGCACCGCCACCGCCGCCTGGTCCAGCTTGCGGCGCTCCAGCAGTGCGCGGAGCGTGGCCTCGCTCATCAGCGGCGTGTCGCCGTAGAGGACCAGCACGGCACCTTCGCGAAGCAGTTCGGGTGCTGCCACCTGCAACGCGTGACCCGTGCCCATGGGCGGATCCTGGATGACGATCGCCGCATCGGGCGCGTGCCGCGTCACCTCGGCCGCCACGGATGCCATGTCACGGCCGAGCACCACCACGAGCTTCGCCGGCCCGAGGGCTTGCGCGGTCGCCAGGACGTGGCCGATCAGTGTGCGCCCGGCCAGTTCGTGCAGCACTTTCGGCCGCGCGTTCTTCATCCTGGTGCCGCGCCCGGCAGCGAGGATCACGACACTCCACGGTTCGACCATGTCACCCTTCTCTGCTCTGCGCGGCCCGGCCGCATCAGCGGGCTCGACGAACAGCCCTCACCTATCCAAGATGCCGGCCGCTCTCAACCCGGACGGTGATCCATTGAAATGACTTCGCAAGCGGTGGTGTTCGATCTCGACGGTACACTCGTCGACACGCTTCCCGACCTGCATACGGCGGTCGCACGGCTGTTGAACGAGGCCGGGCTCGCCGTACCGTCGCCAGCCGAAGTGCGACGGATGATCGGCGATGGTGCGCGAAAGCTGGTCGAACGCTCGCTCACCTGGAGCCGGGGCGCGCCGAACGAAGCCGAGCTGGAGGACGCGCACCGACGATTTCTCGCGCTCTACAACGCCGCACCTTGTGTCGAGAGCCGGCTCTTCGCCAATGTCGAGGCGGCACTCGATCGCCTCGCCGCCGACGCCACGCCGCTCGGGGTCTGCACCAACAAGCCGCAGCGGCCGACCGAGCTCATCCTCGGCGGCCTCGGGATCATGCCGCGGTTCGCTGCGGTGGTCGGCGGTGATGCGGTGGAACGACGCAAGCCGCATCCGGATCACCTCAGATGCGTGCTGGAGCGGATGGGTGCGGCACCCGAACGCACCGTCATGGTGGGCGACAGCAAGAACGACCTCGCGGCTGCTCGCGGCTGTGGCCTCGCCTGCATCCTCGTCGATTACGGCTACAGCGCCGAGCCCGTCGCGGATCTCGGGGCGGATCGCGTGATCAGCGATTTCGCCGAGCTCGACAGAGCACTCGAATCCCTCCTGGCCCGCTGACACCACTACCCGTCCCGACACAGCGCCATCCGGTCCTCCAGCATCCGACGCTTGACACCACCAACGCCTCGACCTAATCGCCGATGCGAGACTCCGGGCGCGTAGCTCAGCGGGAGAGCACTGCCTTCACACGGCAGGGGTCACAGGTTCAATCCCTGTCGCGCCCACCACCCTTCTAGCGGCCATCCCTGAACTTTCCGTTAACGGCGGGTTCAGCCGTTCTCGAACAGCGCCGTGGTGATGTAGCGCTCGGCGAAGGACGGGATCACGGCGACGATGGTCCGCCCGGCCATCTCGGGACGGGCGCCCACCTCCAGCGCTGCGGCGAGGGCCGCACCGGACGAAATGCCGCCGGCGATGCCTTCGCTCCGAGCCAGCCGCCTCGAGGTCGAAAACGCGGTCTCGTTGGCGATCTTGATCACCTCGTCGACCAGCTCGACCTCGAGATTGTCCGGCACGAAACCGGCGCCGATCCCCTGGATCATGTGCGGCGCCGGCTCCCCGCCGGAGAGTACGGGGCTCGCCTCGGGCTCGACCGCGACCAGCCTGAGCGACGGTTTGCGCGGCTTGAGAACCTGACCGCAGCCGGTGATCGTGCCGCCGGTGCCGACCCCGGCGATGATCACGTCGACCGCACCCTCGGTGTCGCGCCAGATTTCCTCGGCCGTCGTCCGCCGGTGGATCGCCGGATTGGCGGGGTGCGAGAACTGCCCCGGCATCACCGCCCCCGGAATCTCGGCCAGAAGCTCGTTCGCCCGCTCGATCGCCCCCTTCATGCCCCGCTCGCGCGGCGTGAGCTCGATCTCGGCACCCAGGAACTTCAGCATCTTGCGCCGCTCGATCGACATCGATTCCGGCATGGTGAGGATCAGCCGATAGCCCCTGGCCGCCGCCACGAAGGCCAGCGCAATGCCGGTATTGCCCGAGGTCGGCTCGACGATCGTGCCGCCGGGCCGCAGCGCCCCCGCGGCCTCCAGCGCCTCGATCATCGCCACACCGATCCGGTCCTTCACACTCGCCAAGGGATTGAAGAACTCCAGCTTGAGCAGAATGTCGGCCGCGATGCCCTCCTCGCCGAGCAGCCGGCGAATCCGGACCAGGGGTGTATTGCCGATGGTCTCGGCGATGCTGTCGTAGATCCGGCCGCGGCCCGGTTCATCGAAGACGAGAGAAGCGCTCGCGGGACTCGTCGGGCTGGTGGACATGGCTACCCCCTGATCGCTGATTTCTTGCGGGCGCGGACATGCGTTGGCGCCGCCCGGTAGGTTGACGTCGCTGACAGACTAGGCGCAAGCTCGTCCTTGCGCTACCTCCGGCCGACGACGCGAAGCGAAGCGACCATGGCGGATCTGCCCGACATCCCTTCACCCTGCATCGGCGTCTGCCGCCTCGATCCCGACACCCGGCGCTGTGCGGGCTGTCTCAGGACGCCGCGCGAGATCGTGCGGTGGCCCGAGGCCGACAATGCCGAACGCCTCGCCATCGTCCAGGACCTCCGCCGGCGCCGCCGTGCCGCCGGTATCACCAGCCCCGCCGACAGCCGGCCACGGCGCCGCGCTTCGACCCTCACCGGATAGCCCGTAGCGATGCCCGACCGTCTGCGCCCGCTCCTCGACGAACGCCATGTCCTGCTGGCCGACGGCGGCATGGGCACTGGCCTCTTCAAGCGCGGCCTCGAGACCGGCGACAGCCCGGAGATCTGGAACGTCGACCACCCGGATCGCGTGGCGGACGTGCATCGCGAGTTCATCGAGGCAGGATCGGACATCATCCTCACCAACAGCTTCGGCGGCAACGCCTTCCGCCTCGAGCTGCACGACGCCCAGGACCGGGTCGCCGAGCTCGACCGCGCGGCTGCCCGGGTGGCGCGGCGGGCGACCGACGCGGCGGGCCGCCCCGTCCTGGTCGCGGGCTCGATCGGCCCCACGGGCGAAATCCTGATGCCGGTCGGCAGCCTCGATCCGGCCGCGGCCGAGGCCGCGTTTCGCGCCCAGGCCGAAGCACTCGCCGAAGGTGGCGTCGACATCCTCTGGATCGAGACGATGTCCTCGGCCGAGGAGCTTCAGGCGGCGGTGCAGGCGGCGAGCGGGCTGGGTCTGCCGGTCTGTGCGACCATGAGCTTCGATACCAACGGCCGGACGATGATGGGTCTCACCCCCGATGCCGCCTTGAGCCTGGCGCACCGGTTCGTCCCGCCGCTCGCCGGCTTCGGGGCGAATTGCGGCATCGGCCCGGCGCAGCTGCTCGCGACACTCCTCGGTTTCAGCCGCTTCGAGCGGCAGGGCGAGGTGATCATCGCCAAGGGCAATTGCGGCATCCCCGAATACCGCGACGGGGCGATCCACTACACCGGCACGCCCGACATCATGGCCGACTACGCGCTCCTCGCCCGCGATGCCGGAGCACGGATCATCGGCGGCTGCTGCGGCACGCAAGGCCAGCACATCGCCGCCATGCGCCGGGCGCTGGATACGACCGAGCCCGAGGGCGTGCCGGACGTCGCGCGGATCGAGGCACTGCTCGGCCCGGTCACCGCCGCCGACACCAAGCCCGTGGAGTCGCCTCGCGGCGAGCGGCGCCGCGGCCGCTCGCGCAGCCCGGCCTGAGCCGTGAACTGGCCGATCTCCTAGCTGGCGAGTGCGTCGGGTTCGATGGCCGTGATCTCGAAGGCCGCCGCCATCAGCGAGCGGGTATAGGCAGCCTCGGGTGCGGTGAAGATCCGCTCGGCCGTGCCCTGCTCCACGACCTTGCCCTGGCGCATCACGATCACCTCGTGGCTCAAGGCGCGCACCACCCGAAGATCGTGGCTGATGAAGAGGTAGGCGAGGCCGTAGCGGGCCTGCAGATCGCGCAACAGATCGACGATCTGCGCCTGGACGGACATGTCGAGTGCGGAGGTCGGCTCGTCGAGGACGACGAAACGCGGCTTCAAGGCCATCGCACGGGCGATGGCGATCCGTTGCCGCTGGCCGCCCGAGAATTCGTGCGGGTAGCGGTCCTGCATCGAGGGGTCGAGCCCGACCTCCTTCAGTGCGGCCGCCACGAGCTCGCGCCGTTCCCCGGCGTCCCTGCCGATCTTGTGCAGGATCAGCCCCTCTTCGATGATCTGGCTTACCGACATGCGCGGGCTGAGACTGCCATAAGGATCCTGAAAAACGATCTGCATCTCGCGCCTGAGTGGCCGCATCTTGTTCCAGGACCAGCCCTGGATGTCCTGCCCCCTGAAGCGAATGCCACCGGTGCTGGAGAGCAGCCGCAGAAGGGCCATGCCGAGCGTCGTCTTGCCCGACCCGCTCTCGCCCACCACCCCCACGGTCTGGCCTTCGCGGATCTCGAAGCTGATGCCGTCGACGGCCTTCACATGCCCCACCGTGCGCTTCAGGAGCCCGCGCTGGATCGGAAAATGCACCTTGACGTCGGCCGCACTCACCACGCTCGTCGCGGTCTCGTCCGCCTCGGGCGGGGCACCCTTGGGCTCGGCCGCGAGCAGATGCCTGGTATAGGCGTGCTGCGCGTCGGTGAAGATGGCCTCGGTCGGGCCCTGCTCGACGATCAGCCCGTCGGTCATCACCGCCACCCGGTCGGCCACCCGGCGAACGATGGTGAGATCATGCGTGATCAACAGCACGGCCATCTTCAGGCGGACCTGCAGCTCCTTGATCAGGGAGAGGATCTGCGCCTGAACCGTGACGTCGAGGGCGGTCGTCGGCTCGTCGGCGATCAAAAGGTCCGGCTCGTTGGCGAGCGCCATGGCGATCATCACCCGCTGGCGCTGGCCGCCCGAGAGCTGGTGCGGATAGGACTTGAGCCGGGACTCGGCGTCGTCGATGTGCACCAGCGCCAAGAGCTCCAGCACCCGCTCGCGGATGGCACCGCCGGTCATGCCGCGGTGCAGCTGCAGGATCTCGCCGATCTGCCGCTCGACCGTGTGCAGCGGATTGAGCGAGGTCATCGGCTCCTGGAAGATCATCGAGGCCTTGTTGCCACGCACCCGGCGGAGCACGCGGTCGGGTTGGCCCATCAGCTCCTGGCCGTCGAGCTTCACACTGCCCGATGGATGCCAGGCCTTGGGGTAGGGCAGCAGCTGCAGGATGGAGAGGGCCGTCACCGACTTGCCCGAGCCGCTCTCGCCGACCAGGGCCAGGGTCTCGCCCTTGTCGATCGCGAAGCTGACGCCGCGGACGGCCTCGATGTCGCGCTCGCCCGAGCCGAAATTGACCGACAGGTTCTCGACCTCGACGAGGCTCATGCGCGCTCCTTTGCCGGCTCGGGCGCCGAATCGGGCTGGTCGGGCCGGGCGGGACGCCGTGCGGCAGCGGGGCCCTCGGTACCCGGCGCCCGGGTCTGCTCCTTGGGTGCGGCATCGAGCGCCAGGGCGGCAAACGTCTTTCGCGGATCGAACGCGTCGCGCACCGCCTCGAAGATGAAGATCAAGAGTGAAAGCATGACGGCGAGCACGAGAAAGCCCGAGATGCCGAGCCAGGGGGCATGCAGGTTGTTGCGCCCCTGGGCCAAGAGCTCGCCCAGGGACGGCGAGCCCGGCGGCAGGCCGAAGCCGAGAAAATCGAGGCTGGTCAGCGTGGTGATCGAGCCGTTGAGAATAAAGGGCATGAAGGTCAGCGAGGCCACCATGGCATTGGGCAGGATGTGGCGGAACATGATGGTGACGTTGCCGACGCCCAAGGCCCGGGCCGCGCGGACGAAATCGAGATTGCGCGCGCGCAGGAACTCGGCGCGCACGACATCGACCAGCGCCATCCAGCTGAACAAAAGCATCAGGCCGAGGAGCCACCAGAAATTCGGCGTGACCACCGAGGCCAGGATGATCAGGAGATAGAGGGTGGGCAGACCCGACCAGATCTCCATGAACCGCTGAAAGCCGAGATCGACCCAGCCGCCGAAATAACCCTGCACGGCCCCCGCCATGATGCCGACGATCGAGGAGAGGACGGTGAGCGTCAGGCCGAACAATACCGAGATGCGAAAGCCGTAGATGATCCGGGCGACGACGTCGCGCGCCTGGTCGTCGGTGCCGAGCCAGTTCTGTGCGGTGGGCGGCGACGGTGCCGGCACCCCGAGATCGCGGATCACGGTGTTGTAGCTGTAGGGAATGGGCGGCCAGAGGATCCAACCCCGCTCCTCGATCAGCTCCTTGACGAACGGGTCGTGATAGTCGGTCGACGTGGGAAAGAAGCCGCCGAATTCGGTCTCCGGGTAGTCGACGAGCACGGGAAAGTAGGTCTGGCCCTCGAAACGGACGACGAGCGGCCGCTCGTTGGCGATGAACTCGGCAAACAGGCTGAGCACGAACAGCACGGCGAAGATGTGCAGCGACCAGTAGCCGCGCTTGTTGTTGCGGAAGTTCCAAAAGCGCCGCTCGTTGACCGGGTTCAGCCGCAGCCGAAAGCCGAAGAGCCTGGGTTCCTGAACGGCCGGCCGCGCCATCAGACCTCGCGCCGCTCGAAATCGATCCGGGGATCGACCAGCACATAGGTGAGATCCGAGATCAGCTTCACGATCAGGCCGAGCAGGGTGAAGACGAAGAGCGAGCCGAACATCACCGGGTAGTCACGGCGCAAGGCCGCCTCGAAGCCCAAGAGACCCAGCCCGTCGAGCGAGAAGATGATCTCGATCAAGAGCGCCCCGGTAAACAGGATGCCGATGAACGCACCCGGAAACCCCGCGATCACGATCAGCATCGAGTTCCTGAAAACGTGGCGATAGAGGACCTGCCGCTCGTCGAGCCCCTTGGCGCGGGCGGTGATCACGTACTGCTTGTTGATCTCGTCGAGAAAACTGTTCTTGGTCAGCATGGTGAGGCCGGCGAACGCACCGATGGTGAGGGCGATCAGCGGCAGGGTCATGTGCCAGAAATAATCGACGATCTTCATCGGCCAGCTGAGCTCGTGCCAATTGTCGGAGACGAGCCCGCGCAACGGGAACCAGTCGAAATAGCTGCCACCGGCAAAGAGGACGATCAACAGGATGGCAAAGAGAAAGCTCGGGATGGCGTTGCCGACGATGACGATGCCGCTGGTCCAGACGTCGAAGGGCGAGCCGTCCTTGACCGCCTTCCTGATCCCGAGCGGGATCGAGATCAAATAGGTCAAAAGCGTGGTCCAGAGACCCAGCGAGATCGAGACCGGCAGCTTCTCGCCGATCAGCTGCAGCACCGTGCGGTCGGAATAGAAGCTGGTGCCGAAGTCGAAGCGGATATAGTTGCCGAGCATCAGGAAGAAGCGCTCGTGCGCCGGCTTGTCGAAGCCGTACATCCGCTCGATCTCGGCGATGAAGGCGGGATCGAGCCCCTGCGCACCGCGATAGCCGCTCTCGCCGCCGTCGGCACCGCCGCCGCTCGCCTCGCCGCCCTCCGCAGCACCGGTGAGCCTCGCCGTGCTCTCCACCGCGGTGCCCGAGATCTCGGCGATCAGCTGCTCGACCGGCCCGCCCGGTGCCGCCTGGATGACGACGAAATTGACCACCATGATCCCGAAGAGGGTCGGGATGATCAACAACAGGCGGCGGATGATATAAGCGAGCATCGGCCCTCGGTGGCCAAAGGCGAGAGCGAGCCTACTCGGTCACGACCTCGTCGAGATCGAGATCACGCTGGCGACGGGCCACCTGCTCGGCCTTGTCCGGATCGACCCACCAGGCGTTGAGATCGAGCCCGTAGCGCGGATCGACCTCCGGCCGCTCGAACTTGTCCCAATAGGCCACCCGGGTGACCGGCGAGTACCAGTGCGGGATGACATAGTGGCCGTGCAACAGCACCCGATCGAGTGCGCGGGTGGCCGCCAACAATTCCTCGCGGCTCTCGGCGCGGATGACGCGCTCGATCAGGGCGTCGACGACGGGGTCGCAAATGCCGGCAAGATTGCGCGAGCCCGGCGTCTCGGCAGCCTCGCAGGACCAGAAATCGCGCTGCTCGTTGCCGGGCGAGAGCGACTGCCCCCAGACGGCGACGACCATGTCGAAATCGAAGGAGTCGAGGCGATTCTGGTACTGTGCGGTATCCACCGTGCGCATCGTGGCCTCGATCCCGAGCCGCTCGAGATTGCGGATGAAGGGGCCGGTGATCCGCTCGAAAGCAGGGTTGACCAGCAGGATCTCGAAGCGCATCGGCTCGCCGGTTTCGGTGTCGACGAGCTTGCGGGTCGAGCGATCGACCGCCCAACCGGCTTCCTGCAGCATCTCGAACGCGGTCCTGAGATTCTCGCGCAGCTCGCCCGATCCGTCCGTCTCGGGTGGATCGTAGACCTCGGTGAAGACTGCCTCGGGCAATTGCTCGCGGAAGGGCTCGAGGATCGCCAGCTCGCGCTCGCTCGGCAGCTCGGTCGCGGCGAGTTCGGTATTCGAGAAATAGCTGTAGCTGCGGGCGTACTGGTCGAAGAACAGCGTCGTGTTCGACCACTCGAAATCGAAGGCATAGGCCAGGGCTTCGCGTACCCGCGGGTCCTGGAACATCTCGCGCCGGGTGTTGAACACGTAGCCCTGCATGCCGGTGCCGCTCTCGTTGGCGATCTCTTCGCGTTCGATCAGCCCGGCATCGATGCCGGGGCCGGTATAGCCGGTGGCCCAGAGCCGGGCCGTGTTCTCGACGCGAAAATCGTACTGCCCGGCCTTGAACGCCTCGAGCGCCACATTCGAATCGCGGAAATACTCGTAGGTGATGGTGTCGTAGTTGAACCGCCCCCGATTGACCGGCAGCTCGGCACCCCAATAATCCGGCACGCGCTCGTAGGTGATCGAGCGGCCGGGATCGACGCGGGCGACCCGATAGGGCCCGCTGCCCAAAGGCGGCTCCAGCGTCGTCGCCTCGAAATCGCGCTCCGCCCAGTCGTGCTTCGGCAGGATCGGCATCTGCCCCACGATCAACGGCAACTCCCGATTGATCGCCCCGTCGAACTCGAAGACAACCCGCCGCTCGCCCTCTTCCCGCGCCCCCACCACGTCGGCGTAATAGGCCCGGTAGAAAGGGTGACCCTTGGTCTTGATCGTCTCCAGGCTCCAGATGACGTCCTCGACCGTCACCGGCTCGCCGTCGTGCCAGCGCGCCTCGGGATGCAGCGTGAAGGCGACCCAGGAGCGATCCTCCGGCATCTCGATGCTCTCGGCCAGAAGGCCGTATTCGGTGAACGCCTCGTCGTTGGAGCGTTGGGTCAGGGTCTCGAACAGCACGCCGATCCCGGCAGCGGCCTGGCCTCTGAGGATGAAGGGATGCAGGCTGTCGAACGTGCCGATCGCCGAATAGGTGATGCTGCCACCCTTGGGGGCGTCCGGATCGGCATACTCGAAATGGGTGAAATCCGACGGGTACTTGACGTCGCCGTGCATCGCGATGCCGTGCACCGGCTCGACCTCGGCCGCCGCGGCCCAGCCGCCGAATGTCAGCACCACCGCCGCCGCGACCATCGTCGATCGGATCATTCCTGCCCCTTCCGCTCGGTGACCGAAGCCGTCCCGGATGTCGTCATCCGCCCAGACGATGTAGCGATGCCGGTACCAGATGCAACTGAAGGGTAGGCGACCGGCCGTTGCCGGGCGATGAATTTTCGCCCATCGATTGAGCGGCAGCGGCGCTCCGGCTCTAGTCGCCGACGTCGACCGGCTTCGGATCCTCGCTCAGGCTACGCAGATAGGCGATCATCGCCGCCCGGTCTTCCTCGTTGCGCAGGCCGGCGAAGGCCATGCGGTTGCCGGGTGCGTACTCGCGCGGGTTCTCCAGATAGCCATCGAGCTTCTCGACGGTCCAGATCCCTTCGAGCCCGGTGAGCGCGTCCGAGTAGTTGAAGCCCTCGTGCGCGGCGATATCGGCGCCGAACACCCCCCAGAGATTGGGGCCGACACGGTTCTGGCCACCCTGATCGACGGTGTGGCACGCCGCACATTGCCGGAAGTTCCCCTCGCCCGCCGCCGGATCGGCGTCGGCGACCATCGCGACCATACCGCTCAACGCCGCACCGTTGGTGGCCTCGGCCGACTCCGTCTCCTCGGCCGGCGCTGCCTCTTCGGCCGCCGCAGTCTCCGTCTCCTCGGCCGGTGCAGCCTCCTCCTCCGCCGCGGTCTCCGTCTCCTCGGCCGGTGCAGCCTCCTCTTCCGCCGCGCTCTCCGTCTCCTCGGCGGGTGCCGCCTCCTCTTCCGCCGCGCTCTCCGTCTCCTCGGCCGGCGCTGCCTCTTCGGCCGCCGCAGTCTCCGTCTCCTCGGCCGGTGCCGCCTCCTCTTCCGCCGCGGTCTCCGTCTCCTCGGCCTGCGCCGCCTCCTCTTCCGCCGCAGTCTCCGTCTCCTCGGCGGGTTCAGCCTCCTCTTCCGCCGCAGTCTCCGTCTCCTCGGCCGGTGCCGCTTCCTCTTCCGCCGCGGTCGCCGTCTCCTCGGCGGGCTCCTCGGCCTCCGGCTCGGCCTCGGCCGTCTCGGCATCGGCCTCCGGCAGCGGTACCGGGTCGTTCGACTGCTCGCGCAGATAGGCGATCAGATCGGCGCGATCCTCCGCACCCCGCAGACCGGCATAGCTCATCGAGGTGCCCGGCGCCCAGTCGCGCGGGTTCTCGAGAAAGGCGTCGAGCTTCTCGTAGGTCCACTCGCCATCTTGGCCCTGCAAGGCGTCCGAATAACTGAACCCGTCCACACTCGCGATGTCGCGACCGACGACACCCCAGAGATACGGGCCCACCCGGTTCTCCCCGCCCTCGTTGAAGACGTGGCAGGCGGTGCACTGGCGGGTGATCGGCTCGCCGGCAGCCGGATCGGCGCTGGCCAGCAGCTCCGCGATCGACGGCTCTTCTGCCTCCGTCTCGGCCCCATCGGCCTCGGCCGTATCCGTCTCGGCCTCGCCCGTATCGATCGCGAAGGCATGCTCCTCGATCCTCGGAGAGGGATAGAGCAGACCGGAGAAGACGGCCGCACCTACAGCGACGATGCCGGCCGTGAGCACGCCGGCGAGCAACTTGTTGAGTTCGAGCGATGATGCCATAGGACTGCCTGTTCCTCAGTCTGCCGAAAGCGTTCGGGCTGATGCGCCCGACAAAGGCGATTGCACGGGTCGGTAGCGGAGGCGGCCATCGACCGTCAAGCCGCCACCATGTCGCTGCGTCAGGCGCAGTTTACTCAGGGGTGACGTCGCGTGGTTCCGGTCGAGAGTTTTGGCGGCAATTCGTCGCGCAGTCTGGTGCTGATCCCGGCCCGCCTGCCGTCGACCCGGCTGCCCGACAAGCCATTGGCGATGATCGCCGGCGAGCCGATGATCGTCCATGTCTGGCGGCGCGCGGTCGCCGCCGGGGTAGGACCCGTGGTCGTCGCCTGCGCCGAACCGGCGATCAAGGAGGCGGTCGAAGCCGCCGGCGGCTATGCCGTCCTCACCGACCCCGCACTGCCGTCCGGCACCGATCGCATCCACGCGGCGCTCTGCAGCCTCGACCCCGAACAGCGCATCGAGCGGGTGATCAACCTGCAGGGCGACATGCCGACCATCGATCCGCAGTGCCTGCGCGATGTGCTGGAACCCCTCGATCGGCTCCGGACCGACATCGCCACCCTCGCCAACGCCACCCTCGACCCCGAGGAGCGGGACGACCCCAACACCGTCAAGGCCGTCGTCTCGTTCACCAGCGACGATCTCGGCCGTGCTCTCTACTTCACCCGCGCCCCCGCCCCCTGGGGCGACGGCCCGGTCTTCCACCATATCGGCATCTACGCCTTCACCCGCACCGCGCTCGACCGCTTCGCGTCGCTGCCGCCGAGCCCGCTCGAGCAGCGCGAGAAGCTGGAACAGCTCAGGGCGCTCGAGAACGGTATGCGGATCGGCGTAAAGCTCGTAAAAGCCGTGCCCTTCGGGGTGGACACCCCGGCCGATCTCGACAAGGCACGAAAGATCCTCGGCCATGGCTGACGCAAAGACCACCGAGCAGAGCACCGGCGCGCAGCAGCGGATCGCCTTTCAGGGCCGTCCAGGCGCCTATTCGCACATGGCCTGCCGCCAGGCCTTTCCGGATTTCGAACCCTGTCCGTGCGAGAGCTTCGAGACCGCCTTCGCGGCGGTGCGCGAGGGCCTGGCCCGCTATGCGATGATCCCGGTCGACAACTCGGTCGCCGGGCGGGTCGCCGACGTCCACCACCTGATGCCCCATTGCGGTCTGCACATCGTGGCCGAGCAGTTCCTGCGCGTGAACCACCATCTCCTCGGCGTCGCCGGCAGCAGCCTCGCGACCGTCCGCCGGGTGCACAGCCACGTCCACGCCTTGGGCCAGTGCCGCGACTTCATTCGCACCCACGGCCTCGAGCCCGTGGTCGCCGCCGACACCGCCGGCGCCGCCGCCGAGATCGCCGCTATGGGTGATCCGGCGCACGCGGTGATCGCCTCGCGGCTCGCCGCCGAGACCTACGGCCTCACCATCCTGACCTCCGACGTCGAGGACGCCGAGCACAACACCACCCGCTTTCTGGTGCTGGCCCGCGAACCCCGCTACCCGAGCCCCAAGGACGGCCCGGTGATCACCAGCTTTCTCTTCAAGGTCAGAAACGTCCCGGCCGCCCTCTACAAGGCAATGGGCGGCTTCGCCACCAACGGCGTCAACATGCTGAAGCTGGAGAGCTACATCGATCCCACCTTCCAGCAGGCCCAGTTCTACGCCGATATTTTGGGCCACCCGGAGGACGAGGCGGTACGCTTCGCCATGGACGAGCTGCGCTTCTTCGCGCATCACGTCGAAATCTTCGGCGTCTACCCGGCATCGCCGTTCCGCGCCCGGCTGCGCTAGCCCACGTCCAGGGCGACCGAATACAGCGTCGGGCTGCGGACGATCGGTGCTCACCCAGGTCGACTGCGCTCCGCGCCGATCGTCTTGCCTGCCTCGTCTCCGGTCTCCCTGCAAGCGCGCCGAGCCCGCCAGACGGGCTCGCGCTTCTCCAGAAACGCCGCCACGCCCTCTCGCCCCTCGGCCGACGCCCGGCGTTCGGCGATCGCCCGGGTGGTGAGGTCGGCCGCCCGCGCCGCGTCGGCGTCGCGAAGCTCGAGCAGCAGCGCCTTGGTCGCCGCCAGCGCCTCCGACCCACCCTGCAAGAGCTGGCCCAGCATCGCCTCGACCGCCGCATCGAGCGCATCCTCGGCGACCACCTCGTGCACCAGACCGAGCCCCAGCGCCGCTGCGGCCGAGAATTGCTCGGCCGAAAGAAAGAGCCGGCGGCAGACCCGCTCGCCCATCGCCCGGCGCACGAACGGGGCGACCACCGCCGGCAGGATGCCGAGCCGCACCTCGCGCATCGCGAAGACCGCCTGCTCGCTCGCAATCGCGATGTCGCAAGCGGCCACGAGGCCGACCCCACCGCCGATCGCCGCCCCGTTCACCCGCGCCAAGGTCGGCCGCGGAAAGCGGTCGAGCGCCTCGAGCATCGCCGCGAAGGCCCGCGCATCGGCGAGGTTCTCGGCCTCGTCCCAGGTCGCCGCGCGGCGCATCCAGTCGAGATCGGCGCCGGCCGAGAAAACCGACCCGGCACCGGTGAGCACGAGCGCACGCACCGCCGGATCGCCGGCCGACCGCTGGAGGGCGGCGTGCAGGTCGGCGATCAGCGCATCGTCGAAAGCGTTGCGCCGCGCCGGGCGGTCCAGTGTCAGGGTCACCACGCCCCGATCGTCCAACGCGAGCCGCACCCGTGCCGCGGCCATGCTCAAAACCCGCCGGTCTCGAGCCAGCGCTCCACCTGGTCCAGCCGATCCGCACCCCAGAACGGCTCGCCGTCGACGAAGAAAAACGGCGAGCCGAACACCCTGCGGCCGATCGCCGCCTCGGTCTCGGCCCGCAGCCGTGCCTCGATCGCGGGCGTGCCGATCGCCGCGAGCCCGGCATCGGCGCCGACCGAACGCAGCAGCGCGGCCACCACGGCCGCCTCCGCGATGTCCCGCTCCTCGGCGAAAAGCGCGGCGAAGGTCGCCGCGGCAAACGGCACGGTAAGCTCGGGAGCGACCTCCTCCAGCCGATAAAAGGCTCGGGCCGCCGCCAGGGTGACCACCGGGAATTTCTTCGGCATGGCGAACGGGATGCCCCGGAACCGCGCCGTCCGGGCGAGATCGCGCTCGGCATACTCACCCTCGAGTGGCAGCTCGACCAAGGGCTTGCCGCCGGTCGCCGCGAAGGCGGCCCCGAGCATCATCGGCCGCCAGCGCACGCCGCGCCCGTGCCGTGCGGCGACCTCGCCGATCCGCCGGCTCGCCAGATAGCCGTAGGGGCTCGAGAAATCGAAACAGAAGTCGATCGCCGCCGGCATCGGCCCTCCTTGCCCGGCGAATGATAAAGCACCGCTTTGGCCGTACAAGCCCGGCGGCTAGGTCGGCCGGGCGGTGCCGCCGGCGGAGGGCACGGCACATTCGCCGGTGGCCGCGGCCTCGAGCAGCAGGGCTGCTGCCGGATAACCCTCCGGCAAGCCGAGGCCACTCTCGAGCAGCCGGCCGCCGGCCAGATGCTCGGGCAGCAAATGGGTGTGCGGGCCCGCGTGGTCGGCCCGGTCGATCGGCCCGTCGATCTCGACCCGCCCGAGCGGCGTCGTCAGCACGCGGGTGGGTGCCGCGGCGATCAGGGCGGCGATCAGCTCAGGCGCCTCGGCGAACAACGACCGGCCGAGATGCCGGCGGGCGAGCTCGAGCAATGCCGGATCGGCGAGGCGGACGGCGAAGCGAAAGCCCGGCCGGCCGAGCCCGAGATCGAGCAGCGTGGCCTGCCGAGCGGCCGCGTCGAGGGCATCGCCGTCGCGCCCGAGGGCCGTGATCACCGAGGGCATCGGCAAGAAGCGGCTGCGATGCAAGGTCAGCGCCATGTGTCCAGCACCCTGAAACACCCGAAGGGCCGGATGCGCAACGAGCCGGGCGCGGGCCCCGCGCGTCCGCACCTCCAAGACATTGCCGTACTGCCGGGTCAGCACGGTGCTGCCGGGGGCCGCCATGAACTCGGCAACGGCACCCTCGACACCCATGACCAGCACCGCGCCCGGGGCCTTGGCGGCCATGGCGATGCCGGCGAGGGCGTCCGCCGGCGTCCAGGGCAAGAGCCGGCAATCGCCGCCGAGCTGCCGCAGGCGATCCGGCAACTGCGCCCAGACTGCGCTGCGCCCGGCCGCGTCGAAATCCCGCCAGTGGGTCAGCTCCCCTGCATCCCGCCCGCAGCCGACACACCAGCCGGTCGCCGGATCGAGCCGGCAGGTCCCGACGCACGGCGAGGCCAGCTGCTCGGGCTGCGGCTCAGCCGACACGGCGACCGCCGGGCCTGCCGAGTGGCAGCCATGGGCAATCGCGCGACAGTCTCGAGGAGAAACAGCTCGAAGAACGCATCATCGACCTCCACCGGCACACCCCGACCGGACCAACGGGTGGAACAAGGTGACGGCAGGTCTCCTGGCTCGCGGGTCACGGCCTCGATCCGCCTTCCCGGGGCAAAGGCCCAGTGGCATGGTTGGATCGCGGCTCGCCGCTCACAGTTGCGGGGGCAGCGCCGGACTCGAGCCCAGGGATCGAGGCTCTCACCGGCTTCCCTCTTCGGTCCTCGACGGACACCGTCACCGCTATTTCTGCATCGAGAGCGCACTCGGCGCAAGAGCGATTGCGACCCCGAATCTGCCGGCTTGGCCTCGATCGAGCGACACCGTGCCGAACCGGCCGGGCGGCCCTCGGGAGGTCCGCCCGACTGCCGACCGACTCGCCCGATCGACGGCAAGATCGCCGCGGCGTTCAGAACGCGTAGCGGAGAATGGCCGCGAGCTGCGCCCCGTCCGGCAGATCGGTCTTGCGCACGCCCAGCACCTTGCCGCCGTTGGCCAAGGTGCGGGCCGCAATCTCGTCGACGATGCCGTAGCTCGACACGTCGTTGCCCTCGGCGAAGCGCACGGTGCCGTCGTTGTCGTCGACCCAGCCCGGGACCACCTCGTCGATGTCGACGAGCAGCGAATCGACCGCCCCGAAGGTCGCGGCCCGCGCCGCCTGGGCGATGTCGGTGGTGGCGCGGCCTTGCGCCTCGCGCGCCCGGAAGAGCTCCATCTGGGCGGCCATCTCCTCGGCATAGATCTCGTCGAGCAGCGGCCGGGCGGCGGCTGCGAGCTGGCTGTTGGTCAACTCGTCAGCGCTCGCGGTGATCTGCTGGGTCGCGAGATGCGGGTAGGTGTTGACCGAGCGGAAGATGTCGTCGAGCGGCCGGGTGACGGCCAGGATCATCGGGGTGGTGCGGCCGGCGAGGAGCCCGCGCAGCGCCTGGTCGACGGCCCGGGCATACTGACGCATCCGCACCTTCTCGCCTTCCGAGCCGTGGATCCGGCCGGACGGCGAGCGGTGGCCGATCGTCGCCTTGCCGACGGCGCTCATCGCATCCTTGGGCATGCCCGGCACCCGCACATCCTGCGCCGGCAGGTCGGCGAACACCTCGACCAGGCGAACCTGACCGACCGAGAGCGAGAGGACCAGCGCTTCGTGCGGGAAGGTGACCGAGCGGAGCAGTGGCTTGAGGAAAAACCGATCCGACACCTGGGCCACCTGCTCCAGCTTGTTGGGCAGGCGGAAGGTGCGAATCGCGTCCGGCGTCACGAACACGGCGAGACTTCTGGCCTGCAGCTGCCAGAAATCATCGTCGTCGACCAGGTCCTCGAGCTGTTCGGTGATCGGCCAGATCAGCCGCTTGTCGACGCCTGCCGCCTCCATCTGCCGGGTGGCGTCGAGGGCGAGGTTCTTGAGCGTCAGCCGGTCGTGCTCGGCCGCTTCCTGGCTGAGCGGGCTGGTCGGCAGATAGAGCGAGGCGCAGATCTCGCTGCGGCTCTCGGCCAGCGCCTTGATCTCGGACTGGGTCGGGATATCGACATGCAACATCGAAAAGACTTCCTTCACTGGTGATCGCGCGTCAGCCTCTAGCCGCTGGGCGACGCTTGCGCCAGCCGAGCCGCAGCCGCTTTTCGATTTCGACCACCACGAAGAGCACCGCCCCGGTGGCGACGATCACCAGGCCGTCGGTGAACGCCACGGGTGCGGTGTCGAACGGGATCGCCATGAAGGGTGCGTAGGTGAAGGTGAACTGGAGGACGACGACGGCGGTGATGCCGACGAGCACCGCCGGTGTGCCGAGCAGGCCCGTCCAAGTCAACGACGCACCATAGGTGTAGCGCACGCTGAACAGATAGAAGATCTCCATCACGACGATGGTGTTGACCACCATGGTGCGCGCCACCTCGAGCGACAGCCCCCGGTCGACCGCCCAGGTGAACATGCCGAAGGCACCGATCAGGAAGAGGCAGGAGATGAAGACGATCCGCCAGACGACGTCGCCGCGCAACAGCGGCTCGCCCGCCGGCCGCGGCGCCTGCTGCATCGTCCCGGGCTCGGTCGGCTCGAAGGCGAGGACCATGGCCAGCGCCACCGAGCTCACCATGTTGACCCAGAGGATCTGCACCGGCGTGATCGGCAGCTCGAGGCCGGCGAGGATGGCAAACACGACCGTCATCGATTCGCCGCCGTTGATCGGCAAGAGGAAGAGGATGGTCTTCCGGAGATTGTCGTAGACGGTCCGGCCTTCGCGCACCGCTGCCACGATCGAGGCGAAATTGTCGTCGGCGAGAATCATCTCGGCGGCCTCCTTGGCCGCCTCGGTCCCCTTCCGGCCCATCGCCACGCCGACATCGGCACGCTTCAGGGCCGGCGCGTCGTTGACCCCGTCGCCGGTCATCGCGACGGTCAGCCGGTCGGCCTGCAGCGCCTGGACCAGCCGCAGTTTGTGCTCGGGCGTGGTCCGCGCGAAGACCTGGGTCTCGAGCGCCGCCCGCTTCAGCGCCGCGTCGTCCATCGCCTCCAGATCACGGCCGGTGAGGACGTGCGGGTCGTCGGCGAGACCGAGCTGCCGGGCGATCGCCCGGGCGGTGAGCGCATGGTCGCCGGTGATCATGACCACCCGGATGCCCGCGGTCTTGCAGGCCTCGACCGCCTCGATCGCTTCGGCTCGCGGCGGGTCGATGAAGCCCATCAGGCCGAGCAGCACCAGCCCCTCCTCGAGATGACCGTGCTCCAGGCTGGCGTGATCGGTACCCACCCGCTTGATCGCGAAGCCCAGCACCCGCTCGCCGCGGGCAGCGAGCTCGGCCACCCGCTCGAGCCAGACGTCGCGGTCGATCGCTTCGGGGCCGGCCTCGCCCTGGACCTCGCCGGCCAGCTCGATCAGCCGCTCGGGAGCACCCTTGACCAGAATGGCGTGACCCCGGTGCCCGTCATGCCCGACATGCCCGTCGTGCAGGGTCGCCATGAACTTGTGGGCGGAATCGAAGGGGATCTCGTCGAGCCGGGCTTGCGCCTGGCGACGCTCGGCCGGGTCGTGGCCGGCTTTCATCGCCAGTGCGGTGAGCGCCGCCTCCATCGGATCGCCCGCCGCCTGCCACTGGCCGTTCTGCTCGCGGATCTCGGCGTCGTTGCAGAGAATGGCGACCTCGAGCAGCGCTTCGAGCAGCGGGTCCGCCGTGGGATCGATCGGGGCACCGTCCCGCGCAAAGCCGCCTTCGGGCGCGTAGCCGGTGCCACTCACCTCGACGATGCCGGAAGCCGTCGCGATCGAGCGGACGGTCATTTCGTTCTTGGTCAAGGTCCCGGTCTTGTCGGAGCAGATCACCGACACCGCGCCCAGGGTCTCGACCGCCGGCAGCCGGCGGATGATCGCCTTTCTGCCCGCCATGCGCTGCACACCGATGGCGAGCGCCACCGTCATGACCGCCGGCAGGCCTTCGGGGATCGCCGCGACGAACAGGCCGACCACCGCCATGAACGCCTCGACCAGGACGAACCCCTGGAGCAGATAGGCGACGGCGAACACCACGGCTGCCGCTGCCATGACCACGATGGTGATCTGCCGGGCGAACTGGTCCATCTGCCGGATCAACGGCGTCCGCAGCTCGACCACCTCGCTCAGCATGCCGCTGATGCGGCCGAGCTCGGTCTCGGTCGCCGTCGCCACCACGACGCCGACGCCCTGGCCCGCGGCGACGAACGTGCCGGAAAACGCCATCGAGGTCCGATCACCGAGCTCGGCGCCGCGCTCGATCGCCTCGACATGCTTGTCGACCGGCACCGATTCGCCGGTCAGCGCCGCCTCGTCGACCTTCAGATTCTTCGCCCGGATCAGCCGCAGATCGGCCGGCACCCGGTCGCCGGATTCGATCAGCACGACATCGCCCGGCACCACCTCGTCGGCCGGCACCTTGGTCTTGGCACCGCCGCGGCGCACCGTCGCCTCGGGATCGATCATCCCGCGAATGGCCTCGAGCGCGTCCTCGGCCTTGCCTTCCTGAACGAAACCGATCGCCGTGTTGACCAGGACGACCGCGAGGATCACCAGCGCATCGACGGCGTGGCCGATCACCGCCGCGAGCAGCGCTGCGGCAAGCAACACGTAGATCAAGAGGTTGTCGAACTGCGCCAAAAAGCGCTTCAGCGGGCCGCGCTTGACCGTCGCGGCGAGACGATTGCGGCCGTACTTTTCGAGCCGGCGGCCGGCTTCGTCGACAGCGAGCCCATCGGTCGACGTGGCGAGTTCGGCGATGACGTCGTCGACCGCCATCGCGGCCCAGTCGGTACGCGCGCCGCCCGCCGGGCCCGACCGTCGGCCGCGATCGGTCTCGCGTTCGGCGCTGTCGTCGCTCTGCAGGGCAGCCTCGGCCGCCCCACGGGCCGGGCCTCGGCTCCGGGCTCCTGCGCGGTCCGCGGCCGCATCGATTTCGGCGGCCGAATGACGATCATCGGTCGACGGCATCGGCTCTTCGGAGCTCCTGGCGGTTCTTCAGCTCGTGGCGGTTCCGGGCGCGCTCGCCGCACGCTGCGTCGAAATCTAACAGACCACGCACCGCACGACCAAGCCGACGGTGTCGCAGCCGCCCCGATTTCGCCGTTCGTTCGCCCGTCAGCGATGGCTCAGGCCGCCCAGTCGAAGCTCGCCATGGCCGCGGTGGCGCGTTCGAGCTCGCGCAGCGTCGCATCCAGCCGGACCAGCGCACTGTCGTGCCCCGTTTCGGTACCGCTGCCCGGACCCGGGTCCTGCGCCATGCGCTCGATGGTCCAGCGAAAATCGGCGAGCGACGCGCGCAACACCAGCAGCAGCTCGGCGCGATCGGGCTCGAGCTCGCTCGCTGTCGCCAGCCGCAACTGCTCGAGCCGCCGATCCATCGCCCGGGCAACGAGGCGCAGGGCATTGACCGACGAGGCGATGCCGCCATCGGCGATCCCCGCGATAGCGGCCCCGTCACTGGTCGCGACGTCGGTGGCCAGGCGCTCGCGCAACGCCGCCGCATGCGCCCGGGCAGCACCGATGTCCTGCGTCAGGGCGTCGAGCGTCCGGGTGACCCCGACCGCCGCCGCGGCCGGATGCACGGCCGTCCACACCAGCGTCGTCGACCACAACAGCAGCGCCAGCAAGGCGGTCGTGACCCCCCTCATGCGCTCCGAACTCCGCCGCTCGGCATGTGCCCGCTCCTCGTCGGCCGCCTGTCTCGTCTCGCGGATCGTACCCGCCGGCCATGAAGATTCGGTTAACGGCGCGGCGATTGCTGCGGCAGCCCACATCCCGCTTGACGAGCGAGGGCCCCGGCGGCTACCTACCGGGAGCGAAGCGGCCGAACTCCGGGCGCTCTTTTTTTGTTCACTTCCCGACAAGCGAGGACGGGTCATGGCCAGACGTTGCAGTCTGACGGGCAAGGGCGTGCAGGTCGGCAACAATGTCAGCCACGCCAACAACAAGACGCGGCGGCGCTTTTTGCCGAACATCCAGAGCCGGCGGCTCTACAGCGAGACGCTCGGCCGCAGCATCCGGCTGAAGATCGCCGCCAACACGCTGCGCACCATCGAAAAGCGCGGTGGCCTCGACGGCTATCTTTTGAGCAGCAGCGAGGCGAGCCTGCCGAGCGACTTGGCGCGCGTCCGCCGCCTGCTCGAGGCCGCCAAGACCGCCGCCGCGGCGGGTGCCTAGCCCTGCGGTCGACCGTGCCGAAAACCGCCTTGGCCGTTCTGGCGATGACCGTGATCGTCGTCGCCTCGAACATACTCGTCCAGTACCCGGTCAACGATTGGCTCACCTGGGGTGCGTTCACCTACCCTGTGGCCTTTCTCGTGACCGATCTCGCCAATCGCCGGTTCGGCCCCGAAGCCGCCCGGCGGGTGGTCTATGTCGGCTTCACACTCGCCGTCCTCTGCTCGATCGTGCTGGCCACGCCGCGCATCGCCTTGGCCTCCGGCGCCGCCTTTCTCGCCGCACAACTGCTCGATGTCTTCGTCTTCGACCGGCTCCGGCGAGGCAGCTGGTGGCGGGCGCCGCTGCTCTCCTCGGGCATCGGCTCGACGGTCGACACGGCACTCTTCTTCAGCCTCGCCTTCGCCATGACCGGCTTGCCCTGGATCGGCTGGGCGATCGGCGATCTCGGTGTCAAATTCGCCGTCGCCCTGGCGATGCTGTTGCCGTTCCGCTTCTTGATGGGCAATGTCGACGCGGGTGCCGCGCGTCAACCGGCATAAGCGAAGACCAGGAGCAGCGTTCGCTGCAGGGCCGACCGATTGTCGTCGGCGATCAAGAGCAGCCACGCCGCACCATCGGGGCCCCGGACCAGCGTGACGCCCTCGTAGTTGTCGGCGAGCGACCCCGCATCGATGCGCAGCACTTCCTCGCCCTCGAGCGTTCCCCCATCGGCCGATGGCGGCAGCACGTTGCGGGTGAGCCGGGCCTGCCAGCCGGCCAACAAACCGATGCTCCGCTCCAGAACGTAGAGCCGGCCGTCGAGCACCGCCGCACCCACCGGGCTGAAGCCCGGGGCGACCCGATAGCCGAAGGCCAGGGTGTCCTCGCCGTCGAACAGTGCCCCCACCGCGACGTCGGGGCCGAGCCTCGCACCTTCCGAAAGGGCCACGAGCGTGCCGTCGGGCAGGCGGGCCAGCGCCTCGAGCCCCCGATTGCCGGGCGATCCGCTGACCAACGGCCCGGCATGCAGCCGTTCGGTCGACCAGTCGCCGTTCGGCTCCAGCCGCAGGCGGCGCAGCGACCCGTCGTGCTCGAAGGCCGCGACCAGCGTGCCGTCCGGGGCCAGCGCCAATGCCTCGCTGTCGAGCGGCCGGCGGTCCGTTGCATCGGGCAGCACCGCGCCGACCCGCCAGTCGTCGAGCACCAGCCCGCCCGTCCGGGCATCGAGCGTGATCGCCGCCCGCCAGAGCGTCGCCCGGTCGCTCAAGAGCCAGAGCGTGCGGGCATCGGTCTCGATCGCCGAGAGACCGCCGAACCGCGGGTCACCGCTGGAAAGTTCATAAGCGGCGATGAGCTCTACCCCTGGTGACAGGTAGAGCCCAGCCGGCTCATCCGTCACGCGTGAGATCGTGACAGATGGCGGCTGAGCCGGTAAAGCCGACGGTGTGGCGCAGCCCGCGGCGAGCACGCTCGTGCCGACCAACAGCGCGGCGAGCCCGCCGCTGAGCCATCGACCACGGATCTGCCCCGACCGTCGCCGACCAGCAGCGCAGCGGTCGGTTGCCGGCAGCACCGCCCGCCAACCTCTGATGCGCCCGTTCGTTCGATGCTCCACGCTGTCACCCTGGCTCTGCTCTATGCCCTGATGGTCGAGGCGGCCCGCCTGCTGCACGCGGCCGCTGCCGGCTGGGCGGCCACCCGCCGGGGACCGCTCGAACCGCTGGCGCTGATCGCCGCTGCCGCCAACGAAGCCGGCATCTCGCAGTTCAACAACGCGCTGGCTGCCGGCGCGGCCATGGCGCTCGAATCCGCGCCCGACGGCAGCTATGAGCTGGGCAGCGAAGGGTTCGATATCCTCGGCCTGGCGGGTGCGCTCTGGATTGCCGGCATCACCGGTGAATCCGTGACGCCGACCAGCGGTCAGTGGGCCGGACTGCCGACCTTCACCCTGGCGGCTCGTCTGGTCGACCATCAGGCGGCCGAGGGCGGCTTCCTGCAGAGCACTCAGGCATTCAGCAATCCGGTCGACGAAGTCCAGACCGTCTCCCAGGTCACGTCATTCGCGATTCTGGCGCTGGATGCACTGGACGATACCGATTTCTTCGACGAGATCTCGGCGGGCCTGGATGCGTTGATCAATACCTTCCAGGAGGCCAGCGGGCGGATCAATTATTACCACCCCGACGTCGATCTGAGCTCGGTTGACGATCCCAAGCCGTTCGTCTACCTCAGCGGCTACGGGCTTTACTCGGTCGAGGAAAGCCGCGATCCGGATCCGGGTCCGATTCCGGTGCCGATGCTCAACTCCTGGAGCCTGGCCCTCCTGATTCTGCTGCTCGGTTCGCTGAGCTGGGTTGCGCTGACCACTCGCCGCTAGTAGTGCATGGGTGCCGGTGAAACGGCAGCCTGATTGATCGCAGCGCCCGGGCCGCCATGGTCCGGGCGTTTTCATTTCGGACGGTGAAATCAGGCGGCAGGAGCCCGGAATCGACCCCGGCCGGTTCGACCGGCTCGATGCATTCCCTTGACCCGCATGGCTTCCGGCATAATGATAAAGGCTGAGCCCGTTTCCAGATGGCCGAGCCCGGGGGCGACATCGACATGAGAACGCAACACAGCCTGGCGGCGATCCTGCTCGCCGTCGCTGCACAACTTTCCCCGATGGCTGCAACAATCAGCCAGGCCCGAGTGGATCCGGGCTTCAGCTACCAGGGAGAATTACGCCTCTCCGGCGTGCCGATCGCGGGCGATCATGATTTTCGCTTCAGCCTGTACGTCGACGAAACCGGCGGCAGCCCGGTCGGTCCGACCCTCGCGCGGGACGCGGTATCGGTCTCGGACGGGGTCTTCTCGGTTTTTCTGGACTTCGGCTCGGCGCCATTGGCCAGTCAGCCCCGGTTTCTCGAAATCGAGGTGCGCGCCTCGGGTTCCGGCAGCTTTCAGACGTTGACGCCTCGAACCCGCTTGTCGACAACACCCTACGCCTGGGCGGCGGCCGTCACCCTGGCGGATTCGGTCGATGGCGACAGTATCGTGGATGGCAGCGTCGGCGCCGACGAGATTGACGTGTC
>Ga0081527_100333_pt1 | contig 28837 bp, 25 predicted proteins | sample HotLakmasection5_FD_70992 | JGI IMG/M metagenome (GOLD analysis project Ga0081527, IMG submission 70992) | Hypersaline microbial mat communities from Hot Lake, Washington, USA - Section #5 (SPADES assembly) (version 2) | ecosystem: Environmental > Aquatic > Non-marine Saline and Alkaline >... | reverse complement strand
AGTCGGCGTTCGCGGGCGAGTTCGTGGTCCGAGTCCTCGGCGTCGGTGGAGAGCAGCTCGGTGAACCCCAGGATCGCCGTCATCGGCGTCCGGATCTCGTGGCTCATGTTCGCGAGGAACTCGCTCTTGGCCCGGCTCGCCGCCCACCCCCCCGCCGACGATGCCAGCCGCTACCGCGCCCAGGTCGACGTCGAGGCGCGATTCGCGGCCGAGCCCTTGGCCCGGCTGCGCCGCTATCTGACCGCGATCGGCGCCTGGTCGAAGTCCGACGAAGCGGCGCTCGGGACTGCCTGCGACAGCGAGATCGAGGCCGCCGTCGCAGCCTATCTGGCCACACCGCCGCAACCGCCGGAGGCGATGGTCGACCATCTCTTTGCCACGCTGCCCGCCGATCTCGAGGCGCAGCGTGCGGCCATCATGGCCGCCGGCAACGGTGATGGCTGAGGCGAGCACGGTCCAGGCGGTCAACCTGGCGCTGGCGCGGGCGCTCGAGGACGATCCTCGGGTGCTGCTTCTCGGCGAGGATATCGGGGTCAACGGCGGCGTGTTCCGGGCCACCGAAGGCCTGCACGCCCGCTTCGGCGCCGCACGGGTGGTCGACACCCCGCTCGCCGAACTCGGCATCACCGGGCTCGCCATAGGCTTGGCCGCACAGGGCTTTCGACCGGTCGTCGAGATCCAGTTCATGGGCTTCGCCTATGCCACCATCGACCAGCTGCTGAACCATGCCGCGCGATTGCGCAACCGGACCCGTGGCCGGCTCACTTGCCCGCTCGTGATGCGTGTCCCTTTCGGCGGTGGTGTGCATGCGCCGGAGCATCATTCGGAGAGCGGCGAGGCCCTGTTCACCGCCGCTCCGGGTTTGCGCGTCGTCGTGCCGAGCTCGCCCGGCCGCGCCTATGGTCTGCTGCTCGCGGCGATTCGCGATCCGGATCCGGTGGTCTTCCTCGAGCCCAAGCGGCTCTACCGTGCGCTCGAGGAAGAGGTTGTCGACGACGGCGTTGCCCTGCCGCTCGACCGCGCGTTCGTCCTTCGCGAGGGCGAGGACGTGACCCTGGTGACCTGGGGTGCGATGACCCTCGAGGTCCTCGACGCGGCCGCCACGCTCGACGCGGAGGGAATCAGTGCCGAGGTCGTCGATGTCGCGACCCTCCGCCCGCTCGACGCGGCGACCATTCTCGGCTCCGTCGAAAAGACCGGCCGCTGCGTGATCGTCCACGAGGCGCCGTTGACCGGCGGCTACGGCGGCGAGATCGCGGCCCGCGTCGCCGAGCACGCGCTCACGGCCCTGCTCGCCCCGATCCGGCGGGTCACGGGCTGGGACACGGTGATGCCGCTGCCGCGGCTGGAGGCGCGCTACATGCCGTCGACCGCCCGCATTCTCGCGGCGGCGCGCGAGGTCTGCAGCTGGTCATGAGCACCTTCCACCTGCCCGATCTCGGCGAAGGCCTGCACGAGGCGGAAATCGTGGCCTGGCACGTCGCCCCGGGCGATCGGGTCGGCGCCGGCGACACGCTGCTCGCGGTCGAGACCGACAAGGCGGTGGTCGAGATCCCTGCCCCGCAAGCCGGCACCGTCGCGACCCTGCACGGGGCGGTGGGCGATCATGTGGCGGTCGGCGCACCGCTGGTCGAGTTCGCCGACGACCGGTCCGGCGCGGCGCCCCCCGCCATGGTCGGACGATTGCCGACCGCGTCGCCGGCCCGGGAGCACCGCACGGCACACCGCGTCAAGGCTGCGCCTGCCGTTCGCGCCGAAGCGCGGCGGCGCGGCATCGAGCTCGCCACCGTGACGGCGACCGGGCCCGAAGGGACGGTCACCCTTGCCGATCTCGATGTCGGACGGCCCGCCGAGCCACGCTTCGCCGAGCCCTTGCGCGGACCCCGCCGGGCGATGGCCCGCCGCATGGCGCGCTCGCGGGACGAGGTGGCGGCGACCACGATCACGGATCAGGCCGTCGTCCGCCACTGGACGGCCGCAACCGACGTCACGGTCGAGTTGATCCTGGCGATCGTCGCCGGCTGCGCCGCGTCGCCCGCGCTCAATGCCTGGTTCGAGGGGCGAGGCCTCAGCCGTTCGCTGCACGAGAGGCTCGATCTCGGCGTTGCCGTCGACACCGCCGACGGCCTCTTCGTGCCCGTTCTCCGCGGGGCCGAGGCGCTCGATGCACCGGCACTTCGCCGCGAGCTCGACCGGCTCCAGGCTGCCGCCGCTGCACGCAGCCTCGCCCCGGCCGAGCTCGCCGGGCCGACCTTCACGCTCTCCAATTTCGGCCTGCTCGGTGGCCGCTACGCGACCTTGATGATCGTGCCGCCCCAGGTCGCGATCCTCGGTGCCGGACGGGCAGCGCCGGGCGTGGTGGCCGCGGGCGATCGGCCGGTCGTCGAGCGGGTCCTGCCCCTTTCCCTGACCTTCGACCACCGCGCCGTCACCGGCGGCGAGGCCGCACGCTTCCTTAGCACCGTCATCGACACGCTCGAACGACGCGCCAGCAGACCAGGGACGCAACCGCATGGCTGAGATACAGGACGCCTTCACCTTCGCCGATGCGCTCGGACCCGAGCGTGTCTTGCATATCCACCAGCCGGCGCTCGACCTCAGGGCCGTCCTCGTCGTCGACAACACGGCCATCGGGCCGTCGATCGGCGGCGTCCGGATGGCGGTCGACGTGAGTGCGCGCGAAGCCTTTCGTCTGGCCCGGGCGATGACCCTGAAGAACGCCGCGGCGGGCCTGCCACACGGCGGCGGCAAGGCGGTGATCCTGGGCGATCCGGCGATGCCGGTCGAGCGGAAGGAAGCCATGATCCGCGCCTTTGCTCGGGCGATCGCCCCGCTCGGCGACTACATTGCCGGGCCGGACATGGGCACCGACGAGACCTGCATGGCATGGGTGCACGACGAGATCGGCCGCTCGGTCGGCCTGCCGCGCGAGCTCGGCGGGATCCCACTCGACGAGATCGGGGCTACCGGCTTCGGCCTCGCCGCGGCGGCCGCGGTCGCGCAAGATTTCGCCGGGTTGTCGCTGGCCGGTGCCAGGGTGGCCGTGCAGGGCTTCGGGGCGGTCGGATACCACGCCGCCCGTTGCCTCGTCGCCGAGGGGGCGGTGCTGGTTGCCGCCGCCGATCGCTCGGCGACGCTGGTCGACCCGGCCGGCCTCGATGTGGCGGCGCTGCGCGCCCTGAAGACCGGCGGCGGCCGGCTCGCCGATTCGCCGAACGGCCAACAGCTGCGGCCCGGTGCGATCGTCGAGGTCGATTGCGACATCTGGATTCCGGCGGCGCGCCCCGACGTGGTCGATGCCGGCAACGTCGACCGGCTGCGGGCGAAGCTGGTGCTCGAAGGGGCCAACATCCCGATCACGCCCGAGGCCGAGGTCACTCTCCACCGCCGGGGCGTTCTGGTCGTGCCGGACTTCATCGCCAATGCCGGCGGCGTGATCTGTGCCGCCGTCGAGTACCGGGGCGGCGACGAGACCATGGCGATGGCGACCATCGCCGAGCGGATCGACAGCAATACCCGGGCCGTCCTGGCGGAGGCGGCGCGAACCGAGACGCCGCCGCGCCGAGCCGCCGTCGCCGTCGCCGAACGCCGCGTGCGCACCGCCATGCAGTTTCGTCGCTGGCGCTAGCCGTCCGGCGGCCGACATCCGGTCGACGAGAAGAGCCCGGGCACGGGCGGCGCACCGATCGCTCGAAACGGCATCCGTTGCCGGACGGGGCGTCTACACCCCCTTGGCGCCGAGATAGGCAACAGCACCCTCGAGCGTGAACAGCGCCGGGTAATCGCGTTCGGGGATATCGACGCCGGTGCGTTCGTGCAGCGCGATGATGACGTTCAAATAGTCCATCGAGTCGAGGTCGAGGGCTGCACGGAGATCGGCATCGGGGGCGAGTGGCACGTCGGCGGCCTCGGGGGCGATTGCGGCGAGGACGTCGCGGACGAGGGCTTCCCGTTCGGCATCGGTCATAGCTTTTCCGGCTCCTGCAGCAGGCGGTCGACAGCGGCGAGATAGACACTGCCCTTGTGGCCGTCGGTGACGCGGTGGTCGGCGGCGAGTGTCAGGACGACGACCGGCCGCGGCAGCACCCGATCGTCCACGACCCAGGGTCGCGTTGCGATGCGGCCGACGCCGAGGATCGCGACTTGCGGCGGGTAGATGACGCCGGTGACCGCTTCCGCACCACGCTCGCCGACGCTGGAGACGGTGAAGGAGGCGGACGACAGCTCGGACGCCCGCAGTCCGCCGGAGCGGGCGCGCTGCACGAGGTCGCGCAGCCGGCGCATCAGCTCGCCGAGAGGCTGGCGCTCGGTGTCCAAGATGGCCGGTGCGACGAGGCCGCCGCCGCGAAGGGCGATCGCCCACCCGACACGAATGCCGGAACCCGGATGAAAAGCGCCATCTTCATAGGTGCCGTTCAGCTCCGGCACCTCCTTCAGCGCCAGCGCTGCGGCCTTCAGCAGGAGTACTGCCGCCAGCAGCCGGTCGGCTGGCGGGCGATCCCGGTTCGCAGCCTCGAGCCAGCTGGCGGCCGGGCCGAAATCGATGCTCTGGTCGAGATAATAATGCGGGATCTCGCGCTTCGAGCGCTGCATGGCCGCCCCGATCGCTCGGCGCATCTCGCTCGGATCGAAGCCCCTGCGCGCTGCTGCCGAGGGCTGCCCGGCCGCAGCAGCCTCGGCTGTTCGGGCAGCCGCCTCGACGTCGGCCAGGGTGACGGAGCCGTCGATGCCGGTTCCGACAAGGCGCGCAGGATCGATCCCCAGCTCGGCGGCGCGGCGGCGGGCGGCGGGGCTCACGGGCGAGCGTGAGCGGCCCGCTGGCGAGGGCGCAACCGTGGGCTGCGGCTGTCGATCGGCCGCGGGCTCGAGGTGCGGCTGCGGGGCACCGCTGCCCGACGCCGCGTCTGCCGGCGAGGGCTCCGGCGTCACCGCGCCCTGTCCCGCACGCTCGCCGAGGCGGGCGAGCGGGGCGCCGACGGGCACCTCCTCGCCGACCTGAACGAGAAGCTCGGCGACCGTGCCCGATTCGAAGATCTCGACCTCGATCGCACCCTTCTGGGTCTCGACGACGCAGACGATATCGCCGGGTTCGACCCTGGCACCGGGCTCGACCAGCCATTCGGCGAGGATGCCCGCTTCCATATCGGCGCCCAGCGCCGGCATGCGGAACTCGCTCATGCCCGGCCGCCGACCAGGGCTCGGGCCGTGGCGACGATGGCCGGTATCTGCGGCAGGGCGGCGTCCTCGAGTTGCGGCGCGTAGGGGATCGGCACCTCGACCGTGCAGACCCGGCGCAACGGCGCGTCGAGGTCGAAGAACGCCTCCTCGGCGAGGCGCATGCCGATCTCGGCCGCGAGCGAGCCCGTGCACCAGCCTTCGTCGACGATCACGCAACGCCGGGTCTTGCGGACCGAGGCGAGCACTGTCGCCATATCGAGCGGGCGGAGCACCCGCAGGTCGATCACCTCGGCGGCAATGCCCGCCTCGCCGAGCTGGTCTGCGGCCTCGATGCACTTCTTCAGGCTGCCGCCATAGGTGACGAGGCTGACATCCGTGCCTTCACGGCGCACCTTGGCGGTCGCGATGTCGACCTCGCTGACGGTCGGATCGAGCGTCCCTTCGTCGTTGTAGAGCATCACGTGCTCGAAGATCAGCACGGGATTGGGATCCGCGAGTGCCGCCTCGACCATGAAGCGGGCATCCTCGACGGTGGCGGGGGTGAGGATGCGCAGGCCCGGGATGTGCGCGTACCAGCCCTCGAGGCTGTGCGAATGCTGGGCCGCGACACGCCTGCCGCCGCCGGTGGCCATGCGGATGACCAGGGGGACGGCGAACTGGCCACCCGACATGTGCGGAATGGTGGCGGCGTTGTTGATGATCTGATCGAGCGCCAGAAGGCTGAAATTGACCGTCATGATCTCCACGATGGGGCGCATGCCGGCCATCGCAGCGCCGATCCCGGCACCGACGAAACCACTTTCACACAACGGGGTGTCACGGACCCGGGCTTCGCCGAACTCCTCGACCAGCCCCTTGGTGACCGCATAGCAGCCGCCGTAGCGGGCAATGTCCTCGCCCATCAGGAAGACCTTGCGATCCTTTCGCAGAGCGGCGCGAAGCCCCTGCTTGCAGGCTTCACGGTAGGTGAGCTTGTCCCCGGTCATTGCGGCACCTGATGAGCCGGGACCGTCTCCATCGTGACGAAGCGGAAAAGCGCCTCGACGGGCTCGAGGGTGCCGGCCTCGGCAAACGCGACGGCTGCCGCGATCTCGGCGTCGATGCGTTCCAGCATGGCCTCGAGCTCGCCCGCGTGGAGGAGGCCGTTCGCCTCGAGCCACGTCTGGAAGCGGACGATCGGCCCCTTTTCGCGCCAGAGCGCGACTTCCTCCTTGGTGCGGTATTGCTGCGGGTCGAACATCGAATGGGCGCGCAGACGATAGGTGCGGCATTCGAGAAAGAACGGCCCCTCGCCGGCGCGGATCCGCTCGAGGGCACGGCCGGCGGCGGCCTCCACGGCGACCACGTCCATGCCGTCGACGGCCTCGGCCGGCACGGCGTAGCCCGTGGCCTTCTTGGCGATGTCGGTCTGCGCCTCGGCGCGCTCGAGCGCCATGCCCATGGCGTAGAGATTGTTCTCGCAGACGAACAGGACGGGAAGCTGCCACAGCGCCGCGAGGTTCAAGCTCTCGTGGAACTCGCCCTCGTCGGCCGCCCCGTCGCCGAAGAAGCAGACGGTGACGCTTCGGCGGCCGAGCATCTTGTCGGCCATGGCGACGCCGACGGCGAGCGGCAAGCCGCCGCCGACGATGGCGTTGCCACCGTAGAACCGGCGCTCGGCGTCGAAGATGTGCATCGATCCACCGCGACCCCGACAGGTTCCCTCCTGCTTGGCCAGCATCTCGGCCATCAGGCGATCCATCGCCAGCCCCCTGGCGAGCGCCTGGCCGTGCTCGCGATAGGTGGCAACGATCGCATCATCGGGCGCCAATGCTTCGATGACGCCGACCGAGACTGCCTCCTCGCCATCGTAGAGATGCAGGAAGCCGAGGATCTTCTGCGCCTGGTAGAGTTCGACGCATTTCGCCTCGAACCGGCGGATGCGCAGCATCGCCTCGAGCAGATGCAGCAGCCGCGGCCGGTCGAGATGGACTTTGCTACTCATTGCTCGTCGCTTTCGAGAGTCGAGAGATCGCCCTCCGGCAGGCCGAGCTCGCGCGCCTTGAGCAGCCGGCGCATGATCTTGCCGCTGCGGGTCTTGGGCAGGTTGCTGCGGAAATCGATGGCCTTGGGCGCGACAGCGGCCCCCAGTCGCTTGCGGGCATGGCCGAGGATGTCGCGGCGCAGCGTCTCGTCTCCGTCGAACCCGGGCTTGAGGGCGACGAACGCCTTGACCAGCTCGCCGGCCACGGGGTCCGGGATGCCGATCACGCCGGCCTCGGCCACCGCCGGGTGCTCGACGAGGATGCTCTCGACCTCGAACGGACCGATCAGATGGCCCGAGCTCTTGATGACGTCGTCCGCTCGGCCGACGAACCAGTAGTAGCCCTCCGCGTCACGCTTGGCGAGGTCACCGGTCAGGTACCAACCGTCGACGAAGCATTTTCGGTAGCGCGCTTCCTCGTGGAGGTAGCCGCGCATCATCGAGGGCCAGCCGGCCTCGAGCGCGAGTTCACCTTCGACCATGGGCGCGGCGACGGGGCTGACGCCACCGTCCGGCATGCGCTCGACGATGGCGGCGTTGATGCCCGGCACCGGCCGGCCCATCGAGCCCGGCTTGACGTCCATGGCGGCGTAATTGGCGATCATGATCCCGCCGGTTTCGGTCTGCCACCAATTGTCGTGGAACGGCATGCCGAATGCCTCCTGCCCCCAGAGCACGGCCTCCGGGTTGAGCGGCTCGCCGACCGAGGCCATGAAGCGCAGGGCGCTCAGATCGTGCCCTTCGAGGGCGTCCCTGCCGAGCTTCATCAGCATGCGGATCGCGGTCGGTGCGGTGTACCAGACGGTGACCTTCTCGGCCGCGAGGGTCTCGTACCAGTAGCCGGCGTCGAACTCGGCCTCGACCACGAGGTTGGTGAGGTGGTTGGTCAGAGGTGAAATGATGCCGTAGCTGGTGCCGGTGACCCACCCCGGATCGGCGGTGCACCAGAAGATGTCTCGGGGCTGGAGATCGAGGGCGAACCGGCCGGTGACGTGGTGCGCCACGACCGCCTGGTGGACGTGGCTGGCCCCTTTCGGCCGGCCGGTGGTGCCAGAGGTGAAATGGAGCAGTGCCGGGTCCTCGGGGTCGGTCGCCGGAATGGTGAAATCGGGCGAGGCTTCGGCCAGCAGCGGGTCCAGCGCCGCGGTGCGCCCGGGTGGCGCCGTGCCCGTGACCAGCACATGAGCGAGGCTCGGCAGCTGGGCGCGGATGGCTGCGACCTTGCGGGCATAGAGCTCGGGACTGGTCACGAGGACACGACCTTCGCCGATGCCGAGCCGGGTCGCGATGGGCTCGGGCCCGAAGGCCGAGAAGAGCGGCGAGACAACGCATTTCGCCTTCAGCGCGCCGAGCACGGCGACGTAGAGCTCGGGCACCCGGCCGAGCATGACGAAGACGCCTTCGCCGGGCGCCACGCCGAGGGTCCGCAGCACGTTGGCGAAGCGGGCGGTGCGCTCAGCGAGTTCGGCATAAGTGATGTCGACCCGCTCGCCGTTCTTGCCGAGCCAGCGCAACGCCACCGTCCGCCCCCGTTCGCCGGTCGCATGGCGATCGACGGCCTCGTGCGCGATGTTGAGACCGCGACCATCCGGCAGCCCATCGAGCAGTGCGCGTGCCCGCTCCCAGGAAAAGCCGGCGCACATCGCCGCATAACCGTCCCGATCAGCGCCGGGTTTGACGATCCGCTGGCGCAGAGTGTCCACTGGCGTTCGGCTTTCCGCCATACTTTCCTCCCCGGTAGCCGAGCACATCGAGCTCCCGACGCTACCCTGCCATTGGTCGAGGCCCAGCGCCTTGATCGACGTCAATTCGAAGCACGGGTGCCGGAGCCGACGCAGCGGGCGCGAAGCGCGCGCCGCGAGGCCCACGGCGACATGGCGGTTTCGCCCGGCGAGATCGGCCTGCTGTCGCTGTCGATTGCCGCTGAGAACCGACCCGGGCGGTCGGGAGATTTTTACTCGGCAGTGACCCGTGTTCGAACGCCCGTGGCTCGAGAAGCGGGGGCAACGGCGTGGTCGACACGGCGTTGCCGAGTGTGAGCCGACGCCGGGCGTTGCGGGATCAGCTGTCCATCCGGGAGATCGCGCGGCGGACGGGGCTGTCGCGCCACGCCATCCGTAAGGATCTGCGGTCGGGGACGGTGGCGCCGGCGTTTCGGGTGCCGGAGCGGCCGCGCCGGCCGGATCCGCAGGCCGACACGTTGTCGGCCCGGCCGAGGCCGGAAACGGGGACGTCACGCGAGCAGCGGCGGCCCCCGAAGCAACGCCACGCGGACCTGGTCGCCCCGGGCTAGAGCGGCTGTTACGGCAGCATCGCAGCCTTCGCGCGCAAGTCGAAGGCCGACCGCGGGCGAGAGGAGCAGAGTGCCGGCCGCGGCACCTGCATCCCGCTTGGCTTTCAGTCCGGCGGCTGGTCGGGAGCAAGGGCAGGTCGAGAAGAGCGTCCAGGATTCCCGCCATTTGGTGCTGCAGCCGATGCCGGATTTCCCGGATCTGGCGACGCTGAACGCCCGGCTCTTCCACCTCCCGCGCAAGCTCGACGAGCGCTCCGGCGTCGTCACCACCACCAACCTCGGCTTCAGCGAAGGGGCCACCGTCTTCGGCGCCGCCCAGATGACCACCGCGCGGCTCGACCGGCCGACCCACCGCTGCCACATCCTGAAGACCGGAAACGACAGCTTTCGCTTCACCGCCAGCTCCGCGGCGCCACGCCGTCAGACCGAGGGGCGACCGGCACCGACCCGGACCTCGGACGACAACCACAACCTCCAGCCGGGTCACCTCTCGCTGGAAAGCCCGGCTCGGTGCTCAGCGGAAATCGACAACCGGCGTTTTCTGCTGTCGTTTCGACAGTCATCGGACGAGGGTCGGCCGCATGACGACAACGGTTCGATGAACTGGACCTACGCGTGGCGGGCGCGGAGCGGACCGAGCAAGCATCGCGGCCGCCTGTCCGACCGCCTGCCGGCGGCGGCGGCCATCCCGCTTCACTCGGCGGTGGCGTCTCGGGCGGCCGGCGTCTCGCCCCTGCCCGCCGGCACCGCGCAGACCGTCGAGCGGGTCAGGAACCGCTGCTCGCGGCCGTTGTCGAGGCTGAACATGCCACCTCGGCCCGGCACCACGTCGATGACGAGGTCGGTATGCCGCCAGACCGCGAACTGGCTTCTCGAGATGTAGAAGGGCATCCCGCCGATGGCCCCCAGCTGCACGTCCTGCTCGCCGAGCAGAAATTCGCCTTGCGGATAACACATGGGCGAGGAGCCGTCGCAACAACCGCCGGACTGGTGGAAGAGGACCGGGCCGTGCTCGGCCACGATCTCGGCCAGAAGGGCCAGCGCCGCCGGGGTCGCCGTCACCTTGTCGTAGCGTTCCGTCATGCCGTGTCCTCCCGGCGCGCCCGGGGCGGACGGCGCGGGGTCGCCCCCGCGCCGCGGCCCCCGCGATCGACGGGGTCGATCAGAAGAAGCCGAGCTTCTTGGGCGAGTAGCTGACCAGCATGTTCTTGGTCTGCTGGTAGTGGTCGAGCATCATCTTGTGCGTTTCCCGCCCGATGCCCGACTGCTTGTAGCCACCGAAGGCCGCGTGGGCCGGGTAGGCGTGGTAGCAGTTCGTCCAGACCCGGCCCGCCTTGATCGCGCGACCGAAGCGGTAGCAGGTGTCGGCATCGCGGCTCCATACCCCGGCACCGAGGCCGTAGAGCGTGTCGTTGGCGATCTCCAGAGCCTCGTCCGCATCCTTGAAGGTGGTCGCCGAGACGACGGGGCCGAATATCTCCTCCTGGAAGATGCGCATCTTGTTGTGGCCCTCGAAGATCGTCGGCTTGACGTAGTAGCCGCCGGCGAGTTCGCCCGGCAGCACGTTGCGCTCGCCGCCGGTCAGCACCTTCGCACCTTCCTGGCGGCCGATGTCCAGGTAGGAGAGGATCTTCTCGAGTTGCTCGGACGAGGCCTGCGCACCGATCATCGTGGCGGGGTCGAGCGGGTCGCCCTGCACGATGGCTTCGACCCGCTGCACCGCCCTTTCCATGAAGCGGTCGTAGATCTCCTCGGCGATCAGTGCGCGCGACGGGCAGGTGCAGACCTCGCCCTGGTTGAGCGCGAACATCACGAAGCCCTCGATCGCCTTGTCGAAGAAGTCGTCGTCCTCGCGGGCCACGTCGGCGAAGAAGATGTTGGGCGACTTGCCGCCCAGCTCGAGCGTCACCGGGATCAGGTTCTGGCTCGCGTACTGCATGATCAGCCGGCCGGTCGAGGTTTCGCCGGTAAAGGCGATCTTGGCGATGCGCGGGCTCGAGGCGAGCGGCTTGCCGGCCTCCAGCCCGAAGCCGTTCACCACGTTCAAGACACCGGGCGGCAGCAGGTCGCCGACCAGCTCCAGCCAGACCAGGATACCGGCAGGCGTCTGCTCGGCCGGCTTGAGCACCACCGCATTGCCTGCGGCCAGTGCGGGGGCGAGCTTCCAACAGGCCATCAGCAGCGGGAAGTTCCAGGGGATGATCTGGCCCACCACACCGAGCGGCTCGTGGAAATGGTAGGCCACGGTGTCGGCGTCGATCTCGCCGATCGACCCTTCCTGCGCGCGAAGCACACCCGCGAAGTAACGGAAGTGGTCGATGGCGAGTGGCAGATCGGCGGCCATGGTCTCGCGGATCGGCTTGCCGTTGTCCCAGGTCTCGGCGGTGGCGAGCGACTCGAGGCCGGCTTCCATCCGGTCGGCGATCTTCAACAGGATGTTCGACCGCTCGGTCGGGCTGGTATGCCCCCAGGCGTCCTTGGCGGCGTGTGCGGCGTCGAGTGCGAGCTCGACATCATCGGCGTCCGACCGGGCGATCTGGCAGAGCACCTGACCGGTGATCGGCGACGTGTTCTCGAAGTACCTGCCGTTCTTCGGGGCGACGAATTCGCCGCCGATGAAATTGTCGTAGCGGGTCTTGAACGGCGCCTTCTTGATCTGGAAATGCAGCATTTCGCTCATCGTCCGTCGTCTCCCTGATCGGGACGGCAGCGCGGTGCCGTCGCGAGTTCGGCAAGAATTGCCCTTTGCGCTTCTTCGGCAAAGTGATGCTACGCTTTCGACCGACCAAGTCAATCAGAATTGCTGTAAGGGAGTGGCAAATCATCGGCCGGCCATCGACCCGGCGCGTGTTGATCCCGGCCCCGGCCGATACCTGCCGCAGCGCGCGTGGGTGTCGCCTCGACCGCCGGCTCGACCACCGCGGGACCGGGGCCGGGGCACAGCGCTCGACCCCGGCCCGCCGCGCCTACGCTGCGGACGGCGCACGCCGCTGGGGTCGAGGCGCATCCGGCAGAGCCCGCCGCGTTCCGGCCGACGGTCGATCGAGCATGCAGCCGGGTGGCGCAACGCGCAGCACGCCTCGTCGACGCCCGTGCGGCCCGCACGGGCCGCTGTCGTCGCTCAGCTGCCGGCCACGGTCGAGGCCGTTCGCCAGGCGACAGAGCCCGCGAGTTGCGGATAGACGTGCTGCACCAGGCGCGCGTAGTCGGCCGGCGTGTCGACCTCGAGGAAGGGCCGATCGGCGAAGGTGACGGCAGCGAGCCGGCCGAGCGCCATGATCGGCTGAACGATGTCCTCGTGCTCGCTGCGGCTGCCGGCGGCAGCGAACCGCATGGCCCAGGCCGTCGCCCCGGCGAGCAGCGCATGGTCGCCCGGCTCGAACAGCAACATCCCGGTGGCTTCGCCGAGACAGCTCAGCCCGGCGACCAGCTCGGTGCCGAAGAGGCCCTTGCCCTGCAGCCGCGGGGTGCCGTCGTGCGCGAAGACCAGCACCTCTTCGCCGGTCTCGTCGAAGCGGCCGGCAACGAGGATCTTCGACCGGGCCTGGTCGGCCGCAACGAGGCCGGCGAGGACCGCCGGATGGTAGACGATATCGGCATCCATCAACAGCACCCGGCTCTGCCGATCGAGGATCCGCTGATCGGCGGCGGCGGCAAGGGCCAGCGAATGACCGCTGCCGGTCGAGGCCGCAGCTGGATTCGAGAGCCAGCGGACGCGACCGTAGTCGGCATGCGGCGACCGCCAGCCATAGGTCCGGCTGTTGCCGACGATCACGATCTCGCCGATGCCGAGGGCAGCGAGGCAGGCGACGTGCCAGTCGAGAAAGCAGGGGCCGTCGGGCTTTCCGTCGAGCGGCATCAGTGGCTTCGGCCGACCGTCGCTGACCGCGCCGAGCCGGCTGCCCGAGCCGGCGGCGAGGATCACCGCCTTGTCGATCCGCGCCCTCATCGGCCGACCGGCACGGGCGGGACGCTGCCGCCGGGTGCCGGCCAGTGCTCGATCCGCCAACCCCGTGCCCGGGCCAGGGCGGCGAGCTTGTGCCGGGGGTTGACGACCACGGCGGTGCCGACGAGCTGCAGCAGGTGCCGGTCGCTGTAGTGGTCGGCATAGGCCACGGCGCGCGCCGGGTCGACGCCGAGCTGCGCGCAGGTGGCCCGCAGTGCTGCGGCCTTGCCCGGGCCCATCGGCATCGGGCCCGCCACCTCGCCGGTATAGCGGCCGTTCGCGCGCACGAGGCGCGTGCAGACGACCGTATCGATGGCGAGTGCTCTGGCGATCGGCTCGACGACAATATCGACGGCCGCGGAGAGCAGCGCTACCCGATCGCCCGCCTTGCGATGTTCTGCCAGGGCCGTCAAACCGTCGGGGACGAGCGCAGCGAGAAGCTCTTGCGCGACGACCTCGCCGGCCAAGGCCTCGAGCCCGGCAACCTCGCGGTCCTGTAGAAGCTGGCGCAGCAGCCGCCGCTTCAGCTCGTGCCACTCCCGCCCCGGCGCCGCCCGGTAGGAGAGATAGCCGGCGAGGATGCGCAGCATGGTGCCGAGCGAAATCGCCCGTTCGGCAGCGAGACGCCGGCCGAGCGCGATCTCGCTGTCGGCAGCGAGCATCGTCCGGTCGAGATCGAAGAACACCACGCGCCCCGGCACCGCCGGCGTCCGGCCTTCAGGCACCGACCGCGAGATCGGCAACGACGGCACCCCGGCCGGCACCGCGCCAGTCCACATCGCTCGCATAGGCGAGCAGCCGGCGCAGCATCGGACCATCGACACGTGGCGGTGGCGCGTAGCGCGCGCCGAGCAGGCGGGCGGCGTTGTCGCCGGTGAACACCGTGTCGCTCGCGAGATACGGCCGATAGTTGCGCAGTGCCGCATCGAGGCGACGCTGCAATCGCCCGAGACAGGGCGATCGGCCGGCAGGCGGCGGGTCGCCGGCAGCGGCGAGCCCGGCGATGCCGAAATGCTCGGCCACCGCCGCCAGCACGACGTCGATGCCGACCGGCGTCGCATGGGTCAGATGACAACACTGCCCCGTTCGCCCCGCCCCGATCAGCGCCGCCATCGTCTCGACGACCCAGTCGATCGGCACGAGGTTCAGCCGGGCCGCCGCTGCCGCGCGCAAGGTCAGCGGCACGACGAGCCGTCCCTGCCGGCGATGGATGCCGTCGGGCAGGATCGGCTGGACGGCGAGCCCGGTCACGATCCGCTGGACCGCCCGGGCCGCGTTGTAGAACCCTTCGAAGTCCTCGATCCGCCCGGTCCGGCTGTCGCCGACGACGATGCTCGGACGCAGCACCTGGAGACGCTCGCCGAAGGCCGCCCACAAGATCTCTTCGGCCGCCTTTTTGCTCGCCTCGTAGGCGTTACGGCTCTGCTGGCCGACATCGAGGTCGTGCTCGGCGAACCACGGCGCATCGCCGGCGACATAGGCGGTGCTGACCGCATGCACGCGTGGCACCCCGAGACGCAGTGCTGCCTCGGTGAAGTGCCGGGTTCCGTCCCGGTTGGCAGCCCAGATCAGTTGGCGCTTGCGATCGTCGAAGCTGATCGAGGCGGCCGCATGCACGGCCGCGGCGAACCGGCCGCGCTGACCCCGGAGCCATCGCGGATCGAGCCCGAGACAGGGCTGCAGGAGATCGCCCTCGAGCGGCTCGAGGCGGGCCGCGAGCGGGCCGAAGAGCGCCTCGAGACGGGCTGCCGGGCGGCGCCCGTCGCGGCCGCGGACGAGGCAGCCGACCTGCCAGCCGTCGCGAACGAGCCGACGCACCAGCTCTGCGCCGATCGTGCCGGTGGCACCGGTGACGAGAATGCGTCTCATGCGGGAATCCCTTCGAGCGATGCGATCGGTCCGGTGCGGACCGCACCGCCGGTCACGGTGGGGGTCGTCGGGCCGGCGCCGTCGACGGCTGTCGGGCGCAGCTTGCCCGGGTTCATGATGCCATTCGGATCGAGCTGTTCGCGCGCCCCGGCGAGTGCGGCGAGCGCCAGCGGGCCGACGTCCCGCGCCAGCCACGGGGCATGCTCGACGCCGACCGCGTGATGGTGCGAGAGGGTGCCGCCGGCCGCCAGCATGGCGTCTTGTGCTGCGGCCTTGATCCGGTCGTACTGGCCGAGCGGGTCGTCGCGACCGTGCATACAGCCGAAGGTGAAATAGAGGCTGACGCCGTCGCGATAGCTGTGGCTGGCATGGCAGCCGACGAACGGCCGCGCGCCTGTGGCCCGGATCGCAGCCTCGATCGCGGTCGTCGTCGCACGGTAGAGCGGCACCGCGTTCGACCAGCTGGTCGCGGTCTCGCTCACATCGCCCATGACGCCGTAATCCATCAGGAAATCGCGCACATAGGGAAAGTCGAACTTGGCTTCTTCGAAGGACCGGCCCGGCCCCGTGCCCAGCGGCACGGCACCCACCGCCCGGTAGATCCGCCCGACCGCCCGACGTCTGGCCCGAACAGTGGCGGCGGTACCCTCGAAGCCGACGATCATCAGGCATGCCCGGTCGAGCGGGAACCGCCGAATGCGGCCGAGCCAGCCGAGATAGGCCGCCTGCACACCCTTGGCCCAGCCGCTGGAGCGTTTGCGAAAAGCGGCCGAGAGCCTGGTCCGCAGCGGATCGTTGAGCCGGGCGAGCAGCGGCACCTCGCCGCGCTGCCGGCAGGTCCGCATCGCTTCGAGACCGGCCTCGAACGAGGGAAACAGCCAGCCCTCGAGCCGGCGCCGCTCGGCCAGCGGACGGATGCGGACCGTCACCTCGGTGATGATGCCGAGCGTGCCCTCGCTGCCGAGCACGAGGTCCTTGGCCTGCGGGCCGCTCGAGCTGCGCGGCACGGCACGGGTCTCCAGCAGGCCGCGCGGCGTCACCACGGACAGTGCGACCACCATGTCCTCGATATTGCCGTAGGTGTCGCTCAGCATGCCGGAGGAGCGGGTCGCCACCCAACCGCCCAAGGTCGAGTGCAGGAACGAGTCGGGAAAATGGCCGAGGCTGAAGCCCTCTGCCCGCAGCTGCTCTTCGAGCCGCTGACCGCGGGCACCAGCCTGGATGCGCGCCGTCGCCGCGCGCGGATCGAGCGCCAGCACGGCGTCCATCAGGCCCATGTCGACCGAGACCACCATTTGCCGATCCGGCCGCTGCACCTCGAGGCAGCCGGCGATGTTGCTGCCACCGCCGAACGGTACCAGCGCCACCCGGTGCCGCTCGGCCAGCGCGACGATCGCCGCGACCTCGGCCGTCGTCTCCGGATAGAGCACCGCATCCGGCGCATCGACGGGACCGCCGTGGCGCAGGCGAAAGAGATCGCGATAGCTGCGCCCGCAGGCATGCAGCACGCGCTCCAGGCGGTCGGTACGCAGCCGCTCGGCGCCGAGCAGATCGGCGGCGGCCGCGAGGAAGGCCGGGACGCGCACCGGCTCCGGCAGCCGGACGTCGGCGAGCTGCGGCGGTGCCGAAACGCGCTCGTCCGCGAGGCCGACGAGGTCGCGCAGGAACGGCAGGAGATAGGGGCGCAGCTCGGGATCGAAGGCGCCCGCATCGGTGCCCCAGCCCGACCAGCGCATATGCGGCACCTCACGCATCCGAAGTCTCGGCGAGCTGCTCGACCCGCGCCTCGGCGGCGCGTGCCAGGGCCCGGCTTTCGGCCCGCCAGCTGCCGACCACAGGCTGCTGGTCCGGCCAGATCGGGTGTGCGAAGGAGACGCGCAGTGGGCCCGGTCGCGGAAGCAGCCGACCGCGTGGCATACAGTGCCGCGTGCCCTCGACCAAGGCCGGGACCACCGGCACGCCGAGCGACGCGGCGAGGACACCGACCCCGGCCTTGAAGCGGCCGATGCGGCCGCTCGGCGACCGGCCGCCTTCCGGGAACATGACGATCGTCTTCGGCCCGTCCGCGAGGATCGCCTGCAGCCGCTGGCCGAGCGCCGCCAGGGCACGAAGCGAGCCGTCCCGGTCGATCGGCACGATCGGCAGGATGGCGGCGACCAGCGCCCGGCGCAGCGGCCGGTCGAAGAAATAGTCGCGCGCCGCGAGCAGGATGTGCGGATTGCCGGCCGCGGCGGTGGCGGCGAGCAGTGCGACGCTGTCGAGATGGCTGTTGTGGTTGGCGCAGACGATGATCGTCCGCCGGACCGGCAGACGCTCGGCGCCACGGACCTCGAGCGGCCAACCGGTGCGCAACAGCAGCCGCATGACGCCGGCGAAGACGGTCCCGAGCGCCGGCGCGACGGCGCCCGAGGCCGGACGGCACGGCGCTGCCGGGGACGGCACCACCGGCCGACCGAGGGCTCCGGAGGTCGACCTCATGCGCCGTCCAACGCGGCGATCAGGCGGCGCATCGAGCGGCCGAGGTCGATCGCCGAGAGCACGGCACCGATGCCGAAGAAAAGATCGAACCAGCCGAGCGCGATGCCGCCGAGGCTCACGACGCTGCCCGGCCAAAGGAAGGTCAGGGCCACCGAGCCCAGCACCAGAAGCTCGTAGTCGACCGGGCCGATCGCCGGAAAGACGCGCTTGCCCTTCAGGATCATCCAGTACTGGATGAGGATCGCATGCAGCAAGATCAGCAGCATCGCGAAGACCAGGATCTCCAGCGCGGCGAGACCGCTGAAAGCGATCGCCAAGGGCATCGCGACAAAGGCAATATTGTCCAGCATCTGGTCGAGAAAACAGCCGCGCGGCGAGGTCTGCCGGCGCGCCCGGGCGAGCGCCCCGTCGACACCGTCGCCGAGAATGTGCAGCAGGATGGCCGCCATCGCGACCAGCAGCCAGAGCTGATGCTGACCCGCGAGGTAGAGCGCCAGCGAACCGCCGATCGAGACGGCGAACCCGGCGACCGTCACCTGGTTCGGCGTGACGCGGCGAGGCATGAACGGCACCAGCCGTTCGGACAGCTGCGCGAACCACCGTTCGAATGGGCTCGTGACGACCGTATCCATGCGATGCGCTCCGTTCGACCCGACGACCTTATCAACTCGAAGTGAACAATTTCTTACCGCACGGTCAATTTTCCCGCCTGTTTTTGCCGGGTTCTGCCGCTATGGCTAATCACCGCTGTTCACGAACGCGCGCACGGCTGGAACGCCCCCGGCAGGGGCAGCGCCACAGCCGAAGGCTGGCGACCAGGCGGTGTGTAGCACGCGGTTCCCGGCAGGAGATGAGGAGCATGACGTTGCAGCGGAGTCGGACATGCCGCAATCGCATCGGCATGGCACTCGACGCGGCCGGTCTCGCGACCACCGACGCCGCCGCGCGTCTCGGCGTCCCGCCGGAACTGCTCGACGCCCTGGTCGGTGACGATCGGTTGCTGCCATCGGGTCACTTGCTGCAGGGCCTCTGCTTTCTCCTCGCCGTTCAGCCGCGCGATCTCGTCGCCTATGATCCGACGGTCGCGGACCTCGGCGCGCTGCTCGGCATCAGCGAACGCCGGCGCCGGCCGCGCATCGCGATTCTGGGCGCCGGCAATCTCGGCCACGTCATGGTCGGTGTCCTCGGCGCCCGCGACGATCTCGAGGTGACACTGCTCGTCTCCTCGCCGGCACGCCGGGCCACGATCGAAGCCGGGCTCGACGGGCAGGCCGGGATCGAGGTGCACTTCCCGGATCGGGTCGTCACCGGGCGGCCGGACCTGATCACGGTCGAGCCGGCAGAGGCCGTCGCCGGTGCGGCGATGGTGCTGCTCTGCGTGCCGAGCCATGTCGAGCCGCCGCTTCTGGAGCGGATCGCACCGCACCTCGAGCCCGCGGCGATGGTGGGCGCCATTCCGGCTGCCGGCGGCTTTCAGTGGGCGGCGGCCCGGGCGCTTCTGCCACACCGGCCGGCCGTCACCATCTTCGGCCTCGCCGCCATCCCCTGGATGTGCCAGCTCGTCACTCCCGGGCACGCAGTGCGCGTGCTCGGCACCAAGACGATCGACGGGCTCGCCGTGGCGGCCGGCCCCGACGGCGCCGGGGCGCTGGTCGCCGATGCGCTGGCCAATCTCACCTCGATCCCGTTCCTCGATATCGGCGACTTCCTGCAGATCACCCTGAACCCGGGCAACCAGCTGCTGCACCCCGGCATTCTCTTTCGCCTGTTCGACGGCAAGGTCGACGCGGTCTTCAACGAGCCGCCCCTGTTCTACGAGTCGCTGGACGAGACGGGAGCCGACTTGCTGCAGGCGATGGGCGACGAGCTCGTGGCGCTGTGCCGGGCGATCGAGGCGCGTACCGGCGTCGATCTCGGGATGGTGCTGCCGCTGCAACTCTCGATCCTGGCGGGCCACGGCCCGGCCGTGGCGGATCCGACCAGCCTGCGCTCGACCATCGCGACCAACCGCGCCTATGCCGGGATCCGCACGCCGATGATCCCGGTCGAGGGAGGCTATCGGCTGAACCGCGACAGCCGGTTCTTCTTCGAGGACGTGCCGTTCGGTCTGGTGGTGCTGCGGGGCATCGCCGATACGCTCGGCCAGCCGGTGCCGACGATCGACCGGCTGCTCGACTGGATGCAGGCGATCATGGGGCGGAGCTACCTCGTCCGTGGCCGCCTCGACGGAGCCGACCTCGCCGCCTCGGGGGCACCCCAGCGCTACGGCTTCGCGACGATCGAGGAGATCGTCCGGCCCGAGATCAGCTGACCCGGTTCGGACCGAGGCGCCGATAGGGGGCGAAGCTGGCGAGGTGCAGGAGGGCGGCGCAGCCGGCCGCCATACCCGCCAGGGTGAGAGACTGGGCGGGGCCGACGAGATCGGCGGCCCAGCCGAAGACGGTGGCACCCAGACTGGCGAAGGCGGGCTGCACGGCGATGTAGAGACCCATCACCCGGCCGGCATAAGCGGCATCGATGGAGGTCTGCAGACTGGTGCTGCCGAGCCCCCAGGCAACGGCACCGGTGAAGCCGATGGCGATCGCCCAGAACGTGCCTTCGAGCATCGAGCCGCTCTGCGCGAAGAACGCCAGGGAGACACCGCTCGCCACGGTGGCGATGCTGATGATCAAACCGCGCTGGGCCAGGTGCAGCAGGCGCAGCGCCACGACCCCGCCGAGCAGCAGGCCGAGGGCGATCGCGCCCAGCATCGCGCCGCGATCGAATTCGCCGAGCCCGAGCACCCGGGCGGCGAGGTCCGGCCCGACCACCGAATAGGGGCCGACGATCAGCAGGCTGGTGAATGCCAGGAGCAGGAGCAGCTGCCAGGTGACCGGCCGCTGGCCGACATGGTGAAGGCCGTCGCGCAACCGCTGCAGGCCGCTCGCGGGTGCGGCGGCGGGTGCCCTTCGCCCGTCGCTCGAGGCGACCAGCAGGAGGACCGCCACGGCAAGGGCCAGCATCAGCGCGGTGAGTGCCAGCGTGCCCTCCCAGGAGAGGAATTGGCGCGCCGTGCCGACGGCGACCGGCCCGGCACCGCTCGCGATGATCTGGATGACCGAGAGCCGGGTCATCGCACCTTCGAAGGCGGCCGCCTCGACCAGGTCGCGCAACAGCGCGAGCCGCGAGGTCATCAGGAAGGCCATCGCGGTGCCGAAGAGGGGTGCGGCGACGAAGAGCGGGACGAGGCCACCGATCACGGCAAAGCTCGCGGTCGCTACGGTCAGCACCAGCGCGTTGGCCATGGTCGAGCGCAAGGTGAGGGCATAGCGGCGCCTGCCGTCGGCGGCGATCCCGGCCCAGAAGGTCGCGACGACCTGGGAGAGTTCCACCGCGGCATAGATCAAGCCGGCGAGCAGCGGTGAGCCGGACTGGCCGAGCACGATGACCACGAAGGCGTAGAGGGCCATCGCATTGGCGAGCATCCCGAGGCCGGACGAGACGAGAAAGAGGTTGGTCATCGGCTGCCCGCACCACCGTGGCGGCGCACGGTCCAGACCTCGATGCCGAGGGCCCGGCAGCAATAGCGCGTCATCGTCACGAACTGGACGACCAGGTTGAGGGCGAGCACGCCGATCACGAGTGCCAGAACGAGGCGCGGTGCTGCACCGGCATGGAGGGACGCGGCGGCTGCCGCGAGGAAGAGCGTGAGCGGCCAGGCGATCGGCTTCAGCCGCAGCCCGATCAGGATGTGCATCAGGACATGCCCGACATGGCGAACACCCGCGAGCCCGATGGCGAACGCCAAGAGGAAGCCGTCGACGCCGTCGAGCGGGACAACGAACGCCGTGCCGCCGAGCAGCGCGAGATCGAGGACGAGGCCGCGTCCCGGATGCCCGAGCAGGCTCCGGTGCCGCCGGTAGCCCGATACGGCGGTCGCGAGACAGGCGAGACCGGCCAGACCGGCGGCGATCTCCAGCGTGCCGAACCCGAAGAGCCCGGCCGTCCAGAAGGCCGGCCCGGCAAGGGCGGTCGCCAGCATCAGCACGACGGCCAGCGCCGCACCTTCGAGCGCCCCGAACGGGGGGATCATCAGCCGGCCTTCGGCCAGCCGCTCGACGGCATTGGCATGCCAGGCCAGCGCATTGAGGGTCAGCACGACGACTGCCAGCGTCGGTGCCGGCCCGCAGAAGACGAGGATCGCCAGCGGCACGGTGACCCCGGTCGACGCATCGAGCCAGTGATCGTAGAAATCACCCAGCGGCGTCGCCGTGCCGTGCGCGCGGGCCTGCTGGCCGTCCAGGCTGTCGGTGAGCGCATGCAGTGCGAGCGCGACGACGGCGAGCCAAGCGGCAGCCGCAGCCGCCCCCGTTCGTCCGGCCCCCGGCGGTTGAGCGAGCACCAGCCAGAGAAAAGCCAGCTGCCAGCCGGCATGGCCGAGCAGCGTCAAGGCGTTGGGGGCGAGGCAGGCCGGCAGCCGGGCGAGCAGTGGCCGGATGATCAGCCGGTCGAACACGGGTTGCAAGAGCGAGCGGTCCTCGAAGTCGAAGCGATAGCGATGCACCCGCTCGGGCGCTTCGAGGTCGAGTGGCGGCAAAAGGCGGCGCACGGGCTTCAGCCGACGCCGTGGCGCAGCCGGCGAAATTCGCCTGCCGAGAGGGCGTCCGGCCCTGCGACCGTCTCTCTTGCCGTCCGTGTTGCCGCCATTGCAATCCACCGCAGGGCGAGGCGAAGCGCGGTCCTTCGCAACCGTCACAAGCACCTGCTATCCAGGGCGATCGCACGCCGGTCAAGTCCGCCGGCCGGTGCCGAGGTGTCGTCGTCTGCCGCACACGACCGAAAGCGTGGGCACGGCCACGACCGTTGCGGGTTTCAGCCGGCAGCGGCCGCTCCGTCGCGAGCACGCAGCTGTGGCGCGGCTCCCGCCCCGCTCTTCCGCCCGGCGGCGGGGCGGCGGCGCCCCCGCGCTCCGCGGCCCGCTGCCGCCGAGGCGCTGGTGCTGCGGCTGGAGGTCGACGCCCGCGCGGAGGACGACGCGCGACGGGGCAGGTGCCTGCTGCTCGAGGGATCGAGTCGGTGGCGTCTGAGCGCCTACGGTGAGGCGCTGCGCTGCCTGACGCAGGCGCTCGAACTGCTCGAGGAGTCCGATCTCGAGCACCGTGCGGCCGCCCTGCAGGACCTCGGCACGATCCACGTCTACCTCGGCCAGCACGACGAGGCACTGGCACGGCTGCTCGCCGCCCTCGAACTGCGGGACGCCCTCGACGACGAGCAGGGACGCTCCGATGTGGAGAACAACCTCGGCATCGTCTTCTACCACCGGGGGGACCTGCTCGAGGCGGAGCGGGCGTACCGCAGCGCGCTGTGGCGCCGTGAGATCCTCGGTGACCGCGACGGCGTCGCCGCGTGCCGCAACAACCTCGCCAAGGTGCTCACCGACCAGGGTCGTTTCGAGGATGGGCTGTGCGAACTGGAGCGCGCGCACGGCCTCTGGACCGAGCAGCAGAACCGGCGGGGGCTGGCGATGGCGCTGACCAACATCGGCATCGTCCACCAGGCCCGTGACGAGCTCGACACGGCGGCTGCCTGCTACCGGGAGTCGCTCGCGATCAAGCAGGAGATCGGTGACCGCAGCGGCGGGTGCGAGACCGCCACCTACCTCGGGGTGGTGCGGGCCCGGCAGGGCCAGCTGGACGAAGCGCTCGAGCTGCTGCACCGGGCGGCCTCGGACGCCGACCGTCTGGGGCTGCACGCCGAGCTCGCCGAGGCCTGCCTGGCGCTGTCCGAAGTCCACGAGGCCTTCGGGGACCACGCCGGTGCCCTCGTGTGGTTCCGGCGGTACCACACCGCCGAGCGCACCCGCTTCGACGATCGCTCGGCGGAGCGGCTGCACGCGCTGCAGGTGTCGTTCCAGCTGGCCCGGGCGGAGCAGGAGAGCGCGCTCGACGCACTGACCGGTCTCGGCAACCGTCGCAGCCTCGATCGGGAGCTCCACGCGGCCTTCGCCGCCGCTCGGCGCGACGGGACCGAGCTGGCGCTGGCGCTGCTGGACCTCGATGACTTCAAGCACATCAACGACACCTTCGGTCACCAGATCGGTGATGAGGTCCTGCGCCGCACCGCCGCCGTGCTGCGCGACCACACCCGGCGGGAGGACCTGACCGCGCGCTACGGGGGTGAGGAGTTCGCCGTCGCCTTCCCGGGGACCGCGCTGGCGGACGCGATCCGCGCCGCCGAGCAGCTGTGCGAGCGCGTCCGTGCGCTGCCGTGGTCGGAGGTGCACCCGGAGCTGCGTCTCACCGTCAGCATCGGCGTGGCCGCCGCCGCCGACGTCGGTGACGTGACCGAGCTGCTCGCCCGCGCCGACCACCATCTCTACCGTGCCAAGCACCGTGGCAAGGATCGCGTCCACGGCTGACGGCACCGTCGTGACATCGGCCGCCGGTCACGCCGGCCGCCGGTGATGCGCCGCCAGCGCCGACCCGGCACCGAACGACAGGAGCGAGCTCGTGCTCAGCGACCTTCCCCTCGAGCAGCTCGAGCGCTACCGGCCCGAGCTGGACGAGCCCGGCGACTTCGACCGGTTCTGGGCACAGCAGCTCACCGCGGCGCGCGGCCACCCGCTGGACGTCGAGAGCGTTCCGGTCGCCACCGACCTCCGGACCGTCGAGGTCTGGGACCTGCGCTTCCGTGGCTACGGCGGCACGCGCATCGCCGGGTGGCTGCTGCTGCCGGCTCACCGCGACGGCCCGCTGCCCGCCGTCGTCGAGTTCGCGAGCTACGCAGGCGGACGCGGCCGCCCCCACGATCGGCTCGTGTGGTCGGCGGCCGGCTACGCCCACCTGATCATGGACACCCGGGGACAAGGCGCGAGCTCCACCGTAGGTGTGACCTCCGATCCGCAGGACACCGGCGATCCGGCCGCGCCGGGCTTCCTCACCCGCGGCATCCTCGATCCCCACACGGCCTACCTGACCCGTCTCTACGTCGACGCCGCCCGGGCGGTCGAGGTCGCCCGCAGCCACGAGGCCGTGGACGGCCAACGCGTCGCGGTCGCCGGCATCAGCCAGGGTGGTGGGCTCGCGCTGGCCGCCGCCCACCTCGGCGGCCCGGTCACCGCGGTCATCGCCGCCGTGCCCTTCCTCGCGCACCTTCGGCGCGCGCTGGACGTGACCGACGAGGAACCCTACGCGGAGATCGCCAGCTACTGCACCGCCCACCCGGATCACCTCACCCAGGTGTTCGCCACGCTGGCCTACCACGACGTCGTCCACCACTCGCGGCGCATCACGGCACCGACCCTGCTCGCCACCGGCCTGGCGGACGAGATCTGCCCCCCGTCCACGGTCTACGCGGCCGCCAACCACCACGGTGGCGAGGTCACCGTGCTCGCCTACCCGTTCGACGGCCACGACGGAGGCGGCTCCCACCGCGTCCGTGAGGAGCTCGCCTTCGCCGCCACCCACCTGCGGTGACCCCGTCGCGGTGCGCCGCGGGGCGGTGGCCCGGCGCGGCCGCGGCGGCACTCAACCGACGACGGCGTCGAGCGCGAGATCGCTGACGGTCAGCGACGCCACCACCCGGTCGGCGTGGGAGAGCTCGCCCGCCGGGAGGTGGCCACGGACCACCGCGACCGTGTAGAGCCCGGCGGCGCGGGCGCTGGTCACGCCGACGACGGTGTCCTCCACCGCCCGGCACCGGGGCGGTGGCACCCCGAGCCTGGCGGCGGCGCACCGGTACGGCTCGGGATCGGGCTTGTGGCGGGTCACGTCCTCGGCGCCGACGATGGCGTCGACCTCGGCGCTGAGACCGGCCCGGTCCAGGACCCGCTCGACGTGCGCACGGGTCGACGACGACGCCACGGCGACCGGGATCCCGGCGGCGGCGACCCACCTGAGGACGCCGACCACGTCGTCGAACAGCTCCAGCTCGGTGTCGAAACGGGTCAGGAACCGGCCCCGCAACCGGGCGCGGAAGGCCTCCGGCTCGCCGAGCGGCACCCGCTGGGCGTAGTGGGCGAAGGTCGCCGCGTAGGGGCGACCGACCGTGGCGCGACGGTCCTCGACGGTCGGGGTGTAGCCGAGCTGCCCGAGCACGTCGGCCCAGGCCCGGTCCGAGATCGGCTCGGTGTTGGCGATCGTGCCGTCACAGTCGAACACCACGCCGCCGGCGTCGTGTCCGGGCCTCACCCGCTGTCCGGCTCGTCGACCTGGTCCCCGCCCGGCGCCAGCGGTCCCGGCCCGGCGAGGTCGAGCACCGCCTTGGCGAAGACCTCCGGCGCCTCCTCGTGCACGAGGTGGCCGACCCCGGGCACCGCCACCAGGCCCGCATCGAGGTCGTGGGCCACGCGACCGGCGAGGTGGAACGCGGTGACGCGGTCCTCCTCACCCCAGATCACCACCGCGGGGACCCGCAGGCGGTGCGGCTCGGGTGGCGGCGCCAGGAAGCGCACCCGTCGACGGACCTTGCGCACGCCCCAGTCGAGCAGCGCCTGCCGGGACAACGTGCGGTAGTAGGCCAGCCAGGCCGTCGGATCGGTGGTGACCGCATCGGCGTACCGGTCCATGGCCGACTCGTCGAAGGGGGTCTGGACCACCGCGGAGTACCGGATCGCGGCGCGCGTGAGCGGCCGGCCGAGGACCCGGAAGGCCAGCTGCGGCGCCAGCGGCAGGTTGAACAGCGGGACGTGCCAGGAGACGGTGAGGTCCAGCTGCCGGAAGGGCGAGGAGGCCACGACCAGCGCCCGCACCCGGCCGGGGTGCCGGAACGCCGTCGCCAGCGCGATGGCACCCCCCCAGTCGTGCCCGACGAGCAGCGCCTTGCGGGCGTGGAGGTTGCGGATCAGCTGGGCGATCTCGTCGGCGAGGGTGGCCGGGTCGTAGCCCTCGTGCGGCGTGTCGGAGCGGCCGAAGCCCTTCAGGTCGGGGCAGACCACCCGGTAGCCGGCCGCGGCCAGCCGGGAGGCCACCGCCGCCCAGCTGGATCCGTCCTGCGGCCAGCCGTGCAGCAGGAGCGCCAGGTCGTCCGCGGGCTCCTCCGCCTCGCCGTCGGGGGGCCGCAGCGTGGTGACGACCGCGCCGCCCGCCGGTTCCCGCCAGGCCGGCGAGCCGAGCGCACGGACGTAGAACCGGGTGTCCCCACCCCGTACGTAGCCTTCACGCCACACCGGCAGCACCTCCTGGGGGCAACAGCCTACGACCTCGTGGCCGCCAGGCCGCTACTCCGAGCGTGGCGTTGCGGCCGAGCGTGGTGCCGAGGCTGCTAGAGCGCGTAGAACTCGCGCTCGCAGACCGTCCGCACCCGCCGAGCATGCCGCCGCCGGTCGTCGTCGAGCTCCTGCCACCCGCCCCGGCCGTAGCCCATCGCGCGGGCCAGCGTCTCCAGCTGCAGCTGTGAGGAGGGCAGGACGTCCACGTCCCGGTGGCGGCGCAGGTACATGCGGTTGCGCAGCTCCGAGAGGAAGCGGTAGCCGTCCCGCAGCCAGGTCGCGTCACGGTGCTCGAGGTGTCCGGCGTCCTGGAGCAGGTCGATCGCCGTCATCGTCGAGGTGGTCCGCAGTCCGGGGTCGGCGCCCCCGTAGCGCTGCAGCTTGAGCTGGACCGTCCACTCCACGTCGGACAGCCCGCCGGGACCGAGCTTGAGGTGGCGTTCGGGCGCGATGCGGCGCGGGATCCGCTCCTTCTCGAGGCGCGCCTTCATCCGGCGCATCGGGACCGCGACCTCGGTGGTGTCCGCCGGGTAGGCGTGGCGTTCGGCGGCCGCGACCAGGCGCCGTCCGAGCTCGCGGTCCCCGGCGACGTGACGGGCCCGCAGCAGGGCCTGGTGCTCCCAGGGCTCCGCCCACCGCGCCCAGTAGGCGACGTAGGAGTCGAGCGAGCGCGACAGCGGACCGCTGCGGCCCTCGGGTCGCAGGTCCGCGTCCACCTCGAAGGCGGTGCCCTCGGAGGTGATGGCCGACAGTGAGCGGAGCACGTTGCCGGCGATCTCCAGGGCCAGGCGGGTGGCGGCCTGCGGGTCGGCGCCGGGTACGCCCTCGTGCACGAACAGCACGTCGAGATCCGACACGTAGTGCAGTTCGCGCCCTCCGAGCTTGCCCATCCCCACGATCGCGATGCTCAAGGGCAGCTCGTCGGGACCCGACAGGCCACGGTGGCGGGCCTGTCGACGGAGCTCGTCGCGCAGCGCGCCGGTCAGGCACGCCTCGCCGAGCGCCGTGAGCTCCTCCCCCACCCCGCCGACGGTCGTCTCACCGGAGAGGTCGCGCAGCACGATGCGCAGCAGCTCGTGCCGCTTGAAGCGCCGCAACGCCGCGGTCGTGTCCTGCCAGTGCAGACGGCCGACGGCCAACCTGACGAGCTCGTCGCGGGTGCGTGGCTGGCGGAGGAGATCCTCGTCCTTGAGCCACTCCACCCCCTGCGGCTGGCTGACCAGCAGCTCGCCGGCGACCTGGCTGGTGCCGAGCACCCGTCCGACCAGATCCGCGGAGGCCGGATGGTCCCGCAGGTAGGCCAGCAGCTCGCTGGAGTCGCCCTGCGCCTCGACCAGCCGGCGGAAGGCGGTCAGCCCCGCATCGGGGTCGGGGGTGTCCTGCAGGACCTGGAGCACCGCCGGCAGCACCGCCCGGACGGTACGGGCACGGCGCGACACCCCGCCGGTCATGGAGCCGAGGTCGCGCAGGGCGGTGGCACCGTCCCGGAAGCCGATCGCACGCAACCGCTCGACCGCCGCCTCCTGCCCGATCGCGCTGACCTCACCCGGCACGCTCATCCCGGCGGCACGTGCCGGCACGGTCGCGTAGGCCTCCAGCAGGGGCCGGTAGAACAGCCGGGCGTGCAGTGCCGACACCTGGTGCTGCACCCGGGCGAGCTCGGCCAGGAACGGCTCCCCGGCCGGGGGGCCCGCCCCGGCGCCCGCCGGGCGGCCGCGCGGGGGGGCCCCGCCGGGGCGCCGGGGGGCGCGCTCGTGGCCAACGCCGCGCGGCCCGCGGGCCGCGGCCGGCTGGTCGTGCGCCCGTCCGGCCCCGAGCCGCTGATCCGGGTGATGGTCGAAGCCGACGACGAGACGCTGCTCG
>Ga0081527_100332_pt1 | contig 28847 bp, 26 predicted proteins | sample HotLakmasection5_FD_70992 | JGI IMG/M metagenome (GOLD analysis project Ga0081527, IMG submission 70992) | Hypersaline microbial mat communities from Hot Lake, Washington, USA - Section #5 (SPADES assembly) (version 2) | ecosystem: Environmental > Aquatic > Non-marine Saline and Alkaline >... | reverse complement strand
CAATAAACCGGAGGTCTTTACCACGAGGACACGAGGTCGCGAAGCAACACGAGGAACTCTTACTACAACTATATATAAGTAAACGAAATAATTTAAATTGAACTATGGGTAAGCATACTTTTTGGACAGCCTCCCGGGGGTGGTTATGGTACTTTGATCAGGGCTTGGAATTAAAACATCGACTGCCTGATTTTTTTCAACCCCCTCCTTTGGGGAAAAGGAGGGGACTATGAATGCACTTTGGTGAAGATTATGAATCGAACTCAGGTTTTAAAATAAATTTGAATGCCGCCAGGCTCCGCCCTCAAAAAAAAAGCCTCTTGCTAAATGAATAACAAGAGGCTTTAATAAAATTTTGTCAGATTTTATCGGGAGTATGTATATCCCCTGTCTTCTTTGAGCAGATCCACAATTTGCGGCTGCCCGTTTCTGAGTGCAATCTCTTCGGCGGTTAGTCCGCTGCTGTTACGCTCTAGAGTATTTGCTCCCCGAACTATTAGCTGGCGGGCAATGTAATACTGGCCGTTTTCAGCAGCGATCATCAACGCTGTTTCACCTTTTAGATTTTTTGCATTAATGTTTGGCTGATGAGCCAGCAGTATGCGTGCCATACGGGGGTTCCCCACCTTGGCAGCAAGCATCAGCGGCGTATTCCCTTCAGTATCAACCGTATCGACATTGGCGCCTTCTGCAAGGCGAATGTTTAAACTTACGATATCAATGTTCCGGATCGATTCGAAAAGATCTGTTGCCAGAACAATTTCGTTACTTGGTTTGTCTTCTATTTCAACTTCGTTTGTAAACGGATTCGAAAATAGAAGAGCAATCATAATTGCGATTGTTGTCTTCATTTTTCTTTTTTAAACGTCTTAAGATTATCCTGATCTATTAATTTTATGCCGGGTTTTTTGACAGGTGTTTAGTGGTATTTATCCGGCCTCTAAACTCGATGCTTATAACGAAACAAAGATACGGAAGGTTTCACTTTTTGAGACAATATTTTCACTTCCAAATTAAGTAACGAAAAGAGAATCTGAAGGGCAAAAAAGTAAGCATCAGCAGCCTGAATGATTAAGTAATATCGCTTCCAAATTGCGCTTATATTATCAACTATTTATAGTTAATTCATACGTTGGTTTATTATTTAAAAAAATGTTCTGAAATACCATCATTTCCCCACAGAATAATGAGTTATTTCGCTTAGAAATTTTCAGGATTATAAGGCATGCAGCGGCGGCCGAAAAATTTCGGACCTCCGGATTTTCGTAAAAAAATATTATTAGAAAATACTAATGCTTAAGCGCCTTGATTAAAGCACCATTTTTAGGTATTTATCAGTACAGCAGTTAAACAGACCAAACGCTGTAGATTATATTTAGATTTAGCAGTACTATAACCATCAAGCAAGAGAAGTACTAAAAAACTTAAACAGAATGAAAAACAGTGCAAGAATAGCCATTGTGGAGGATTGCTTTATACAGTCCACTGTAATGAAAAAAATTTTTGAAAGTGAAGGCTATGATGTCATAGGAATGTTTAAAAGCGGCGAAGATGCGCTCTCACAATTCCAAACCGAAAAGCCGGATATCTATATAATGGATATTAATTTAAAGGGGGAGCTTAACGGCTTTGAAACTGTGAATGTCGTAAGGCAGACCTCCAAAATTCCTGTAATCTTTGTATCGGCATCCAACAACGAGGAAATTCTTGGAAGAGTGGGTCAATTTTCTCCTTCTGCCATGCTTGTTAAACCTGTGTTTAGAGACTCTCTTTTAACTAAGGTTGAAGAGATGACAACCATAGAAGCCTACGACGTTTTGGAATCTGCTTCCTGAACAATTTACCGTTAGCGCCCCTGCCTCTGCCTTCGCATATGCATACGCTCCTCAACCGAATCGGGGTGGGCCACTTCGTCCAGTCTTTGCAGCTGCTCTTCGGTTAAGATGTCTGACACATCTTCCCTGAACTCCATATAGTGCTCGCGAATAAGGTCTCTTTCATTTTTTCTGTGATCCCTCACTTTTTCCCGAACTCCCCTGTGAAATTCTATTATTTTCTCAAAAAAAGGTTCCTTTTGGTCTTGCTGAAGCGACAGCTGCCGGGATAGTCGTTCGTTTACGCGCTGCCCAATTCCCATCTCACGCCCTCCGGGCCCGCGCTCGTGGTCCCACCTTCCCTGTTCTGAATACGAATATCCCGACGGACTGGAGCTCAGAACCGAATGTACCGTATATCCAGCCGCAAAACCGGCCAGCAGCACTATCAAATATGCAACTATTGCTTTTGTTTTAGTATTCATCGCTGTTCTCATCAAATAATAAATTATCGATCTGTACCATATAGTCTTCAGAAGCCGCAGCTTCAGCCTGGTACACAAAAAGCTCTTCGGCCGGCACCGTTTCCTGTGAATTCACGAAAGAATCATCAGAAAAAAACAGCGCCGAAGAACCGGCAACAATCAGTATTGAAGCTGCGAGCGCATATTTTTTAAAAATAAAGAGGCTAAATTCGGAGAAGTGATCTTTTGTATGATCCTGCTCATGAATCTGCCGGCGTATCGCATCAATTTGTGAAGAAAACTTCTGTATTTCTGCAACAGGATATGCCCTGCCTATATCCGGCAGATTCATAATGGCTTCGAAGTCCTGTTTCAGATCGGGCCATTTTATTAACTCATTCTCCAGTTCAGCCAGATCAGCGGCTGCAAGCTCCCCTTCTGAAGCCTCCGCAATTTTCCGTTCAAGTTCATCTCTGTTCATCTTCAGGCTCCGTTCTTTTCAGGCGTTCGGCAAGCTCTTTTTTTGCTCTGAACATTCTGTTTTTAAGGGTTTCCATGTTCACTCCTGTAACCTCACTAATCTCTTCATAGCTCAGTCCTTCCAGTGTTTTCATCACAACAACATCTCTGAGAATTTCAGGCAGCTCCGAAACTGCCTGCCGTAAATTGTGAACTTCTTTTTGCCGGTATTCAAATGCTTCAGGTTCATTATCTGCAATATCGAGTTCATCAGCAGGTGTATGACTTTTGTCGGGTTTTCTTTTCCGGCTTCTGAATTCATCAATAGTGATATTCCGGGCGATCGAGTAAAGCCATGTGTAGAGTGCGGATTGTCCGTCGAACTGATCAATTTTTTTGTATGCTTTTAAAAATGTTTCCTGTAAAATATCATCCGCATCAACGTCCGATCCCGCAGCGAAAGCCGCTATGGAACGGTGAAGCCTGGGATACAACTCCGTTATTTGCTTCTCAAAATTTTTCCTGGAAATGTATCCCATTTGAGCGCCACCCTTCGTTCACTCACTTATCGGTTAAAGCGGGAATTTCCACTTCTTCGTCCCATTCTGTCATAATTTCCGGCACGCGGAGTTCCCATTACTTCCCGTAAGTTCTGATATTCGGCTGCCGTTAACAACTCTTTTAGCTGATTGTGCAGTTCGGTTCTGCTCTCAACCCCTTCACCCCTGTACCGGCCGAAATTACCGGGGGTTTCAAGATTTTCGAGCCGTGATTCCATCATTTGCATGCTGTGATCATTCATCAGAGTGAGCACTTGCTGACGTTTGTCGCCCTCAATTCCCGCCTCATCCAGGATCACTTCATGCTGAATCATGCGAAACTGATGAGTATTTTCTACTCGTTCCCGCATGGTGCTTCGCAGAATCTGTTTCTGATCGTCACTAAGTATGTCCATTATTTTACTATGGTATTCCGCTCTTGCATCAGACCATTCTGTACTCCGGTTTGCTCTTCGGCCATCTCTTCCGGCACCTCTGTTACTGCGGTACCCCTGACGGTTTGCCCGGAATTCCTGTCTGTACTCCAGATTCAGCTCTGCAATGTCTTTCATCTGATCATCAGTCAGGTTTAGATCTGTCCCGTGTTGGGCAATAAAAGGGTGTATCCCGTTCATTCCGTTACCACTGCCATTTCCAAATCTTGGCTGTGCATTCAGCGAAATTGCTGCAGCCATTAAAAAAATTACCAGTGTACTGATTATTGTTTTCATGGGTATCCTCATTTGTTGATTTATAAAGTCTTTCTACAGGTTAGACGACGGATATTTACTCAGGTTTGATATAAATATTATTTTTTCTGAGTGATAAAATTGACCCATTCCTTCGCATTGTTAAATAGGAGTGTTTACATGAATAGAAACACCCCTTCATACTGAACCTGAACTGTAAAGCAAAGCACACCATGAGCTTCGATTTTAAGAAAACAACACAATCGTTCGACAATCTTTCCTTTAAAGAGAGGATGTCCTCCGTTTTTCATCTGTTTAAAAACACCTTTGTGGTCATTGGCAGGGATGATGATATCCTGAAACCTTTTTATCGCATGCTGATCTATGTAAGCGTGATGGTAATTTTATTTTTTTATGGCGTATTTGGTTTTTGGTTTGATCTGCCGTTTCAGTTTCTCGCGTTTTTTATCGCCTTTCTTCTCTTTCTTTATAAATACTTCTACTACAATAAACAGGAGCTGCGAATGAGCTGGATTGTAAATGAGGTGATTATTGGCAACGATCCGGGGTACAAAGAGTCTGTTGCAGTATCAAAAGCCATGAAATCACAAATTCGGAAAATTGCGTGGATGGATATTGCAATGGCCGTTGCCAATAAAAGCAAATCGAATGAAAAAGGATTTATGGCGGGGCTCATTAACCTCATTATTGCCGGGCTTGGAGAAGTCTGGGATCTCATCAATCACTACCTGATCCCTTCCGTTGCCATCGATAAACTCGACATAAAACCTGCCATCGAAAAAATGAAGAAGTTAAAAGACCAGGTTCCCGAAACTCTGGTGGGTGTTTTTGGAATTGACTTCCTTGGAAAGGTAATCAGAAAGGTTGTTGGGCCGGTCTATTTAATTCTTGTTCTGCTTGCTCTCGGAGGGGGCGTTCTTTTTGGAGGAAGCCTGCCCTCACAGGAGTTCAACTTCAATAATCCCGACTTCCCAATACAATCGCTGCAGTTTTCCTGGATTCCGCTTGTGTTCGCAATGTTCATCGGAAAACTTTTTTCAGGCTTCTTTGAGCGTATGGTTACCTCTGTAAAAGTGATCTATTTTACCATCTTCTATACCAAAATTACCCATCCAGATTCCATCGCCGAAGACCTGCGGGAAGAGCTGACCAACTACCTCAAACTCGATCAGGTAGATGAAGTTCGCAACCTCGATAAACAGGATCCACATTCGGATTCATAAATGGCCCTGCAAATATCTGGATTGGTTCTTTAAATAATGGCTGTTACATTTCAATTACGAGTCCACTCCGAAAAGTCAGATTAAGAACAAATGTTTATAGAAAGCTTAAATAATTTAGACATTATGCCCCTCTCTGAATCTTTAGAGAGGGGATGGGGTGAGTACGAAACAATTAAACCTAAATTATTTAAGCTTGTACCGCTTATTTTCAGAACGTATGACTTTTCGGAGTGGACTCAATTACTGAAATGTTAAACCCAACAACCCATTGATATGTCAGTGAACAAATTAGCAGCGACAACTCTTTTTTTGATAGCACTCATATTCATAAGCTGCGGCCAGCCTCCGGAAGAACTTGCTTATTCTGAGGACGAGGAAGAGTGGGTGGAGCTTTTTAACAAAGAAAATCTCGACGGGTGGGATGTTAAAATACGGCGGAGCGAAGTAAACCAAGATCCCCGCCAGACGTTCAGAGTGGAAGACGGTCTTCTTAAAGTTCGTTACGATAATTATGAAGAATACGATCAGGTTTTCGGCCATATTTTTTATGAAAATCCCTATTCCTACTACCGGCTGCAGGTCGAATATCGCTTTACAGGCTCCCAGATTGAAGGCGGACCTGAATGGGCATGGCGAAATAACGGTATTATGTTTCACTCCCAGCCCGCGCAAACCATGCAAACTGATCAGGATTTCCCAAATTCCATTGAGTTTCAGTTGCTTGGCGGAGACGGGGAGAATGAACGTTCGAACGGAAATGTATGCACCCCGGGCACTCATATTGTTTATGACGGAGCGCTGATCACCGATCACTGCACCTCATCAAATGGCCCCACACATCATGGCGACCAGTGGGTTACGGCAGAGCTTGTCGCCTACGGCGATTCACTGATTCAGCATAAACTGAACGGTGAAATTGTTATGGAATACACGGAACCCCAGCTCGATGACGGATCTCCTTTGGAGCGGGGATATATTGCCCTGCAATCTGAAAGCCACCCTACCGATTTCAGATCTGTACGGCTTCTGAACCTTAAGGGCTGTATGGATCCGAACGCATCAAACTACAAAACGTATTTTATAAAAAATGATCCGGATATTTGTGTCTACCCGGAATAAAAATTAGAGTAGTGTGTTATCAGCGCTATTATTGGATTTTTTAACGAAATAACGACTCTTCGTGAACCTTCGAGTCCTTGGCCTTTCCCTCGGGATCCCTTGCGGGGCGTGGTGATTCCCAAGAGGCTGCCCCGAAGGCTCTGAGAAACACGAAGATTTTTTAATTTTATCATGCTTGATTTTTTTAAAAAACCCGCATTATATTAATTATAATTAACCGTTTAATGAATAATCTGTAGTTTCTTATCTGGAAAACTCTGCGGATTTGAAACTACAGATTAACGTTGACACTGCAGTAGTATCATCTTAATACTGCAACGATCATAAGTCACAGACTTCGGAAGTCTCAGCCATCTGTACTACTCAAACTTGCCCAATAATAAGTAAACCTGGTCAAGTAAATATATGTTACTAAAGCTCATTAACACGGCTATCCTCTGTTTTTGAGATTTTGTGGCTATCACACTATAAAAGTCTTAGAAATTACTCCGGCTGAAGATCTGTAATTTCACTCATGCTCTCTTCCAGGAGATCATCCGAAATTTCGTGATCACTCAATTTACCTGCAAAGTAGTCGTCGTACGCCTGCATATCCACGAAACCGTGGCCGCACAGATTAAAGAGTATGGTTTTTTCGGTGCCTTCCTCTTTTGCACGATTTGCCTCGCGAATAACCTGCGCTACAGCGTGCGTAGCCTCAGGCGCGGCAATAATTCCTTCTGCCTTTGCAAAGGTAACGCCCGCTTCAAAACACTCAAGCTGCTGCAGTGCAACGGCTTCAATCAGATTATCTTTGAGAAGCTGGCTGCAGAGTACACTCGCTCCGTGGTAACGCAGTCCGCCGGCGTGAATCGCTGCCGGAGTGAAGTTATGTCCCAGGGTATACATCGGCAGAAGCGGCGTATATCCGGCCGAATCGCCATGATCGTACATAAACCTGCCTTTTGTAAGTTTCGGACACGACGCCGGCTCCACGGCTACAAAACGGGTATTGGCATCTCCGGTGAGGTTATTTCTCATGAATGGAAATGAGATACCTGCAAAATTGGACCCTCCGCCGAGAGGCGCCACCACTATATCAGGGTAATCACCGGCGTACTCCATCTGCTTTATCGTCTCCTGACCAATAATGGTCTGGTGAAGCAGTACGTGATTGAGCACAGAGCCGAGCGCATATTTTGTCTGCTCGTCCATTACAGCGCGCTCAATGGCTTCGGAGATGGCTATCCCCAGGCTTCCGCTCGTATCAGGATCTTTCTCCAGAATTTTCCGTCCGGCTTCCGTTCTGTTGCTGGGTGATGGATACACATCTGCACCAAACGTATTCATCATCACTTTTCGGTACGGCTTCTGATCGTAGCTGATTCGAACCATGTACACCTCACAACTCATATCGAACTGTGAGCAGGCAAATGCAAGGGCGGTACCCCACTGTCCGGCGCCGGTTTCGGTGGTAATACTTTTAATCCCCTCCACTTTGTTGTAGTACGCCTGCGGAACGGCAGTGTTGGGCTTGTGCGATCCGCTTGGGCTCACACCTTCATATTTATAATAAATTTTTGCCGGCGTATCGAGCATTTTCTCCAGGCCGGTTGCGCGGTAGAGCGGCGAGGGGCGCCAGATACGATAGATATCCCGAACTTCATCCGGAATTTCGATATACCGCTCCGTAGAGACCTCCTGTTCAATAAGGCCCATGGGAAAAATCGGGCTTAGATCGTCGGGCCCTGCCGGCTGCCGGGTTTTTGGATTTAGTGGCGGTAGCGGCTTATTGGGCATATCGGCCACAATGTTATACCAGTGCGTGGGAATATCAGATTCATTCAAAAATATTTTCTTTCTCATACCTGCAGAATTTGGAGTAAAAGTGATGATTTGCTCGCAAAATACGGGTACTCAATCAAAACTGCATCACTTATCATTCCCGGCCATTTATCCTTTATTTATCGGGCAATCAAAAGGGGACTTTTTTATCTTTTATTTGATTTGACCGCACCACAAAACATATCAAAACCCATTCAACAGTTTTCGGCCAGCAAGGTATTGAGCTGCATAACTTTTCCGTCTGTTTTGACATGCATTTGCCTGTTTATTGGTGGCTGCCTCGATTCAGGAAAAAACAATCTGCCCTCCCTAACTAATACGGAAACTGTTCAGGCGGGTGTTCGCTCCGTTATCGAGAAGGCGAATTATGAGCTTGCACGGCCTCATTCAAAACTGATCACCATTAACCGTGATCAGAGTTTTGGTTCGCTCGAATATGTAAGCCTCGCCACATACTGGTGGCCAAATCCGGAAACCGAAAACGGCCTCCCGTATGTAAGAAGAGATGGCCGGGTGAATCCTGAATCGATGTCTGACCTCTCAAATCTGCCTCAACTCATCAGAATGGCGCGGCGTATCGAAATTCTGAGCGCTGCTTACCGCTTTACCGGTAACGAAATTTACGCAGACCGTGCAGTTGAACAGCTAAGGGTCTGGTTTATAAACCCCGAAACAGCGATGCTGCCGCATCTTGAACATGCACAGATGATTCGCGGACTGGATAGCGGGCGATCCTATGGCGTTATTGACTCATGGTGGCTGGTGCGGGTGGTCGACTCATTTTCGCTGCTGAACAGGTCGCATGCATGGTGTCAGGAAACCGAACGTAAACTGAAAGTTTGGTTTACCCACTATGTAAACTGGCTCATCAACAGTTTACACGGAAAAACTGAAAAGGCTCAGAATAATAACCACGGAACCTGGTTCGACGTGCAGATTGTAACATTTACCCAATATATCGGCTGGGATCAGTTTGTTATTCAATATCTCGATACAGTCTCGCGCCGGCGGATTTCAGAGCAGATACTCTTTTCCGGCAGGCAGAAATTTGAAGCCACCAGAACCCGGCCCGAACACTACAGCATTTACAATTTATATGGATTGCTGAGGCTTGCACGAATCGCCAGAGAACACGGAATGGATATCTCGGAGCCCGATTTTCTGTTTAGCGGCAGTCTGCATGATGCGTATTCGGTTCTTATCGACCGGGTTGGACAAAGGAATCCTGCCAGCTTCACTGAAAAGTTTGATGAAACCGACACGGCTCGCATCTGGTATCTGCTGCTTCTGGAAGCGATATTACTATTCGATGAGCCGTCTGCCTATCGAAACCTTGATGGGTATATTAGCCGGTTTCCGGAACTGCACTCACGATTTATGAGTGCAAATCCTGAGATATTTTTACATCTGATTAAGCAGACCGAAAATTCTTATGCCAGCACAGCTTCTTCGTCGAATATACCAAGCAGCCTTTTACGCTGAACAGTTACCGTTTCTCTTAAAGATGCCAGGTTTTCGTCTTTAAAAGGTTTTCTGTCTGCAATTTCTTCGCAGAACTCCATTCCTTTTTCCAGATTTCTCTTCATCCTGACAAGTTTTTTCCAGGCTCCGCTCTCCCTGTCTTCCTCAAGCGCAACAAGCTGTTCAATGTAATCGACATACATCGTAAGCTCTTTTGCAAACATATGGGGCCGCTCTTTGGGAACCAGCGATTCTGTTCTCCCGTAAATATGGTCTGTCATTTCATCAAGTGAATACTCGCGGGTAAACCAGGCCACATTGGGTCCGGGACAAATTTCCTGCCGCCCGTAAGACGGTTTTATGATACCGAGGCGGATCATGGAACCTGTCCCCAAATTTATGCAGAGGCAGCTTTTTTGCAATACTTCCTCTTTTCGGGTTGATTTCTCTTCCTCCGGCAGTTCACTTCTGTTTATCTGATTTATTTTCAGCAGCTGATACTGAGAGGATGCCGTACAAATCGGATTTTCTGTAAACTCTGTGTTTGACACTAAAAATCCTTTCGGGCATTTCGATCCGGGCTTTCCTTTCTCTATCTGCTCTTTCCTGAAAATTTCAGAGCCGGACCCGCGGATGTTGTTAAACGGAACGCCAAGCGGCGAAACGTTGCTAAGGTAGAGCTCATTTTCTCCGGCATCTGCCAGAAGCTTAGAGGTTACGCTGTCGACGCAAGTGGCTTCGGGTACCAGTAAAAACGGGCTTCCCCAGCCGGTTCCGTCCATCTCAAAATCTTCGAGCAGCCGCTTCATTTCACCGTTTGTGCCAATTCCGCCCTGTACGGTTACGATAGGTTTGATCTGTTCTTCATCCAGTTCGGGATAATCCCAACCCTGCGATTCGTAAAACGATTTCACCATTGGCTGAAAGGTTTCCACCAACTGATCCCGTTTCTCCCTGAACTCCTGAAGCAGCACCGGCATCAGCTGTCCGTCTGAAGCAAATGCGTGTCCGCCGCAGTTCAAGCCCGATTCAATACGAAACTCGGCAACTTCGAGCCCTTTTTTGGCAAGAAATTTACCCTGAATCATAGCTGAACGAAAATCGCTCACTTTTAAAATAATTTTCTTTTTGATCTCCCCTGCAGCATCCCTGTAGAAGTCCTTAAACTCAGAAAGATAGCTGTATAACCTGGGATTAAATCCTGCAGAAAGTACAAGGCCGGAACTGATTTTACTATTTGCAAATCCCCTTAACGCGGCACTTGCATCGGAATATTCAGAGCTTAGTGGTTCGTTATCACTATCCAGACGAAGAGCGTCAACTTTCGCCATAATGTTTACGTCAATAGAGCCGCATTTCATTTTGTCGGTCAGCTTTTTCATCAGGCGGTTTCTTTCATCTTCATCAGAAAGAGAAACAAGATATTCGTACTGTTTTTTAAGCGGATTTTCTGATGGCAGCAGATTGAAATAGCGGTCTTTCTCTTCACCAGAGAAAAACGGAAGGGATTTCATCTCCTCAAATTTTTGGGAAACAATATCTCCAACCATATCCAGATAGGCCGAAATACGTTTCGCACGTCCATCCTCTGCCAATTGTGGTATATTTTTATATGTAAAATTGAACTCACTGCTATAGTGCTTTCGAATTTTTTCGCAGAGCATGTCATCAACTACAGAAATAACTGAGTCGATACCCAAATGAGCTACGCGAATGGGGCTGTCGATGGAGTGACCGGTTCCCATAACCGGTATATGAAATTGGTGTTCCCGCTTAATCATGAAAATGAGTTTAGTTTAAAGATACTTAAACAGATAAAATACTCTTTTATTGATTGAATTGAAAGCCGGTATTCTATTTGGCTAAGAATATCATTTAATTAGTGCGTCGCATTTCAGATACAAATTCATACACGCTTAACAGTTGTCTTCTATTATTAAGAATAGATTTCTATTTTCAGATACATATATCTTATATTTTATTCTCCCATGACCCGACATCCGGCATTTTTAATTCTTCTTAGCCTCACGCTGCTGTTCTCCATGACGGAGATCTACAAAGTGACCGTGCTCGGATTTACTGTGCTTACGGATGTTGATAAAGCCGCACATTTTTGTACCTGCAGCGGCTGCTCACACACCCATGGCGACATGCCAAAAACGGATGCCGCGCAGGATGCAATGCACGGCGATGATCCTCAAATGAAAGATGAGGAACCCTCACACTGCGCAACAAACAGTGCAGAAAACGGAAAGCCTGCTGTTTGTGCCTGCAATGCATCACCCGAAAAAGAGATCCCAAACCTTTACAACACACTGGATAAAGTAGCTTTGCTTATCCCGGTGAAGACAAATAGCCCGTCAGAAAAAGAGAGAGGGTTTTTTGTTTATCAAAACAGGAATGAATATTCCCTCTCAAAAGATATTTTCCACCCTCCGAAAAGAGCATAATTGTCCTGCCAGTGCGCGCTTTTAAAACGCGTGCAAATCAACCATTCAAGCGAATTCGATTCAGCAACTGGAGGTATCGCCATAGCCGGCAATGCTTCCGTTTTTTGAGATGGATCAGCAGTTTTCGGCGATGCATCAACACCGGGAGTTTATTCGGTTCATGCGCTGCAGTGCGGATTTTGAATTCGTAAATAATCAAACATAAAGGATTTTATTATGTCGAATAACAGTTTCGCTGCGTCCATTGTATGGGTGTATGCATTTATCTTACTTCTTTTAGGGCCTATGTCTCTTTCCGGCACTGCATCCGGTTCAAATGTATCGTCAGACACATCTATCGCCGGTACCGTACAGGCTTCTGATACAAATGAACCGGTTGCCGGTGCCCATATACGAGTTTTAAACACCAATCAGGTAGCAATTACCGATGAAACCGGATTTTTTACTCTCGAAGTAACCGAATCTGATTCAGAGCTTCGGCTCAGAATTACCCACATTGGGTTCAGGCCGGCTACAGAATCCATCACTGTGTCGGAGATTACAACGGGTGATACATTTACTTTTCTGATAGAGCCTGCATCGGAAACGCTGAGCCCGGTCACCGTACTCGCTCATCGCGAGATCAATTCTCCGCTTCAAAACATGGATCCCGCCAACAGTGCTCTTCTCCCGATCGATTCGGGTGCCTTTCTGCGCAATGCCGGAAACGCATCGGGTATACGAAAAGGTGGTTTTGGAATCGATCCCGTTCTGCGTGGTTTAAGCGGCAGCCGGCTGAATGTTCGCCTCGACGGTCTCACAACCACCGCCGCAGCATGTCCCAACCGTATGGATCCGCCCACATCACACATTCGCCTGAGCGATATTCAGAGCGTGGAAATTCATCGCGGCCCGCATGCACTGGAGTATGGCCCGTCATTCGGCGGAACCGTGAACTTTGTTACGCACGCAACGCCCGATTACGGAACGTTTGATGTAAACGGAGATCTTCGTACCGGTTTTGAAAGCAATACAGGCCACAAAAAATCTGACATGAGGCTTCAGGGCGGCTCCGAAAAATGGAATTTTCTTCTTAGCGGCGGACTCTCAGAAACGGAAAACTACACCACGGGAAGCGGATCATCTGTTCCCGCCGGATTTCGCTCCTATGATTTTGGTGCAGAGGGTGGTTATGCCATCACAGAAAACCAGCAGTTAACAGCCGGCTGGTCCCAATCGTTTATTCGGGATGCCGATTTTCCCGCGCTTGGGATGGATATGGCCGTTGATGACACCTATAAATTTAAAGCGGGTTACACCTGGACTCCCGCACAGCTTGAGAAACTCTCTTCACTTAAACTAAACGGATACTGGAGCCTGGTTGATCACGAAATGAATAACAACAACCGCGACGCATTTGCCATGATGGATGCCGTTGCACTGGCCGAAACGGAAACCTACGGCCTGCATGCCAGGTTGAAAGGCCTGTATAGCAGCGGTTCCTATACGTTTACTGCGGGACTCGACCAGCAGGATGTGACGGGTACACGCTTTGTCGATTTCAAGATGGGGCCGCGCGCAGGCGACAGCATGGAGTACAATCTCTGGCAGGATGGCGCTATCACAAACCTTGGTTTTTACGGCGGATTAGAACATTTTGCCGGTGAATACACGCTCACTCTCGGATCCCGGCTCGATTTGAACAGTGCCGACTCCAACGATCCGGCACCCAGGTTTGTAAATGCCGATGTGAACTCCGACCATGTTAATTTCAGCATCAGCGGCGGAATTACACGGCCGATATCCTCGACGACGACTGCCGGCCTTTATTTAGGCAGAGGTGTAAGAAGCCCCGATATCACTGAACGATACATTAATTTCCTTACTATTGGGCGCGACAGCTACGAATACGCGGGAAATCCCCGGCTCGATCCTGAAGCCAACAATCAGCTCGATCTGGTACTTACATCAGATTTTGGTCGATTTGGTCTCGAAACCACTCTTTTCGGATCGCTGATGACCAACTATATCTCTGCTGTTGTGAATCCTGATTTGCAGCCTGTTGGGGCCTCCGCTCCCGGCGTACGTGAATTTCAGAACCGGGGCGACGTCCTTTTCGCAGGGTTTGAGCTGTCGGCCGACTACAGCCTGCCCTCCTCCTGGTTTATCAACGTTTCGGGATCTTATACCCGCGCAGAGTACGCAGATGATAATACCCCGGTAGCCGAAATTCCGCCCCTCGAATCGAAGGTAACCATTGGCGGGGCTGTGCTTTCGGGTAAACTGATGCCGCAGTTAAGCGTGAGGAAAGTGTTTGAACAGAACCGCATTGACGAGTCATTCGGTGAAACGGAAACGCCCGGGTTCTGGCTTGCTGACGCTCACATAAACACAAGGCTTTTTGATGGCGTAAGATTAACAGGAGGCGTTCGGAATATTTTTGATGAAGCCTATTACGAACACCTTAACCGGCAATTTAACCCCGCTTTCGAATCTGCTGAAAGATCTCTGCTCGAACCGGGACGAAGGGTATTTTTAGAACTGAACGTGCAGTTTTAGCGCTCAATTTTAATATTAAAAACCTGCGCCCCGGTGATCAGCATCATTGGGGCGTTTTTGTTTATGAAACATTTAATCAGAAATAACAATTGCTTACTCCTCGATTTCAGACGGGATGAAAGCACAAAAACTTAACAAACAATCATTCAATAGAATTATTGAATGTAAGTGAAAAGATTCCTAAATTGGTACGGATTTAAACCAATTGCGACTATGGATATAGAAACATTTAAGAGTTCTGTTTACCAGGAAATGGCCGACATCACCAAGGCTCTTGGAAATCCCCACCGGCTCGAGATTATTGATCTGCTTGCGCAGGGCCCAGCTTCGGTGGAGTATATTTCCGAACACACGAAACTCTCGACAGCCAACGCCTCGCAGCATTTACAGGTGCTTAAAAATTCGAAGCTGGTTACAACCGAGCGCCAGGGAAAATATATTTACTACAGCCTGTCGGGAAACCAGGTGTTCCAGGTCTGGTGTGCTCTCAGGCGGCTTGGATTTTCACAGAATGCCGAACTGGCCCGTTTAGTAAACGACTACCGGGAGAACAGGGAGAGCCTCGATACCATCACATCAGAAGAGTTAATGAATAAGCTTGGCGACGATCAGGTTGTGGTAATTGATGTGAGGCCAAAACACGAATATGAACTTTCCCATATCAAAAATGCGAAATCTCTGCCCAAGAGTGAGCTGCATAAGGAGCTGGACCAAATCCCAAAAGACAAAAAAATTGTAGCGTACTGTCGCGGCCCTCTCTGTGTAATGGCCGATGATGTTATTGAACTGCTGAAACAAAAAGGGTACGATGCGGCGCGCCTTGAAAAGGGGTTCCCCGACTGGGTAGCCCTCGGCCTGCCCGTTGAAGGAAATCCGCCCCTTAAGGCCATGACGCCTCCCCCGGGTATATTCGAAATCATTTAAAAATCAACAAAAACTAAACAACATACGAACCAACATGTTAGCAACAGAACGAACCATACGACTACTTGCCGGAACACTGGTAACCCTTAGCGTTATCCTGGGCTATTTCGTGAGCCCATACTGGTTTCTTTTAACCCTTTTTGTAGGTCTGAACCTCTTTCAGTCATCACTCACAAAATGGTGCCTGGCAGAGACCATCATCAAAAAATTCAACATTGGTTTCAGGAAGAGCAGCTGATTTTTAATCAGGCATTTTAATAAACCATTTATTCAAATAATATGAAGAACAGAAAGATGAAATCAGTACAACCGAACAGGTTTCTTACGGCACTGGCTGCGCTACTTCTTGTGCTGCCCGCCGGAGTTACCCTGGCACAGCAATCAGAGAGCGGCAATGCCATGTCTCTGAGCCTGGAAGAGGCCACCAGAATTGCTTTAGACCAGAACTTTTCGATCGACATGGCCGAGAGCGACCGCGAAAAAACACGGGCGCAGTTCCGCCAGACCAACGCTGTATTTCTGCCTCAGCTCTCCTTTGAGTATAACGCGATATCCACAAACGATCCGCTGAACGTATTTGGATTTAAGCTGAAGCAGGAGATAGTAGCACAGGAGGATTTTAACCCGATGCTGCTCAACGATCCTGATGTAACGCAAAACTACAGTGCAGCTTTCCAGGTTCAGCAGCCGCTTTTAAACCCGGATATGATGTTTCAGCGCAGTGCTGTAAAAAGTCAGCTGAACTCGGCCGAAGAGCAGCTCTCAGGCACGCGTAACTACGTTGAGTTCCAGGTGCGCAACCAGTACTACAGTTTAATACTGCACCACCGCCAACTGGGCGTTCTGGAAACGGCACTCGAAACTGCAGCCGAGCACCGCCGGCAGGCACAAAACTTTTTTGAAGAAGGGATGATCAGCAAGGAAGATTTTCTCGCCGCCAGGGTGTATGAGCTTGAAATGGAGAGCCGCAAGCTGAATACGGAAAATCAGCTTGCCAAAGTTGAGGAGGAGATGGCTATTCTGCTTGGAGTGGACGGATCGGTGAAAATTACACCTACCGAAGATCTTGAAAGAATACATCTGGCCGTTTTGCCCGAAGAGCTGATCACCGCTCCCATCAACAATGCCCAAACCCGCGCTATTGAGTATCGCGTGAACGCAGCTGAAAAAATGGTGCGATCGTCCAATTTCAGTTTCCTTCCGAAAATTAATCTTTTTGGATCTTACGAATTTAATGACGCTGATTTTGCAGGCTTTGACGCGTCCTCATATATGATTGGAGCCAACCTGAAGTGGAATATTTTCTCAGGATACAGCAAGATCGGCAAAGTAATGGAGGCGAAAGCCGATTACCGAAAAGCCCAGACCATGCAGGAAAATCATCGCATGGAGCAGGAGAATCAGGTACGGCAGGCCTACAGGGCTCTCGAGCACGCCCGGCAGGAGCTGGAGCTTACGGACGAGTCGATTGCCCAGTCTGAGGAGGATGTGAAAATCAGGACAAACCGCTACGAGCAAGGCATGGAGCGCACTACCGACCTTCTCGAAGCAGAAACGAAACTTGCAGAGTCGCAGCTAAAAAATGTTGCTGCGCTCTACAAATACAATATGAGCATCGCAACCCTTGAGATGCTTCTCGAAAAAGACCTTAACAACTAAACATTCAATCTATACTATTATGAATATTTTAAAACCATCTCGGTTTAGAACTCTTTCGGGATTTCTCGCAGTGCTGACCGCAACTCTGCTTTTCAGCGCCTGCGGCTCAGACGAACCGGCTGCGCCTAACGAAACCGCAGTAAACGTACAGATAGCCACGGCCGAAACAGCACAAAGCGGCGATACTCAAAAATTTCCCGGCAATGTTGAGAGTAACAACCAGGCCAGCCTCAGCACCATCGTAATGGGAACCGTAACGGAAGTACCCGTATCGGTTGGCCAGCGTGTTAAAGAGGGAGATATTCTTGCAAGGATTAAGGATGATCAGATTCGCGCCAATAAGATGCAGCTCGAAGCCAACATGGTTCAGGCAAAAGCAAATCTCGAAAACACGGAGAAAAACTTGAACCGCATTAAAAATTTATACGCCGAGGAGAGCGCCACATCCAAAGAGCTGGACGATATTTCCACCATGTATGATATTGCCAAAGCCAATGTTGAAGCTCTGGAAGCCAGCATGAACGAAGTAAATGAGATGCTGGAGTATACGGTGGTAAGGGCTCCTTTTGACGGCATCGTCAGCCGAAAATTTGTATCCGCCGGCGACATGGCCGCTCCGGGGCATCCCCTCGTAGCCGTTGCCGATCCGGGAACACTGAAAATTACGGCCAACGTCCCTGGCAGGCTGATAAGTGAAATTAGTGAAGGAGACAGCGTGACCGTTTCGGTGTCGGCAGCAAATATTACTGGTGCCGATGCAGTACTCACTGCTGTAAGCAATGCCGGCGACCCGATGAGCCGGCAATACGCAATTGAGGCGCAAATCACAGATCCGCAGGTAGCTGCTCAGCTGAAAACGGGAATGTTTGCCGAAGTTGGTATTCGGTTTAACGGCATCGAGTCGCTGTATATCCCAACATCTGCCCTTGTACAGCGCGGCCAGCTAACAGGAGTCTATACTGTATCCGACAACAACCGGACCGTGCTTCGCTGGGTAAGAACAGGAAACAGAGCAGGTGAAACTGTCGAAATACTGACCGGACTTACCCCGGGCGAGCAGTATGTATCATCAATGGAACAGCCTGTGCGACAGGGACAACTGGTGAATATTCAGTAACCTGGTTTACACCCGACAGCAAATCATATAACAAGAATTTGAAAGGAAACAACAGAAAATGAAAACCGGATTAGCAGGTAACATTGCACAGGCGTTTATCGATTCGAAGCTTACACTGCTTCTGATGATCGCCTTTATTGCGATCGGTGTGTATGGCGTTTGGCTCACACCGAGCGAAGAGGAACCTCAGATTGATGTACCCATGGCCGATATCTTTATCGGGTACCCGGGTGCATCACCCCAGGAAGTAGAGAACCGAGTTGCCATTCCGCTCGAGAAAATTCTTTCGAATATCTCGGGAGTGGAATATGTATACTCAACATCCATGCCGCAGCAGGCGATGGTGTCTGCACGCTTTTATGTAGGACAGGATGTGGAAGAGAGCCTGGTACGTCTCTACAACGAGGTAATGAAATTCATGGACACAAAACCCGAGCCGGTTACCATGCCGCTCATCAAAACGCGGTCCATTAACGACGTGCCGATAGTAACACTTACGCTCTGGAGCGAAACTCACGGCGATTACGAACTCCGCCGCGTTGCCCAGGAGCTCGACAACGATATAAAATCGATCACCGATGTAGCCGAAACCAAAATTCACGGCGGCCGCTCACGCACGGTTGAGGTGGTTCTGGATAAAAGCAAAATGGCTGCCATGTCGGTAGACCCGCTGCGAACCGCACAGATTATACAGGCGGCAAACAGTGAGTTTAAATCCGGCAGTTTTACACGCAACGATGAAGAGTTTCTGGTTCAAACCGGTAATTTCCTCGAAAATGCCGATGACGTTGGCAATCTGGTACTTGATGTGCGCGAAGGCGATCCCATACTACTCCGCGACGTGGCCGAAATTAACGACGGACCCGGAGAGCCGGCAAATTACGTTTCTTACTCGCCGGGCCCGGTTTCCGCGGTTGAAGACGGGCTTGAGGCCGGCGGTTCCTATCCTGCCGTAACTATTTCCGTAGCGAAGCGACAGGGAGCCGACGCCATGGCTATTGCCGAAGAGATCGATCGCATGGTTGGAGAACTCAGCGGGTCCGTAATCACCGACCAGATTAATGTTGAAACCACCCGAAACTATGGCGAAACGGCAACCGATAAAGTAAACACCCTTCTTATTCACCTAATTGTGGCCGTTCTCTCGGTTTCGTTTGTGGTGTTTCTGGCCATGGGCTGGAGGGGTGCGCTTGTAGTATTCATCTCCGTGCCCATTACCTTTGCGCTTACGCTGTTTTTCTACTTTATGTATGATTACACGCTCAACCGGATTACGCTTTTTGCCCTCGTCTTCGTAACCGGGATTGTGGTGGATAACTCCATTATTGTCGCGGAAAACATGCACAGGCACTTTAAAATGCGCAACTTGCCCATTAAACAGGCCGCTATTTACTCGATCAACGAGGTTGGCAACCCGGCTATTCTGGCAACCTTCACCGTAATTGCAGCCGTAATTCCCATGGCTTTTGTTTCCGGTTTGATGGGACCCTACATGAGCCCGATTGCCATTGGCGCCACTGTTGCCATGATTTTGTCTCTCATCATCTCCCTTATTGCCACACCGTGGCTGGGATACCGTTTGCTGCGTGCCGCAAGGGTACAGTCCGGCGGAAAATCCGGAAAGAGCTACAAACTGGAAGACACATACATTTTCAAAATCTACGACAAAACCATGCGCCCCCTGATGCAGAGTGTATGGAAACGATGGGCTTTTCTCCTCGGAACTTTTGTCATTTTACTCGCAACACTCGTTCTTTTCTATACGCGGTCGGTTGAGGTGAAAATGCTGCCATTCGATAATAAAAATGAGGTTCAGCTGATTATCGACATGCCGGAAGGAACCACACTCGAGAGAACCGAAGCCGTTGCGCAGGAAGTGGGCCTTGCCCTGCTCGAAATTCCTGAGGTGTACGACTACCAAACCTACTCCGGGACCAACGCGCCCATCAACTTTAACGGGCTGGTACGAAGCTACGATATGCGGCAGATGTCGAACGTAGCCGATATCCAGGTGAACCTCGTGGATAAGAGCCAGCGCTCGGACCAAAGCCACGATATCGCCAAGCGAATGAGGCCCATTGTCCAGAAAGTGGGCGAAAAGTATGGGGCGAATGTGAAAGTGGTGGAGGTGCCGCCAGGGCCGCCCGTACTCTCTACACTGGTAGCCGAAGTATACGGCCCCAATTTGGAGATGCAGCGCAATCTTGGTCAGCAGATCAAACAGATCTTCACGGATACGCCCGGTATCGTGGATACCGACTGGATGGTGGAGGCCGATCAGACCGAGTACCGTTTTGAAGTACTGCGCGATAAGGCAGCCATCACGGGTATTATGCCCAACCAGCTGTCCGAATCACTCGGTATGATACTGGGACAGCACCCGGTAAGCTCACTGTATGATGAAAACGAGGCTTCCCTTGTACCCATACAGATGAAGCTGAGCGAAGCCGGACGTTCCGGTGTCGATGAGCTTGGCGGACTGCACGTTCAGTCACAATCAGGAGCCATGGTGCCCGTGACGGACCTCATTGAGGTTGAAGAAACCTCGCTGGAGAAGAGTATTCACCGCAAAAATCAGCGGCGGGTAGTGTACGTAACCGCAGAAGTTGCCGGTGAAATTGAAAGCCCGGTGTATGCCATCCTCGATGCGCAGAAAAAAATAGATGAGCTTCCGCTCCCCGCCGGTTACAGCATGGATCAGCAGTATGCAGGACAGCCGTTTAATAGCGAAAACCTGACCGTAAAATGGGATGGCGAGTGGCAAATTACGCTCGAAGTGTTCCGTGATCTCGGAATTGCCTTCGCCGTGGTGCTGGTTATCATCTACATCCTGATTGTAGGCTGGTTCCAGGATTTTGGGGTGCCCATCATTATGATGATCGCCATACCGCTGTCGCTGATCGGAATTCTGATCGGCCACTGGTTTGCGGGAGCCTTTTTCACGGCCACGTCGATGATCGGGCTTATTGCGCTTGCCGGTATTATGGTGAGAAACTCCGTGCTTCTGATCGACTTTATTCAGATCAGCTTGAGCGAAGGAAACTCCCTCGAAGATGCCGTAGTTGAGGCCGGAGCCGTTCGTACCATGCCGATTCTTTTAACGGCCGGTACCGTTGTTATCGGTGCGATTGTGATTCTGTTTGATCCGATTTTCCAGGGACTCGCGATTTCGCTGATGGGCGGTGCCATTGCATCCACAGCGTTGACGCTGGTGACCGTTCCCCTGATTTACTTTATGGCCAAGAAGCATATGAAACCTGAAGATATCATGAGGAATTAATTTACATTTAAACCCAGAGAATTCTCCCATTGAGGGGAGTCCCCGATTTATCGGGGGAGGGGTGTACTTGGTATTATGTCAGATGCAGATAAACACCCCTCTTTTTCTCTCCTTTCCCCAACGGGATCCTTATGGGATTAGGGGAGATTTTTTGATAACAAATAAAAAAACATAAGCAAACCCATGAAATTACTAATCATCCTAAGCGTCGCAGAATTTGCCAACGAAGTTCGGTCTATGATGACCGAAAACAATGTTCCGGTTTACAGCGAAACCGAGATGTATGGTTTCAGAACCGAAAAACACAAGCCCGATATCCGGACCTGGTTTTCACAGGGCGACCAGGGAATCTACTCTACCCTGTTCTTCTCCTTTCAAAGCGAAGAGACCGTAAAAGCAATTCTTGAAGAGGTAAAAGAGTACAACAAAGAGTTCGAAGGCGACCGTGATAACCCCATTCACGCCTATCAGATTGATGTTGAAGCTTTTGCCTGATTCAGCTGCCATAGAAACACTGAATGGTTTATAGTTTCTCTCAGTGTTTCTCAGTGGCCAATCTTCTTCTGAATCAAAATATTGATAACGGGCAGGTCATCTTTCGGTAACCAGACCCGTTTCATCCCAAATAATACCAAAATCACTGTATGAAACTCTTTAATGCCATCATGGCTGCACCCTTCCTTTTGGTGGTTTTCAGCCAGCTCACAAGTGCACAAACATTTACGGTTGAACACTACGGAGAGCTTCGCCAAACCATACAGCGGGGTAATATTACCGCAAGCGCTGATTTGGATAGCATACAATCAACAGAAAATTTGTACGCTCTCGGAGCCTTCGAAGGGTTAAAGGGAGAGATACTGATAATCAACGGGCGATCATTTTCAACCCGGGCAGCCGATGACAAGGTACAATTTGTTGATGTTAATGATCAAAAAGCAACTTTGCTCATCACAGCATCTGTTGAAGAGTGGGGTTCTTTCAAACTGGGTGAACCTGTTAGTGACGAAGAGGGTTTGGAGGAACAGATTCTGATATTCGCGGAATTGCAGGAGATCAGTACAGACCAACCCATTCCATTTTTGATCGAAGCAAAGGCAAACGCTTTGGACTGGCATGTTATAGACTGGCCTGAAGGCGACAACGAGCACACCCACGAAAAACACAAAACGTCGGGGCCACATGGAACGCTTGAAAATCAGAACGTTGTGATTTTGGGCTTTTGGTCCGATTCACATCACGGTATTTTCACACACCATGCAACCAATATGCACATGCATTTTGTAACGGGCGATGAAACACTTGCCGGTCACCTCGACAGTTTTTCCGGTTTACGAAATGTGACCCTGAAGCTTCCTGGGATACCTGGAAAGTAAAGTGGCATTTTTTTCAAATTCGATGAGGAGAATTTTTGCCTGGGTCATTTGCACAGAGTTTCTCTCAGTGTTCCTCTGCACTTCAGTAACAAAACTACCTGATGTTTTAAATTTATCTCGACTTCTCCTTCGTTTATGAAATCTATCTTGTATTCATTAGATTTATAATTGAGCTGAACGAAATTCTATAACTATGGAAGACTGGAGAAAACGCATTACTATAAACCCTGATCAATGCAGCGGCAGACCCTGTATCAGAGGAATGAGAATCCGTGTTGTTGACGTGCTTGACCTGCTTGCGGCCGGCCTTGGTTACGATGAGATTTTGGAAGAGCTACCGGATTTAGAAAGATCAGACATTGAAGCTTCTATCAAATATGCTCGTGGAAAAATTGATCACCCTGTTGTAGCGGCATGAAACTTTGGGTTGACGCATAACTCTCACCGGCAATTGCAGCATGGCTTAACCGCACTTTTGATGATATTGAAGCAGAATCGGTTCGGGCTTTAGAACTTATAAATGCTACCGATCTTGAAATTTTCAAAGCAGCAAAGATAGCAGATGTGGTAGTCATGAGTAAGGATGATGATTTCATCCAGCTTATTGAACAAAAAGGTTCGCCGCCTAAACTACTCTGGGTTCCATGCGGCAATACGTCAAATGCCACAATGAGAGAAATTCTATCATCAGCACTGCCTAAAGCAAAAAAGTTGATAGAAAGTGGTGAAAATATCGTTGAAATCAGCGATAAAGTGGGCTAAAATGCCTCAGAAACACGGAACTGCACAGAGATTTCCTCAGCGTTTCTCTGTGCCACAGTGGCTAACAATCACAGATCAAACATTTGCATGCTGTGATGACAATCTTCTCAGAACCAAAGAGATCAACCCAAAAAAGAGAATGAGCGATACGGGGATGATGAGAAAGGCATTCTGAATCCCGAACAGATCACTGAAAACCCCTGTAACGGTTGGCATCGACATCCCGCCCAACAGGGCGATGCTGAACGCAATACTGAATGCGGTGCCCGACATACCGGGGTAGAGTCCGCCGATAAAGCCCAAAACAAGGGGAAAGCAGGAGCCAAATCCCATGCCAATCACAAAAAGGCTTGCGGTTGAAATGACAACGCTGCTGCTGAGAAGAAGGGAAATAATCCCCAAAAGCGACACCCCGACGCTGGCTTTCAGAACAAACGCCACGGTCACTCGTTTCAGCAGTTTACTGATCAGCAGCCGGGACACCATCATCCCCAGCCAGAAGAAAGAGAGTAAAAGGACCGAACGTGATGACTCCACGCTTAAAATTTCATTCAAATAGGACGCCGACCACCCTCCCATCACGTTCTCCATGCCGCTTTGCAGGAACAAAATAACGGCCAGCAAAATAAGAGTCGGCTCTTTCAGCATCTGCAGGGCTTTCTTTACTGGAAATTTCTCCTTGAACTTGGCCTCCGGAAAATCAAGAAACAGGAAAAAGACAATGGCCGCAACGACAATCAGTCCCAGCGAAGCCACAATGGCCGTGTAGGAAAAGAGGTGCAGGAGCAGGCCGAGAATGAGTGGCACACCGAATGCACCCAGTCCGAAAAAAGCAGCCAAAAAGGTGAGCCCGGCGCTGCGGTCGTCCCCGCTGATGTCGGAGACCAGCGCATTCGTGGCCCCGTTCATGATCCCCCCACCCACGCCAAACAGCATAATAAACAACGATAGTGCAGAAAATGTGGGCGCAAAAGCGACACCTTCAAGTCCGGCCAGGATCATTACCGAACAGGCCACCAGAAGTGTTTTGTAGCCATACCGATCGGCAACCGGGCCAAAGATGAACGACCCTATCAGAATGCCAAAATTCAGAAACATAAACAGTGTGCCTGCCTCCGACCTCGTAATACCATAGCGCGGTATAATCTCCGGCATAATGGAACCGATCATGGTAACGGTAATGCCAAAAAGCATGAGCCCGAGGCATGCAGCTGAAAAGAGAAGGCGATATTGGTTGTTGCTCATGGTTATTAAAAAGTAAACTGATAAATCTGAAAAATCCCTCAACTAATATACAGACCGAAAGTAGCGGCTTCCAGAATAGAAAAAATTATTTCGATGGAAACTATGATTTGTAGAATTGGGGTGACATACGTTGTCACTCTGTTTAGTTACGTTTTAGATGAATTGTAATTTTATAGCTGATTTTATTGGAATTAAAACAAATTTACTATACTCCATGTTAAAGAATCACATGTAGAGGTTAAAAATTTGAGAGAAAAAAATGCAAACCATACTCAATGTCAGGAAGAATAAACCATCAAAGAAGTTATCGGTTGAACTTTGCAATTTTGTTTTTTTTGATATCGAAACTACCGGCCTGCGGCCAGATATGGGAGCAAAAATCACAGAAGTTGCAATTCTTAATAGAAATTCTCCCATCTTTTTATGGAAATCAGATGTAAAAAATTTAGCCTCAAAATTTCAGAAAGCTCTCCCTGAAGTTTTAGAAACTCTTAAAAATGGTGTAGTTGTCGGCCATAATCTCAGTTTTGACTTATGGTTTATTTCATATGAGGCTGATAGAATTGGCCTTGAAGGACCCGATATCCGATTTATTGACACACTTAGTCTTTCTCGCCAAGTTCTACCAAAAAGAGACAGTTATACATTGGGTTCACTTCTCAATTATTTTGATATCGAGGTTACAGGACAATTACACTCTGCAGAAACGGACGCTGAAGCTGCAAGAGCATTGTTCTGGAAATTAGTAGAAGCCGGGGATATCTCAACTGTAGGTGAAGCAGGCATAAAACAGTTAAAATGGACAAACTTTTAGATTAGGGTAGAAATGAAAGGAGAACCAACCGGCTTTTGGGCAAAATTAAGTCAGGATGAAAAGGGCAATATCATTGAATGGCATCCGCTGCTTGCCCATTCAGCCGATGTTGCTGCAGTTACAGAAGCGTTGCTCAAGAGAACCATTCTTAACCGGCGTATAGCCAGATTAGTTGGCTGGGAGAAATTATCGGATGTGCATATTGCACGGCTGTCGGTGCTTGCAGCCATACATGATGCAGGGAAAGTGAATCACGGCTTTCAGAATAAAATGTACAAATCCAAACAGCCTCGCGCCGGACATGTTTCTCCTATTGTCGAGTTATTGGATGCGGATGTAAAGTATCAGGAAGAATTATTAATTCCTCTTGGCATTGAGCAGGTGCTCCAGTGGTTTCCAGATCAATCCACAGCGATACATTTTCTCCTTGCAACCTGGGGACACCACGGCCGGCCCGTACCGATTCAGCACAATTTTAAAGCGACACTCTGGACAGAAACTGACGAACGCCAACCTATTAAAGAAATCACCAAATTAGGGAATGCTATCAAAATCTGGTTTCCCGATGCATATGAAAAGGATGCAGAACCATTTTCTTCTGATCCTGTTTTACAGCATACCTTTAACGGGCTGCTGACTTTGGCCGACTGGCTCGGCTCCGATCAGAAGTTTTTTAGATTTTCAGAATGTGAAGATCACTTCATTGAAACGGCACGGAAAAATGCGGGATATGCAATCGATAAACTAGCGCTGGACGCTACAAAGCCGAGAAACCAGCTCGGGTGCGAAACTATTCAATTTAGCCGGCTGGTAGATTTCCAGCCGTACGATATTCAGCAGCAGTGCCTCGACCTCCCAATTCATCAAAACGGCAGCCTTTCCATATTGGAATCGGATACAGGTTCGGGGAAAACGGAAGCGGCAATTGCACGATTTGTACGACTTTTCAAAGAAGGGCTGGTGGATGGTATGTATTTCGCAGTGCCTACCCGAAGTGCGGCTACTCAGCTTTATGAACGAGTTGTTGAAGTCGCGAAACGTGTTTTTACGGATGAATCTTCTCGTCCGCCCGTTGTCCAGGCCGTTTCGGGTTACATCAAAGCCGATGCTGAAGAAGCCACTGCACTGCCTGATTTTAAGGTATTATGGCCGGAAAATAGCCGGGATTATCTTCGCGAACGGGGCTGGGCCGCAGAGCACCCGAAACGGTATCTTGCCGGTGCCATTGTGGTTGGCACCATCGACCAGGTGTTTCTCTCCACACTTCAGGTCAACCATGCTCACATGCGTGCCGCTGCGCTTCTTCGCCACTTTTTGGTGGTTGATGAAGTACACTCCTCGGACGCGTACATGACGAAACTCTTAGACCGGGTACTGGATTACCACCTCTCTGCGGGCGGACACGCACTGCTGATGTCGGCTACTCTGGGAACAGCTTCCCGCTACCGGTTGGTGAACAAAAAACACCCGGCCATACCGGCTCCTGAGGAAGCCAAAAACATCTCTTATCCATTAATAACGCATGTGGATGCCGAAAGAGAAGATCCTCAGGAATTCCACGCTGCATCATCCGGTAAACAGAAGAAGGTGGTAACGGAAGTAAGGCCGGATGCGGCGACTCCGGATAAAATCGCTGCTCTCGCCATTGAACAAGCCAAAAATGGAGCAAGGATTCTGATCATTCGAAATCTGGTGAAGGATTGCATCAAAACACAAAAAGCACTTGAAGAGCAATTAGGAGCAAACTCCGAATTCCTGTTTAACGTAAACGGAGTTTCTGCCCCTCATCACTCCCGCTTTGCGCCTGATGACCGAAAACGTTTAGATCATGAAATTGAACAAACGTTTGGTAAGAATACGGGGAGGAATTCTGTTATTGCCGTTGCTACACAAACCGTGGAACAGAGCCTGGATATCGACGCCGACATTTTAATTACGGATCTGTGCCCGATGGATGTGTTGCTCCAGCGGATCGGCCGGCTTCATCGTCATTCACGAAAGCGGCCTGAAGGATTTGAAACGGCCAATTGCATCATTCTAACTCCACATGAACGGAATTTGAGTGAGTCTATCGATCACAATGGGAAGGGGTCACAAGGAAAACATGGCCTTGGTACCGTTTACCAGGATTTGCGGGTACTTGAAGCCACGTGGCGGGTGCTTGAAGATGAGACAATGGAGGCCTGGAATATTCCCCAACACAACCGGGAACTGGTGGAACGAGCCACACATCCAGCTATTTTACGATCACTGGTTGATGAGCTGGGGGATAAATGGGAGCAACATCAGGAACATATTGCCGGACAGGAATTCGCAGATAAACAACTTCCCGGGCTGGTGGGAATCGACTTCAGTAAACCTTTTGGCGACTCCGGTTTTGCGGAAGATCTCAAGCAGGTGAAAACACGGCTTGGGAGAGATGACTACAGAATTATTCTAACAGAAAAAATAACCGGTCCTTTCGGTGAAAAAGTAGGTGAATTGAAAATTAATGAGTGGCAAATCAATATGGAGCCGGAAGATACAGAGCTTGAGATGGAATCAATACAAGAATTTGACGGTGGCTTTTCATTCTCCTATTACGGTAAACAGTTTAAGTACGATCGCTTTGGACTGGAGACAGAATCTTAACAAAACATCTTGAAAAATGAATTCAGACATGCATTACTCTTTATTAGACGGTTCGATCATCAGCGTCCGGTTTCGTAACGACGAGTCGAAAAAAACAAATCTTCCGGAGACATTTTGCGGACTGCTGGATGACACGATTGTCAGTTTTGAAGGCCTGCAGCCCCACCAGCAACAGGCGTGGTACAGTTTCCTGGTACAGCTTGCGGCCATGGCTGTTGCCAGGGAAAATAATGGAGAAATCCCGACAAACCCGGAGCAGTGGCGACAGATGCTTGTTGATCTTGCAGACGGCAGTGAGGCCGCCTGGCACCTGGTGGTAGAAGATGTTTCCCAACCTGCCTTTATGCAGCCACCAATTCCTGAAGGTTCATTGGAGGAAGCCAAGTATAGCTCGGATATTCAAACCCCGGATGATTTGGACATGCTGGTGACCTCCAAAAA
>Ga0081527_100331_pt1 | contig 29139 bp, 28 predicted proteins | sample HotLakmasection5_FD_70992 | JGI IMG/M metagenome (GOLD analysis project Ga0081527, IMG submission 70992) | Hypersaline microbial mat communities from Hot Lake, Washington, USA - Section #5 (SPADES assembly) (version 2) | ecosystem: Environmental > Aquatic > Non-marine Saline and Alkaline >... | reverse complement strand
CTGCGAGTGGTATAAAGGTAACGGAAAGAAAAACGGCGGGTATAATTCCTTCGAAAAAAAGTCTGAGTCCATAGAAGATAATATTTTACTCTGATAAAAATCTTATTAATTAAATGAATAAAAACGGGAAAATAACTCTTAATACTATAAAAAAATATAAAGCAGAGAACAGAAAAATTACTGCTCTTACTGCTTATGACTATTCTACTGCCAAAATCCTTGATGAAGCAGGTATAGACATTATTCTGGTCGGCGATTCGCTGGCTATGGTTGCTCTGGGATATGAAACTACCCATTCCGTAACCGTGGAAGATATGCTGTATCATACGAAGGCCGTCTGTAGAGGAACGGAAAAAGCTTTTATCATTGCTGATATGCCATTTATGAGTTATCAGGCAGACTTAAGAGATGCACTGATAAATGCTGGAAGGTTTATCAAAGAAGCAGGAGCTCATGCGATAAAACTGGAAGGCGGATACGGACATATTCTGGAAGTTATAAAAAGATGTACAGAGTCAGGGATTCCTGTACTGGGGCACCTTGGGTTTACTCCTCAATTTCTCTACACCATAGGCGGGTATAATGTTCAGGGAAAAAATACCGAGGCACTGGAAACAATTCTTGAGCAGGCTTTTAAGATAGAAGAAGCAGGAGCTTTTGGCCTTGTACTGGAGATGGTGCCGGAGGAATCCGCAAAAATAATTACAAAAAACCTTTCCATCCCTACAATTGGTATTGGCGCAGGAAGATATTGCAGCGGACAAATACTGGTTACAGACGATATTATAGGAAAATACGGTAATTTTACGCCTAAATTCGCCAGAAAATTTGCGGATGTGGGTTCTGTAATAAAGGATGCGGTTCAGAACTATAAAAACGACGTTCAGGAAGGGCAGTTTCCCTCTGATACAGAAGTATTTAACCTTAAGGAAGAAGAAAAAAAATCTATTGAGAAAATAAAAAACAGGAAATAATAAATGAAAAATACTGCAACAACACAGATAATTGATAATATAACTGATATAAAAGAAAGGATAAGAGAGTTTAAAGAAAAAAAACTGGTGATTGGTCTTGTACCAACTATGGGAGCCCTGCATATCGGACATGAAAGTCTTATACAAAAGGCTAAAGAAGAATGCGATATGGTAATAACAAGTATTTTTGTCAATCCAACCCAGTTCGGCCCAATGGAAGATTTTAATAAATATCCCAGGCAGCTGGAAGCGGACAGGGAAATTTGCTCTAAACTCGGAGTTGACTTGATTTTTGCACCTTCCCCAGAAGAAATGTATCCGCAGGGGCTGTATTCTATAGGTATAGATTTCACGATGGTAGTACCCCCGGCAGTTTTTCAGAATACGCTATGCGGAATATCAAGGATAGGACATTTTAACGGGGTTGCAACCGTAGTACTTAAATTATTAAATATTATAAACCCGGATAAAGCGTATTTTGGCAGGAAAGATGCTCAACAATTTGTTATAATAAAAAAAATGGTAAAAGACCTGAACCTTCCCGTTCAAATTATTGATTGTCCTATAATAAGGGAGTCTGACGGACTTGCCTGCAGTTCCAGAAATAAATACCTGAATGAAGCTGCAAGAAAAAAAGCAGGATGTATTTATAAGTCTTTGCAAAAAGTTGAGGAGCTGTATAATACAGGTATAACTCAGACCCAGGAAGTAATTGCACAGTCAAAAGAGCTTTTGCCGACTGATATGGAAGTTGAATACTTTGAAGCACTGGATATGGATACTTTTTTACCAGCTAAAGAAATATCAAAAAATACTCTGGTTGCTATAGCAATAAAACTCGATGGAGTCAGACTTATTGATAATTTAGTCATTTAAATACTTTATTTTTAGTAATTTTTCAGAATAACCTTATCCTTAATTAAAATTTAGATTATAGTTATATTACATAAATATTCTTTTTAGTAAATTATCGAATAGCAGCCTGAGCATAGATTGAAAAATAATGATTAATTTCTTAAGAACTATAGTTAAGATATTTGAAGGAATTATGTGGTTGTATTTGCCGGTAGTAATGATCTACTGGTCCTTAAGCCTGATTAAACTTGATGCTATAAATCCGTTAAAAGCAACAGTAGGAATCATAGTCCAGCCTTTAATGCTTTTAATAAATAAATACTTTTATTTTCACTTTACCTTTGGGGGAGAGGAAGTTGACTATACTCCGGTAATGCTTGCTGCCGGAGTTGTAATAGTCGCTTTGGGGCTTATGTTCACCTCAAAAGTTCTTGATTTTATTGAAGAAAAACTTACTGCTGCAAAAATGGAATTGTTAAAACGCAAAGAAATGAGAATCAGACAAAAAGAAAGGCAATATGAGATTGAAGAGCTTGAAAGAAACAAGGTTTTATATGTAATGATCCGACTCACTAAAATCCTGAAACACGAATCTTATCTGGTAAACAGCGAAGGGGATGCTTTTTCTGTTGGGCTTATTGATTCGTATGAGGCTTCAATAAAAAATATTGCAAAAAATTTTTCCGGCAAGGAATTCAAAGATTTTAAGTCTGAAGATCCGGAAATCAGCAGTTTTGTATTTACTGATACAGAACAATTCCTTATTTACTTGACCTACCTGACTGAAAAGATCAAAGAAATAAACAAAGGCACTCAGGACGACCTGAACACTGTCTTTACCTATGCTGTTGCCTGTAATTGCAGTTATGATACCGTAACTGCACAAACAGATCTTCAACTGACAAATAAAATTCTTAACCTTGTTGGTCAGGAAGAAATTTATATAACAGATGTTTTAAAGAAAAAGCTGGAAAATCTTGATACAGATATAAGTATGAAATTTGAGTCCAAGGGCATATACATATTGGATGAAAAAGATTTTGATGTTTACAGGTTGAAAATATATTAAAAATTAAAGCCGCTTATTTTTGCGATTTATAAAGATCTTCTATATGTACACCAATTTTTCTCATAGCTAAGCCCGGATTACCAGAATACTGGTCTATTATTTTTAGGAATACACTGGCAATAACAGCGCCATCGACTCCAATTTCCCTTAAATTATCTATATGTTCGGTTTTTGAAACCCCGAACCCAACCGCAACAGGTAAAGGAGAAAAACCTTTTATTTTAGTCAGAACACTTGCCAGCATCGTGGAAAAACTATCTCTGATTCCTGTAACCCCTGTGGATGAAACCAGATAAATAAAGCCTGACGAGGATTCTGCAATATTTTTTATTCTTTTTTCTGTAGAAGTAGGAGAAATAAGGAATATAAAATCAATTTGATTGCGTTTCAAGAGACCTGCTATTTCTTCAGATTCCTCTACAGGCAAATCCGGAATTATAACCCCGGCAACATTCTTGTCTTTAAGTTCTTTAACAAAATTTTCCAGTCCAAAGTTGAGTACAGGGTTTAAATAAGAAAATACTATCAGCGGAACTTCCATATTATCTTTAATTTCCTCGAGGAGATCAAATGCTTTCTGTAAAGTAACTCCATTTTCCAGAGCCTTTTTTGATGCCTTCTGAATCACCGGGCCATCAGCAAGCGGGTCAGAAAAGGGGATTCCTACTTCTATAGCCGCTGCTCCTTTTTTTTGGAACAGATAAAAAAGCTCCTTTGAAAACTCCATATCAGGATACCCGACTTCCACAAAAGGGATAAAAGCAGGACTGCGCCTGCTGCTGAGAATGGATTTATGTATTCTAGAAATTACCTCTTGTTCCATATAAATAGACTTCTTCCGGCTCTTCAAGCTCATTATGTAATTCAAGTATTGTTTTTTTAATAACCGGGTGGACAAAATCAGGAGCCAATTCCAGCATAGGAACAAGCGCATACGCTCTTTCATGCATCCTTGGATGCGGAATTTGCAAGGATTCCTCTAATATAACTTCATTATCATAAAAGAGTATGTCCAGATCAATGGTTCTTGGTCCCCAGCGGTTTTCCGGATTGCGTTCTCTTCCCAGCTGGCATTCGATTCTCAGGCATTCAGCAAGCAGTTCCCCGGGACTGAGTTTTGTTACAATTTCCAGAACAGCATTTGCAAACCACTCCTGGTCCCTGAACCCGACAGGTTCTGTTTCATAAATACTGGAACTAGCCACAACTGTTATATCTTCAATATCTTTAAGCAAGTTATTTGCCTGCTGCAGATAACCTATCCTGTCTCCGATGTTTGAACCCGCACTTAGGTAAGCTGTGCTCATTTCCTGTCCTTTTCATAATACATACCAGTATATAAAGCAATTATATCCTGTTATTTTATCTCTTTTATAAGCTAATTACAAACTACGATAAAAGGTGGATTTTCAGAACCTTCTATTCAGTTCTTTTTCATCAGGTTCGAAAATAATTATAAGGAGAAAAATAATTTTGTAAAAAAATGACTTTAGGGTGAATATAATTAAAATAGTCTTAAATAAGGGCGAAAAATTGTCAAAAATAAAGGAAGATATTATCAGAGAGTGAAGAAGGACAACTCTATATGATTACAAAAAACATGATTAGCATGATAAATTCTGTTTTCCAGACTCCCCAGGCGAGTCCGACTAAAACTTTACCTAAAAGCATCATGGAGAACCCTTTTGCTTCCCCTTTTGTAGGATCAGCAGTGAATAGACATTCATTTGACGGAAAAAATCAGCCTGTAAAAGGCGGTTATTTTGCTGGTTATTATAACGGCAAAAAAAATGTCGTAGGTAAAAAATTATTTTTAACAGTATAAACCGATTTGAACAAATTACAGTTTTGTTTAGTGATGACTATAATGGTATTTTCTTTTTCTGAACTTGTGAAAAGCGTCTTTTTCTCCTAAAAATGGTTCAGGAGCCTGATTGTGTTTGTTTTCTTTATTGTTTCTATATCCGATACCGGCTCTATATGCTGAAACAGAATATAAAACAGGTAAAGCAGGGGTTATAACATTCAGTCCTGCTAAAAAGCCCGCTGCTGCAAAATCATCAATATGCAGGCCTATATCAATAGCTTCCGGGGTCCTTTCATTATACAGCTCTTTATAAAATCCCTTATGTTTTTCAGGGTTACCCTGAGCATGCTTTTCAGTTTTTTTATGGTGGTCCAACATCGGGTTCACGATTTTTTTCCCTATAAAATTTGCAATCAGGCTTCCTCCCGCAACGCCTACTGCCAGGATTCCCCCCAGCATAGCAAAGAATTTTGCCGGTCTTGAGTTTTTGTATTTTGTCCTGTTAATCCCGAATAAAGCAGCGCCTGCCCCTACATTACACAGGACAATGTTTGCAAGATACTGGTAGGACCCTTCTTTTATTTTATCCGGTACTGTTTCGCCAAGCTTTTCACCGGTTAGCGAATCTCCTGCAACTCCGCCGGCAATTCCGCCGATTACCGGAATTGCGCCTAAGATTGAAAGATCTTTTATTTCTGAAAACTCAGGATTTTTGTCAAAAAATCCCTGCTTGTGACCATGCCCGTGTGCATGAGAATGGCCAGAGGGAATTACCTTATCTAAAAGCCCTTTGCCCTTTGTGCTTAAGCCTTCATAAAGAGTTTTTATCTGCTTATAGCTAAGTGTTTTGCCTTCTTTGATATCCCCGAGTAGCCCGGTAATAGTTTTATCGTCTTTCACTTTTTCTATAACATGTTCTATATCGTGTTTATGGATATGCGGAAGATGTTTTTTAATAAATTTTTTACCAAAAATCAGGGTTGAAGCTATGGTTCCTGTCATAATCGCAGCATTTTTGACAAATCTTTTAAACTGCGATTCCTTCCCATATTTTACATTTTTGTTATTAAAGGTGTCATAAATACCATAGCCTGCCGCTCCTGCAACTAATACAGGCGGCATAGCCTTATAGACTTTTTTTACGAGTGCGGGCTGATCTATGTATTTCCCAAAAATATATGTGTTTTTTAAAACACCGGAAACTAAACTACTCATGTCTTCTTAAGATATATTATTCAATTTTTAAAATAGCTTAAAAATAAAATAATTACTATTATCTTTTTTATATCCAAATAGATATAAGGGGTAAAAAGTTTTTCGTCATCCCGCATACTGAAACAATCATCGTCATCTCGAACCGCAAACCCTAAGTTTGCGAATCGAGAAATTACATAAACCAATACATTGCGAGGCGTTACAATGTTTACTAAAAGTATTAATGTTCTAAAAAAATAAACGATAAATAAGAAATTTTATTCAGAAATGAACAAAATGAATAAATTTTAAAAAACCTGTATAAAAAAGCGGTGGCTTTGCCACCGCCACCTCCAGGGGAGGGTGGGTGGGCAAGGTTTTTTAAAATTTTGCAAAAGTATTTAACGGAAACTTATTAAGAACACTAATAAAAAGCCGGTCCTTTTTATTTACACTATAAGACCGGCTTTTCCTGTTTAAATTACAGCTTATTAGCTTACCAAACAATTTTTTAAATAATCAATTGTCTTGAGTTTGTTTTCATACAAATACTGAATAAACTTAAGATAATTTTTTGATGATGAAGATATTGTCAGACTAATTTCAAACCCATCTGAACAAAAAGGTTCATAATCATACACAACATAACTGTTGTATTTGCTTATCCACTCTTTTTTTTCGATCCGGCAATTGTTTTCCAGAGCGACCTTCTCGAGCCATGGGAGAATATCTTTGGATACATTCTTGAATTCCATTATGTTGCAATTGTATAGGGTTCCCCCATATTTCTGCCTGAGTTCCATGCTAGCTCTCCTCAAAGATAATTTTATTTTTAACATTAAGTAAATTTAATTTCCTACCTGTTTAAATCCACGCTTGTACAAAGTTTAAGTTATATCCATGCGCTTTTAAATGAACGAAAGTATAATATCTCTTCCCTTATCAGAGTATTTTACATGGGTATTTTTTAGCAGTAGTTAACTTATGACTGACAAGATTTTTGTAAATTCCTTTTGGAAGCTAAAACAACACCAGGTTAGACTTAATAGTTCAGCATTGCTGCTCGGATGAGTAAAAAAACATCAATTTGGTTTTGATGTTGAATTGTCCTGATATATTAAGAAAATAAATAAAAAACATATAAAAATTTTGTAGTTTTTTAAAAAAAAAGATAAAATAATCATATAAAATTAAATTAAAATTATAAAGGTGTTTAAAAATGGATCAAAATAGGCGCTGGTACGATAAAGATCCTATACTTTCAAAGGCAATGAAAATTCTTGAAACTACTGATGACCAGTTTCAGGTAAAGATAGCCATTAATTTAATTAAAATAATTATCGAACATAATATAGAAGCTGATACATTAAGATCAGTAGACGATCTTTTAGGCGCTGTTGAGGAAGGCCGTTGCGAAAAAGGTAACGAAAGGTGGTATGACCTTGACCAAACAATACGCACGGCTGTCCAGATGCTGGAAAGATGTCCTGAGGAAATGCAGGGTAAGATAGCAAAAGATGTTGCAACCCTGATTAAAGATAAACTCAGGGACACATATGAAGTAGAAGTTATCGAGTATTAATAAAACAATCTTTATACAAAAATTAAGCAAAAAAAAAACGGCTTTCGCCGATTTTTGATCTACCACATATTAGAGAGAGGAATTAGAGAGAAGGATTGAAGGAAGATTGCTCGCCAGTTCTAAGTATATTTTTCCCAAATTTAAAAATTTTAAACGTATTAATTTTTTTATTTAATAAAAATTTAATAAAAATTAATAGTTGAAAAATTAATCTATAACTATAAATACAGAGTTAATTAAAATTTTCGGTTTTTTTCTATAATTACACCAAAAAGATGAGACTTAATTACAGGTAAAAAAATGAAAAATTTATTCGATAAAACAAAATTTAAAAACATGGAACTGAAAAACAGAATGATCCGCTCTGCAATGCACGAAGGGCTTGCAGACAAAGAAGACGGAAGTATATCAGATGAAATAGTCAACATCTATAAAGACGTGGCAAAAGGCGGGATTTCTACTATAATCACCGGGTTTGCGTTCACTGTGGAAGGCGAGAACCCTACCCATCGAATGCTTGCAGCATATGATGACAGGTTTATCGACGGGTTTAAAAGACTTACGGATACAGTACACAAATATAGGGCAAACATAATTTTACAACTGGCGTCAGGAGGCTCACAGGCAAAATTTAATTACAGGAAAAGAAAAATATACGGACCCTCAGCAGTTGAACATAAGTTCACCGGGATAACCCCTATAGAAATGACACAGGATGACATTAACCGGCTTGTAGAATCTTTTGGTGATGCTGCATTAAGGGCAAAAAAAGGCGGATTTGACGGAGTGCAAATCCATGCAGCTCATGGATACTTGTTAAGCCAGTTTCTTGCTCCGTATTATAACCGTAGAAAAGACGAATACGGGGGCAGCACAGAAAACCGGGCAAGGATTATTTTTGAAGTATACAAAAATATGCGGAAAAAAGTCGGTGATGATTACCCGGTGATGATTAAGATAAACTGCTCTGACTTTATGGACAATGACGGTTTTACTTTAGAGGAATGCCTGTTTGTATGCAAAAAACTTGACGAGATGGGCATAGACCTTATAGAAATCAGCGGGAATGTAGGATTCAATAAAACCGAGCCGCAGTTAATCCGTCCTGATATAAACAAAGACAAAGATAAACAAAGTTATTTCTCGGAATATGCAAAGAAAATTGCTAAAGAAGTGAGCGTTCCGGTATCAGTTGTAGGTGGAAACAGGGATTTTGCCATGATGACCGATATTTTAAATAATTCTGAAATTCAATATTTTTCTCTTGCCAGAACCATCCTGCGGGAAGCGGACCTGGTCAATAAATGGAAAGATAATCCGGAATACGACCCGGCCTGTATTTCCTGCAACCAGTGCTGGTCTTTAAAACACGGAAATATATGTATCTTTAACCGACCCGGAAGGGAATAAGGGAGCAACAAAAAATTCTTACTTAAAATTTTCAAAATAATCCCCACCCACAACCACCCTATAGGTGGCGCAGGCGTAGCCTGCGCACTTGTTAAATATAGATTTTTTGAAAATTTTTAAACGTAAAAGCTTTTAACGTAAAAACTTTTTATTTGTTCCTTAATTTATTTTTGAACAGGAATTTGATAAAAATTTTTCCTGCTCATATAAATCAAAAGCCGAACCTTAAAATTAATCCTCAAATTCTCCCAGCATCTCAAACCAGAAGAAAGAGTGTCCCTGCATAGTAAACACGTATTTATCCCCTGCGATTTTCGGGAAAATACTTTGACCCAGGATTTCCATTAATGTAAAGCCGTCATATTTGCTCAAATCCATTTCCACAAATTCTGAATGCTTGGATAAATTTACTATGCAAAGGATTTTTTCATCTTCATAGCTTCTGACATAGGCAAGAATTTTATGATTATTAGGTTTTAAAAATTCAATGGAGCCCCTGCCGAATGCCTTGTATTTTTTTCTGGCCGCAATAAGGGTTTTCATGAAATTAAGGAGCGAATATGGCTGTTCCACCTGGCTTTCAACGTTTATTGCCTGGTAACCGTATATTGAATCCATAATGGGCGGCAAATACAGCTGGTGCGGAGAAGCTTGTGAAAATCCGGCATTTCTGTCAGGAGACCACTGCATCGGATTTCTTACGCCGTTCCTGTCTCCAAGATAAACATTATCCCCCATTCCCAATTCGTCGCCGTAGTAAATTATCGGTGTTCCGGGAAAGGAAAAAAGAATTGAGTTTAAAATTTCAATTTTTCTTCTGTCATTATCAACCAGAGGAGCAAGTCTTCTTCTTATACCCAGATTAAGCTTCATTTTAGGGTTTTTAGCGTACTGGTTGTACATATAGTCTCGTTCTTCGTCTGTAACCATCTCAAGAGTAAGCTCATCGTGGTTTCTCAGGAACAATGCCCATTGGCAGATTTCCGGAATATTCGGCAACTGCTCCATAATTTCCACAATAGGAGTTCTGGACTCTCTTTTCACGGCAATAAATATACGGGGCATCAAGGGGAAATTATACGCCATGTGGCATTCGTCGCCCTTGCCGAAGTATTTAGCCACGTCTTCAGGCCACTGGTTAGCTTCTGCTAAAAAAATCTTGTCCTTAAACTTGCTGTCCAAATATTTCCGCCATACTTTTATAACATGATGAGTTTCCGGTAAATTTTCGTTATTTGTGCCTTCCTTTAGACAAAGATACGGGATAGCATCCAGCCTGAACCCGTCTACACCTGTATCGCCCCAGAATTTTATTATCTTGTTAATCTTTCTGACTACTTTAAGGTTGTTGTGGTTCAAATCCGGTTGTGCTGAGAAAAACCTGTGCCAGTAATATTTCTGGACATCAGGCTGCCAGGCCCAGTTTGATTTTTCTGTATCCTGGAAAATAATTCTGGTATCTTTAAATTTTTCAGTGTCGTCATTCCACACAAAATAATCCCAGAAAGGACTTTTTTCTCCGTGCTGGACAGCGTGCTTGAACCATTGGTGCTGGTCGGAAACATGGTTAACTACCAGCTCGATCATAACTTTTATATTTCTTTTTTTGCATTCCCGGGTGAAACGCTTAAAATCCTTTAAGGTTCCGTAATCAGGGTTAATGTTGAAATAATCAGCTATATCATAACCGTCATCTTTTAAAGGCGATACAAAAAATGGCAAAAGCCATATCATGTTAACTCCCAGGTCTTCCAGATAGTCCAGTTTTTCTATCAGTCCCCTAAAATCGCCTATTCCGTCCTTATTTTTATCATAAAATGCTCGGACATGCAGTTCATAAATAATTGCGTCTTTATACCATAAATCGTTTTGTTCAATCATAGTATTTCCTTGTGAATGTAAAATATAGTGTATACCCTAATTATATTTTACATTAATGTTTTTATTTTGACTGCTTGTTTATGTTAATTACGGATGAATTTTCTTGTTTATTTTGTCCCATATATAAGGTTCTATGTGGAAAAGGTATTTCAATGCCAAGTTCATCAAACCTTTTCTTTAGCCTGCGATTGAATTCTCTTCCTACAGCCCATTGCTTTATTGGCCTGGTTTTTGTTCTTGCCTTTATTATTAAGGCAGAATCAGCAAACCGGTCAAGTCCTAAGATTTCTATCGGTTCAAGAATATCTTCCCTGAAGACTTCGTCGTTCCTGAGCTCTTCATCAACTTGTTTAATTATTTCAATTACTGCATCAACATCTTCTTTATAGGCAACTCCAATATCAAACACATACCTTGAGAAATCCTTGGTCATATTAGTAACAATATCAATTTTTCCGTTTCTAATGTAATGCACATTGCCTGCTAAATCCCTTAGTACAACCATTTTTATATCAACTTTTTCTACAAGTCCGCCTTTATCGCCGATTTGTACAACATCACCAACCCTGATCTGGTCTTCCAGAAGGATAATAAAACCGCTGATAATATCTTCAATAAACCGCTGGGCGCCAAATCCTATTGCTACACCTAAAACACCAGCTGCTGCAAGGATAGGTCCTATTTCTATTCCCAGTTTGGCCAGAATTATCACTATCGCAACGCATATTACTATAATATCTGTAACTGACCTGCTCAGGAATTTCAGGGTATGCGCCCTTTTTTCCAGTTCCTCATTTCCTTTTGCCTGTACCAGATTTTCAAAAAACCTTTCTATAAAGAAATTGGATAATTTAAGAGCTGCAATCGACAGTATTATGACTAAAACAATTTGGGCACCATCAGTTACTGCCCATTTGTTTAAAATTTTAAAATAATTTTCTATATCCATTAACATTACCAGCTATTTTTTATTTTTCCCGATTTATTATATATTATTAATATTAAAAACCAAATATTAAAATCGCCTCTCTGCACAATTTTAAGGATTTATTAATATTATACTTGATAAGAAGGTTAAGATAACTGTCTAATTTTGGGCAAATTAACTTGACAGTTTTTTATTACCGGATTTAATAGCTTTTATTAAGAACAAAATAAATAAAAGCTATACCGACTTTAATAAGTAATCTTAAAATGAAAGAAATTAACATAAATCGGTATGCATGAGCAGAGAGCGACGCTTTCTTTAAGTCGGGCTTTGCCCGGCTTAAACGGGAGCATAGTCTCATTCATGCCAGGCTTATGCGGGAGTATAATCTCATTCATGCCCGATTTTAAAAAAACTAATTCATTTAGGTATAAAATTTATTTAAGTAAAAAAATTTAAAAAAAGGGCAAAAAAAAATTTTACAGGTTTTTTAATAAACACTATCGAAATTTTTAATTTACAGGGCACAAAGTTAAAGACACATAATGAGGTAAAAAAATGAATTTAAGAAGGGTTATAGGTTTTGTAATTATTATTCTTGTTTCCTGTCTGTTCTGGAACGGTTATCAAAATTTTGCTCCCGCAAAACAGGACAATTCCGAGCAAAAACAGATTGCAAGAGTTATAGAAAACCAGACAGCTCAAAAGAAAAACCAGGTTTACTATGTACTCCATGAAGTAGAATACGGAAAATCAATACCGGCTTCTGTTTACATCAGAGGCCAAAAGATAATTACTTTTAGCCAAATAGCCGGCGACTTAACTCCGAGGGAAAGAGCCACTATTCTTGTAAACAAGCTCAGGGACTTTTTAAAAGAAAACAAAAACCCATGGAAGATTTTCCCGGGCTTTGAAAAGGGAATTGCTGTAATTAAATACGGCAGTGAAGTCCTTTTCACCGCTGATGTAAAAAGCGCAAAGTCCTCAGGATTAAGTGTTTCCGACCTGGCTCTAAGCTGGGCAAACAATACGAGAAAAGCACTGGGCGCTGCTGAGTTAATCAAGGACTATGAACTCATAAAAATGATTTCTGACAGGTATGATGAAATTGTCGGTTATTATGAAACAGGTGTGGCTTCCTGGTATGGCGATTATTTTCACGGCAGAACCGCTGCTGACGGCAGTATCTATAATATGTACCAGTTCACAGCTGCGCACAAGTCCTTACCGTTCGGCTCTGTGGTCAAAGTAACCAATTTAAAAAACGGTAACTCCTGCATAGTTAAAATTACCGACAGAGGACCGTTTATAGACGGAAGGATCATTGACCTTTCAATGGTTGCTGCTGAAGAAATCGGTATGCTGGACAGCGGTATTTCCAAAGTCAAAATCGAAGTATTAGGCAAAGTATAATCGAATTAACAGTTATAATATAATCAAGCAGTCCGCTATAAGCTTATTTTTCAGAGTATATAACGGATTAATCTTTAAAGTCTAATGCATTACCTAAATGAGTTATAGTGCCCTTAAAAAGAAAAAAGGACTAAACACGAATGAGTTAGTTTTCTTAAAAGTAAAAGGGACAATAAGGCTTGTTAATATTTATGGATCGGCTTGACTTGAATTAGAGTATTTGAAAAATTTAATGTTAAAAATTTTTAGATTGCTTAATTGATTCTGACAAAATATTATGGCTTTGATAAAATATAAATGAAAGATATACTTGTAATATTCTGCTGATAAAGGAGGAATTAGTATTGAAAGGTTTTAATATGCAGCAAATGCTGAAACAGGCCCAGCAAATGCAGAAAAAAATGGAAGGTGCTCAGGAGGAACTGAGGAATACTGAAATAAAAGCTGAATCAGGCGGCGGTGTTATTTGTGTTAAATTAAACGCAAAGTATGAGTTTAAATCAATAAAAATAAAACCCGAAGCAATAAATCCTGAAAATCCTGAAAGTGTTGATGAAGAAACAATAGAAATGCTTGAGGATTTAATAACAAGCGCAATGCAGGAGGCCAACAGACAAGTTTCTGAGACAATTGAGAAAAAAATGGGTTCTGTAACAAATGGAACGGGAATAAACCTGCCTCCGGGAATGTTTTAAGCTGAAAAATGATCGGTTAAATTTTTCGCAACCCGGTTTATAAATTTAAAAATTAAAAATTTTTGATGGTATTGACGATATGATTCATTATACAAAACCTTTAGCTCGTCTGGTAGAGGAGTTTCAAAAACTACCCGGCGTAGGGCCAAAGTCTGCTCAAAGAATGGCTTTTCAAATATTAAAAATGCCTGTTAATGAAGTGCAGAAGTTTAGCGAAGCAATCCTTGAAGCCAAGGAAAAGATTAAATACTGCAGGCATTGCTACAATATGTCAAGTGAAAACCCCTGTGAAATATGTACTGATAACAGAAGAGATAAAGCTGTTATTTGCGTTGTGGCTGAAACACGGGACCTTATTGCACTGGAAAGAACCCGGGAATATAAAGGTATGTATCATGTCTTACAGGGATTAATTTCTCCTCTCGATGGAATAACTCCTGATGATTTGCGTATAAAGGAACTTATTGAGAGACTGCAGAATGAAAGCATAGATGAAATTATCCTGGCAATTAACCCTTCTGTCGAGGGTGAAGCTACCAGTATGTATTTAACAAAGCTAATTAAACCTCTGGGCATAAAAGTTTCGAGAATAGCTTTTGGACTTCCTGTAGGTGCTGATCTTGAATATGCGGATGAAATTACTCTAGCAAGAGCCCTGGAAGGCAGAAGAGAAGTTTAAGCTATTGTGCCCTTGTAAAGAAATCAAGACTATACCTAAAGGAGTTAGTTTTCTTAGAAATAAACTTGTTTTACTATATTTTGAATTTAGTAATATTATGAGCGTGAAAATTTTTGATAAAACACGCTAAATAGAATACAAAAAAATCAGGTCGCCGTGTTAAAAAGTTACGGTGATAAATGCAGATGTTTTGAAAGAAGACAGGGTTTAAAAATTCAAAATACTGTAAATAATGGATATTAGATCAGGGCTAAACTCTTAAAATAACAATTGAGAAGGTCTACCATGGTTAAACTCGTGTTATGAATATATTTCTAAAAAAGCTACTTATAATAGCAAATTTTCTTATCATAACTGCATTAATCTGTATACCGGTAAATGCGGAAAAACAAACTGATTCTAACAAAATAGGATCAGAAAAAATTGATTTATCAAGCTTTGGCGAATCAGAGAAAATAGAAATAGGAGATCAGCCCTTTTTTGAAGATGAAGAAGAAAAAGTAGTCATCAGTATAATTAATTTTGGTAGAAAAAACCCATTTAAACCTTATATACCTTCCAAGAATGTCGCTTCCAAGAAAGAAGTTATAAATTTTGATGATATTCCATTGCCTCCAACCTTTGAGGAGCATACAGAATTAAGCGAGCAGGTCAGAGAATTAATGTCTTCAAGGGTAAATGGTATTTTATATGACCCGTCTGCCAGGTCAATAGCCATTGTAGATATAAAGGGTAACGAATATATGGTTCATGTAGGCGACGTTGTACAAGGCATTATGGTGGACAAAATAGCGGAGAACAGCGTTACCCTGAAATATGGCTCTAATACCTATTCTGTTGCAGTAGGTGAAGTTATAGAAGGAGCTATACAAACTGATCCGGTGCAAAGACAGCAGAGAACCTTTGCGGGATCAGACTACGATTTACCTGATTTAAATGCGGAGGAACTAAATAAATAATGTATCAATTTTTTAAAAAACTAATGTTATTGATATTACTGATTATAATTGGCGGGTTTTGCAGTCCGGAAATAACTTCCGCAAATTCAGTAAATATTCCTCTTAGAGACCAGATTGATGATAAATTTTCAGGTATTCCGTTAAGAGGCGGAGTTAAAATCGATCATAAAGAGCAGGTTGTAACTCTGAGTCTTAGGGAATCCGACTTAAGGCAGGTATTAAGAATGCTTGCTGATAAGGCGGGATTGAATTTAATTATGCACGAGTCAGTGGGTGGAAATATTACACTTGACCTGGTTGATGTAGAATTAAACAGGGTTTTTGAATACATATTAACAATGAAAAACCTCACATATAATAAGGACGGAAACACTCTTATAATAGCGGAAAGTGACTCAGCAAACGAGCTTGGACTAAATGTATCAGCAATAAAATCCATTAAAATAAAATATACAGAGGCTCAAAAAATAGCAAATTTTCTCAATAAAAATATTTTTAGCGTAAACAGGCCAAATACAAGTACAGCCTCGATAGTTACCACAAACCCAAGTACTAATGAGATCCTTGTTTTTGGAAGCGATGATGATATCCAGCTTGCGGAAAAAGTTGTAAATTATCTGGATATGAAACCGCAAATAAAAAATTATGAAATAAATTTTGCTGATCCGGTGGCTTTGGCTTCTAAAATTTGCTGGACAGTGTTTAAGTCATCAGAAGGTGAAAGTGATTTAACATCCGAAGCCGGGCTGTCAGAAGGAAGTGAAACAAAATTAGTATGCGGAAATACGGCTGGACCGATAAATGAGTCTGAAAGTGATATGCTCGAAGACTTTAGTATATCCTCATACTGGGTATTAGCTGATTCAGGCCTGAATCAGATAACCATTTACGGAGGGACCTCCGAACAACTGGTTATGGCGGAAGAAATAGTTAAAAACTTTGATAAAAGAGAGCCACAGGTTTATCTGGAAGTTTCTGTTATTGAATTAAGTGAATCCGATGTAAAAGATTTGGAGTTTCATTATATGATGGATCGGACTGTTGATGGACAGGCGACACCGGGTAGTTTTTTATCTTTTATAGGCGGAACGTTCCAGGTGCAGGGAATCAGGGATTTACTAAAAGGTGATCAAACCTATATATATGATTCAGCCCCAACAGACGGTCAAAATTTGCCTCTTATGCAGACTCTTTTAACTGAAACAAAAGCACGGCTGCTCGCTAATCCGAGAATAATCACAGCCAATAATGTTGGTGCCAGTATTAATATCTCAGAAGATGTTATTCAGTCCGTAACCAGTACCACTACTGATACAGGTTTAGTTACACAGGAAGTAACCATTGGACCGGGCGATGCTATATCATTTTCAATTTTGCCCAAAATATCCCCGAATGGATTCGTGACCATTTCCATTCCTGATTTTACCCTTAGTGCATTTAAAGGAACGTCTGAAGCTGGTGGTACTGCAGCCGGTTTAACCGCCAGCAGAACAGTTGAAGTAAAAGAAGTAAGAGTAAAAGACGGAGATACGCTGGTTATTGGAGGGTTAATCCAGGAAAGAGAGCAGATTGAACGTGAAAAATTTCCTATATTAAGTGATATACCGATAATAGGAACTATTTTTCAGCAGCAGAAAACAAATAAAGTAAGAACAGAAATTATTATTATGATAACTCCCAGAATCTTGAAAGATGCTGATGAAGTTGAACCTGTATAAAAACTTGTATATAAATTTTAAAATTAGGTATATTAATAATGAGGGGTCACAAAAATATTTAATAATATGAGATAGGTATAAAATGTCTACAGAAAAAACAGAAAAAATTACGGAAAAAATTAAAAATAGCATTGATTTAAAGTATTTAAAGAAATTTTCCCTGGAAGATATGTATGAGAATAAGTTTATTCCTATAAATAAAATAGAAAATACCCTTATAGTCGGAATTCAAAAATCTGATAACCAGGATAATAAAAATGCGATATTAACCAGAATCGTATTAAATACTAAATTAAAGCCTAAAATTGTGCATCTCAGTGAAAATCAATTCGAAGTTTTATACAATCACTCCAAGGAATTGATAAAAATAAGTGAAACTAAGGATAATATATCCGTTGAAGATAATGTAGTTTCTTTAGGGGCTCAAAAATCCGGGGATTTCAAGGAAAACGCACCTAAAAAAAGGCTTGGGGACCAACTCTTGGAGGACGGCCTTATTTCAAGAGAACAACTTGATGAGGCACTGTTTCATAGTAAACAATCAGGAACGCCTATCGGTTCTGTTCTGGTTAAATTAAATTTTATAACTGTTGAGCAGTTAAGAATGGCCCTTTCCAAACAGCAAGGTTTTGAAAGTGCCGCTGAAAAGGATTTAAATGTTGATCCTGCTGTTATTAAATTATTGCCTGAAGATTTTATAAGAGAAAATAAAGTTGCACCTCTAAGAACAGACGGAAAACTTCTTACTGTCGGTATGGTAAACCCCAATGATACCCAGGTTTTAAACGATATAATTTATCTTACCGGACTAAAACCCAGCCCGATGATATTGACTCATATTGAGTTTGAGCAGTGTATTAGAAATTTCTTTGAAACTGTAAAAGAAACAGAAAAAATCCTGGAAGAAATTAAAACAGAAGGACAGGATATTCTGGAAGACCAGGATGATCTCTGGGATCAATTTGAAAAAGAAGTAGAGGAAGATTCCAATCTTGTGGCAAAATTTGCCAGTTCCATTATTACAGATGCTATTGACAGAGGAACAAGTGATATTCATATAGAGCCACGGCTTGACGGATATATTGTGCGTTATAGAATTCAGGGGATACTGCAAAAAGTTTTTGATATCCCCAAAAAAGCAGAAACTTCTGTAATATCGAGATTAAAAGTCATCGCAAGGATGGATATTGCAGAACACAGAAGGCCTCAGGATGGACATATTTCACTTAAATATAATGACAGGGTGTATGACCTCAGGGTTAGTACTCTTCCCGCAAACCAGAAGGAAAAAATGGTTATAAGGGTCCTGGCTCCTGATGTAAAAGTAAGAAAAGGTGACAGGAAAATTAAGCTGGTAGGCGCAACTCCTACAGACCTTGACAGGATTGAACTTATGACAACCAAGCCCCACGGAATTATTCTGGCGGCAGGTCCTACAGGTAGCGGTAAAACAACCACACTTTATTCAATTTTAAACAAAATTAACAATGAAGAAATAAACATCACAACAGTAGAAGATCCTGTTGAAATTAAGCTGGATGGGATTAATCAGGTCCAGGTTAACCCTAAAGCGGATATTACATTTGCTTCCTGTATGAGATCAATTTTAAGACAAGACCCTGATGTTGTAATGATCGGTGAGATCAGGGATTTTGAAACGTTGGAAACAGCGATTCATGCTTCTATTACCGGGCACCTGGTTTTAAGCACAATTCATACTAATTCTGCAGCATCCACCGTTACAAGGTTAATTGAAATGGGAGCCCCTGCACACCTTATAGGTTCTGCTCTTGAAGGTGTTGTTTCCCAAAGGCTGTTAAGGAGACTATGCCATAAATGCCGGGAAGAATATGAACCTACAGAAAAAGAGTTAAGGTTTGTTGCTGTTTCAAACGAAGATCGGGAAGAATTTATGAACAATCCCATATACAAGCCGGGCGAGAAAGGATGTGACCAGTGTAACGGCACCGGATATACCGACAGGATGGGTGTTTATGAAGTACTTACGATTAATAAAGAAATTAAAAAAATGATTGCAGCTCATGCTTCTGATAATGAAATAGAGGAAATAGCAATTAGTTGCGGAATGAAAACCCTGCAAACCGGCGGTTTAAATATAATTTTAAACGGAGAAACTTCTATTGCAGAATTTGTAAGAGTACTTGGCGTGGTTAGCGGTTAATTAAATTAAGAGATTAATTTTTCTATGGCTATTTTTAATTATGAAGCTCTTAAAAACGAAAATGAAAGAGTAAATGGAAATATTGAAGCGGATTCTGATAAAGAAGCCAGGGAGTTGTTGCGTAAACAGGATCTTATCCCTCTAAAGTTATATGAAAAGGGAGCTGTCAAAAATGTTATTGGCGCAGCACCTGCAAAGAAAAAAGCTACGAAAAAAGTTCAGGTAAAAAAACTTACTATGAGGGAAAAAATTGATTTTACCAACATAATGTACACTTTTTCAAAATCCGGGATTTCCCTCATAGAATCATTATATTTTGTTGAAACAAACTCGGAAAGCAAAAATATTAAAAATGTTTCAGTGGAAATAAGAAGAAAAATCCTTGCTGGTTCAAGTTTAAGTGAGGCTTTAAGCAAATTTCCCACAATTTTTGATGATATATATATCGGGCTTGTAAAAGCCGGGGAAGAAAGCGGAGAGCTCGAAGAAACCTTAAAAAGACTGTCTTATTTGCTTGAAAAACAAGATAATTTAAACAGTAAGGTTATTTCAACCCTGGCATATCCTATATTTGTTATGTTCCTGGCAATGCTGGTTACTATCCTGCTTTTAACATTCGTATTTCCAGCGTTTAAGGGAATGTATGAGCAGTTGGGTGATGAGTTACCATTGATTACCCAGATTTTTATGGCTACAGGTGTATTTTTAAAAGCCCACTGGTATTTAATACCATTTATTTTCCTGTCCATTTTGGGTGTTATTTATTTTATATTTAACTGGAATGTAACAAAAAGGCTTATGGATAAAGTAGGTCTGGAAATACCGATATTTGAAAAGTTTTTAAGATTTACGAGTATTTCCAATTTTATTATGGTTCTGAGAGTTGCTTTTGAAGCAGGTATACCAATGGTTGATAGTCTTATGTTTGCCAATTATACAATAAAAAATATAGTTTTGAGAGAAGCTATGAGGAAAGTAATCATAGAAGTTCAATATGGAACATCTTTATCCGCTTCATTGAGAAACTCGAAAATTTTTCCGGGAATTGTAATGTGTATGATAGCAACCGGTGAAGAATCCGGTTCTCTCACCGAGATGCTAAAACAAACAAGTGAATATATTGATGAGCAAATTGAAAGAATAGTTGATTTGTTGAGTAAGCTGTTTGAACCTTTCCTGTTCCTGATAATAGGGGGTATTGTGCTTACCCTTGGCCTGTCATTGTACTTGCCATTATTCCAGACGTATGCAAACATAGGATAAATCTTATTTATAATAAAGGAATTTAAGATATGGACGAAAGATTTTTTAACGAACAGGAGTCAATGCAGGACGATATTATAAAACCATCGGTATCCGGTTTCTGGTCAGAAAAGATTTTTGTGGTAACCGAGGATTATGAAATCCGGGGATATGTTTTTATGCCAAAAACAGGCAAGAAAAGCAGGGTTTTATCTGATATCCTCAACAGTGAAAAGCGTTTTGTTGCGATAAAAGATGCTGAAATCCGCTGCAGAAAAAATTCTGATACAGCTCCGGAAAAATGTAGTTTTATACAGTTAAATTTAGATTCGATTATTTTGATAAGACCGTATATAGAAGGTTAACTCATGGAAAATTTTTCAGAAACAAATAAACTTTTTCAACGGACATTTTCGCTGGTTAAATATAATATGGTTTTAACCATCCCGTTTTTACTGTTTTGGCTGATACTCGGATTTGTATTGCTTCCTCTGAATTCCGGAGGGGCAGGGCAGGGAATATTTTTCACGCTTATTCTGCTTGCAGGTATAATTGCCGCATTTTTAGCCGGTTGGATGAATATGTTTAAACGATGCGTTGAAACTTCTGTTGATGAGAACGAGTCGGAAGATAAGCGAACAACGGATTCTTTCTGGCTGTTCAGGGAATTTTTCCCCGGGGTCGGGAAATATTTTGGGAAAATGATCCTTGGAATCCTGATTTATTTTTTCCTGTTTAATATAATGATGCTTATAGTAGAAATGGCTATTATTCCGCTGTTCGGGTCATTTGAGAGTTTTTCGCAGCAGGAAATGGTTAAATCCCTGGAGGACACGGATAAAACCGCTCAGTTCTGGAAAAGCATAAGCAGTGCTGATAAGACAAGGCTTTTTCAGATAGCAGGAATAGAAGTTCTCTTTACCTTACTGTTTTTCTACCTGACTATGTTCTGGGCACAGCTGGTAGTTTTAAAAGAGCTTTATCCGATTAAGGCAATTGTGGAAAGTGTTAAAGCAGCCATTAAACAACCGGTGGAGACCGGCACAATATTTTTGCTGAATTTTACCCTTGTTTTAATTGTTTTCTTTATTGGTGCTATATTAATAGCGAACCCTCTGGTTAAACTTATAATGATTCTTTTATTTGTATATGCACTGGTTTTTTATGTAATGGCAACGTTTTTGTATCTCGAAAAAGAGGGAGAAACTCATACCGTAATAAAAACCGAGCAGTAATAATATTAATTAAAAACAGATGACTTTTGATGTAATAGCAGTAGTAGGACCAACAGCGTCAGGCAAGACAGATATTTCTGTTAAAATAGCCGAGCTTCTCAACGGGGAAATTATTTCTGCGGATTCCCGGCTGGTATACAAGGATTTCAATATCGGGACCGCAAAACCCACAAAAGAGGAGAGGCGGGGAATTCCGCATTACATGATAGACGTGCAGAACCCGAGGGAAACTTATACCGTAGGCAAATACAAAAACGACGCCAGTGAAATAGTAAAGGAAATTTTAAAAAATAATAAAGTCCCGATAGTCGCAGGAGGTACGGGGTTTTATGTAAAAGCCCTTCTGGAAGGACTGGATATTCCTGCAATTGATCCTGATGCGGAGTTTCGAAACGAAATGAACCAGCTTATCCGTATTAAGGGAAAAGATGCTTTATATGCCACTCTTCAGCATTTTGACCCGGTAACAGCAGAAAAACTTCATCCTAATGACACTTTCAGGATTATCCGGGCGTTAGAAGTCCAGCACGTTACAGGCCAGCCAATGTCCGAGATAAAATCCATGAGTAAACCAGAGTATAATGTATTATATATAGGGTTAAACGCAACTGACAGAGAGTTTTTATACGACAGAATCAACCTCCGTGTCTTGAAAATGATGGAAATGGGGCTGGTTGAAGAGGTAAAAAGATTGATTATTCAACATGGCAGAACGGTTTCCCTTATGAAAACCCTGGGCTACAGGGAAATCTGCGAAGTTTTTGACGGTGTATGTTCTATGGACAAAGCTGTGGAAAAAATCCGAAAAAATACCAGAAACTTTGCCAAAAGACAGCTCACCTGGTTCCGGGCGAATAAAAATATTAACTGGTTTTATATTGATGAACAGGACCAGGACGAAATTTGCCGGGCAGTAGCTGAGAAATTCCGGACAGAAAACAGGGTTGCACAGTAAAAACCATCTATCTTATTATGCACTGTGTGCCTGAAAATGATTCTTTGAACTTTAAAAATTCTTCTTCGCTGTAGTTTTCCTGTACGCCAAGCTCGGTGTTCAGCCCCTTTGAAGAGACATATTTCTGTAATACCAGAGTTGATCCTGAAGCATATTCCTGTATTTTAATAATATCAGATTCTGTAAGCAGGGATTTCAGCACAGTTGTTCGGAATTCATGCCTTATCCCGGAATTTTTGATTAATTCCATACTCTGCCTGATTTTTTCCGTATCAATTTCTTTTTTGGTAATAAGAGAGTACTTTTCAAGCGGGGCTTTTATGTCCATTGCAATAAAATCAACAATTCCGGTATTTACGGCTTCTTTTATAATTTCAGGACGGCTTCCGTTGGAATCCAGCTTAATGAGAAAGCCAAGACTCTTTATTTCTTTCATAAACTCAAGCAGGTCAGGCTGCAATGTGGGTTCTCCGCCGGTAATGACCACAGCGTCAAGTTTTTTCTTTCTTTGTTTGAGAAAAGAAAGAATTTCATCAGGAGTTATGACGTTATTATACTCTTTTGTCCTTATCAGCTCTTTATTATGACAATATGCGCAGGCGAAGTTACATCCCTGGGTAAAGATTATGGAAGAAATCTTTCCGGGATAGTCTAAAAGTGAAAACTTCTGAAAACCGCCTATTATCATGCGAGAGCCATTTTATTTTCTGGAAACAAGATTTTTTTCGGACTGGTTTTTATACCATTCAAGTGTTTTTGCGATACCTTCTTTTAACGGGGTTTTATATTTCCACCCAAGAGAAGAAAGCCTGGATACATCAAGGAGTTTTCTTGGTGTGCCGTCGGGTTTTGAGGTGTCGAATACGATTTCGCCTTCATAACCGGTTGTTTCCTTTATCAGGCATGCAAGTTCCTTTATGGAAATATCTTCTCCTGTCCCGATATTGACGATTTCCGAGCCGTTATAATTGTTCATCAGGAATACGCAGGCATCTGCAAGGTCATCCACAAACAGGAATTCCCGTTTAGGTTCGCCCGTACCCCATACAGTAACAGATGGTGCATCTGCCTGTGAGGCTTCATGGAATTTTCTTACCAGAGCGGGCAGAACATGGCTGTTGTTAAGGTCAAAGTTATCGTTAATACCATATAAGTTAGTGGGCATTACGGAGATAAAATTGGTGCCGTACTGGTCATTATAGGCCTGGCACATTTTTATGCCGGCAATTTTCGCTATGGCATAAGGTTCGTTTGTATATTCAAGCTCTCCGGTCAGGAGATATTCTTCTTTCATCGGTTGTGGAGCGAATTTCGGGTAAATACAGCTGCTTCCCAGAAACAGGAGTTTCTTTACGCCGTTCAGGTAACTGAAATGAATTACGTTGTTTTGAATCTGGAGGTTATCATATATAAATTCCGCTCTGTAGCTGTTGTTTGCATGGATTCCGCCGACTTTTGCCGCAGCCATAAAGACATAGTCAGGCTTTTCCTGCCTGAAAAACTCTTCTACTGCTTTTTGGCAGGTAAGGTCAAGTTCGCTGAATGATTTTGTAATAATGTTAGTATACCCTTCTGACTGTAAGCTCCTTACCAGTGCGCTGCCTACAAGTCCTCTGTGTCCTGCTACGTATATTTTAGAATTCTTTTCCAATTTTCAACTCCTGTTACCGTTTCTGTAAATAATTCGGTTGAATTCCTTCATCAAGTTTATTTTACTACAAGCAGGCTGTGCTAAAATACGGATATGGGTATAAGTTTAATAAATTTTTTTAAGAATAATAAATGAAAAAAATCCTTTTATTCTATCCGCCAATAGGTCTTTATCAAAGAGGAGAAGACAGGTGCCAGGCCAACATGGAAGGTAGTGCTTCCGGCTCTATCAGGGCATGTAATGATCTTGGGTATATGGCAGCGGTCGCAAAAAACCTGGGGCTTGAGCCGAAAATTATGGATTACGCAACCGAAGGCAAGAGCTGGGATGATTACATAAATGATTTAAAAGAGTTTCAGCCGGATATAGTGGTAATGAGCATAACAACAGCCACTATAGAAAAGGACATGGAGGCTTTTAATATTGCAAAAAACATCCTTCCCGGAGTAATCTCCATTGCAAAGGGCGCTCATTTTATTAGCTGTGCGGTTGATGAACTTAATAAAGAACTTTATGAGGTCATGGATTTCGCAATTTCCGGCGAAGCCGAGTTTGTAATCGGGGATTTACTGAAAGCTTTACTTGAAAATAATTCTATAAACGATGTAAAGGGCATTTTTTACCGTGGCGAAAACGGTATGGTAAAAACATCGGAATATGAATGCGTAGATGATCTTGACAGCCTGCCTTTCCCTGCAAGAGAACTGATGAATAATAAATTATACCCTCGCCCGGATACCGGAGAGCCTATGGCGACTATAAGTGTGGCAAGGGGTTGCCCTTTCCCATGTTTTTACTGTCTTACCCCTGTGGTTTCCGGCAAGAAGCTCAGAAAAAGGTCTTCGCAGAATATAGTTGATGAGCTTCAGGAATGCGTTGAAAAGCACGGAATAAAAGATTTTTTCTTCAAGGCAGATACGTTCACAGTAGACAGGAACTGGGTTATTGAAGTTTGTAATGAAATTATGCGCAGAAACCTGAAAATTTCATGGGGCACAAGCGCAAGAGTAAAGCCTCTTGACGAAAAAATGTTACAAAAAATGAAAAAAGCCGGATGCTGGTTAATGGCGCTGGGAATTGAATCAGCGAACGATGAAACCTTAAAAAAAATTAAGAAAGGTGCAACCAGGCAGGATGCCATAAATGCAGTAAGCATGATTAAAAAAGCGGGAATTAGAATTTATGCCTATTACATGATCGGCTTTCCCTGGGAGACCCGGGAACATATAAAAGAAACTGTTAACTTCGCTAAACAGCTTAATTGCGATTTTATTGAATTTCATATTGCTGTGCCTTTTGAAGGAACAGAATATTATGAACAGATTAAAGATACGAAATTAATGGAACATAGGGCTATTGGCCATGATTCTTATCTGCATCCCGCTGTTAGAACTCATTACCTGACTTCTGACGAGATTCTTGAACTGAAAAATCAGGCATTGCGGGAAGTATGTTTAAGTCCGGGATATATTATAAATACCCTGAAAAATATTAAAAATGTAAAAGAGCTGCTTAACTACTCCAGGTATGGTTTTCGGATGTTGAAAAATACGTTCAAAAGATAATTTGTGAAATATTTTAAAAGTGACAAGGTTACACTTATTTTATCAATAATATATATATAATGTTAAGTAATGATAAATATTTTATTTTACATGTTTATTTTACATTTATAATACATTATATTATTATTATATAATTAAATTAATATGTAAGTGTTGGGCTAAAACAATTTTAAAAATAAGAATCAAAAATCTGCGTAATTTTTGTTTTGAGTTTTTTTGTTGTAATTTTGTGTTATAGTACTGTCTAGTTAATAATATTTTTTAAAATACAATATGTTTTAATTAATGATTATTAATTAATTACACTTTATTTATGTAGAATGTTTGAAAAAGCATCAAAAAAATGCTATGTTTTATTATCAAAGCAATTCAAACTAAGTTTATAGCATACAATTTAAACTAGTTTATATATTCTGGGTAGTAAAGATAAGTTAAAAAAAGGAAAAAAGTTATGGCAATTAATTTCGCTCAATCACCAGACACAAAAGGTTTTGACCCGAACAAACCAATGTTTCCAATCAGCGTAGTGGCAGATATTCTGAAGGTTCATCAAAGAACACTAAGAATTTACGATGATGAAACTATTCTTGTTCCGTCAAGATCACCTAAAAATCGCAGACTGTATTCTTTCAATGATATTGAAAGAGGAAAGTTCATCCAGTACCTTACCAGAGAGCTCGGAATCAATCTTGCTGGCATTAAAATTATTATTCATTTGTTAAAGCAGCAAAAGATTGATCCAAACAATTATATGGCTCATATTAGTGAAGTGGCAAAAGAGATTGAACTTTCTCCTGAAAGCAAGACAGAAACAAAAAAAAAGAAATCAGAGTAAAAATTAGCGATGAACTCTAGAAAAGAGCTGTAAAAACAGCTCTTTTCTTATTATTATTTTATCCCATCACCAGATTGGCAAGAAGGTCCTTGTGGTTGTTTAAAAGAAGATGGGAGAAGACTTCCGGATCTATCTGGGAAACAGTAAGAGCAAGCAGCTTATCAGGGAGTTCTGTAAGCATATCCATAATTTTATCGTTATCAATTACTGCCATGGAGTCAATAAGGTCTGTTCTGGCGAATCTTGCGCTTACATTAAACAGTGAAACGTGAGAGAACTCATTGTAAAGTTTAGGGAAAGATTCTGTAAGATTGGTTACAAAGTTACGCAGGGTTTTTTCATCCAGTTTTTTAATACCGTTTACCATCTGGTACTTTTTAAAGGATTCAATATCCTTTAATAAATCTGGCCTGGACATTTTATCGCAATTTTTACCTGTAAGGTATCCTGCTATTACAGAGAGATTCTGTCTTGGGAGCATTTCAAAAATATTCATGAAATGCCCTTTTTCAATTTTATTACTGGTTAAAAACTTATGAAGTTCTTTTGTAGGGAGGTTTTCAATTAGCTGGTCCCTGTCAGTAAAAAGATGAAAAAGCATTTTAAGCAGGTCTCTCTTGGGAAGATTTGCAATAAGACCCATAAGTTTTTCTTTGGTAAAGAATTTAAGGCCATTTAAAAGCTTGTCTTTACCCAAAAGTTCGAGCATCTGTAATAATTCAGAATTAGGCATCATTAAAAGAATCGCAAACCTGTTTTGAGGGAGATTAAGCCTTAAATCCTCTAAAATTTGCTCAAAGTCGAGATTTTCTTTCAGCTTAACATTACTGGCTTCATCTGTTTCTTTGGTTTTTTCAGATTTATTAGCCTCAGGTGTACCTTTTGTGGCATGAGTTTCTGTGTATTTATCAATAGTTCTGTTTGAAAGACCATGTTTTCTTCTTAATTTCTGAAGAAGATAGTAAAAAGATGAATTTATACCCAAATTGGTGTCAAGAGTAATCATAGAAATTTCTCCCTAATACAAGACGTATTAGCTAGTTATGTAATTCTTGCTCAAACTCCCTGTATTTAAATATCTCGTCTTTTTTTGATTATTCTTGAGCTTTATAGACCTAAATATTAAGGTTTTTTAACATTTTATAGATTGCTTATTTGGGATAGAATAAAATAAACTCATTTTATTATAGTTATAAGGTGCGAGAGTTGAAATTATAATGAAAAAAGGATTATTCATAACTTTTGAGGGTGCGGACGGTTCAGGAAAATCAACTCAACTGGATTTAGCAGTTGAATATCTTGAAAAAAACAAAGTTGATTTTATAAAAACCCGTGATCCGGGAGGAACTAAGCTTGGGTGTAAAATCAGGGAAATTTTACTAAATTATGAAGGATACGTTGCGCCTTATTGTGAATTGTTTTTATATCTTGCAGACAGGGCTCAGCATGTGGAACAAAAAATAATACCAGCCCTGGAAGAGGGAAAAACAGTTATATGCGACAGGTATGTGGATTCAACAATGGCATATCAGGGTTATGCAAGAGGGCTTGGGACTAAGCAGATACTTGAGCTTAACCATATCGCTGCAAAATCATTAATGCCTGATTTAACTTTTGTGTTTGATGTAAAGTCAGATGTAGCAAGCCAGAGGGTTGGGGACAAAAAAGACCGGCTTGAATCAGAAGGCGATGGTTTCCACAAAAAAGTGAGAGAAGGATATCTTGACCTGGCGGAAAAATTTCCGGAAAGAATTGTAGTAATCGACGCTAACCGCAGCATTGAAGAAGTGCATAAAGACGTAATTAAAGTTCTGGAAAAGACCTTTAATTTAATAAGGCAATAATTGTAAACAAAAGTAAAATATATACATAAATATATGAAAAATATGTCAACTTTCAATGCTGAATATTTTTTATATATATGTAGGATATATATTGTCGAGTAATTTTTAAAATTTTGTATAAAAGTAACTCCATAAAGAGGATTTGAAAATGGCTTTTAAACTTTTTATAAACTTTCAACAGCCGCGTAATACTCAAAATAACAACTACACTACCTTAGCTCTCGGCGAAGGAGGCGGCGGTGATAACAACTACACTACCATGGCTCTCGGCGAAGAAGGCGGCGGTGATAACAACTACACTACCATGGCTCTCGGCGAAGAAGGCGGCGGTGATAACAACTATACTACCATGGCTCTCGGCGAAGAAGGCGGCGGTGATAACAACTACACTACCATGGCACTCGGCGAAGAAGGCGGCGGTGATAACAACTACACTACCATGGCTCTCGGCGAAGAAGGGGGAGGG
>Ga0081527_100330_pt1 | contig 29153 bp, 26 predicted proteins | sample HotLakmasection5_FD_70992 | JGI IMG/M metagenome (GOLD analysis project Ga0081527, IMG submission 70992) | Hypersaline microbial mat communities from Hot Lake, Washington, USA - Section #5 (SPADES assembly) (version 2) | ecosystem: Environmental > Aquatic > Non-marine Saline and Alkaline >... | reverse complement strand
CCTGCGCCGTTTTGGTCGATCATTCGGGCGAAGTGATCAAGGCCCTGCGCGCGATCTGCAATAACCTGCGACCGCCTCTGCTCTCCCATGATCTCATCGCGGCGCTGAAAACACTGGTACAGGACCTCGACGCTCGTTCCAGTGCGCCGGTGCATCTCGATACGCAGATTGACCATCTCCACCTTGAGGATGACATGGCGCTGGCCGTCTTCCGCATCACACAGGAAGCGTTGAACAATGCCATTGTGCACGCGGACGCCTCGGAGATCGCCGTGCGCCTGTCTCGGTACCCGGATCGGCTGCGGCTTACGGTGACAGATGATGGTCGAGGTATCGCCAGGAATATCGGTTCAGCAGAGTTTGTGGCTCAAGGTCATTTCGGGTTGGCGGGGATGCGCGAGCGTGCGGCCATGGTGGGTGGCAAGCTGGACATCCAGACCGCAATCGAATATGGGACCGTGGTGACGCTTGATCTCCCCATAACTGATGAACAGGCAGGGGTTATGGATTAACCCATGGCGGATGGTCGGGTTGTTCATGCGCTGGCGTAAGCCAGTGGCATATTACCCTACGAGGGTCTGCCATCTGAGACAGGGGTAGTTCCTCTCTGATCTGTGAGTTTACGGCTACCCGCGCTCGTTACTTGTCACGGGTCAGGGCGAAGCCGCTCATGAATTGCTTCTGTAGCAGTAAGAAGACGATCACCGGCGGAATGCTGGCGATGACCGCGCCCAGCATCAGCGGGCCGAATGTCTCGCCCGTCTCCGCGCCAGCGATCAGCGTCCGCAACCCCACCTGAATGACCTGGTTTTCCTGATTGTTGATGATCATACGGGGCCACAGATACAGATTCCAGGCATACAGGAACTGAATCACCGCCAGCGCGCCGATGGTGTTCCAGCTGATGGGAACCAGAACACGCAGCAGGAATTGCAGTGGGCTCGCGCCATCCAGTTGGGCCGCCTCCGACAGCTCCGCCGGAATGCTGGCGAAATGCTGGCGGAACAGGAATGTGCCGGTAGCGCTCGCCATCAGTGGCACAATGAGTGCGGTGTAGGTGTTGCCCCAGCCCAGGTTCGAGACAATACGAAACAGCGCGATGACCATCGTCTCGATGGGCATCATCAGCGTGATAAGCACAAAGCCGAAAACAATCCATTTGCCCGGAAAGCGAAAATAGACGAACGCCAGCCCGGCCAGCAGCGACAGGATCGTTTTGCCGGTCGTCACCGCGACCGCGATGAACACACTGTTGAGCATATAGTCGCCCATCTGGCGCGTTTCCATTACCACGCGAAGATTCTGCATTAGCGACTCGCCGGGATAGAATTGGTAGTCGTACACCTGCGCGTTGGTCTGCGTGCCCACCAGTGCTGCATAGAGCAATGGCACACCCAGCAAGAAGCAGGCAATCCACAGAATCATGTGGGCGTACCAGCGTTTTGGAATGATGCGTTGACGGATACCCGTCAGCGTCAGGCTTTGATGGCGCGACAGCGAGTTTGCCCGATCCCGTACTTGTTCCTGAGAGACGGTCGTCATAGCGCTTATGCTCCGTAATTGACCCGCCGCCCGGCGGTTCTGAACTGAACGATAGTCAGACCGATGACAATCATCAGCAGAATGATTGACTGGGCAGCGGCTTTGCCCAGGTCACGGTTCTGGACACCGATTTCGTAGATACCGTAGATCAGGTTGGTGGTCGAGTTTACCGGACCACCCGCCGTCAGATAGTCGATGAGGCCGAAGGTGTCGAAAAAAGCGTAAGTCATGTTGGTGATGATGAGGAAGAATGTAATCGGCGACAACAGCGGCACCGTGATCTTCATAAAGCGCTGGAAGGCGTTCGCGCCGTCAATGGATGCTGCTTCCAGCAGGTCGTCGGGCACGTTCTGCAGCCCAGCGATGTAAAACAGGATGTTAAAGCCCATGATATTCCACACGCTGGCGGCGATAACCGCCCAGGGTGCAATGTTTGGGTCACGCAGCCAGTCCACGCGGGGCAGGCCCACTGTTTCCAGTGAGTAGTTGATAAGCCCGGTGATCGGATTGAACATCATCGAGAAGATAATGCCTGCCACAACCGGCGATATCGCATATGGCCAGATGAGCAGCGTGCGATAGATGCGCGCACCTTTGATGGGCATCTGAGCCATCGTGGCGATAATCAGCGAGAAGCTGAGGGCAAAAATGACGATAAAGAACGCCATGAAAAAGCTGACACCGAAGCTCGACATGTAGCTGGCAGTTGATTTGAAGATGTGCCCGTCGCTGAAGATATGATATACCGCCTGACCGCGTGTGCCAGAGATCAGCGTGGCGAAGTTATCCAGGCAGATCGGGGCGGTACGCGGTGCACCCAGCCGGACGAGCTGCGTCGAAAGGCGGAACGTCTCGAACGTAGGATAATACGAGAACATGATGAGGACGATCAGTGTGGGCGACAGCAGTAACCAGGGCGCCAGTCGCCAGCCGCCGAACATGCCCGGTGTAGCGACACCGCTGCTCAACAGTGGTTGACGCGCTCGTGCCAACATATAGATGCGCTGCCCCAGAAGCAGGGCTACCCACGTCCCGCTGATAATGAGGAAGTAGGCTACGATGAGTGTCGCGTTGCCGATGATCTCCCGATTGAACAGATAAACTGTGAATGTGAGGTGGTTCTCGGAGTCCAGCGCGCAGTAGCCCAGCGGAACCATGAAAATCTGGGGGCCAATGGACCCCGCCAGCCCGCCTACCAGCAGACCAACCAGCGGGCTGCGGTTTAGTCGCCAGAAGACAAAGGCGATGATGGCCGCGCCGATCAGGGTGGTGGCAAGTGTGATCGTAAACGGAGTGTCAGGCATCACAAATCCTCATGCTTCGAGACAACGGCAAACAGGGGCCAGGATGACCGACGCCATCCCGCCCCCTGTGGCATTTTACCGAATATCGGGGGAGCTTAGTCCGCCACAAACAGCAGATTATACTCTTCCAGAAGCAGGTTGGCCTCGGCTTCAGCGTCAGCCAGCAGTTCTGCCGGGTCGCCACCGGAGAGCATCAGCGTTTCCATGGTCTGCGTTATCAGGTCACGGGTGGGAATGAACGTGCCGAACAGCGCGCCGGATGTGGCCGGAGTCACGGTGCTGTTGTTAATCTGGTCACTGGCAACGAGGAAGTTAGGGTTCTCCTCGAACCAACCCTGCGACTCGAGCAGCTCGACAGCGCTCTCGCGGATGGGCAGGTAACCGCTCACCTGATGCCAGGCTGCCGCGTTCTCGGTGTTGGTCAGGTAGAGCAGGAAGGCCAGGGCAGCATCCTCAACTTCCGGATCCAGACCATCGGTCAGCCAGATGGTCGAGCCACCAATCAGGTTACCAGTCCAGTCAACTTCGGCGTCGTAGGGGTAGCGGGCAGTGCGCACCGTGATGCCTGCTTCGGTAGCGGTGTCAGTCACACCACGCGCGCTGGCGCTGGACGTCATGATGAAGGCCACTTCGCCGGCCTGCAGGGCCTGGGCGGTGCCATTCCAGTCACGCTGAACGCCCGTGTAGACGTAGTAGCCCTCGTCGTGCATCCGCTGCCACCAGGAGGCGATGTTGATTGAGGCGTCTGATGTCAGCACTACCTCGGTGGCGCGGGCATCACGGCCATTGCCGTTGTTTACCAGCTCGGCGTTCTGCTGGCCCAGCCACTGCTCAAAGAACCAGCCATGATTCGGCCAGGTGAAGCAGCCGCGCGCGATCTCGTCACCAACGATTGTTTCACAGGCAGCTTCCAGCTCCTGCCAGGTGCTGGGGATAGCGTCCACGTCGTCCACGTCTTCAGCCAGACCGGCCTCAACCAGCATGTCCATATTGGCATAGAAGATCGCCGAGGAGCTGGCCCAGGGCATCGAGGTGAACTGGCCGTCCAGCACATAGTAGCTGGCGACCGGGGCGATGATGTCGCTCAGGTCAACCGGCAGACCCATGATTTCTTCACGATCACCGATAGCCTCAACGAGTGGCTTGAACCAGCCGGTATCGCGGGCGAACTGCGTGCCAACCTCGAAGATCAGCGCCAGTTCGGGCTGGGTTCCCTGTTCAACAGTCAGGGTGTATTGATCGATCAGTTCTTCATAGCTGCCGAAGATACGCATCGAGACATTGATACCAGGGAAGCTTTCTTCAAACGAAGCGGCAACGTCTTCCAACCAATCCAGGCGATGGTCGCTAAAGATTTGCCAGTATTCAATCGTGATTTCCTCATCCTGGGCCATAGCCGGGACAATGGCCAGCAGCGTCAGGACGGCTACGATCAGGGCAACAAACAGTCTCTTACGAAGCATGTGAGTATTCTCCTCAAGTCGTAAAATCTCGACTAAATGGTCAGAGTTAACCGAGCAAGACTGTAAACCAGGTTCGTTAAGATAGCGTACCTGTTTTGTTATGTAATATTAAATCTTTTTTTCCTAATCTTAACGCCAAAAGGGTATGCGTGCTGTAAACTCTGGCACGGAGCCTGCAAACGAAAGCAAATGAGCTTAATACAGCCTGTTTACTGGTGGATCACATTTTGCTGACTCGTATGGGTATTTGTGTCCGTTCGGGCTTGATTGACGGACAGGGCCTGGGGTCGTCGATGCGCGCTGAATACACGCTTTTCATTTATTTATGTAAACTGCGGGAACGGTAAACCCCAACTGCTGAGAATACTCTGTCATCAGAATTCAACGATTGGCACCAGTTCCGAGGTCATGCAGGAAACACAAATACAAAACGAATGGTGTAGCCAAATATCTGCGCAATGATTACCAATGGTTACGATCAGTTAGGTGATACATTGTCAGTTCTGGTTCGCTTGCCTCACAGTGATGACGACATTGCCTCGCTTGTGTCCGGTGTCGACATAGCGATGCGCTTCGACGATCTGCTCCAGCGGATAGCACCGGTCGATGACGGGTTTGAGTTTGCCGGCTTCAGCCAGCTCCTTGAGTATAAGCAGGTCTTCAAGTCGCGGCGCTGGATTCCCATCATCGACGGAGATATATTTCCCCTTCGGTGTCAGCGCAGTTTTGCACTGTCCTTTCAAGTTGGAGCTTTTTCTTTTTCCAACGGCATCCAGGACAAAATCATACTGCTCGCCGCTGCTCGTCATATTCTCTTTGGTGTAGTCAATGACGTAATTGGCACCCAGCGATTTCACCAGCGCCAGATTTGTCGTGCTGCAAACCCCGGTCACCACTGCCCCAAAGTGGTGTTTGGCAAGCTGCACAGCCGCCGTACCGATTGCTCCCGAAGCGCCGTAAATTAGTACCTTTTGCCCGCGCCTGATATTGCCTTTTTTCAGAAAGTGCAGTGCCAAAAGCCCACCATAAGGTACAGCGGCGGCTTCCTCGAACGGCAGATTGGCCGGTTTCACCGCCATCATGCTCTCTTCCGGCAGGCATATGTACTCGGCATAGGTACCAAAGCGCATTTGAATGCTGGACTTGACGGTAAACGCAAAAACCGGGTCACCCGATCTGAATCGCCGAACCTCTCTGCCGATTGATTCAACTTCTCCCGCTAATACCATGCCGAGGATGGGGTTTCTTGGTTTACCAAAACCCACCACCAGCCCCATCATGAGTCCTAGCGGGTGCCAGACAGGAAGCGCAAAACCCCGAACGATGCAATCACTTGCGGTGACCGTTGTCGCATAAATCTGGATGCAGACTTCATGTTGCCTGGGAGCAGGCTTTTCCACCTCTTGGAGCTGAAGAACCTCTGGTGGCCCGTACTTTGTGCATACAACGGCTTTCACGTATATCCCCCCCAAGATTGCTATGATCTATTATAGCTTTATACGGTCAATGTCATTGACAGGTTGCGCCGCCCGATGTGACATATGGTCAGGCTATTTGAGCTGCGTCACAGTGCCCCGTTTTTGCAGAGGCTGTGGGTTTGACCGTGCCCGACACCTGGCGTCAAAGAGCACCTTCATCCTATGACATCTGCCACTATTTATATATAGACCAGTCGTTATAATTGGTGTATAGTTTGTATACATCAACCGAAAGGATCTTTCCCGATGACACATCCCATTCTCGTCACCGGCGCGCCGGGCAATGTCGGCTCTGAAGTGGTGCGGGAGTTGCTCGCTGCCGGTCACAAAGTGCGAGTCGCTGCGTTCAATACCGAGTTGGCCCATGCCACCTTTGGTGATAGCGTCCAGATCGTACATTTCGATTTTCTCAAGCCGGAGACGTTCGCGCAGACTTTCAGCGGTGTGGAGCGCATGTTTCTGGTGCGGCCCCCGGCATTATCCAATGTGCCACGCGATATTGCCCCGGCGATCTGGGCGGCAGTCGGTGCAGGCGTGCAGCATGTGGTCTTTCTATCCATTCAGGGCGTGGAAAACAACCGCGTTGTGCCACACTACAAGATCGAGCAGTTGCTCCTCAAAACGGGCGTGGATTATACGTTTCTGCGTTCTGGCTTTTTTATGCAGAACCTGAGCACCACCCACCGCGACGAAATCCGCAACCGCGATGAGATCGCCCTGCCCGTGGGCAAAGCAAAGACCAGCTTCATCGATGCCCGTGACATCGCCGCCGTGGCTTGCCGCGCACTGACCGAAGCTGGCCATGCCGGGCAAAAGTACACCGTGACCGGCGCAGAAGCACTGGACTATGATGAGGTAGCCGCCAGGCTATCGGCAGTATTGGGTCGTTCTATTCGCTACACGTATCCATCGACGCTCGCTTTCCTGTGGCGGCAACTGAAGGCTGGACAAAGTCCGGGCTATGCGCTGGTGGTGACGGCGCTCTACACGATCACGCGCTTTGGCAACGCCAAACAGGTTACGGATGATGTGGCAAAAATTCTCGGTCGCTCACCTATCAGCTTTGATCAGTTCGCCGAAGACTACCGTGAGTGCTGGCAATCGGATGATGCTGTACCCGTTGGTGTTGACGCATAATATGTAGGAAAAGGAGCCAGTCTGCGTGACATAGCGCCCAGGTTGGTCATCATTCACATCAGGCCTGATGCCGATGTGGATTGATCGGGAACATATCGTTAACCGCATCATCACAACCCTTGACCATTCAGTAGACCGATCTCTATAATAAACAGCATGGCAATATCAACACGCGATCAAATCATCGAGAAAACCTGCGAACTGCTCGAACTTCAGGGCTATTATGCCACCGGTTTGAACCAGATCATCAAAGAAAGTGGTAGCCCAAAAGGCTCGCTCTACTACCACTTTCCGGGCGGGAAAGAAGAGTTGGCCGTCGAGTCGGTGAGCCGCGTCGGGCAGATCGTGCTGAACCGCATCCGCGAGAACCTGGCCGAGATCGACCAGCCCGCCGCCGCTATTCACGCCTTCATCGTCAACATCGCAGTCAACGTGGAGCGATCTGGCTTTCGGGCGGGTGGCCCCATAACGACTATTGCGCTAGAGACGGCTTCGACCAATCCGCGCCTGCGCCAGACATGCGCCGATATCTACGCCGGTTGGATGGCGGCATTTGCTGACAAACTACGCTCCGGTGGCATGAGTGACGAGACCGCCGGACACATGGCGACTTTAATCATCGCGGCGATTGAGGGTGGCGTGATCCTGTGCCGCACGGAGCAGAGCCGCCGTCCGTTGGAAATTATCGCCGGTGAAATCCGGGTGCTGATCGAGCATCGCGTCTGATGGTTTAGTTTTTTTATCGTATGTATATAGACTGGTCTAGTGAGTAGAGGATTAAGGCGATGCAAATCGACGTTTATCACGATACCGTGTGCCCGTGGTGCCGTATCGGCAAACGGCATCTGCAACTGGCACTGGCGGAATGGGACGGTGAGCCGGTCAACGTGACTTACCGGACGTTTTTCCTGAACCCCGACATCCCACCGGAAGGATACCCGTTTCAATCGTACATGCACACCAAGGGTGGTGGGCGTATGCCATTGGAAGGGTGGTTCGCCGCGCCACGTGATGCTGGCGCTCGTGTCGGGCTGACGTTCGACTTCGAGCGCATCGAACACGCGCCGAACAGCACGCTATCGCATCAGCTCATCGCGCTCACGCCAGAAGATCAACGTGAAGCAATCATCGACACGATCTACGCCGCTTACTTCGAGCACGGATGGAACATCGGCAACATCGACGTGCTGGTGAGCATCGCGGAGCAAAGCGGTCTCGATGCGGATGATATGCGCGATGCGCTGTCGAGTAACGCCTGTCACGATGAAGTCATGTCTGACTTTCGCCAGAGTCAACAGATTGGCGTGACCGGTGTGCCGTTCTTCGTGATCGATAACCGACTGGCCTTGAGCGGCGCGCAACCGCCCGCCGTTATACTTGACGTTCTACAGCAGGCATTGACAATGAGAGAGGAAGACAAATCATGAAACTCGCCATCTTCGGTGGTACAGGCAAGACCGGGCAACATCTGATCAACCATGCGCTGAAAGACGGACACGAAGTCGTTGCGCTTGCCCGAACGCCGTCCAAAGTGACCGTCAAAAGCGATAGACTGCGCGTCATACAGGGCGATATCTTAGATGTGGCCAGCGTAGAGGCCGCGATTCAGGGCGCGGACGCCGTGCTGAGCGTGCTCGGCCCCAGCAACAACAAGCCGGACTTCACTATCAGCAAAGGGATGGACAACATCCTCAGCGCGATGGGTAAACACGGCGTGCGACGGCTCATCATCTCGGCGGGAGCGGGTGTCCGCGATCCGCAGGATCAGCCCAAGCTGATCGACAAGATTGCTGGTTTCGCGCTCAAAGTCATCTCCAGGAATGTCGTCGCTGATATGCAGGCGGTGGTCGATAAAGTGCGAGCATCCGACCGCGATTGGACGATTGTCCGTGTACCCATGCTGACCGACGAACCATCGCGAAAGACACTCAAGGTGGGCTATGTCGGCGATATTTCGCCGCGTATCTCGCGGGAGGATATGGCAGTCTTTATGCTCAGGCAGGTGCAGGATAACACGCATTTGCGCAAAGCACCCGCTATCAGCAATTGATGGAATTGATTCCTGGGTATCAGGGGTACTGCCCATATAAACCGCTGACAATTCGGGCCTGAACTCAGCGGCACGCTGGATAGCATTCGGCGCAGGTTGTCTCCACCTTACAGGATACTCATGCCCGATTTCGCCCAGGTTACCAACGTGTTGCTGCTGATCGTCGTCATTATACTTATCCGACCGCATCTTCATCGCTGGCGGAAACGACTCAATATACGTCGCACATGAGCGACCACAGCTCATACCTGCCGCACAACGCGACGAACGCATCCGCCAGCGTTATGCCCAGGGCGAAACACTCAGTGACCTGGCCCGTGAGTACGGCATCTCTCCCCAGCGTGTGTTCCAGATCGTCAACGCTGGGCAAACCGGTAAGTGATAGCCATACGTGATATGCTGAAGCCCGCCTGATGTTCCACTATGTCAATCGAATGCTTAACCGGAGACGCAGACTACACCTCGTCTACTCTGGTCACGTCATCGTTTGACATTTGCAGCACGATTTCTCAACCGGTTACAAACCGGTGATGTCCTCGCCCGGTTCACCGATTATTCCCAGCACGGTGCCGACGTCAACCGTCTCATCAGGGCCGACGCTGATCTTCAGCAGCGTGCCGCTGGCATAAGCATCAATCTCGACCGTGGCCTTGTCAGTCTCGATTTCCAGCAGGACATCGCCCTTACTGACGGTGTCGCCCTCTTTCTTGAGCCACTTGAGCACCTTCGCCTCATCGGACGAGTCGCCCAGGGGTGGCATCACCACTTTGGTTGCCATCGTAGCTTTACTCCTCGTTTACAGTTCTTTGGGAACATGCCGGTAGTTCATCACGGATTCAATCGCCGACATAAGGCGTGCCTCGTCCGGGATAATGAGTTTCTCCAGTTCCAGGTTAGCCGGCAGCGGCACATCATGCGACGCCACGCGCAGGATGGGCGCATGCAGATGGCCGAAGAGCAGGTCGTTGAGTCCTGCGCTGATCTCCGCGCCCAGACCACCTACTTTTACCGCCTCATGCAGGATGATCACGCGCCCAGTCCTGCGCGCCGATTCTGCCAACGTGTCCAGATCAAGCGGTTTGAGCGTGCGCAGGTCCACCACCTCGACCGATACGCCGTCGGCAGCACACTTTTCGGCCACGTCCAGAGCCAGCCCCAGCATGCGTGAATATGTCACCAGGGTCACATCTGTGCCGGGTCGCTTGATATCGGCACTACCGATGGGGATGACGAACTCCTCATCCTCGACCATCCCTTTGACGGCATACAGACCCTTGTGCTCCAGGAACATAACCGGGTTCGGGTCGCGGATGGCGGCTTTGAGCAGTCCGTAGGCATCACGCGGGGCCGCCGGGGCGACGACCTTGAGACCGGGAATGTGAACGAACCAGCTCTCCAGGCTCTGTGAGTGCTGCGCGCCCGCGCCGCGCCCTGTCCCTTGCTGCGAGCGAATCACCATCGGCACGCTGAACTGCCCGCCAAACATGTAGTGAATCTTTGCCGCCTGGTTGACAATCTGATCCATCGCCAGGGTTGCGAAGTCGATGTACATCAGCTCGGCCACAGGCCGCCCGCCGACCATGGCCGCTCCTACTGCCGCGCCAACGATTACGGCTTCGCTCAGCGGCGTGTCGCGCACCCGCTCCGCGCCGAATTCGGCCAGCAGGCCGTCCGTGACCTTATACGCGCCGCCATAAGCGCCCACATCTTCACCGATGATGAAGACCCGGTCATCGCTTTTCATCTCTTCATACAGTGCGCGCCGCAGCGCGTCTCGATAGCGTAACTCAGCCATCAGTTGCACCTCAATCCATAGTCTGACTCATGTCGGGCCATCAGTCGGCGTATACGTCCTCAAAGGCACTCGCGGAATTGGCAAGCGGGCTGTTTTCAGCAAACGTCACCGCCTCATCGAGCCGCCCCTTCACCTGATCTTCCAGGGACGCAATCATGTCTTCGGGCAGAATGCTCTCCCCGACCCGCTGCTCCAGGATGACGAGCGGATCGCGGGCGCGTTCCCTCGCTTCCTCCTCAGAATCGCGATATTTGGAGGGATCGGCGCGCGAATGGCCGAAGAAACGATACGTATACGCACCGATCAGCGTGGGACCTTCGCCGCTACGTGCCCGGTCGATGGCCGCCTGGGCCACATCACGCACGGCCAGCACATCCTGGCCGTCCACATCGACACCGGGCATGCTGTAACCGCTGGCAAACGACTGGATGCTCGACTGGCCGGCGGCTTTGCCCCACGGCAGGGACATAGCGTAGCGGTTGTTCTCGCAGACGAACACAACCGGCAGCTTCCACACACTGGCGAGGTTAGCGGCTTCGTGGAAGATGCCCTCCGTTAGTCCGCCCTCGCCGAAGAAGCAGATGGTGACGGCGTTCAGTCCGGCCATCTGCGACCACAGCGCCGCGCCGACCGCGATGCCAATGTGGCCGCCGACGATACCGTTCGCACCCAGATGGCCGATGGCTGCGTCGGTGATGTGCATGGAGCCGCCACGTCCTTTACAGTAGCCGGTTTCTTTGCCGAACAACTCCGCCATCATACGGTTGACATCGCCACCGCGCGCCAGAAAATGCCCATGACCGCGATGCGTACTGGTCAGGTAGTCCTGCTTTTCCATTGCCGAGCAGACGCCCACGGCCACCGCTTCCTGCCCGATGCTGACATGACACATCGTGCTGGCGAGTTTGCCCTGCATCAGCTCTTCGATAATGCGTTCTTCGGTGCGCCGAATGAGCAGCATATCGTAATAGAGCGTGCGCACCAGGTCCTTGTCAATCATTATCGCCATTTGGATTCATCCTTACTTCGGCTGGGCCGCGACATGACGCACCATCTCGTGCATGAGATCGCACATCTGCGGATAGGTCTTGATGTACTTGTCCACGTAGAATTTATAGGCCGCGTGAGTCTCCGGGTCCGGCTCGATGCGATCCTTGATACGCACCATGTGCTGCGAGGCTTCCTGCGGCGTGGCGTAGATGCCGGCAGCACAAGCGGCCAGGGCCGCCCCACCCAGCAGCGCCGCCGAGTCGCCAGCTTCGGTCAGCGTGATCGGCACGTTGCTTACATCAGCGTGGATCTGCATCCACAGCCTGCTCTTGGTGGGACCGCCGGTGGCGACAAGTTCCTCAACGGCGTAATCGTGCTGGCGAAAGGTGTGCAGGATATGCTCGGTGCCGTAGGCGATGCCCTCAATGATGGCTCGGAATACATGCGCCGGTGTGTGCGCCAGCGTGAAACCCCACATCATTCCCCGCGCTTCAGGATCGACATACGGCGTGCGGTTACCCTGCCAGTAATCGAGCACGATCAGCCCGTCAGACCCTGGCGGCAGGGCCGCTGCTTCGTCGTTGAGCAGACTGTAGGCATCGCTGCCGAGCTGCTGACCTTTAACGGTATGACTATACGCGAAATTATCACGGAACCAGCGCACCACCGAACCGGTCGAGATCTGGCCGCCTTCGACCACATACAGACCAGGAATCACGCAGTCGGTGTACGCTCCGAACATGCCCTTGCCGTGGAACTGATGCGCGGACTGTCCCAGGTGCAGGTGAGACGAACCAACGATAAAAGCCATCTTCCCCGGTTCCACCACGCCCAGACCGATCATAGCCACCAGCGCATCGGCCCCGCCCTGGCCCACGGGGATGCCCGCAGGCAGTCCCAGTTCGGCGGCGACGTCGGCACGCAGGCTGCCCACCACTGCGCCCAGGTCGAGTATCGTGCCGGGGAACTTATCCAGCACATCCTCAAGGCCGATGGCCGCATAAAAATCGACCGGGAAGCCGCCGCTGTTGCGATCGTAGTACCAGCGCAGGCTGACGTTGTTGATGCTGCCCACCCATTCACCGGTCAGGCGCTGCATAAACCAGTCGTTGTACTCGCCAACATAGCGCGTGCGCGCCCAGATGTCCGGTTCATTGTCTTTGACCCACAGCGCCTTACAGGGCATCCACTCCGCCGAGACGTTGCCAAAGCCGTTGTATTTAAGCGCGGGGCTGCCGGTGGCGGCGATGCGTCGCGCCTGGTCAGTGGAACGCACGTCCATCCAGATGATGGCCGGGCGCAGCGGCTGGAACTGCTCATCGAGAAAAACCACAGTACATGACGTGAAGTCGCCGCTGATGGCGATGATCTCATCGGGCTGGATACCAGCGCCGCGCACCGTTTCGCGCACAGCGCCTACGATAGCCTGCCACCAATCCGCCGGATTCTGCTCTGCCCAGCCAGGGCGCGGATGCTTGAGCGGATAGGCAACAGCATGCGAATACTTCAGGCGACCGTCGAGGGAAAAAATGGCAGCACGCGCACTCTCGGTACCGCCATCAAGAGCAAGAACATAAGGTTCATTCATGAATTCTCTACCTCATTAATTCGCGCAAATAAATCACTATTTGACGGACAGCCGCAACTTGATTGATTGAACAAGATTATAGAGCGTTTTTGTTCAAAGATCAACAACACCAGTCGTTGGCTAAAATGCCGCCCTGACGTTAATATCGGGCAAAACCTGCGCATTGCATAACCACAGACATAGTATAGGGCACCATACGCAACCAGGACCACATCCGACACGATCAACGAACTGCGACACAAACCGGACAAAGCAGACAGTGATATCCAACACCCATTACAAGGACCAACAGACATGAACGCCAAGAAGCGCCATCAAATCATCATCCAACTCGTGAGTGAAAAGGGTGCGATTACTGTCGCCGAGCTGTGCGAACGGTTTAACGTGTCGGATATGACGGTTCGACGCGACCTGTCTACGCTCGAGAGCGCCGGCCTGGTTCGGCGGATCTATGGCGGGGCGGTGAGCGGTCGGCGGCGATCGTTTGAGCCGCCATTTCTGACGCGCGCCCAGGAATCGCAGCAGGTAAAAGAGGCCATAGGCGCTTATGCCGCCAGTCTGGTGAGCGAGGGTGACAGTATCGCGCTGGATGTGGGCACTACCACACTCGAAATGGCGCGCAACCTGTCACGTCTGCGGGCCATCACCGTGATTACTGCCAGCCTGCCCATCGTCAACGTGCTCGTCGATTACACCGACATTCAGGTGATTCTGGCTGGCGGCATCCTGCGCCGTGAGGAGCAGTCGATGGTTGGCCCTATCGCCGAGGAAACATTCCAGCGTTTCCATGTGGACAAGGTATTCATCGGCGTGGGCGGCGTGGACCTGGAAGCCGGGCTGACCGAATACAACCTCGACGATGCGCGCGTCAAGGAACACCTCATCCGCAGCGGTCAGCGACATATCTTGCTCGTCGACAGCAGCAAACTGGGGCGGCGCAAATTCGCTGCCGTCGCCCGCCTCAGCGACATCCACGAGATCGTCACCGACGACAAAATCGAAGACGACTATTATCACGCACTCCAGAAGATGGGTATCGCGGTTCATGTGGTCGAGATTCCGCGCCCGTAGTCCCGTTTCCAGGATTTTCACTATGGCAGATTAAACAAGTGTTTTTCAAAGTGTGTTTATTCTATAAGGGTAAAACTGTTGATTTGACATAATTGATGTGCGACTTTGTTGAAAAATTCCACAAAGTGGGTTACTTTTTGTATAGAGATTCATGGTTTGCTGCAGGTGGCCAGTCTCTCGTGGATAAAAAGTCAAAGATATTAAGGAGTTAAGTCAATGTTTCGTATGCATCGCTTGTTCGTTCTTTCTATCCTCCTCGTCGTACTGCTCTCACTGTCTGCGTTCGTGGGCCTGGCCCAGGACGAAGAAGAAGAAGAAGAATTCACCACACCGGGTGCGCTCTTCGAAGTTGAGGGCGAGTACACAATGGCAACCGTCGTCAAGCTGACGGGCATCGCATGGTTTGATCGCATGGAGACGGGTATCGCCTGGCTCGGCGAAGACTACCCCACTGTGACCGCGTTCCAGCAGGGCCCGGCCCAGGCTGACGCCGCCCTCCAGGTTCAGGTGATCGAAGACCTGCTGGCCCAGGGCGTGGACGCTGTCTGCGTCGTCCCGTTCCAGCCGGAGACCGTTGAGTCCGTGCTGGCCCGCGCCATGGAAGAGGGCGTAGTGGTCATCACACACGAAGCCTCCAATCAGGAAAATGTTGATTTCGACATTGAAGCCTTCGACAACGCCGGTTATGGTATCCATCTCATGGAGCACCTGGCCGAGCGCATGGACTATGAGGGTGAATACACCGTTTTCGTCGGCAGCCTGACCTCGCAGACGCACAACGAGTGGGTTGATGCGGCCATCGAGTTCCAGCGCGAGAACTACCCTGACATGACGTTCGTTGGCGACAAAAACGAGTCGTTTGACGATCCGCAGGTTGCTTACGAGCGTATGCAGGAACTGCTGATCGCCTACCCGAACCTGCGCGGTGTGCAGGGTAGCGCCTCCACCGACGTGGTGGGCGTGGGCCAGGCCGTTGAAGAAGCCGGCCTGGAAGATGTGATTTCAGTGGTTGGCACCAGCCTGCCTTCGATCTCCCGCGACCTGATCAACACCGGTGCGGTCGACCTGATCAGCTTCTGGGATCCGGCCCTGGCTGGCTACGCCTGCAACCAGGTCGCTCTGATGGTCCTGGAAGGCACCCTGCCGGAAGAGCTGCTCGAGGGCGAACTGCCTGAGGATGGCTTCGGCTTCGAAAATATCCCCGGTTACGAGGAAATGACCATCGACGGCAGCGTGCTCTTTGGTCAGGCGTGGGTCGACGTGACAATCGACAACGTGGACGACTGGGACTTCTAAAGCTCGTCGGTTAAGGCCTAGATTGAGCGGGCGGTTAGCCGGGCAAAAACAGGCTAACCGCCCGCTATTTACAATCTGAACCTGCCAGCAGAACACTTAATTGATCGCTGGCCGAATACATCCACCTGGATTAAACTGATACCAGACCGGGTCAAGCAAATCGAGCGCCGTGAGGGCGAACCAAGTTGCGCCCTCTGCGTTCAGAGCCGTGCAGACCTTATTTGAAACTAATTATGAAGAGTCTGTCATGACAGAAGAACTGCTGAAAGTTGTTGATATTAACAAGACCTTTGCCGGTGTGTGGGCACTGCGCGGCGTCAGCCTGACGATCAATCGCGGTGAGATTCTCTGCCTGGTGGGCGAGAACGGCTCTGGCAAGTCGACGCTTATCAAAATCATCTGCGGCGTCTATCAGCAGGATTCCGGCGAGATTTATATCAACGGGAAACAGTATAAGAACCTGCAACCCATTGATGCCATCCGCGAAGGTATTCAGGTTATCTTCCAGGATTTTTCGCTTTTCCCCAATCTGACCGTAGCTGAAAACATCGCCCTCAATCATGAACTGGCGCGCGGCAAATCCTTCGTTAACTGGCGCGACATCAACGAGATTGCGCGCCAGGCGCTCGATCGCATTGGCGTCGATCTGCCGCTTAATGCGACAGTGGATGAGATGTCAGTTGCAAACAAGCAGTTGATCGCCATCTCACGAGCCATGCTGCTGAACGCTCGGCTGGTCATTATGGACGAGCCAACAACCGCCCTCACTCAGAAGGAAGTCGAAGCGCTGTTCCGGGTGGTCAAGAGCCTGCAGGAAGCTGGCGTCTCGATTCTGTTTGTGAGTCACAAACTCAATGAGGTGCAGGCCATTGCGGAACGGGTAATTATCGTCCGTAACGGCAGCAAAGTGCTGGATACCGCCGCCGGTGAACTCACACAGCATAAGATCGCCTACTACATGACCGGGCACGAGGTAACGTCCAGCACCTACGACTATCAGCCGCAGGCAAATGGGCAGGAATCGCTGCTGAGTGTGCACAATCTGACACGTACTGGTAGCTTTGAAGATATCTCATTTAACCTCAAGGCGGGCGAAATCCTTGGTGTGACCGGCCTGCTAGGGTCCGGGCGCACAGAGCTGGCGCTGGCGTTGTTCGGCATCAAGCCGGCGGATTCCGGCGACATCATCATTAAGGGCCAGCCCGTCCGCATCCGCAATATTCAGGATGCGATCCGGCACAACATCGGCTATGTCCCTGAAGACCGCCTGACCGAGGGGTTGTTCCTACTCCAATCCATTACCAATAACATCGTTGTCCGCACCCTCAAAGACATACTGAACCAGTTCGGCCTCTTCAGTTCGTCGGATAAATCCAAGCAGGCCCGCCGCTGGGTCGACAGCCTGCATATCAAAACCAGTGACCCGCAGCTTCCCGTCAGCAGTCTGTCCGGAGGCAATCAGCAGCGTGTCGTGATCGCCAAATGGCTCGCCAGCATGCCCCACATCCTGATCCTGAACGGGCCAACGGTTGGCGTGGACATCGGCTCAAAGTCCGAAATTCATGAGGTCATCAGGGAACTGGCACGGAATGGCATGGGCATCATCGTCATCTCTGATGACATCCCAGAGCTGACGCAGGTCTGCAATCGCATTCTACTGCTGCGGCGTGGGCGGCTGTACGAAGAGTTTGTCGTCAGCGAGATTGACGAAGTGACGCTCAATAACAAGCTGCTGGAGATTGTCATATAAAGTAGTTCAGGAAAGATTTGCCGGCCCCCGGTGATTCGTGTGGGACTGCGCAATTATAAAAGGTTCTGCAAATAATGAACTGGAAGAGCTTTTTCGCCCGCCAAGAAGTCATTCTGGCCATCGCTATCATTGTGCTGTCGCTTCTGATTGGCCTGTCGAATCCAGCATTCTTTTCACTGCCAAATGTGTTTCGCATCCTGCGCAGCACGATTGTGATTGGCATCTTTTCGATGGGCGTGTTGATGGTGCTGGTATCGGGCGGCATTGACGTTTCGTTCCCGGCGATTGCCGCCTTCTCGATGTATGCCACCATCCTCATCATTTCGGATACCGGCATCGACTCCATTCCGTTTGCATTTGCCGTCTCGGCAGCGGTGGGTGTCGGCCTCGGCCTCATCAACAGCGTGCTCATCGCTGTGTTTCGATTGCCCACACTTATCGTAACGTTAGGAACACTGAGCCTGGTTCGTGGCGTGCTGCTCTTCTATGTCGGCAGCCGCCGTATCCGCATCAGCGAAGTGGCACCCAACCTGTCGGAGATGACGCGGGCCAACCTGCTGAGTGTACAGGCTCCGGGCGGCGGCGTGGCGAACCTGCATATCACGTTTGCGATCCTGGTCGTCATCGTGATCGTCGTCTGGTTTATACTGCGTTACACCATGTTCGGGCGCGCCCTGTATGCCATGGGCGGCGACCGCGAAGCCGCCAAACGCGTGGGTTTTCGTGTTGTCCGCACTCAGTTCGTGCTTTATGCGCTGGTGGGCCTCATCGCCGGCATCGCCGGGATGGTACACTGCATTCTCTCCCGCGAGGCTGACCCATTCAGCATCGTTGGTATTGAGCTGGACGTGATCGCGGCGGTTGTGCTGGGCGGCGCTTCCATCATGGGCGGGCGCGGCACGGTGATCGGCACGCTTCTGGGCGTGCTGCTCATCACCATTATCAGCAGCAGTCTGTTGCTGGTTGGCATTTCGTCGGAGTGGCAGCGCTTTGTAATCGGTGCGCTCATCATCATCGGAACGGCGATCCCTGTTTTGCAGGCTAAGTGGAATCAGCGCCGGCTCCAAGTAGTAATGCAGGAACAGTCCACTTAAGGTTAATTGAGGAATTATCTATGACCAGGTCCAGGGTGCAGCAACAAGATGCAGACACGCCCCAGGAGACAAAAATATCGCCCATGCAGTTTATCGCCCGGGCCATGTCCTCGGACAGCACGGTGATCCGGCTGTCGGTGATCGTCGTCCTGTTGTTCATCGGTTTCAGCATTGCCCGGCCCGATGCCTTCCCAACGACGCGCAACATGCAGTCAATGGCTTTCCAGGGTTCGGAGATCGGCATTCTTGCGATAGGCGTCGGCGTAACCATGCTGACCGGTGGCATTGATCTTTCGATCACAGCAATGGCAAACCTGACGGCCATTGTAGCCGCGTCCGTGCTGAGCGCGATTGGCACCGATGTCTCTCCGGAACAGGCTCAGCTTGCGGTGGTTGTGGCCCTGGGGGCAGCGACATTTGTCGGCCTGTTGTGTGGCATGTTTAACGGATTTCTGGTGGCCTACGTCGGCATACCACCCATCCTGGCGACACTTGGGACACTGACCCTGTTTCAGGGTATCGGCACTGTGATCACCGAAGGTCAGGCAGTCTATGGCATTCCTGAATACACGTTTATCGGGACCAGTCAAATAGGTGTTGTCCCCATACCATTTATCATCTTCCTGGTGGTAGCGGGCATTGTTGGCCTGATTCTGAGTTCCACGCGCTATGGCTTCGAGACCTATATGCTGGGCACCAACCCCGTTGCGGCACGTTTTTCCGGCATTAACAGCCGGCGCGTGCTCATGCTCACGTATACGATGAGCGGTGTCCTGGCTGCCATCGCTGGCGCGATCATTCTGGGACGCACCAACGCCATCCGTATTGACTTCGGCCAGTCGTATATCCTGCTTACCATCATGATCGCGGTGCTAGGTGGCATCAACCCGATGGGCGGCTCTGGGCGAGTTATCGGTGTGGTGCTAGCGGTGATCGCCATCCAGTTCCTCTCAACCGGCATGAACATGATGCTGTTCCAGAGCAGCGGCGCCAACTTCTTCAAAGAGGCGGCCTGGGGTATGCTGCTCCTGCTCGTCCTGCTCATCGACTACACCACCGTGCGCTATCGAAATCGACGCCGATTAGGTGGCAGCGGCAAGACCAAAGCGTGAATCAAGCGCCCCCGGACGTTGTTCAGTCCGGGGGCGCTTTGTACTTGCCGTTCTGAGCGTTAGTAGATGGCTACTTCCACTCCTGCTCGCGGAAACGCAGATCAGGCCATTCACCGCCGTCCTTAAAACGCTCGGGATCGAGCACTTTGGGTCGGGGGTCTTCGGCCTGGTCGAGCTGCAGGACCATCCACTTGGGATACGGCGTGCCCGGATGCGAGGCTGCGTCCAGTTCGGCGAAGTCCTCCTCGGTCAGTTCGAGGTCGGCGGCGGCGATGTTGTCGTCCAAGTGCTTGAGCGAGCGCGCAGCGATAATCACGCTGCTGACCGCCGGGCGCGACATCGTCCAGGCAATGGCCACGCGCGCCATGCTGACGCCATGCCGGTCCGCGACCGTTTCCAGAACGCCCAACACGCGCTCGGCGCGGGCTTGGTCGAACATCACAAACTGGCCGGCCTCTGCGAAGCGTGTACCCGGCTCGGCCTTGTCACCGAGTCTGTACTTGCCACTCAGGAAGCCGCCAGCTAACGTGCTCCACACCAGAATGCCCACACCACTGTATTCCGCCCACGACGTAAACTCGTACTCCAGTTCCCGCCCGACCAGGCTGTAATACATCTGCGCGGTGACAAACTTCTCCAGATTGAGCTGCTGCTGCACCCCAACCGCCGTCGCCGCCTGCCACGAGAGGTAGTTACTCATGCCAATGTAGCGCACCTTGCCCTGCCGCACCAGATCGTCCATGGCGCGCAGGGTCTCCTCCAGGGGTGTGTTGCTATCCCAGCCGTGAAGCTGGTATAGGTCGATGTAGTCAGTCTGCAAGCGCTTGAGACTGCTCTCCACGCCGCGCATGATGTTGACGCGCGTCGAGCCGCTGCGGTTGAAGTTGGTATCGCTCATCGGCAGGCGTACTTTGGTCGCCAGGACCAGTTCCTCGCGGATACCCTTGATGGCATTACCGATCAGCGTCTCACTTTCGCCACCACTGTACACATCGGCGGTGTCGATAAAGTTGATGCCACGATCCAGCGCGAACTGAATCATGGCGCTGGTTTCTTCCTGTCCGAGCTGGCCCATGTTCATGGCCTTGCCGAACTGCATACTCCCCAGCGACAGCGCGCTAACGATCAAACCACTATTGCCTAGCCTGCGGTATTTCACGGTAGTTTCTCGCTTATTGGTGGCTTTCTAAATAAGTGGCACCGGCGGCGAACATCAGCGCAACCGCGCGCGCGCCTGGGTCCATTTTGCTGATAGAACGCTCGCCCTGCCAGCTCGCCCGGCCAATCTGCGATTGCATGTTGCGTGTCTCTTCCGCGCCCTGGCGGGCCGCCTCGGCGGCAGCTTCCATGAATGCGGCGGCGCTCATATCCTCGCCCTGCTCCGCCAACGCAGCGCGCATCGCCTGCAGGGCGGGATGAATGGCATCGAGCATGGTCTTGTTACCGATCTGCGCCTTGCCGCGCTCAATCAGGGCATTCAGCGCGGCCTCAGTCGCGTCCGCGATCTCGGTCAGCGTGACGGTCTCTTTATCCTTGAGGGCCATGCCACCTTTCATCAGGGCGGTACTGTAGAGGGCGCCAAAGCTCGAGGGCGCGGCGTTGCCGAACGCTTTGCCCAACTGGAACAGCAGCCGCCCCGCATCACCCGGCAGATCGCCGGCCAGGGCCTCTTTGATGCCATTGAAACCGCGTTCGATAGTGCGTCCCAGGTCGCCGTCGCCCAATTCAGCGTCCAGCGCGGTGAGTTCGTCCTTGGCGGCGATCATGCCATCCGCAACGCCGCCCATCAGGGCGGCGATGTCATCGCGTGTGAGTCTGGTTGCCATGATGCCGACCTACAGGTACTGACCCTGGTCGAAGAACGGCGACGAAGCCGGCGCGTCCAGCAGACGCTTGAGTTCGTCGTCGAGTTTCATCACGGTCAGCGAGGCGCCCATCATCTCCATCGAAGTGGCGAAGCGCCCGATGTAAGGCCGGTAGACGGTCACGTTGTGGCGCTTAAATACGTTCAGCAGATGGCGATACATAATATACAATTCTTCCAGAGGAGTCGCGCCCAGGCTGTTGACCATGACGGTAACCTCGCTGCCAGTCAGGTCAATATCATCCAGAATCGGCTGGATCAGTTGTTCGGTGATCTCATCGGCAGTCTGCAACTTGCCCCGGCGTACGCCCTGCTCGCCGTGGATGCCCATGCCGATTTCCATCTCGTCGTCGCCCAGCGTGAAGGTCGGTTTTCCGACCTGCGGCACGATGCACGGACCCAGCGCCACGCCCATGCTGCGCGTGTTTGCCAGCGCGTGCTCGGCGATTGCCTTGACATCGGCCAGGGATGCTTTTTCCTCGGCCAGCGCTCCGGCGATCTTGAAGGCGTAGACCATGCCCGCCACGCCACGCCGCGCATCGGCACGCTCTGGTGGCGCGCTGGCGACATCATCGGCCACCAGAACAGTCGCTACTTCGATGTCATCTTCCATGCTGGCTTCATCGGCTGCATTCGCGAAGTTCATCACGTCGCCACCGTAATTGCCAAACAGATGCAGCACACCAGCTCCACCATGTACCGCTTTGGTGGTGGCATACATCTGGTCTGCAGTGGGCGAGGCAAACACATCACCGACCGCGCAGCCGTCCAGCAGGCCACGCCCGACATAGCCTAGAAAAACAGGCAGATGGCCGGAACCGCCGCCGGTGACGATGCCGACTTTGCCCTCAATCGGCGAGTCGGCGCGGACGATGCAGTGTACATCGCCACTGACCGACTTCAGGCGATCAGGATGGGCAACCAGCAGACCTTCAAGCAACTCGGGGACATAGTTTTCGGGGTTATTCAGTATTTTTTTCATGGTAATTTCTCTTTCTGTTATCAGCCATGATAGCCAAAATGCGGAATTCAACATTAATAGCGTTGATTCTTCATATCTAAAGGTTCGACATAGAACAATAGTATGTGTATTCTACTTAATCCGGCTGGATATGCAAACTATTGGCTATCATAGCACTCCCCACGTAAACCGTTGCTAAATCGGGCCGGAACCCAGCAGCACGCTGGATAGCATTCGGCATAGGTTGTCTCATACTCATGCCCGATTTTGCCCACGTCACCAACATTTTTCTGTTGATCGTCGTCGTCATACTCATCCGACCGCACCTTCATCGCTGGCGGAAACGACTTCACCACCAGTGGAAGGGTTCATCCGCACATTTCGTGCAGTTAGGTTGGATGCGGCACACGGAGGCGAAGTAGATCTAACTTGGCACGACCATGCATCTGGCGCTTGATGAACTTCAACCGGTTCGCCGGATTTCAATGTCACCGCTGGCTGGGGTTATTCCGGTCAGGGCGGCGCGGTCATGCCCGGACGCGGCAAAGTCACCACCCACGACGACGGCAGCCTCGACGTGCATCTCAACGACACGGCCGAAATTAATGCCTGGCCTGTATCTTACCCGCCAGATGAAGGAACTCCGCCAGCCCGTCTATGATTTTGCGCTCACGGAACGATGGATCAGCATAGCGTTGCGCCAGTTCCTCACAGACCTGCTGCGCATAGCGGTCAATACCTTCGCGTTTCGGCGGCAGATATTCAACCTTACGGGCTGTCTGCTGCGGTTTTTGCCCTTCCATGCCACCTCCCTGCTAAACACCTGATCGCAGCATAGCACAGTGGCCCCAGGCAACTTCTGAAATTCTACAGCTTTCGGGTAGTAGTTTTACACATTACCGATCAATCCAAAAACAGCGCCCCTGAGTATGATTGCTCAGGGGCGCTGTGGAGTGCGTCTCTATGGTGCTGCGGATTTATTGCGGGCAGCCGTCCGTCAGGAACGGCTCGGTCAGCATGTTGGCGTTGAACATCGCACTGGTCGGACCCGTCACCTTGCCCCACCAGTTATCGCGGGCATCATACCCACTCGCCGAGCTGAACACCGCGCCACCGAAAGCGGCCTGTGTTATCCTCAAAGTTCTGCTGCACCTGATTGCCACTGGTGCTCCTGGTGGTGTAGACTGCCCTTGACGAACTCATCGTCCGGGTAAAAGCTGCCTGAGCCGTCCAAGTTCACCTTCGCAGAGATGCTGTTCGCTGCCGTTATCATCCGATCAGGACCGGTACCAGTTTTGGGTAGAAAAATAGCTGGTGCGCTACCACTATTGTCACCAAGTATGAATCTATACCTATCACTTTGCAGATGTAACAGGATGTTTTGCCAGGAATCGCGTCACCATCTCGTTGTATGCTTCGGGGTTATCCGATGATACTGCATGGGTGGTTTCTGGCACTCTCAGCGCTTCACTGTTCGGCAGGCAACGATTGAGTTCATCCACAATGAGTTGAAACATCCTAAGGCTCTTGTCACCCGTCAGAAGCAATGAACGTGTCGCCACCTGCTCTGCGTCTTCGCACATGAACGGCGTCCAGAAGTCCGAGCTGGCGGTCTCTACCTTGAATTCACACGCGTTTTCCATGATCAGGGATTGAGCTTGTGGAGGGTATCGGTCGAAAGCGCCATCCTCAATGACACCATCGACGAATATCCGCACACCGTCTTCAATTCTCCCCTGCTGCATCATCTTTCCTGCACGCTCCCAAACCCTCGTCAAGAAGTCATCTCGCAGGGTGCGCCCTTCCTGACTGTGGGCAAGGAAGGGAAAGACCGGTGGATCGCCCAGTACCAGCGCCCGCACACGTTCTGGATGACGCGCTGCCAGTAACAGAGCCGTGTAGGAACCATAGGAATTGCCGACAATGTGGGCAGATTCCAACCCCATGCCAGTTATGAATGCGGCGAGGTCGTCGGCATGAAGTACAGCTGAGTAATGGGTCTCATCACCACTACATTGATTCGGGTAGTGATAACGCCGACTGTAGGTTATGGTGCGATAGTTTTCAGCGAATGCGTCCATCTGAAACTGCCAGCTACGATAATCACCAAGTGTGCCATGTACAAGTATGACTGGCTCACCTTGTCCTCGCTCAATATACTCGAGTTGCGTCCCATTTAGTTGAACAGCAGGCATATGCTCCTCCTGACTTATTAAGTGGACCACTGTGCAAACCTTAGCTACCATTGGGCTTGATGTTCTGGTTCATACGGAACAGATTTGTTGGATCATACTTCTGCTTCAGTGCTGCTAACCTCTCGTAGTTACGCCCGTAGGCGGCTCGCACCAGCGCCTCACCTTCTTCACCCATTCCCGGAAAGTTAAGGTATGAGCCACGTGAAGAGAAACGTTGCATATCGTCCCAGACGGAACGTGTCCAGGAAATATTCGCTTCATTGTCTGTCGGGTCTTCCCAATTAGAGTCGATGCTGAGTAGATATGGAGCACTACGGTCACCGAAGGCGGTTTCCTCTGGCTCTACACGGCTCATCGCACCACCATGATGCCAGATCGGCATAAGTGTGTGCGGTGATGGACGGTTCGCGGCATGGTCGATAATAGCGCGGATCACTTCTTCATCTAGCCTGTCGAGCCGTAACGACTTCCAATAGTAGTTTAGCTCACCCGCTGGATTGAAGGGATCAAACGTCTTCTGCGCCTGTGTATACGGAACCACACCGCTTAAGTCCAGAACCGGCTCGGCCAGTTCTCGTAGCGGCTGCAGGACCTTCTCACCCTCACGCCAGTCGTCACTGTAAAGCGCGGCGATAATCAGAACATCTCGACCCTGCACTGCCTGTGGAAACGCGTCAACTGGCGGAATTGTCCAGAATGGCGCCTCGGATGTAACGGTATCGGGGGCTTCGGCCATGAAGTCACGCCAGAGAGGTAGTAGTTCCCCGGCCTGTTCCGCCGGATACATCACACCCGCAAACATCACTTCCGGCCCGACCTTGTGTAGCTGGAATTCGAAGGTGGTGACGATGCCGAAGTTGCCTCCGCCACCGCGCAACGCCCAGAAAAGGTCGGGGTTTTCTTCCTCGCTGGCCCGCAGGAAACGACCGTCAGCTATCACCACGTCAGCCGCCACCAGATTATCGCAACTGAGGCCATACTTGCGCCGCAGCCACCCCATGCCACCACCCAGCGTCATACCGGCAATACCGGTCGTAGAGACAGTACCGCCGGGGGTTGCCAGCCCAAAGACCTGAGTCTCACGATCCAGCTCACCCCAGTTGACACCAGCTTGTGCACGGGCAATACGGGCGTGTGGGTCCACCTGAATGCCCTTCATGGGTGACAGATCAATCACCAGACCACCATCGTTGACAGCGTGACCTGCTACATTGTGTCCCCCGCCTCGTACTGAGACCAGGAGGTTGTTCTCGCGTGCAAAGTTCACGGCTTCGATCACGTCTGCAATGCCTGTACACTGTGCAATGAGCGCCGGTTTTTTGTCAATCATGCCGTTCCAGATGCTGCGGGCTGCCTCATAATCTCCCTGCGTGGGATGGATCAGGTCGCCCAGCATGCGTTTTTCAAATGCCTGAACGGTCTCGTCCGTCAGAACGATGCGATCATCGGATAAGGTTTTTATGTCCACAGTGGTTACCTCACGACCCTGGTTTCTGAAAAGTGCGATCGATTGATTCGATCCCTTTTAGCGTAGCAGTCATCCGTGGGGGCCGTCATCAACCATCGTTAGACGACGAGGGTTAGATAAGGGGTTAAGTTGAGGTTTAAGCCTTGATGCGGTTGTGGAGAGCGAGGATGTTGGCGCAGTTGTTACATGGCTAGATCAGACCTAGTTCTTTGGCCCGGGTCACAGCCTGGACGCGATTATCCACGCCCAGCTTGTTATAGATACTGTGGTTGTGAGCCTTAACAGTACCCACAACAATGACGAGTTCTTCAGCAATTTCCTGATTGGTGAGACCCTGTGCCAGCATACTCAGAATGGTTTGTTGCCGTTCCGTAAGTGGTTCAGGCAGATCAGATAGACGGGGAAGTGCCTCTTGGGGATCGTCGTATTCCTCGCTACCACTCTTTAAGTTTTCCTTTACTGAGGCGATAACTTCCTCTAATGTCCAGGAAGGCACATTCCAAGACGCATCGTCGGATAATTGCGCCCGCACCTGCTCTGCGTGTGTTTTCACGCCATAACTGGCGGTTGGATATTGCCGCACAAAGTCTAGCCAGTCAGTTGCCATCTCGGTGTGACCACTCTTTAGGAGTAACTGGCCTGCGCTGACGATAATACTCAGGGTGAGCGTGACATATTGAATGTCAGCGGCAATCTCTAAAGCACGCTCGAGAAGATGCCGAGCCGTGACCAATTCATTTCGGATTATGGCCGTTTTTCCTAAGCCGTGCAGTGCTGTCGCCAATCCCCCTTTGTCATTGAACTGCCGATAGATGTCATGGCTCTTCTGAAATACGTGCTGTGCTTTGACGATATCTCGCTGTTGTAACGCTACCTCGCCCAGATGACTGAGCGCCAAGGCCATACCTTCCGCGTCGTTAAATGACTCTTTAATGGTGTAGCTGTCTTCATAATACTCTGTAGCAACCTGATAATCGCCCAGTGCTGACGCCACATCCCCTAACCGATTGAGGCAGGAAGCCATGAACCAGCGATTTCGTAATTGGTCAGATGCGCTGTAGGCAGACTGGGCGTGCTGTTTTGCAGCACTGTATTTTCCCTGTGCTAGATGCATTCCCGTTAGAATATAATGCCCTAACGCTTGATTGAGAAGGTATCCAACCTGTTTGCTCCTCTGCATACCCTGTTCCAGAAGTCGTATTGATTGGTCATAATCGCCTTGCATAGAGGCGAGAAGGCCCAGACCTAGTGCGGGATCAATGGCATAGGGTGTCTCTGGCAGACTATCAAGACGTGCCGCATCAGCGCGAGTAAACACTGCGTGCGCCTGCCCCAACAATCCCAGTCGCACATAGAACCAGCCCAGAAATGTCAGCACCTGAATGGATTTCGGTTGAGCAGACAGGATGTCATCATTCAGTAGTTGCGCAGCCTGTTCGAACATCTGCACCCCCTCCCCATACCGGCTTCGATACTGGCAGAAGTGATATAGAGAGAAGGCCGCATCAGCAATCTCGCTGACCTTCTCCTGGTTGATTGCCCATTGCCAGGCCGCACGCACGTTATTGAAATCAGCGGCAATCTGAGCAGTTGCATTCAACTGCTGCCCACCAGCCATATCCGCGGTGAGGTTAGCCAAGAGGTTCATGTAGTAGCTACTGTGCAAGTCCCGAGTGTGGGTTACGACATTCATCGGCGCTTGTGCCAGTTTCTTTGCGGCGTATTGACGCAGCAGATCATGCATCGAATAGCGTCCCACTGCTTCATGTCGAAGCAGCGATTTGTCCACAAGTGTTAAGATCACAGGAAGGGCTGTGCCGATCACAACACGAGCCGCTTCGCGCCGAAAGCCACCACGGAAAACCGACAGGCGCTTGAAGGCGTTCTGCTCATCCTCTGATAGACGTTGCCATGACGGATTGAAGACAGCAGCCACACTGCGGTGTCGTTCTGGTACATCGCGCAGATTAGTACTCAGAAAGTCCACATTGCGCTGGATTTCATCGGCGATATCGGTGCAGGAGAGGATTCTTGTCCAGGAAGCGGCCAGTTCTAACGCCAGTGGTACGCCCTCCACTAAGCGACAGATACGAGTTACCCCATGATGTTCGATTTTGAGAGCAAAGTCAGGCCTCAAATGGCGGGCACGTTGTAGAAAAAGCTGTACCGCATCGTAATCACCAATGTTTTCTCGCACTCCATGGGGCGGCACGGACAGCCCATTCAGCGGATAGAGCCATTCGTTGTATAACTTGAGCGTTTCGCGTGAAGTGACCAAAAGTTTGACATTGGGTGCCTGGGATAACAATTCACTGAGGAAGACCGCCCTGTCCAAGAGGTGTTCGAAACTGTCCAACAGCAGGAGCAACTCTTTATCCCGCAAATAACTCAACAGTTGCGTATGTGGCGCGTCTTGTCCGGAAAGAGTCAGCGGCAAGACATCGGCAATAGCGGAGAGGAAATCTTCCATTCCCATCTGCTGTAAATCCACGAAGTACACACCATCGGCAAAGCTGTCTGCAACCAGGGACGCCGTCTCAATGGCCAGGCGTGTTTTGCCCACACCGCCTGGGCCAATCAGGGTAAGTAACTGACACTGATCGCTTTGGAGGCGTTGTGTGAGATCATCTAACTCTGCCTTTCGTCCAATGAAATCAGACGATTGATTGGGCTGACGCAGGGTGAAAGCACTCATTCTCATCCAGACTCCTTTTTTCGATTCTACCATATCCAATTTGGACCGTACCCGTTTTAGTGGAGTAGAGTCGCCAATGCGGATCGTGCTGATTGTATGTCGTCAAACAAAATCGGACACAAAGGGCGTTTCAAAGAGGGAGACTTCTCGCCACCCAGTTTATCCGGTCTGAGACAGGTCTGACAAGTTCTGCTGACGGCGCTGGTCCATGGTCTGCTGCTTGCAGCGATTGGAGCAGTACAACCGTCGCCGTCCGGCATAGTAATCTGATTGAGGTAACGTCTTTCCACATACCACACA